>JGI2924J29684_1078750_pt1 | contig 162830 bp, 148 predicted proteins | sample BenlonsequencITS_FD_29684 | JGI IMG/M metagenome (IMG submission 29684) | reverse complement strand
TTGATTTAAAAAGGAATCTTTTCAAAATTGATGTCCGGGCACAAAAGGATGAAGAGAAAGTTTTCATGCGTACGGCGTGATAACTTTACCAACCTTTCTTGAACTGCCTGCATATTTATGTTAAAATGAAATGATTAGATGATCGAAAGGAAAGAGAATGGCCAATATTCTACGCAAAGTTATCGAAAATGACAAAGGCGAACTAAGAAAATTAGAAAAAATTGCAAAAAAAGTAGAATCCTACGCAGACCAAATGGCGTCATTGTCGGATAGAGATCTACAAGGAAAAACACTTGAATTTAAAGAACGCTATCAAAAAGGTGAGACCCTCGAACAACTATTACCTGAAGCTTTCGCAGTTGTTCGTGAAGCAGCAAAACGTGTGTTGGGCTTGTTCCCTTATCGTGTTCAAATTATGGGAGGAATTGTTCTTCATAACGGGGATGTCCCTGAAATGCGTACTGGTGAAGGAAAAACTCTTACAGCCACCATGCCAGTTTATCTCAATGCTATTGCTGGTGAGGGTGTTCACGTTATTACTGTTAATGAGTATCTTTCAACGCGTGACGCTACCGAAATGGGTGAAGTGTATAGCTGGTTAGGTCTTTCAGTTGGGATCAACCTAGCTGCTAAGTCTCCTGCTGAAAAACGTGAAGCTTATAATTGTGATATTACTTATTCAACCAACTCTGAAGTCGGTTTTGATTACCTTCGTGACAACATGGTTGTTCGCCAGGAAGACATGGTACAACGCCCACTCAATTTTGCCTTGGTTGATGAAGTGGACTCAGTCTTAATTGACGAGGCAAGGACACCTTTAATTGTTTCTGGTGCTGTTAGCTCTGAAACCAATCAATTGTATATTCGTGCTGACATGTTTGTAAAAACTCTGACGTCAGTGGATTATGTTATTGATGTGCCCACTAAAACGATTGGATTAAGCGATTCAGGTATTGATAAAGCTGAGAGTTACTTTAACTTGAGCAATCTTTACGATATTGAAAATGTAGCCTTGACTCACTTTATAGACAACGCCCTTCGTGCAAACTATATTATGTTGTTAGATATCGATTATGTGGTCAGCGAAGATGGTGAGATTCTTATTGTTGACCAATTTACAGGTCGTACGATGGAAGGGCGTCGCTTCTCAGACGGCTTGCACCAAGCTATTGAGGCAAAAGAAGGCGTTCGTATTCAGGAAGAATCAAAAACCAGCGCCTCAATCACTTACCAAAATATGTTTCGTATGTACAAAAAATTGGCAGGTATGACTGGTACTGCGAAGACCGAGGAAGAAGAATTTCGCGAAGTTTATAACATGCGTATTATTCCAATTCCAACCAATCGTCCAATTGCCCGTATTGATCACACTGATTTGCTTTACCCGACCTTAGAATCAAAGTTTAGAGCAGTTGTGGAAGACGTTAAAACGCGTCATGCAAAAGGACAACCTATCCTTGTAGGTACGGTTGCTGTTGAAACTAGTGATTTGATTTCACGCAAGCTGGTTGAAGCAGGGATTCCTCATGAGGTTTTGAATGCTAAAAATCACTTTAAAGAAGCTCAAATCATTATGAATGCTGGGCAACGTGGTGCTGTTACAATCGCAACTAACATGGCTGGTCGTGGTACTGATATCAAGCTTGGTGAAGGTGTTCGTGAACTTGGTGGGTTATGTGTCATTGGTACAGAGCGTCATGAAAGCCGTCGTATCGATAACCAGCTTCGTGGACGTTCAGGTCGTCAAGGAGATCCAGGTGAATCCCAATTCTATCTTTCATTAGAAGATGATTTGATGAGACGTTTCGGCTCTGATCGTATAAAAGCCTTTTTGGATCGGATGAAATTAGATGAAGAAGACACTGTTATTAAATCAGGTATGTTAGGGCGTCAAGTGGAATCTGCTCAAAAACGGGTTGAAGGAAATAACTATGATACCCGTAAACAGGTCTTACAATATGATGATGTGATGCGTGAACAGCGTGAAATTATCTATGCTAACCGTCGTGATGTCATAACTGCTAATCGAGATCTTGGCCCAGAAATTAAAGCTATGATCAAGCGTACTATCGACCGTGCTGTAGATGCTCATGCACGTAGCAATCGTAAAGATGCTATAGATGCTATTGTAACTTTTGCTAGGACCTCGCTGGTACCAGAAGAGTTTATTAGTGCTAAAGAGTTACGTGGTTTAAAAGATGATCAAATCAAAGAGAAGCTTTATCAAAGAGCGCTTGCTATCTACGACCAGCAACTATCAAAACTTCGTGATCAAGAAGCTATTATTGAATTCCAAAAAGTACTCATTTTGATGATTGTGGATAACAAATGGACTGAACACATTGATGCCTTAGATCAACTTCGTAATGCTGTTGGACTTCGGGGGTATGCTCAAAATAACCCTGTGGTGGAATACCAAGCAGAAGGTTTCAAGATGTTCCAAGATATGATTGGTGCTATCGAGTTTGATGTAACACGTACCATGATGAAAGCACAAATTCACGAACAAGAACGTGAACGTGCAAGTCAACGTGCCACAACAGCAGCACCTCAAAACATCCAATCGCAGCAGTCAGCTAACACCGATGATTTACCCAAAGTGGAGCGTAACGAAGCTTGTCCATGTGGTTCAGGCAAAAAATTCAAAAATTGTCACGGTCGTAAATCCTTCTCATAAGAACGAGACACAACAGGACAAAGTTAGGTATATAGAAAGAAGCTGAGAATAATTCTCAGCTTCTCACTGTTTAAATCTTCTAACATTAAGATGAAATAAGGTTTGGTGGAAAGTAATGATTGTTGGACATGGAATAGACTTACAAGAGATTTCAGCTATTGAAAAAGTTTATCAAAGAAATCCTCGCTTTGCTCAAAAAATTTTAACTGAGCAGGAATTGGCTATTTTTGAGAGTTTTCCTTACAAACGTCGACTCAACTATTTGGCAGGACGCTGGTCAGGTAAGGAAGCTTTTGCTAAGGCTATAGGGACAGGTATTGGGCGGTTAACCTTTCAAGATATTGAGATTTTAAATGATGTTAGAGGATGTCCCATTCTGACAAAATCTCCGTTTAAAGGAAATAGTTTTATTAGCATCTCACATAGTGGCAATTATGTACAGGCTAGTGTTATTTTGGAGGATAAAAAATGATTTCAAGTTTCCATCGCCCAACAGTTGCAAGGGTCAACTTACAAGCTATTAAGGAGAATGTTGCCAGTGTTCAAAAGCATATTCCACTAGGGGTAAAAACGTATGCAGTTGTCAAGGCTGATGCTTATGGTCATGGTGCTGTCCAGGTGTCAAAAGCACTCCTACCTCAAGTGGATGGGTACTGTGTGTCAAATCTTGATGAGGCTTTGCAATTACGTCAAGCAGGTATTGATAAAGAGATTTTAATTCTTGGGGTTTTGCTGCCAAATGAATTAGAGTTAGCAGTTGCTAATGCTATTACTGTTACAATCGCTAGTTTAGACTGGATAGCTTTAGCTAGACTGGAGAAAAAAGAATGTCAAGGCTTAAAAGTTCATGTAAAAGTTGATTCTGGTATGGGGCGGATCGGGCTTCGTTCTTCAAAAGAAGTCAATTTATTGATTGATAGTCTAAAAGAGTTGGGTGCTGATGTAGAAGGTATTTTCACTCATTTTGCCACAGCTGATGAGGCAGATGATACTAAATTTAACCAGCAGTTACAGTTTTTTAAAAAGCTGATAGCTGGACTTGAGGATAAGCCTCGTTTAGTACATGCTAGTAATTCAGCCACAAGTATCTGGCATAGTGATACCATTTTTAATGCTGTTCGTTTAGGAATTGTCAGTTATGGTTTGAATCCAAGTGGTTCTGATCTAAGCTTACCGTTTCCACTGCAAGAGGCTTTATCTCTAGAATCTAGCTTAGTGCATGTCAAGATGATTTCAGCTGGTGATACAGTCGGTTATGGAGCTACTTATACTGCCAAAAAGTCTGAATATGTAGGGACTGTCCCAATCGGTTATGCAGATGGCTGGACCAGGAACATGCAAGGCTTTTCGGTGTTAGTTGATGGACAATTCTGCGAAATTATAGGGCGTGTATCGATGGATCAACTGACCATACGACTTCCCAAAGCATATCCTTTAGGAACAAAAGTCACTTTGATTGGCAGCAATCAGCAAAAAAATATTTCTACAACAGATATCGCAAATTACCGTAATACAATCAATTATGAAGTTCTATGCCTTTTAAGTGACCGTATTCCTCGGATATATTAAGAAAATCATGTAAAAATAATTGCATTGTGCTTATCTTTAATGTTATAATAAAGTGAGGACATTAGAAAGAAGTGACTAATTAATATATGAATAAAAACAAACTATTAAGAGTTGCCATGCTACTAAGTCTCTTAGCCCCGACAGCAGAAAGCATGACAGTGCTGGCTCAAGATGTAATGCTTGAGACGCATAAAGCAACTACAAATGAAACCAGTGATTCTTCTTCAAAAGAGGAAAATAATAAAAATGCAGCACCTACAACATCAGATAAAACTGACCAAGGTCCCCTTGATGCTTCTGCAGAAACAAACTCTAATAGTCTTGTTAACGCGGATGATAAAAAAAGAAGCGATTCTAGTCAGTCTGCTATAGGCTCTTCGGACAACAAGGCAGAAGCAGAAAACCAGGTAGATGATAAATCAACTGATCATTCGAAATCAACTGATCATTCGAAACCAACTGACCAGCCCAAACCATCACCATCTAAAGTTGATACGGCACCTGCTTCTTCATTGTCGAAACAACTGCCAGAGGCAAGAACTCCTATTCAGTCGTTGTCCCCTTACGTATCAGATTTAGATTTGAGTGAGATAGATATCCCTTCTGTCAACACATACGCGGCATATGTAGAGCATTGGAGTGGTAAAAATGCCTATACCCACCATCTTTTATCTCGCCGTTATGGTATTAAAGCTGACCAGATTGATAGTTACTTAAAATCAACAGGCATTGCCTATGACAGCACACGTATTAATGGTGAGAAGCTATTGCAATGGGAAAAGAAAAGTGGGCTGGATGTTCGAGCTATCGTAGCTATTGCGATGTCTGAGAGTTCTTTAGGAACTCAAGGGATTGCAACTTTGCTTGGAGCTAATATGTTTGGCTATGCAGCTTTTGATCTAGATCCGACTCAAGCAAGTAAGTTTAATGATGATAGTGCTATTGTCAAAATGACACAAGACACCATTATTAAAAACAAAAATAGCAATTTTGCACTTCAAGATTTAAAAGCGGCTAAGTTTTCACGAGGTCAATTAAACTTTGCAAGTGACGGGGGTGTTTATTTTACTGATACTACTGGTAGTGGTAAACGTCGCGCACAAATTATGGAAGACCTGGATAAGTGGATTGATGACCATGGTGGCACACCAGCCATTCCAGCCGAATTGAAAGTGCAGTCATCAGCTAGTTTTGCATCTGTGCCAGCAGGTTATAAGCTCTCTAAGAGTTATGATGTCTTGGGTTATCAAGCTTCGAGTTATGCTTGGGGACAATGCACTTGGTATGTGTATAATCGCGCCAAAGAATTGGGTTACCAATTTGATCCTTTTATGGGAAATGGTGGAGATTGGAAGTATAAAGTAGGGTATGCCCTTTCAAAGACTCCAAAAGTAGGTTATGCTATTTCATTTGCACCAGGGCAAGCGGGCGCTGATGGCACTTATGGCCACGTATCAATTGTAGAAGATGTTAGAAAAGATGGGTCTATTCTTATTTCAGAGTCTAACTGTATCGGCTTAGGTAAGATTTCTTATCGTACCTTTACAGCTCAGCAGGCTGAACAGCTAACATATGTTATTGGCAAGAGTAAAAACTAATAACTAATGACTTTTCTTAAGGCTTAATTTTCTTAGCGGGAGTTAGGCCTTTTAAACTGTTGGTGTAACACGATAAAGTTTCAAGTCAATAAATGATTTTGAGACAATAGCACGATTAGGGCTATTGTCTTTTTTTATTGTGATGAATATGCAGTAGTGACATCTCATGTTGTCTCCTAACACAATTATGGAGCTTATAACGTGTTACATGTTTTGTGAATGAAGTAATGATTGAATCAGCTCTAGTATTAACTATCCTAAGGCTAGCTTTATCTCAGTAATATTATTGTAGAGGAATTCTTTTATCAGAGATATCCTCATTATCAATCCAGGATTATTACTAGTGTCTTAGCTCACATAGTGGAGCTATTTAACAGACAATTGGACCATTGGAAACAATCTTGACAAAATAATCACAAAGTGATAGATTAAGTTCAGTTAATATAAAAGTTAGCTTATTCATAAAATTTTTAGAAAGTTGATTGAAAATGAAAAAAATCAGCAAATGTGCGTTTGTGGCAATATCTGCCCTTGTTCTCATTCAGGCTACTCAAACTGTAAAATCACAAGAGCCTTTAGTTCAGTCACAACTCGTGACAACAGTAGCTTTAACTCAGGATAATCGACTTTTAGTTGAAGAGATAGGCCCTTACGCTAGTCAATCAGCTGGAAAAGAGTATTATAAACATATTGAAAAGATTATTGTTGATAATGATGTCTATGAAAAAAGCCTGGAGGGCGAGCGAACCTTTGATATTAACTACCAAGGGATTAAGATCAATGCTGACCTTATTAAAGACGGTAAGCATGAATTGACTATTGTTAATAAAAAAGATGGTGATATCCTAATTACCTTTATTAAAAAGGGCGATAAAGTGACCTTTATTTCAGCTCAAAAATTAGGAACAACAGATCATCAGGATTCATTAAAAAAAGATGTGCTCAGTGATAAAACAGTGCCACAAAACCAAGGCACACAAAAAGTTGTTAAATCTGGGAAAAATACTGCTAACTTGTCATTAATAACAAAATTGAGTCAAGAAGATGGTGCAATTTTATTTCCAGAAATTGATCGTTATTCTGATAACAAACAGATAAAAGCATTGACTCAGCAAATCACAAAGGTTACAGTCAATGGTACAGTTTATAAAGATCTTATTTCAGATTCTGTAAAAGATACTAATGGCTGGGTCTCGAATATGACAGGGCTTCATCTTGGAACAAAAGCTTTCAAAGATGGAGAAAATACAATCGTGATATCCTCAAAAGGATTTGAAGACGTTACTATTACCGTTACCAAGAAAGATGGTCAAATCCATTTTGTATCTGCCAAACAAAAACAACATGTGACTGCTGAAGACAGACAATCAACAAAGTTGGATGTCACCACTTTGGAAAAAGCTATCAAAGAAGCGGATGCGATTATTGCTAAAGAAAGCAACAAAGACGCGGTCAAAGATCTGGCTGAGAAACTTCAAGTCATCAAGGATTCTTACAAAGAAATCAAAGATAGTAAGCTACTCGCCGATACTCATCGACTGTTAAAAGATACCATCGAGTCTTATCAAGCAGGTGAGGTTTCTATTAACAATCTCACAGAAGGAACCTATACGCTAAACTTTAAAGCTAATAAAGAAAACTCAGAAGAGTCCTCCATGCTTCAAGGTGCTTTTGATAAAAGAGCCAAATTAGTGGTTAAAGCAGATGGTACAATGGAAATTTCCATGCTTAATACTGCTTTGGGACAATTTTTGATTGACTTTTCTATTGAAAGCAAAGGGACCTACCCAGCAGCAGTGCGTAAACAAGTTGGCCAAAAAGATATCAATGGTAGCTATATTCGAAGCGAATTTACCATGCCTATTGATGATTTGGATAAATTACACAAAGGTGCTGTTTTGGTATCAGCCATGGGAGGTCAAGAAAGTGATTTAAACCACTATGACAAATACACCAAACTTGACATGACCTTTAGTAAGACCGTTACCAAAGGCTGGAGTGGTTATCAGGTAGAAACTGATGATAAAGAAAAAGGGGTTGGGACTGAACGTCTTGAAAAAGTTTTAGTTAAACTTGGCAAAGATTTAGACGGCGATGGTAAATTATCAAAAACGGAATTAGAACAGATTCGAGGCGAGTTGCGTCTAGACCATTACGAGTTAACTGATATTTCTTTATTGAAACATGCTAAAAATATTACAGAACTACATCTGGATGGAAACCAAATTACGGAAATTCCAAAAGAGTTATTTAGTCAAATGAAGCAACTTCGATTTCTTAACTTAAGAAGTAATCATTTAACTTATCTAGACAAAGATACATTTAAAAGCAATGCTCAATTAAGAGAACTCTACTTATCAAGTAACTTTATTCACTCTCTTGAAGGAGGACTATTCCAGTCGCTTCATCACCTGGAGCAACTTGATCTTTCCAAGAATCGTATTGGCCGACTTTGTGATAACCCATTTGAAGGATTGTCTCGTCTGACTTCATTAGGTTTCGCAGAAAATAGTCTTGAGGAGATACCTGAAAAAGCGCTAGAGCCTCTAACATCACTTAATTTTATCGACTTATCTCAAAATAATTTAGCACTACTGCCAAAAACAATAGAAAAATTGCGCGCCTTAAGCACTATTGTGGCAAGTAGAAATCATATTACTCGTATTGATAATATTTCATTTAAAAATCTTCCTAAATTATCTGTACTCGATTTATCAACTAATGAAATTTCAAATCTTCCAAATGGTATATTTAAACAGAATAACCAATTAACAAAACTTGATTTTTTCAATAACTTGCTTACTCAGGTTGAAGAATCAGTATTTCCAGATGTTGAAACGCTTAATTTAGATGTGAAGTTCAATCAGATAAAAAGTGTGAGTCCAAAAGTAAGAGCTCTTATCGGACAACACAAACTGACTCCACAAAAACATATTGCAAAACTTGAAGCTTCCTTAGATGGCGAAAAAATAAAATATCATCAAGCTTTCAGTCTTTTAGATTTGTATTATTGGGAGCAAAAAACAAATTCTGCCATTGATAAAGAACTAGTGTCTGTTGAAGAATATCAACAATTGTTACAAGAAAAAGGTTCAGATACGGTTTCTTTACTTAATGATATGCAAGTCGATTGGAGTATTGTGATTCAGTTGCAAAAAAAAGCTTCCAATGGACAGTATGTGACGGTTGACGAAAAGCTTCTCTCAAATGATCCGAAAGATGACTTAACGGGAGAGTTTTCTTTAAAAGATCCAGGTACATATCGGATTCGCAAAGCTTTAATAACAAAGAAATTTGCTACTCAAAAAGAACATATCTATTTGACATCTAATGATATCCTTGTGGCGAAAGGACCACATTCACATCAGAAAGATTTAGTTGAGAACGGCCTTAGAGCATTAAATCAAAAACAATTGCGTGATGGTATTTACTATTTAAATGCCAGCATGTTAAAAACTGACTTAGCATCTGAGTCCATGTCAAACAAGGCTATTAATCATCGAGTGACTTTGGTAGTTAAAAAAGGTGTTTCCTATTTAGAAGTTGAGTTTAGAGGTATAAAGGTTGGTAAAATGTTAGGCTACCTTGGTGAATTGAGCTATTTCGTAGATGGTTACCAAAGAGATTTAGCTGGTAAACCAGTTGGTCGAACAAAAAAGGCAGAGGTTGTGTCTTATTTCACGGATGTAACTGGCCTACCATTGGCAGATCGTTATGGAAAAAACTATCCAAAAGTGCTGCGTATGAAATTGATTGAACAAGCGAAGAAAGACGGACTTGTGCCATTACAGGTCTTTGTGCCTATCATGGATGCCATTTCAAAAGGGTCTGGCCTTCAAACCGTTTTTATGCGTTTAGACTGGGCAAGCCTTACAACAGAGAAGGCAAAGGTTGTCAAAGAAACTAATAATCCACAAGAAAATAGCCATCTAACTTCAACAGATCAGTTGAAAGGACCTCAAAATCGTCAACAAGAAAAAACACCTACAAGTCCTCCTTCAGCAGCTACTGGTATTGCTAACTTAACTGATCTCCTGGCTAAAAAAGCAACCGGCCAATCAACTCAAGAAACTTCTAAGACAGATGATACTGATAAGGCAGAGAAATTGAAGCAGTTAGTGCGTGACCATCAAACATCAATTGAAGGTAAAACAGCAAAAGATACTAAGACTAAAAAATCTGATAAGAAACATCGTTCCAATCAACAATCAAATGGTGAAGAAAGTAGCTCTCGTTATCACTTAATTGCAGGTCTATCTAGCTTTATGATCGTAGCTCTGGGATTCATTATTGGTCGAAAGACATTATTTAAATAAGAAACTTAGTACCAAGTGAAATAACAAAAAAGCTAGTCAGCAAGAGCTAAAAACATACCTATTTCCGACAGGACTCCTGATACAGGTTGAAGTAGTCGCAAGATAGGTGTGTTTTTCACATTTGGAGATGTTATAAAATGGGATTCATTTAAAAAATGAAATAAGATGTTTAAGAAAAGATAGACAAGAGGAGCATATGACAAAGGTAGTAATAAAGCAATTGTTGCAGGTAATAGTAGTGTTCATGATAAGTTTATCGACAATGACAAATCTTGTGTATGCAGATAAAGGTCAAATTTATGGATGTATTATTCAAAGAAATTATCGTCATCCGATATCTGGGCAGATAGAAGATAGCGGAGGGGAGCATTCCTTTGATATTGGTCAAGGTATGGTTGAAGGAACTGTCTATAGTGATGCCATGCTAGAAGTATCTGATGCTGGAAAGATCGTTCTTACTTTTCGTATGAGCTTAGCTGATTATTCGGGCAATTATCAGTTCTGGATACAACCTGGAGGAACTGGAAGCTTTCAGGCAGTTGATTACAATATCACCCAAAAAGGTACTGATACCAATGGGACAACACTAGATATTGCTATTAGTTTGCCTACTGTAAATAGTATCATTCGAGGCAGCATGTTTGTTGAACCTATGGGCAGAGAAGTGGTCTTTTACCTGTCAGCTTCAGAGTTAATACAAAAGTATTCAGGTAATATGTTGGCCCAGCTTGTTACTGAAACAGACAATTCTCAAAATCAAGAAGTAAAAGACAGTCAAAAGCCTGTTGATACAAAACTAGGAGAAAGTCAAGATGAGTCTCACACAGGTGCTATGATAACTCAGAATAAGCCTAAAGCCAACTCATCAAATAACAAGAGTCTATCAGATAAAAAAATTCTTCCTTCTAAGATGGGCTTAACGACTTCTTTAGAGTTAAAAAAAGAAGATAAGTTTCGGTCTAAAAAAGACTTATCAATCATGATTTACTACTTTCCAACTTTTTTTCTGATGTTAGGAGGGTTTGCTGTATGGGTTTGGAAAAAGAGGAAAAAAAATGATAAAACGATGTAAAGGAATTGGTCTAGCCTTAATGGCCTTCTTTTTGGTAGCTTGTGTGAATCAGCACCCTAAAACGGCTAAAGAGACTGAACAGCAGAGAATTGTAGCCACTTCGGTTGCTGTGGTTGATATCTGTGACCGTTTAAATTTAGACCTCGTTGGGGTTTGTGATAGTAAATTATATACCCTTCCTAAACGCTATGATGCTGTTAAGCGTGTGGGTTTACCCATGAATCCTGATATAGAGTTGATTGCTTCTTTGAAACCAACTTGGATTTTGAGTCCCAATTCTTTACAAGAAGATTTGGAACCCAAGTATCAAAAATTGGATACTGAGTATGGTTTTTTGAACTTACGAAGTGTTGAGGGCATGTACCAGTCCATTGATGATTTAGGGAACCTTTTCCAACGTCAACAAGAAGCAAAAGAATTGCGCCAGCAATACCAGGACTATTATCGTGCTTTCCAAGCTAAACGTAAGGGGAAGAAAAAGCCTAAAGTGCTTATTCTTATGGGCTTGCCAGGTAGTTATTTGGTGGCGACGAACCAATCTTATGTAGGGAATCTTTTGGACTTGGCAGGTGGTGAGAATGTTTATCAGTCAGATGAGAAAGAATTTCTATCAGCTAATCCTGAAGACATGCTGGCTAAGGAGCCTGACTTGATTTTACGAACAGCTCATGCCATTCCAGACAAGGTAAAAGTGATGTTTGACAAAGAATTTGCTGAAAATGATATTTGGAAACATTTTACGGCAGTCAAGGAAGGGAAAGTCTATGATTTGGACAATACCCTGTTTGGCATGAGTGCTAAATTGAACTACCCAGAAGCCTTGGACACCTTAACACAGCTTTTTGACCACGTGGGAGATCATCCGTAACATGACAGCATCAGATTTACAAAGGGATCAATCCCTACTGGCTAAAAAACGTTTCAGAAGTGGTCTTTATCTAGTTCTTTTAATTCTCAGCCTCCTATTTTTGGCGGTTATTGCCTTATCCCTTGGTGGTTTGGCGGTTTCTTATGGGGCAATTGTCAAGGGACTGTTTGTGGCTTATGACCCCCAAGTGGCTTTGATTTATGATTTGCGTTTTCCAAGAATTGTCATTGCTTTATTAGCAGGAGCAGGGATAGCTGTTTCGGGAGTTCTTTTTCAAGCAGTGTTGAAAAATCCTATTTCAGACCCTGCTATTATAGGGATTTGTAGTGGTGCTAGTTTTATGGTTTTAGTCTCTAGTTTACTTCTGCCGCAGTTGCTGCTGTATGGTCCAATCGTATCCTTTTTAGGAGGCGGAGTGTCTTTCCTGCTGATTTATGGTTTAGCATGGAAGAAAGGGCTTAATCCTATTCGGCTTATTCTAACAGGGATTGCTATTAATGCTTTATTTATGGGGTTATCAACTGCTTTAACCAGCTTTTTCACCTCAGCTAGTCCCATGGTCAATGCTCTTTTAGCAGGTCATATTAGTCAAAAAACATGGGCTGATGTAGGGGTTTTATTCCCTTATACATTCATTGGCTTGTTACTAGCTTTGTTATTGTCAAAAACTTGTAACCTTCTTCTTTTAGATGATCAGGTGATTCGTCATTTAGGAATCGATGCTACAGCGTTACGGTTGGGAATTTCCTTGGTTGCTGTTTTATTGGCTTCGGTAGCCACTTCGATCGTTGGAGTGGTTTCTTTCCTAGGCTTGATTGTCCCTCATATGAGCCGCTTGCTGGTTGGAAGTAAGCACCAAATCTTAATTCCTTTTTCAGCTTTGCTTGGAGCCTTTGTCTTTTTGCTAGCCGATACTTTAGGAAGAAGTCTTGCTTACCCATTGGAAATTAGCCCTGCGATTATAATGAGTATTGTAGGCGGGCCTTACTTTATTTACCTGCTAAGGAGGTCTGATATTATATGAGTAAGAACAGCAGTCATATTCAGGTGCAAAACCTTTCCTTTGCTTATGAGGAAAAACTTGTTTTAGATGACCTGACCTTTAGCATTCCAAAAGGGAAAATTACCACTATTATGGGGGCAAATGGCAGTGGCAAGTCAACCTTATTACAATTATTAACCAAAAACCTTCCGTTAAAACAAGGGCAGGTTTGGCTTGAGCAGGAAGAATTAGCAACGATTTCTCTCAAGGCTTTTGCGAAAAAAGTGGCAGTGGTACACCAATACCATCAAGTGGTCGAAGGTTTGTTAGTGGGTGAATTGGTAGCCATGGCTAGGCTTGCCCGTCGTTCTTTTTTTAAAACTACTACCAAAGAAGATGAGGAGCGCCTTGCTTGGGCCTTAGAAGTAACGGCTTTGAGTGATTATGTTTATCGTGATATCCAACACCTTTCTGGTGGTGAACAGCAGAGGGTTTGGATTGCCATGGCCCTTGCCCAGGATACAGATATTATTTTTTTAGATGAGCCAACGACTTATTTGGATATTAAGTACCAGCTTGACATTCTCAAGCTGATTACTAAAATCAACCAAGAGCTAGGCCTAACGATTGTGTTAGTATTACATGACATCAATCAGGCCTTGTCTCTTTCAGACCATCTTATTGGACTGAAAGATGGGCGACTTTATGCCCAAGGTCAACCAAGAGACCTCCTTGATCAACAGTTTATCAGAGATGTCTTTGGTGTTGAATTGCCCTTTGTTGAGAGAAATGGTCAACAGTTTGTCCTCACTTCATTGGTCAATGAAACCAATGGTATTAGAACTCAAAGGAGAGATAGGAACAAGAACAGATGATGGAAACAGAAGATACAATATCAAGGGGAAAAAGGAAAAGACTGTTAAAACGATTACGTGAACGAATTGCACCAAAAAGGTATTTGCTTTATGTGTCAGCCTTTTTATCTTGGTTACAATTTGTGATGAGGATGATCAGTTTTTACCTCATTGCCAAAACGTTTTCGACCTTTATTTTGGGTCATGCTATTGCCTTAGGACGCTTGGCAGGTTTACTCCTACTTTTAAATGTGGTAGGCTTTGTTCTTGCTATATTAGGCAAGCAACTGCAAGGGATCGCTTCACAATTTGCTAGAGATTCACTCAAACAATCTTTCTTTGAGGCTTTTATTGATTTAGACGGGCAATTTGATGCTCATGCCAGTGATGCTGATATTTTAACGTTGGCTTCACAGGGGATTGATAGTTTGGATACTTATTATGGTTACTATTTGTCTTTGTCTATGAGAACCAAGTGGAACTGCACAACTATTATGATACTAGTCTTTTTAATTTATCCATTGGCAGGCCTTGTCTTTTTAGGAGTTCTGCCTCTGATTCCACTTTCAATCGTTGCTATGCAAAAGCGGTCTAAGCAAATTATGAGTCATTATTGGTCTTCTTATATGGATGTTGGTAATTTATTTATGGATGACTTAAAAGGTCTTAATACACTGTATTCTTATCAAGCAACAGAACGTTACGAGCAAGAATTTTCGGGTAAGGCAGAACAGTTTCGAAAGGCTACCATGTCTTTGCTTGGCTTTCAGTTACAAGCAGTTGGTTATATGGATGCAGTTATGTATCTGGGAATTGGTTTGTCAGGTTTTTTAGCCGTTCAAGCTTTGGCAACAGGCCAGTTATCTTTTTTTAATTTCCTATTTTTTCTCTTGATTGCTACAGAATTTTTTACACCGATTCGTGAGCAGGGTTATGGCATGCACTTGGTCATGATGAATACCAAAATGGCTGACCGTATCTTTAGTTTCTTGGATAGTGTTCCAGCAAGAAAAGATAACAAGAGTAAAACAGCAATAAACTTTAACCAGATTGACATCCAAAATATTTCTTTAGCTTATGAGAAAAAAACAGTGCTTAGTGGGGTTACCATGACATTAACGAAGGGCCAACTAACAGCTATCGCGGGGGTGTCAGGACAAGGAAAAACAAGTCTAGCTCAACTCCTCTTGAAACGCCAGTCTGCAACGACTGGGCATATTTTATTTGACGGTTTAGACAGTGACAATTTGTCGCAAGAAACTATCAACCAGCAGGTTCTTTATGTATCGGACCAATCTACCTTATTGAACCGTAGCATTTACGATAATTTAAGGTTAGCAGCAAATCTCTCTAAAAAAGAAATCTTAGATTGGATAGATCAACATGGTTTGTTAAGCTTCATCAACTGGCTACCAGATGGTCTTGACACAATAGTTGGTGAAAATGGTAACCTGTTATCACCAGGCCAAAAGCAACAGGTGATTTGCGCAAGAGCTCTATTAAGTAAGAGGTCTCTTTATATCTTTGATGAGGCAACATCTAGTCTAGATGCAGAAAATGAACGTATTATTGACAATTTAATAACGAGATTAGCTAAGACAGCAATAGTTATTGTGATTACTCATAAGATGTCTCGACTGAAAGGAGCTAACCAAGTACTCTTTTTAAACACAGGGCAGCCTGCTTGTTTAGGCAAACCTTGCGACCTTTATCGGGACCAACCAACTTATCGTCACCTAGTTGATACTCAAGCAAGACTGGAGGCAAGTATTTATGGCTAAACCTAACAGATCTACCTTAAGCCTGGTTTGGCGTTTATTAACCCTAATGAAAACTCTGCTACCTTGGATTATCTTGGCTGTTGGCTTTGCTGTTATGGGTTTTGTCATCACGGTAAGTATTCCAACTGGAATAGCTTATTTAGGACTACTAGCTATTAGACAAGAAGTGATTCCAATATTAGCTTTATATCTTTTGATTGCTCTAGCCTTTTTAAGAGGTTTTGTTCGTTATGGAGAGCATTATTTTGGTCATTTTGTTGCTTTTCATAGTTTAGCAGCTTTTAGGAACTTGATCTTTAAGAAACTAAGAGCTCTTTCTCCAGCTTGCTTGGATAGTCAAGACAGTGGTTATTTGCTTAAAATGATTGGAGAAGATATTGAGGCATTAGAAGTTTTTTTTGCCCACACAATCGCACCTATTTGTACAGCAATATTGTCTGCAGGTTTAATGTTCTGGTACTTTTGTCAAAGTAGTTGGCAGTTAGCCTTATTAGCTTTGGCAACCTATGCTTGTTTAGCCATTGTTATACCCATTTATTTTGCTAATATTTTACAGGTTTTACTAAAAAGCCAAAATGAAGGTCGAAAAGATTACCTGTCTTATTTTTTAGAGAGTTTACGATCAGTCAAAGATCTTTTGCAATTTCAGGTATTAGACGAGCAATTTGAACGATTAATAAAAAAAAGTAATCATGTAAATGCTCTTGATCGTAACGTAGCGCAAGCCCAATTTTTGCAAATGGCATTGACTTTTTTCTGGCTTGGCTTAATGATCTTAGCATTTTCTTATATGGTTTTTGATGGGATATGCCATGACAGCTTATCATTTGATAAAGGCTTATTAACTTTTATTGCTTTCACTGCTTCGTTTTCTCCTTTTTTAGAACTAGGACGTTTGCCATTAGGTTTTAAGCGTGCTATGAATGCGGCTCGAAATATTTTTGACCTTCTAGACGAAAATGTCATAGTAGATGAAGGCACAAAACAAATAGATCGTTTAAGGAGTGTTTCTTTTGAGGACCTCAGTTTTGCTTATCCAAAGCGCCAAGAGCTGGTTTTTAAGGATTTAACAGTTACCTTTCAAGAAAAGGGGATTATTGGCATTAAAGGCGAATCAGGATCTGGTAAATCAACTTTGGTGAAATTAATTATGAAATGGTATAATTGGAAGACAGGAGATATTTTTCTTAATGATAGGAATAGTTGCTTACTAAATGCTGCTAAATTACAAGATACTATTGCTTATGTGCCACAAACAGCGCAGCTTTTCCAACAGTCTATCCGTGAAAATCTTATCTTTGGCCGTCAAGATATTTCAGATGAGTCCATTTGGAATTTAGCTGAGGCTTGTGGTATGAAAGACAGACTGTTAGCTTGTAAGGAAGGTTTGGATACGATTATCAAGAGTCCTTCTGACTTTTCAGCTGGAGAAGGTCAACGTTTAGAGTTGATGCGAGCTTTATTGAAAGATGCGAGTTGCTATATTTTTGATGAACCCACGTCAAATTTAGATTCTCTAAATGAAGCTATCTTGCTTGATTTAATTAAAACACATTGTCAAGGATTGGTCTTCTTAATTTCTCACAGGCCATCAACCCTAGCTTGTGTTGATCATCTATTTTGCGTAAAAAATGGTTCCCTAAAAGAGGTGAATAAAAAATGAAACAGTTAACAATAAAAGATATTATGATAACAGGCGCATTTGCCGCGCTCTACTTTATTTGTGTTGGTCTAGGCACGTTTATTAACATCTTTTTTGATCGCTCAGGAAATATGTTATATGCCCCTGCCTTTGCAGCTTTACTGGGGGGAACAATTTATTTTCTTTTGATTGCTAAATTGCAAACATTTGGGCCAATAACATTATTAGGATTGATGATGGGAGGTTTTTTCTTCCTTAGTGGTCACTTTTTTGCCGCGATGTTTCCCAGCATTATTTTCGGTTTAATAGCGGATATTATTGCGTCTTTAGGAAAATACAAGTCAAGGTTTTTTAATGACCTATCTTATATGGTTTTTGCTTTTGTCAATAGTGGCCCTATTTTGCTGATGTGGTTGTTGAAAGATGCCTATGTTGAAAGTTTGTTAGCCCGCGGTAAAAGTATGACCTATGTCAATCGCATTATGTATGATTTTAGTTTAGGGCATGTTATTTGGTTTGTAGGAATTGTTCTTGCAGGAGCCTTATTAGGGTCAGTTTTTGCACATTATTTACTAAAGAAACATTTTATCAAATCAGGATTGTTATCATGAGGCTTGATGTTCGCACCAAACTGCTTTTGTTGGTACTTGCCAATGCCTGCTTCTTTTTTCGTGTTGATGGCTTTTTAGAATTTATAATTGTTATTTTTCTCTTATTACTTTTGTCTGCTTTAAATAAGAAAAAGCTAGCGTTCAAGTTGGCGGTTGTTTATCTGTTAATGATCGGTCTATCTGTAATCCCGCTATCGATTTTCCCTTCTTATCTTGACCACTTATTGAGTTTTGTCTCAATAGCAGGAAGGTTAGTTTTCCCTTCTTTACTAGCAGGTTTAATTACTATTAAGACAACTACCATCTACGAATTGGTTCATGGATTACGCAAATGGCGTTTCCCAGAAGTCTGGCTATTGACCTTGGCCGTTATGTGCCGTTTCATACCAATGATTAGACAAGAATGTTGTGTTATTCATCGCTCTTTAAAAATCAGGGGGATTATTTTAACAAAATGGTCTATTTTGATCAGACCTAAACAATACTTGGAGTATTTAATGGTTCCATTGCTTTTATCTTTGATAAGAAGTAGCCAAGAACTAACTATCGCTAGTCTAACTAAAGGGCTAGCAGTCAACAAAGGCACCAGTGAATGCTTTAGCTCACACTTAACATGGAAAGATTGGGGGGTGCAGATTTGGATTACTGTTATCATAATCATCACGATACTGCAATGATTTCAGCAGAACAACTTGTTTTTACCTATCATGATCAAAAAAATCCAGCTTGTCAGATATCGACTTGTCAAATTGCCTCTGGACAATTCATTGTTTTGTGTGGACCTTCTGGTTCAGGTAAATCTACCTTTTTAAAACTTCTTAATGGCATAATTCCTGATTATTATGCTGGAAAATATGAAGGTAGACTAGATGTGGCTGATTGCCAAGCAGGCAGAGACAGTGTTGAAACATTTTCTAGATCTGTGGCCTCTGTTTTTCAAAATCCAGCCAGTCAGTTTTTCTATCGCGAAGTCCAACACGAACTAGTCTTTCCTTGTGAAAATCAAGGTTTAGATGCAAAGGTTATCATGAAGCGTCTTTGGACTTTAGCAGAAGATTTTGCTTTTGCAGAGCTCCTTAACAAGGATATGTTTGGATTGTCAGGAGGGCAAAAACAAAGAGTTGCTATTGCAACGGCCATTATGCAAGGTACTAATATTATGCTTTTTGATGAGCCAACTGCTAACTTAGATAGTGCAGGCATAGCTGCTGTTAAAGCCTATCTTACCCAATTAAAAGCAGCAGGAAAAACCATTATTGTAGCCGAGCATCGCTTACATTACTTGATGGATTTGGCAGATAACTTTTTCTACTTTAAAAATGGTAGATTAACAGATAAGTTAACAACACAAAATTTGCTAGCCTTGACAGATGAACAACGGCAAGATATGGGACTACGTCGCTTAGACTTGTCTGACCTAAAACCTGTGTTAGCTGGTAAGATTGAGAGTCAACATTATCGCCCAGATGATAGCCTGTGTATTGAGCATCTAACAGTTAGAGCGGGAAGCAAAATACTTAGATGTATTGAACAGCTTAGTTTTGCTGTAGGAAGTATTTCTGGCATTACAGGATCAAACGGGCTTGGAAAATCGCAATTAGTTTATTATATAGCTGGTATCTTAGACGATAAAAAAGCAACTATTAAGTTTCAAGGCATACCTTTATCTGCCAAGCAACGTTTATCAAAGACTAGTATTGTCTTGCAAGAAGTTTCTTTGCAACTATTTGCAGAATCGGTTTCAAAGGAAGTCAACTTGGGCCATGAACGACATCCACGGACGACAGAAGTAATAGAGCGGTTATCTTTAACGACTCTTTTAGAACGTCATCCAGCTAGTTTGTCAGGAGGTGAGCAACAAAGAGTGATGATTGCCGCTAGTCTTTTGGCTGATAAAGATATCTTAATTTTTGATGAGCCAAGTAGCGGACTTGATTTGTTACAAATGAAGGCTTTAGCTAATCTTCTCATGCAGCTGAAGACCCAACATAAGGTTGTCATCCTCATTTCACATGATGAAGAACTTCTAAGTAGTGTCTGCGATACCATTTATCAAATGCTACCTTAACGAGCCCCTAGAACTGTTTAAAAGTACTAAAAGGCTTTTATCTGAAAATAAATAGGAACTCTTGTATAATAGATACAAGAGTCAGAACGTAGACAACCCCAGTTTTATGCTCAAAAAGCATGAATAGCTCTGCTGATTTGACATTCGGTTTCCGATTTTTACACACAAAGTGAGCCAAAACAGATGCTTTTTGCTGTGGTAAAAGAGTGGCGTCAATCTCGTATTGACGCCACTCGGGATTTTTGAGACCTCAGGCTCAAAAATAAAGGCATGGAATTCCAAAGAACGTCGCTGCCGTAAGCACCACCTAAGGAAAGTATCACGACAAACTTTGTCTTCAATCTGACAAGAGTTTTTGTGAAGGGAAAAAGATAATGATATTAACAGCTCCTATGTCCAACTTAAAGGGATTTGGACCAAAATCAGCAGAAAAATTTCAGAAATTAGATATTTATACAGTAGAAGATTTACTGCTTTATTATCCGTTTCGCTATGAAGATTTTAAATCAAAATCTGTTTTTGATTTAGTGGATGGTGAAAAAGCAGTCATTACAGGCTTAGTCGTTACTCCAGCTAATGTACAATATTATGGTTTTAAACGTAACCGTTTAAGTTTCAAATTGCGTCAAGGGGAAGCTGTCTTAAATGTTAGTTTTTTTAATCAACCCTATTTAGCTGATAAAATAGAACTTGGTCAAGAGGTAGCTGTTTTTGGTAAATGGGATGCCACTAAATCGGCTATTACTGGGATGAAGGTTTTAGCTCAAGTTGAAGATGACATGCAACCTGTTTATCGCGTAGCTCAGGGAATTTCACAGTCTACTTTGATTAAAGCTATTAAGTCAGCTTTTGAAATCGATGCGCATTTGGAATTGAAGGAAAATTTACCAGCTACTTTATTGGAAAAATACCGATTGATGGGTCGTAGTCAGGCTTGTTTAGCTATGCATTTCCCAAAAGATATCACAGAGTATAAGCAAGCGCTCCGTCGGATTAAATTTGAAGAATTATTTTACTTTCAAATGAACCTTCAAGTTTTGAAAGCCGAAAATAAATCTGAAACAAATGGTTTGCCTATTCTTTATAGTAAACGTGCTATGGAGACAAAGATTTCCTCTTTACCTTTTATTCTAACGAATGCTCAAAAGCGCTCTTTAGATGACATATTATCTGATATGTCATCGGGAGCTCATATGAATCGTTTATTGCAAGGAGATGTAGGATCAGGAAAGACAGTCATTGCTGGTCTATCAATGTATGCAGCTTATACAGCAGGTTTTCAATCGGCTTTGATGGTTCCAACGGAAATCCTAGCTGAACAACACTACATTAGTCTGCAAGAGTTATTTCCAGATTTATCAATCGCTATATTAACTTCGGGTATGAAAGCAGCTGTCAAGCGTACGGTTTTAGCAGCTATTGCAAATGGCTCGGTTGATATGATTGTAGGAACTCATGCTCTTATCCAAGACTCGGTACAGTACCATAAACTGGGGCTTGTCATTACAGACGAGCAACATCGTTTTGGTGTTAAACAGCGTAGAATTTTCCGTGAAAAGGGAGAAAATCCTGATGTTTTAATGATGACAGCCACCCCAATTCCCCGAACTCTAGCAATCACAGCTTTTGGAGAAATGGATGTTTCTATTATTGATGAATTACCTGCCGGTCGTAAACCTATTATGACACGCTGGGTGAAACACGAGCAGCTAGGTACTGTGTTGGAATGGGTAAAAGGTGAATTGCAAAAAGATGCTCAAGTGTATGTCATTTCACCGTTGATTGAAGAATCAGAAGCTTTAGATTTAAAGAATGCAGTAGCATTGCATGCTGAATTATCTACTTATTTTGAAGGAATTGCTAAGGTTGCTCTTGTACATGGACGTATGAAAAATGATGAAAAAGATGCTATAATGCAAGATTTCAAGGATAAAAAAAGTCATATTTTAGTATCCACAACAGTTATTGAAGTAGGGGTAAATGTCCCAAATGCAACGATCATGATTATTATGGATGCCGATCGTTTTGGATTAAGTCAGTTACATCAACTTCGTGGGCGTGTTGGTCGTGGATATAAACAATCATACGCTGTTTTAGTGGCTAATCCCAAAACTGATTCGGGGAAAAAACGAATGACAATCATGACAGAAACGACAGATGGTTTCGTTTTAGCTGAGTCGGATTTAAAAATGCGTGGTTCTGGTGAAATCTTTGGTACTCGTCAGTCTGGAATTCCAGAATTTCAAGTAGCTGATATCGTTGAGGATTATCCTATTTTAGAAGAAGCACGCAAAGTTTCTGCAGCGATTGTTTCTGATCCTAACTGGATATATGAAAAACAGTGGCAATTAGTGGCACAAAATATTAGAAAAAAAGAAGTTTATGATTAACTTAAAACAAGTCGTTGTTTTACAAATATTTAGTTAGTTTTGAGATAAACTGTTATAAAGTATAAAGAGGTCACTATTTCTGGCCTTTTTTACTTATGCTTTACGATGAGACTGCTATGTGAAGCAGTATTAACCCATTTTCAGTATAACTTTTTTATTGCTAAAATAATCATATTATTAAAATTCTTATTTATATTTTTTTAATAAAAAGAAGAACTTGTCACAACCGTTTACAGATGTTATTATGTGTAAGATATTGTATTGATCGATAAGTACAAAAAAGGAGCGGAAAATGACACAGCAATCAATGTTACTAAGTATTGAGCAAGTAAATAAATCCTATGGTAAAAATCAGGTTTTAAGTGATATCTCTTTTGATATTTACAAAGGAGAAATTTGCGGCCTTGTGGGTCAAAATGGTGCTGGAAAGACAACGTTAATGCGTATTTTATCTGGCCTAATTGGAAAAGATTCAGGGCAAATCAAACAGTTACAACCCTATCGAATGGGATCAATTATTGAGTCACCGACACTTTATCCCAATATGACAGCTCATGATAATCTTTACTATGCAGCGTTGCAATTGAGATTAGCTGATGCAAAAGAGCGCATACATGAGGTTTTGGAACTTATTGGGTTAGAAAAAGTGAGCAAAAAGAAAAAGGTGAAAGATTATTCTTTAGGGATGCGCCAACGTTTGGCTATTGGTCTTTCGATACTGGATTTTCCAGAATTTTTAATCTTGGATGAACCCATTAATGGTCTTGATCCAGCAGGAATCAAAGAAATGCGTCAGATTATTTTGAACCTAAGAGATTGCTATGGTATTACGATTTTGATTTCCAGTCATATTTTATCAGAATTAGACTTAGTTGTTGATCGTTACGTGATTATGCATAAAGGCAAAGTTATTAAGAGTATGGACAAAGCAGAGCTTAAAGCTCAAGTAAAAGTACAAATTGCCCTTCATACAAGCGATGATCAGCTGGTAAAAAATAGACTTTTAGAATTGGGGCTTAGAGTTGAGACTGATGGTCAGATGCTACTAATAAAACCAACTTTATCAGTAATGGAGCTTATCAAAATTGTTCTAGATCTGCCTGTTGAGATTTTTGACATTTATCATCATCAAGTGAGCTTTGAACATTATTACCTCGATTTGTTAGGTAAAGATGCAGCATCACCATTAATTTAGAAAGAGGTTTTTATGATTTCCTATCTTAAAGCAGATTTATTTCGGATACGCCAAGAGCGTTTAGCTCTATTTTCTTGTATGCTACTTGTTGTCATTGCTGTTGGTGTAGCCTATAGTTTTCGCAAGACACCTAACCAAGTCATCATGATACAAATCATTAATATTATTACTGATTTTGTGACGCTTTTCTTTTTAACACCAGCCCGTATCTTTTTTAGTGATGACTATAACTACCGTACGATTAATAATGTTGTGGTCAAACAACAAAATCGTACTTTAATTATAATCTATAAACTGCTAGTTAGTTTTGGCTTATCTCTTTTATTTATTAGTTTAACTTATCTTCTTAGTGCTTTAGCATTTCATTTATTTACTGGTCAAGCATACTATGGAATAGTCATAGATCGGATGATTAAACAACTGCCTTTTTATATTGCTATTATTGCTTTGTGTCAATTTTTGTTTAATATACTTCGTAAAACTTATCAGTCAATCACAGCTTATATACTTTATGTCCTTCTTTTTGATAAAGTATCTGCTACTTTAGCAAACCATTTTTTTAAGTTAGATATTAGCCCAGTTTTGATGTTTAAACACCTATCCTTGTCTCTTGGTGATAAACACCTTTCTAGTACTAGCATATTAGTGGCCTTTGGTTTAACTCTTTGTTATCTTTTAGGCAATGTCTTTCTTTTTTCCAAACGAGAACTAAAATAAAGGGTAATATGTGCTTTGTTTATTTTAAAAGACAAAGAAGTTCTTAGAAAAAGGTCGTCTTCATCATTACTAAAAAAGGATAAGCAAGTAGTTTTGTTATTATTCAAGTAAGCTCATACTTAATGAGACAAAATAAAGACTTGTTTACCCGGTATCTGATTGCTAAGAGTTGGATTTATTGGAATACTGGTCTCAAACTGTTATAGAAATGATTATGAGTGCACAATCTCATAGTTTGAAACATAGTTGTTTATTCTAGACATTTAGGAGATGTCCTAATTTAAAGCTTAAAGTACTAGAAATGTCCCACTAATATGTTTTAGTGGGACATTTCTAAAGGAAGCTAGATTATCCTTCAATATAATCTTTTAGCTCTTGACCAGTAAGTCCGGCGTTGAGAGCAATTAATAACTTTAGACGGGCTTTTGGAGCATTCAATTCTTTTACAAACATAACACCTGCTTCTTGTAGCATCGCACCACCACCTTCATAAGCATAGACAGGTTCTGCCATACCATTGAAACAACGGGAAACAAGAATGACAGGAATACCTAAAGCAATTAAGTGCTCGATCTCCCCAACTGCTAATGGTGGGACATTTCCTGCCCCTAGAGCTTCGATAACTAGACCTTGAATGCTACCTGGAGTTAATAGACTCAAGATACTACCATCGCCCATACCTGCGTATGCTTTGATAATGGGGATGGTTCCAGAAATGCATCTCAAGTCAAAACGAATACGAGGTTCAGCAGTTTTGAAAAAAAGTAGGTCATTTTTCATGATGATACCAAGCGGTCCGTGTGTGGGTGTTTGGAAAGTTGAAATATTGGTTGTATGTGTTTTAGTAACATATTTAGCAGCATGGATTTCATCGTTCATAACAACAAGTACCCCTTTTTCTTTAGCTTTATCACTACTTGCAACTCTAAGTGCGGTAAGGTAATTATATATGCCATCACTACCAACTTCATTAGAAGACCTCATAGCACCTGTTAGGACAACAGGTATATTAGTAGGCAATGCCATGGTATCTAAAAAATAAGCTGTTTCTTCTAAGGTATCTGTTCCATGTGTGATGACTATACCATCAAAGACATCAGTTCTTTCTTGAATATGATGATAAATAGATAACATGTGGTGAGGCGTGATGTGAGGACTCGGAAGATTTAGAAAATCACTAACGGTAAGCTGAATATCTTGGGCTGCAGCATGTATTTTCGTCATAGGATTATCTTGATTTGGAACAACCCTACCAGAGTTATCAGCTTGCATAGAAATGGTTCCACCAGTGTGTAAGACTAGGATTTTTTTCATTTGATTGTCAAACTTCCTTTTATTTATGATATAATCTATTCTATCATAAACACAGGAGGCAAAAGAAGGTTTTGACAGTAAAAGCAGTCTTTTTTGATATTGATGGGACCCTTCTCAATGATCGTAAAAATATCCAAAAAACAACGCAAAAAGCCATCCAACAACTCAAAAAACAAGGCATTATGGTCGGTTTAGCAACTGGTCGTGGACCGGGATTTGTACAACCTTTTCTAGAAAATTTTGGATTAGATTTTGCCGTTACTTACAATGGGCAATATATCTTAACAAGAGATAAGGTCTTATATCAGAATCAATTGCCAAAGTCGATGATTTACAAAGTGATTCGCTATGCCAACGAAAAAAAGCGAGAAATTTCTCTTGGAACAGCTTCTGGATTAGCAGGATCGCGTATTATTGATATGGGGACTAGCCCATTTGGACAAGTCATTAGTAGTTTTGTGCCCAAAAGTTGGGCAAGAACAGTTGAGGGTAGTTTTAAGCATTTGATTCGCCGAATCAAGCCTCAGAGTTTTAGAAATTTAGTAACTATTATGCGGGAGCCTATTTATCAGGTTGTTCTGGTAGCGTCACAAGCTGAAACTAAGAAAATACAAGAGAAGTTCCCTCATATAAAAATTACAAGAAGTAGTCCTTATTCCTTGGATCTGATCTCTGTTGATCAATCAAAAATAAAAGGAATTGAACGTTTGGGAGAGATGTTTGGATTTGACTTGTCTGAAGTGATGGCTTTTGGAGATTCAGATAATGACCTTGAAATGTTATCAGGAGTTGGTATCGGTATTGCTATGGGAAATGCTGAAACTGTGGTAAAAGATGGAGCCCATTTCACTACCGACTCTAATAATAATGATGGGATTTCCAAAGCCTTAGCTCACTACGGTCTCATCCATTTTGATATAGAGAAGAGCTTTAAAAGCCGTGATGAAAATTTTAATAAAGTCAAAGATTTTCATCGTCTGATGGACTCAGATACTATTGAAACACCGCGTAGTTATACCATTTCAGAAGCTGGTTATAGGTCAGGCTTTAAAGTAGAAGAAATTGTTGAGTTTCTTTACGCAGCAAGCAAGGGAGACCAACAACAATTTACACAGGCTATTTTCGATTTGCATGGTGCTGTTGACCAAGCAGCTAATAAGGTACAAGCTAAAAAACATGTTGAAACGCCCCTGATTGGGCAAGTTGATGCCTTAGCGGATTTGCTTTATTTTACTTATGGTTCTTTTGTACTGATGGGAGTAGATCCACAACCTATATTTGAAGCAGTACATGAAGCAAATATGGCTAAAATTTTTCCAGATGGCAAGGCACACTTTGACCCCGTTACCCATAAAATTCAAAAACCTGACTATTGGCAAGAGCGTCACGCACCTGAAGTAGCCATAAAAAAAGAGTTAGACAAACAATTACAAAAATCACTACAACGATTCGATAAATAGAGGTTTACTCTTTTAAATATCAAGAAATAAAAAGATATTGACTAGACTTAGCTCAGCACAAAAAAACAAGCAATTTCGTTGTAGATGCTGCTTGTTTTTTGGTGTTTGAAAATTGTAATAGACTAGAGTGTTTTAGTGCTATCTCGGACTACAAGTAAGTCAATCTTAGCGTGTCGCATAATGTACTCAGAAGATGAGCCAATAAGGAGGCGTTCAAAGGTATTAAGACCAGTAGCTCCTACCATAATTAAATCAGCGTTCTCACGATCTGGAATATCGTGAGCTAGTAAGTTTTTGGGGTTGCCAAATTCAATAATTTGTTTGATGTTTGTAATTCCTGCTATCTGTGCTTGTTTTTCAAAATCATCTAAAACATCCTTAGCTTCTTGTTCTAATTTTTCATAGATGTAAGTATCAAAAGTAGCTACGCTTTGCAAGGCACGGGTATCAATAACGTGTACTAGTAGTAAGGTAGCGTCGTTACGTAGTGCTACGTTAACGCCTTTATTGAAAGCTAATTCAGACTCATAAGAGCCATCAATAGCAACGAGGATACGTTTATATTTTAGTGACATAGAACTGTCCTCCTTTAACAGTTTGACAAGAATAGCTTTTATTCTTTTTTTCATTATACTCTTTTTTGAGTCATTTTGAAAGCGATCCATTATTTTTGCTAAACTAAAGACTGTATTATCGTCTCATAAGACCTGTGTTAAAACGATTAGCTGTCCTAAGCTTTGATGGATAAATTCTTTCTATTTTAAGTATTTTGGTTTATAATATGGAATACGAGGTGTATGAGACTATGAAAATTATTGAAAAATCATCAAAATTAGAACATGTTGCCTATGATATTCGAGGGCCTGTTTTGGATGAAGCTAATCGCATGATTGCGAGTGGTGAAAAAATTCTGCGTTTAAATACTGGCAATCCTGCTGCTTTTGGTTTTGAAGCACCAGATGAAGTGATTCGTGATTTAATTGTCAACGCGAGGCTAAGTGAGGGCTATTCTGACAGTAAAGGGATTTTTTCAGCGCGTAAGGCTATCATGCAGTATTGCCAACTCAAGGGCTTCCCAGATGTTGACATTGAAGATATTTATTTGGGAAATGGCGTGTCAGAGTTGATATCCATATCCCTTCAAGCTTTGCTAGATAATGGCGATGAAGTTTTAGTACCAATGCCGGATTATCCTTTATGGACGGCTTGTGTGAGTCTTGGTGGAGGAAAAGCGGTCCATTATCTTTGTGATGAAGAAGCTGGTTGGTATCCTGATATTGCTGATATCAAATCAAAAATCACGAGTCGCACCAAAGCTATTGTGGTCATCAATCCTAATAACCCAACAGGAGCCCTTTATCCTAAGGAGATTTTAGAAGACATCGTTGCTTTGGCAAGAGAACACCAGCTGATTATTTTTGCCGATGAAATCTATGATCGTTTGGTGATGGATGGTAAAGAGCATATTGCTATTGCAAGTTTGGCACCTGATGTTTTTTGTGTATCTATGAATGGTCTTTCCAAATCTCATCGTATTGCTGGTTTTCGTGTTGGATGGATGGTCTTATCAGGTCCTAAAGACCATGTTAAAGGTTACATTGAAGGGTTAAACATGCTTGCCAATATGCGGTTATGCTCCAATGTTTTAGCCCAACAAGTTGTTCAAACTTCCTTAGGAGGTCATCAATCAGTTGATGCACTGTTACTGCCAGGAGGGCGTATTTTTGAGCAACGTAATTTTATTTATGAAGCTATTAATGCTATCCCTGGCTTATCGGCAGTTAAACCTGAAGCAGGTCTTTATTTATTTCCGAAAATTGATCGTCAGATGTATCGTATTGATGATGATGAAGAATTTGTCTTACAGTTATTAAAGCAAGAAAAAGTGATGTTGGTACATGGACGTGGTTTTAACTGGAAAGATCCAGATCACTTCCGTATTGTTTACCTACCAAGTGTAGAAGAATTAGAAGATGTCCAAGAAAAGATTACACGTGTCTTATACCAGTATAGACGTTAATGCAATGCTCATCTTTGATTAATAAAAATAGCGTTTCTTAAAAGAATGTGACCCTATGCTCTAACAAGCTAGTGCTTATCTCCTTTAAATGAAGTGATAATAAGGCATCAATAGTTGGAATTGTAGTAAGAATAGAAAATTTTCTGATAATTCCTTGCAAAAGCGAGTTAGCTTTGTTATAATGAAAGCGCAAATAATTCAAAGGAAAAGGAAAAAAATGCCTAACTTATTAGAAAAAACTCGTAAAATCACATCTATTTTGCAGCGTTCCGTAGATAGCCTAGAAACAGAATTACCGTATAACACAATGGCATCTCGCCTAGCAGATATCATTGACTGCAATGCTTGTATTATCAATGGCGGCGGCACACTGCTTGGTTATGCCATGAAATATAAAACTAACACTGATCGTGTTGAGGAATTTTTTGAAGCTAAACAATTTCCAGATACTTATGTAAAGGCTGCTAGCCGAGTTTACGATACAGAAGCTAACCTTTCTGTCGAAAATGAATTGACTATATTCCCTGTTGAGTCTAAAGACACTTATCCAGGAGGTCTAACGACTATTGCGCCGATTTATGGTGGAGGGATGCGCCTTGGATCACTCATTATCTGGCGTAATGACAATGAGTTTAGTGATGATGATTTGATTTTGGTTGAGATCTCAAGTACTGTTGTGGGGATTCAACTATTAAATCTTCAGACAGAAAACTTAGAAGACACCATCCGTAAACAAACAGCGGTCAACATGGCAATTAATACGCTTTCTTATTCAGAAATGAAAGCTGTTGCAGCAATTCTTGGAGAGTTAGATGGTAACGAAGGACGATTGACAGCTTCTGTTATTGCTGATCGTATTGGTATTACCCGTTCTGTTATTGTCAATGCTCTGCGTAAACTAGAAAGTGCAGGGATTATTGAAAGTCGTTCTCTTGGTATGAAAGGGACATACCTCAAAGTTATCAACGAAGGTATTTTTGCTAAATTAAAAGAATTTTAAATAGAAAAAGACAACATCTCTTGAAAAGAGATGTTTTTTGCTGTTAATGGTAGATGCAAATAGATGTCTTGATACCTGTAATAAAAACTGATACAATGCCATATATAAGAGATAAGGGGAGAGGTTTCCCTGTTTAGGAGATAGTGATGAGAGCATTGATTTCAATTGATTACACAAATGATTTTGTAGCAGATGATGGTAAATTAAGTGCAGGTAAATCTGCTCAGGCTATTGCCACTAAAATAGCAGAGGTAACTAAAACGGCATTTGATCAAGGAGACTATATTTTTTTTGCTATTGATTGTCATGATCAAAATGATTCTTGGCATCCTGAGAGTAAGCTATTTGCAGCACATAATATCAAAGGAACTACTGGACGCCATCTTTATGGTCCACTAGCTGAAGTTTACAGTTATATGAAGCAACATCCCAGAGTTTTTTGGATTGATAAGCGTTATTATTCAGCTTTTTCGGGGACTGATTTAGATATTAGACTACGAGAAAGAGGTATCACTCAATTAGTGTTAACAGGAGTTTTATCTGATATCTGTGTCTTACATACTGCTATTGACGCTTATCATCTTGGTTATCAATTAGAGATTGTTAAATCGGCTGTCGCTAGCCTTACAAAAGAATCTTATGAGTGGTCTTTGGCTCACTTTGAGCAGGTTCTTGGTGCTAAGCTTATTAACGATTACTAAAAGAGCCTACCAAACTATTGATTCAGTGACTAAGAGTTTGGTAACCGTAATCATTGCTCTATGTGGTTTTACCGTATGTATGGGTTAGGTAGATGAGGTATGTGACATGCTGGTCAGAATTAGTCCTGATGATTCTTGTGCTGTCTAAAAGGCAACTAAACTTTGGACTGTGTCAGATAGAACACATGTTTTTTTGAAGGAGACAGGATTTTAGCTGTTTGAGAAATGATTTGAGTTGATGGTTTAGAGGATCGTCTCACAGCCATTAGACAAACTCTAGTCTTTTCAGCATTAGAATATAAATAAAGCTTCAAACTCTTGAATGCTAGAGTCTGTACCATTTTTATCTTAGGCTTATCACATCACATGTTGTTACAATCGTTGAGGATTTGGTAAATTAGAATAAAGCACCCCTTTACTACCTTCGTAAACATATTACCGACTTGAAAGAACGTTACTTTTTCTGTGATGTTTGTAGGAAAATACTTGGAAGAATACGTTGACAGGGGTATTTTTGATAAGGAGCCGTTCCAGACCTTTGATCAGAAAGGGATTGGCCGTCTCTTTAGCCCGTTCGGTTAAGCCTGAGTTGAAACTTGGTATTTGTGGGGAACATGGTGGCGATCCTGCTTCCATTGCCTTTTGCCACAGCCAAGGCCTGACCTACGTTTCTTGTTCGCCATTTAGAGTGCCGCTTACTCGCTTGGCGGCTGCTCAGGCTGCCATCAAAGCTTCAGGCCACAGTCTTACCCAAGACAAATAGAGTTTAGTTTGTCACACTTCCTGACTAAGGTTTTCTGACCTTAGTCAGGAAGTTTTTTGCTGTATGGCTTTCTAGAATTGCATTAGTCACCTATGGTAAATGGGAGCAATTGTGATATAATAATTGAGACTATGTAAAAATGATGTGAGGAGTTTTTCCGCTACCTTTGGAGAATAGCAGGGCTGTTCTTTGGAATTGGAATACTTCTGATCATCTTGGATGGGAGAAATCATGAAAATTTCTGAAGAAGAAGTTCGCCATGTCGCGAAGCTATCAAAATTATCATTTTCAGAAAGTGAGACAACAACCTTTGCAACGACCTTATCCAAAATCGTTGATATGGTTGAATTGCTGAACGAAGTTGATACCGAAGGTGTCGCCATTACAACAACCATGGCAGATAAGAAAAATGTGATGCGTCAAGATGTCGCTGAAGAAGGAACAGACCGTGCCTTGCTCTTTAAAAATGTTCCTGAAAAAGAAAATCACTTTATCAAGGTACCTGCTATTTTGGATGACGGAGGAGATGCCTAATGTCTTTTAATCATAAAACCATTGAAGAGTTGCATGACCTCCTTGTAGCTAAGGAGATTTCAGCAACAGAATTGACCCAAGCAACACTTGAAGACATCAAGTCTCGTGAGGAGGCTGTCGGATCGTTTATCACTGTTTCAGAAGAAGTTGCTCTTAAACAAGCTGCGGCAATTGATGCCAAAGGTATTGATGCTGATAACCTCATGTCAGGTATTCCGTTAGCTGTTAAGGATAATATTTCAACCAAGGAAATCCTAACCACAGCCGCTTCAAAAATGTTGTATAACTACGAGCCGATTTTTAATGCCACATCAGTAGCAAATGCCTACGCTAAAGACATGATTGTTATTGGAAAAACCAACATGGACGAATTTGCCATGGGTGGTTCAACAGAAACCTCTTATTTCAAGAAAACGAAAAATGCTTGGGACCACACAAAAGTACCTGGAGGCTCATCAGGTGGTTCGGCAACAGCAGTCGCTTCAGGACAAGTCCGTTTATCTCTTGGTTCAGACACTGGTGGTTCTATTCGGCAGCCAGCTGCATTTAATAGTGTTGTCGGTTTGAAACCAACCTATGGCACTGTTTCTCGCTATGGTCTCATTGCTTTTGGAAGTTCACTTGATCAGATTGGACCTTTTGCTCCGACAGTTAAAGAAAACGCCCAATTATTAAATGTGATTGCAAGTAGCGATGTCAAGGATGCCACTTCAGCGCCTGTCCGCATTGCAGACTACACATCTAAGATTGGTCGTGACATTAAAGGCATGAAGATTGCCCTTCCTAAAGAGTATCTTGGCGAAGGGATTGATCCTGAGATTAAGGAAACGGTTCTTGCGTCAGTTAAACAATTTGAAGCCTTAGGAGCTACTGTTGAGGAAGTCAGCCTTCCACATAGCAAGTACGGTGTGGCTGTTTATTATATTATCGCTTCGTCAGAAGCGTCTTCAAACTTACAACGTTTTGATGGCATTCGCTATGGTTTCCGTGCTGACGATGCTAAAAACTTGGATGAAATCTATGTTAACACTCGTAGCCAAGGCTTTGGTGATGAGGTGAAACGTCGTATCATGCTTGGAACCTTTAGTTTGTCATCGGGTTATTATGACGCTTATTTCAAAAAGGCCGGTCAAGTGCGCACTTTGATTATTCAAGATTTTGACAAGGTTTTTGCGGATTATGATCTTATTCTAGGCCCAACAACACCGACGGTTGCTTTTGGCTTAGACACACTCAACCACGATCCTGTTGCCATGTATTTGGCCGACTTATTGACCATTCCGGTTAACTTGGCTGGTCTGCCAGGTATTTCTATTCCAGCAGGATTCGTCGATGGCTTGCCAGTAGGGCTTCAATTAATTGGTCCGAAATACGCTGAAGAAACCATCTATCAAGCAGCAGCAGCCTTTGAAGCGGTGACAGATTATCACAAGCAACAACCGATTATTTTTGGAGGTGACAAGTAATGAATTTTGAAACCATTATTGGGCTTGAAGTCCATGTGGAATTAAATACCAATTCCAAAATTTTCTCACCTTCGTCAGCTCACTTTGGTGAGGACCCAAATGCCAACACGAATGTGATTGATTGGTCTTTCCCAGGGGTCTTACCAGTCATGAACAAAGGGGTGATTGATGCGGGCATAAAAGCAGCGCTTGCCCTTAATATGGACATCCATAAAGAGATGCACTTTGACCGCAAAAATTATTTCTACCCAGATAATCCTAAAGCTTATCAAATTTCACAGTTTGATGAGCCGATTGGCTACAACGGCTGGATTGATATCAAACTAGAAGACGGTTCAACCAAGAAAATTCGTATTGAACGCGCACACTTGGAAGAAGATGCTGGTAAAAACACTCATGGCACAGATGGTTATTCTTATGTGGACCTTAACCGCCAAGGAGTTCCTTTGATTGAGATTGTGTCAGAAGCCGACATGCGTTCTCCTGAAGAAGCCTATGCTTATTTGACAGCTCTGAAAGAAATCATCCAGTATACGGGTATTTCTGATGTCAAGATGGAAGAAGGCTCCATGCGTGTGGATGCCAATATTTCTCTTCGTCCTTACGGGCAAGAACAATTTGGAACAAAGACCGAATTGAAAAACTTGAACTCCTTCTCAAATGTCCGTAAAGGGCTTGAATTTGAGGTGGAACGTCAAGCCAAACTCTTGCGTTCAGGTGGTGTGATACGCCAAGAAACGCGCCGCTATGACGAAGCGAATAAGGGGACTATTTTGATGCGGGTCAAAGAAGGGGCAGCGGACTATCGTTATTTCCCAGAACCAGACCTGCCATTATATGAGATTGATGATGCTTGGATTGACGAGATGCGTGCTCAATTACCTCAATTCCCAGCTCAGCGTCGTGCTAAATACGAAGAGGAACTTGGCCTCTCAGCTTATGATGCTAGCCAGCTAACAGCTACCAAAGTCTTGTCAGATTTCTTTGAAACTGCAGTAAGTCTTGGTGGCGATGCCAAGCAAGTCTCTAACTGGTTGCAAGGAGAAGTTGCCCAATTCTTAAATGCAGAAGGCAAAACCATTGAAGAAATCGCTCTGACACCAGAAAATTTGGTGGAGATGATTGCTATCATTGCTGATGGTACAATCTCTTCTAAAATGGCTAAGAAGGTCTTTGTGCATTTGGCTAAAAACGGTGGCTCAGCACGTGCCTACGTCGAAAAGGCAGGACTTGTTCAGATTTCTGATCCCGCTGTTTTGGTACCAATTATTCACCAAGTCTTTGCTGATAATGAAGCTGCAGTAGCTGATTTCAAATCAGGCAAACGTAATGCTGATAAGGCTTTCACAGGCTTCTTGATGAAGGCAACCAAAGGTCAAGCTAATCCACAAGTCGCTCAACAATTATTGGCACAAGAATTGCAAAAATTGCGAGATTGATAGTTGCTGATAGCAATAAGTTAAAGTATTTTGTCTCTGAAAAAAAGGCGGTCGGTCTTTCACAGGCTGCCTTTTTGTATGTCATGTTAGTGACCGCCTATAAAAAGACCATCATCTATGCTAAAATAAGACTGACAGGTATTGCTTTAGAACCTTCAGGAGTTTCTGACGGGTATTTAATGAACTATCACGTTTGTCTACACTATTATTAGCGATTAGCTGTGTGATAAAGTTTGTTAAGTTATTTAGTGTGTGAAGACTTCTAGTCGTTCTCGGTCTATCTATCTTAATAGAAGGAATTGTTTTTTCTATTTTACTCAGGCACGGAAACACTTACTAAAGAAGAAGGTAAAGGAATCAACTAAAGTTAAGAACATTTAATGGATAGCAGTTCTTCTAAAAGGATTTTACAAGAAAGGAGGTGTTAACGATGATATGGTCTTTAATTGTAGGTGCCTTTATCGGCATGATAGCAGGTAAAATGACTGAAAAAAGCCAGTCCATGGGTTGTTTTACTAATATTATCGCAGGTCTCATAGGGTCAGCTGTTGGGCAAAGGCTTTTTGGGGATTGGGGAATTCAGTTGGCAGGTATGGCTATTTTCCCGTCCATTTTGGGAGCAGCAATTGTAATTGTACTTGTTTCAGCTATTTTTGGAAAAAGGTATTAAAAAAAGGCTGCATGGAAGTTTCCAAGCAGCCTTTTTGCAACATAAAATGTCTTATCTTTTTATTGGTTGCATCCTCATTATAAGATAGTTGTGTGAAAATTTAATATCGTTTTCTTGACAAATAGTTAGATTTTGTTACTGTTTTGACATCATTTTGTAACGTCAGTTTAGTTGTAGTGTGGGTCTGTTGTTATATATATTTGAGCGAAATACACAAATGTAATCGTTTGGAAATTTATGTGATGATTTGAATTGTAGCAATAGCATTGTTTTTAATAAAATAGACAATAAGTCAGTGGTCTATTTGATCTCAAATAGCCATCAGGAAGTGTTTTGCAAGTGTTTTCTTTAAATGCTATAATAATTAATAAGACAGTTTAGGAGGTTGAAATGACAAAAACAAGGTTGTATATTGCCAGACATGGAAAAACGATGTTTAATACCATTGGTCGCGCTCAGGGTTGGAGTGACACACCTCTTACAAAAAAAGGAGAAGAAGGTATTCGAGAACTTGGCCTAGGTTTAAAAGATGCAACTATACCATTTAAGGCTGCGTTTTCAAGTGATTCAGGTCGAACCATGCAGACAATAGAAATTATTTTAAGAGAATCAGAAAACGAATTTTTGCCTTATACTAAAGATAATCGTATTCGTGAGTGGTGTTTTGGGAGTCTAGAAGGGACTTATGATTCAGAATTATTTCTAGGTGTCCTTCCAAGAACAAAAGCCTTTGAAAATCGTGATAACCTACGTGATGTTCCCTATTCTGAACTGGCAGAAAGCATCGTGGAAGTAGATACCGCTAATTGGGCAGAACCATGGGAAGTTCTTCGTAAGCGCATTTGGGAGGGGTTTGAAGCTATTGCCTTGTCTATTCAAAATGCTGGCGGCGGAAATGCTCTTGTGGTTAGCCATGGTATGACAATTGGAACGTTTCTGTGGTTGATTGATCCAGATCGAGACAAACAGTATATTGATAATGGGAGCGTTACAGTTGTTGAATTTGATGATGGCCAATTTACGATAAAGACTATTGGAGATATGAGTTACCGCTACCGCGGTCGTGAAATAATAGAAGAACGGTCAGATGAAATATAATTCGTTAAACTATTTAGTGCAATTGCTAATTGTTATTGTTTTTTTAGGAGGGCTTTACCTCTTTATAAAACCAGAAGAGTCAGTAACACCAACTCAGTTGAATAAAAAAGAAATCCAACAAAAAGATATCAAAAAAACGGACCGTTTACGAGCTTTACCTAAGGTATCTGTTGAAGATTGGGAGTTGGTTTTAGTAAACCGCGATCACATTACAAAAGAAATGAGTCCTGAATTAGCTGACATTAATGGTATTTCTGTGGATAAACGCATTGAGCAAGCCACTAGTGACTTTTTAGCAGCAGCACAAGCTATCGACTTGCAAGAACATCTTATCTCTGGGTACCGTTCCGTAGACTACCAAACAGAGCTTTACCAATCTTATATTAAAAAAGAGATGGCTAACGATCCAACATTGACACAAGAAGCTGCGGAGGCTTTGGTGCAAACCTATTCACAGCCGCCAGGGGCTAGTGAACATCACACTGGTCTTGCTATTGACATGAGCACTGTAGATACTTTAAATGCCAGTGATCCATCAGTAGCTAAAGCAGTTCAAAAAATTGCACCTGATTATGGGTTTGTCTTGCGCTTTCCAGAAGGAAAAAAGACTAGTACAGGGGTTGATTATGAGGATTGGCATTACCGCTATGTAGGCAAGGCGTCTGCTCGTTATATGGCTCAGCACAACCTAACGTTGGAAGAGTACATTGCTGCTTTAAAGGAGAAACGATGAGAAAACGACTAAAGTTTCCGTATTTTTTAACGCTTCTAGCTTGCTTTTTATTGCTGATTGTTTGTCCCTTACTGAGTAGCCAAAGGATAGCTAGTGCAGATAAAGAAGTAAGGGTGAACTACAGCCAAAAACAATTTATTACAAAAATGGGTAAAGAAGTTAAACCATTGGCAAAATATTATGGCATTAGACCATCTATTTTGATTGCTCAAATTCTTTTGGAAACCCATGATGGAAAAACATTACTAGCGTCTAAGTATCATAATCTTTTTAGCAAGAAAGCAACTCCAGGACAAGTGGCCATTACCCTAAAGTCCCCTAAACAAACCAACCAAAACGTGAGATATGCTATTTATAAAGATGACGCTAGTGCAATTAGAGATTATTTACGAATGCTTCGGCAGGGAAAAGAAGTCGATAAGCGTTTGTATCGTAATCTTGCTACAGAAAAAGGGTATAAAGCACCAGCTAAAAGTTTACAAAAGTATTTGCATTATACTGATAAAACCTATGCTAGGCGACTAATTCAGGTCATTGAAAGTAACGATTTAACAAACTATGACTGAAATTAGCGCTCTTTATAAAAGAGTGCTAATTTTTTTGAGTTTTTTTCTTGACATGTCTCCCATAAAGAGTATAATAGAATTATAAATTAGCAGTCTACTAAATAGAGTGCTAAACGAAAGGGAGTGGTTGGTTTGTGATTACACAACGTCAAAATGATATTTTGAATTTAATCGTTGAGCTATTTACACAAACTCATGAACCAGTAGGGTCTAAAGCTTTACAGAGAACGATTGATTCTAGTAGCGCCACTATTCGTAATGATATGGCAAAACTAGAGAAGTTGGGATTGTTGGAAAAAGCGCACACTTCTAGTGGACGGATGCCAAGTCCAGCTGGTTTTAAGTATTTTGTAGAGCACTCCCTCAGGCTAGATAGTATTGATGAGCAAGATATTTATCATGTCATAAAAGCTTTTGATTTTGAAGCATTCAAATTAGAAGACATGCTTCAAAAAGCTAGTCACATTTTAGCGGAGATGACGGGCTATACATCCGTTATTTTAGATGTGGAGCCAGCTCGTCAACGTTTAACAGGGTTTGATGTTGTTCAGCTTAGCAACCATGATGCTCTAGCAGTCATGACTTTAGATGAATCTAAGCCAGTGACAGTGCAGTTTGCTATTCCAAGAAACTTTTTGACACGTGACTTGATAGCATTTAAAGCTATCGTAGAGGAGCGCTTGCTGGATAATAGTGTCATAGATATTCATTATAAGTTGAGGACAGAAATTCCTCAGATCGTTCAAAAGTATTTTGTGACTACGGATAATGTTTTACAACTATTTGATTATGTTTTTTCAGAGCTGTTTTTGGAAACGGTATTTGTTGCTGGCAAGGTAAATTCTTTAACGTATTCAGATCTATCAACGTATCAGTTTTTGGATAATGAACAGCAAGTAGCAATTTCTTTGAGGCAAAGTCTGAAAGAAGGTGAGATGGCTTCTGTCCAAGTGGCAGATAGTCAAGAAGCCGCACTTGCAGATGTGTCAGTTTTAACTCACAAATTTTTGATTCCTTACCGTGGGTTTGGACTCCTGAGTTTGATTGGTCCTATTGATATGGATTATCGTAGGTCTGTTAGTTTGGTAAACATTATTGGAAAGGTATTGGCTGCTAAATTAGGTGATTATTATCGATACCTAAATTCTAACCATTATGAAGTTCACTGATAATGGCAGTATTCAATAAGTTATTTAAAAGGAGGCACTCAGTGTCAGAAGAAATTAAAAAAGACGATTTACAAGAAGAAGTGGAAGCCACTGAAACTGAAGAGACAGTTGAGGAAGTTATTGAAGAAACTCCTGAAAAATCAGAGTTAGAACTTGCAAACGAACGTGCTGATGAGTTTGAAAATAAATACTTGCGAGCTCATGCAGAAATGCAGAATATACAGCGTCGCTCTAGTGAAGAACGTCAACAACTTCAACGCTATCGTTCTCAGGATCTGGCAAAAGCAATCTTACCATCGCTTGACAATCTAGAACGTGCCTTGGCTGTTGAAGGGTTGACAGATGATGTTAAAAAAGGTTTAGAAATGACTCGTGATAGCCTTATTCAAGCACTAAAGGAAGAAGGCGTAGAAGAAGTAGAAGTCGACTCGTTTGACCACAACTTTCATATGGCAGTTCAGACCCTCCCAGCCGATGATGAACATCCAGCCGATAGCATTGCAGAAGTCTTTCAAAAGGGATATAAATTGCACGAGCGTCTGCTAAGACCAGCGATGGTAGTTGTTTATAACTAAGGTAAATGAGTTTTCGTTTTTGTCCGTAATGACAGTAAACTAGATAGCAAGTTAGAAGCTATTTCGCTTGCTGATTAAACTATAGTGATTGCTTAGAATTGGAAGTAAAATAATTCGAGTGCTTACTAAGATAAATTGAAATAAAAAGTAATAAAGTATTATAAAATAAGAGGTATTAACATGTCTAAAATTATTGGTATTGACTTAGGTACAACAAACTCAGCAGTAGCAGTTCTTGAAGGGACTGAATCAAAAATCATTGCTAACCCAGAAGGCAATCGTACAACTCCTTCAGTAGTATCATTCAAAAATGGTGAAATTATCGTGGGTGATGCTGCAAAACGTCAAGCAGTGACAAACCCAGAAACAGTAATCTCTATTAAATCTAAAATGGGAACTTCTGAAAAAGTTTCTGCAAATGGTAAAGAATATACTCCTCAAGAAATTTCAGCAATGATTCTTCAATACCTTAAAGGTTATGCTGAAGACTATCTTGGAGAAAAAGTAGAAAAAGCAGTTATTACTGTTCCAGCTTACTTCAACGATGCACAACGTCAGGCAACTAAAGACGCTGGTAAAATTGCAGGTCTTGAAGTAGAACGTATCGTTAACGAACCAACAGCAGCCGCACTTGCTTATGGTATGGATAAGACTGACAAGGATGAAAAAATCTTAGTTTTTGACCTTGGTGGTGGTACATTTGACGTATCAATCCTTGAATTAGGTGATGGTGTCTTCGACGTTCTTGCAACAGCAGGTGATAACAAACTTGGTGGTGACGACTTTGACCAAAAAATTATTGATTTCTTAGTGGCTGAATTTAAGAAAGAAAATGGCATTGACTTATCACAAGATAAGATGGCACTTCAACGCTTGAAAGATGCTGCTGAAAAAGCTAAAAAAGATCTTTCAGGTGTGACACAAACACAAATTTCATTACCGTTCATCACTGCTGGTTCTGCCGGTCCTCTTCACTTGGAGATGAGCTTATCTCGTGCTAAATTTGACGATCTCACTCGCGACCTTGTAGAACGTACGAAAACTCCAGTTCGTCAAGCCCTTTCAGATGCAGGATTGTCATTGTCAGAAATTGATGAAGTTATCCTTGTTGGTGGATCAACTCGTATCCCAGCAGTTGTCGAAGCTGTAAAAGCTGAAACTGGTAAAGAACCAAATAAATCTGTAAACCCTGATGAAGTGGTTGCTATGGGTGCTGCTATCCAAGGTGGTGTTATCACTGGGGATGTGAAAGACGTTGTCCTTCTTGACGTAACACCATTGTCACTTGGTATTGAAACAATGGGTGGTGTCTTCACTAAATTGATCGACCGCAATACAACTATCCCAACATCTAAATCACAAGTCTTCTCAACAGCAGCAGACAACCAACCAGCTGTTGATATCCATGTTCTTCAAGGTGAACGCCCAATGGCAGCAGATAACAAGACTCTTGGTCGCTTCCAATTGACTGATATCCCAGCTGCACCTCGTGGAATCCCACAAATTGAAGTAACATTTGATATCGATAAAAACGGTATTGTTTCTGTAAAAGCTAAAGACCTTGGTACGCAAAAGGAACAACACATCGTTATCAAATCAAACGACGGACTTTCTGAAGAAGAAATTGATCGCATGATGAAAGACGCTGAAGCTAATGCCGAAGCCGATGCGAAACGTAAAGAAGAAGTTGACCTTAAAAACGAAGTTGACCAAGCTATCTTTGCTACTGAAAAAACAATCAAAGAAACTGAAGGTAAAGGCTTTGATACAGAACGCGATGCAGCGCAATCAGCTCTTGACGAGTTAAAAGCTGCGCAAGAATCTGGCAACCTTGACGACATGAAAGCTAAACTTGAAGCATTAAATGAAAAAGCGCAAGCTTTGGCTGTTAAAATGTACGAGCAAGCTGCAGCAGCTCAACAAGCAGCACAAGGTGCAGAAGGTGCACAAGCTAATGATTCAGCAAATAATGATGATGTTGTAGATGGCGAATTTACAGAAAAGTAATGATTTAGTTATCTAGTAACATTAATATCCGAATTCAGAGGTTGTACCAAACCTCTGTTTTTGGCTAAATAAAATGTAAAAATGCTGACGTCAAAATATTTTAAGAAAGGAATACAAGTTCGATTATTCGAACACAGGCTAAAGCGTGTAAAGACTCTTTTGCGGATTTGAACACGCCTACGACTCTGCGAAAAAAGAGAAATACCTCCTAGATACGAGAGTATCTTTGTCGGATTTCCTATTTTTCATTAAGTCGTTTTACAGCTTGGTATCTTACATTATGAACAATACAGAATATTACGATCGTCTGGGGGTTTCTAAGGACGCTTCTCAGGACGATATCAAAAAAGCTTATCGAAAAATGTCTAAAAAATATCATCCAGATATCAATAAAGAAGCTGGAGCGGAGCAAAAGTATAAGGATGTTCAAGAAGCTTACGAAACCTTAAGTGATTCACAAAAGCGTGCTGCTTATGATCAATACGGCGCTGCAGGTGCTCAAGGCGGCTTTGGTGGCGGAGCAGGCGGCTTTGGTGGTTTTGACGGAGGTGGCTTTGGTGGTTTTGAAGATATCTTCTCAAGCTTCTTTGGTGGCGGTGGAAGCCGAAACCCAAATGCCCCTCGTCAAGGTGACGATTTGCAATATCGTGTTAATTTATCTTTTGAAGAGGCTGTATTTGGTGTTGAAAAAGAAGTTAGCTATAATCGCGAAGCAACCTGCGGCACTTGTTTAGGCTCAGGTGCAAAACCTGGTACCGCTCCAGTAACTTGTCGTAAGTGCCATGGTTCAGGTGTAATGACAATTGACACCCAAACACCACTTGGTATGATGCGTCGACAAGTCACCTGCGATATTTGTCATGGTAGTGGTAAGGAAATTAAAGAACCCTGTCAAACCTGTCACGGTACTGGTCATGAAAAGCAAGCTCATAAAGTGTCTGTTAAGATTCCAGCTGGTGTAGAGACTGGTCAGCAAATCCGTTTACAAGGTCAAGGAGAAGCTGGCTTTAATGGCGGACCTTATGGTGATTTATTTGTTATTTTGAATGTCTTACCAAGTAAGCAATTTGAACGCAATGGTTCCACTATTTACTACAACTTAGATATTTCTTTTACTCAAGCAGCCTTAGGAGATACTGTTGAAATTCCAACGGTTCATGGCGATGTTGAGATGGCTATCCCTGCTGGGACACAAACAGGTAAAACCTTCCGCCTCAAAGGCAAAGGAGCACCAAAACTCCGTGGTGGAGGTCAAGGGGATCAACATGTTACCGTTAATATTGTGACCCCAACCAAACTCAATGACGCTCAAAGGGAAGCCTTGCAAGCATTTGCAGAAGCGAGTGGTGAAAAAATGTTACATCCAAAGAAAAAAGGTTTTTTTGATAAAGTGAAAGATGCCTTAGAGGATATTTAAAGATGTCAAACGTATAATTTCAGGATAATTTTCCCGAAGTTATACGTTTTTTTACGTCAAAACAGTTAGAGAAAACGTTTTCTTTTATAGATATCGTTTTTTTCTCTTGTCAAAATGGTTTATTTAGTATATCATAATTAGGTAATTGATTTGATTATCAAATGATTTTAAAGAGAAATAATTTCTTAGTCAAATAAATTATCAGAAAAGAGGATTGTTATGCAGTTTAAACACATCATCTTTGATGTTGTAGATGATCTTGCGACATTGACTTTAAACCGTCCAGAGGTTTCAAACGGTTTTAATATTCCAATTTGTCAAGAGATTCTGGTAGCATTAGCAGAAGTTAAACGCGATACATCTGTGCGTTTTTTATTAATTAAAGCCGTTGGAAAAGTGTTTTCAGTTGGTGGTGACCTAGTTGAAATGCAAGAAGCTGTTGCAAAAGATAATGTGCAGTCGCTAGTCAAGATTGCTGAACTGGTACAAGAAATTTCTTTTGCAATAAAGCATTTGCCAAAACCAGTCATCCTTTGCGCCGATGGAGCTGTAGCTGGAGCGGCTTTTAATATAGCTTTAGCTGTTGACTTTTGTATCGCTAGTACTCAAACAAAATTTATCCAAGCTTTTGTAAATGTTGGACTAGCACCGGATGCCGGTGGTTTATTTCTATTGACTCGTGCAGTAGGACTTAATCGTGCAACTCACCTTGTGATGACAGGTGAAGGAATTACTGCTGATAAAGGTCTCGATTATGGGTTTGTCTACCGTACGGCAGAATCTGATAAACTAGACAAAGTTTGTCTTCAACTTTTAAAGCGATTGAGACGTGGCTCTTCAAATTCTTATGCTGGAATGAAATCATTGGTCTGGCAAAGTTTTTTCACAGGATGGGAAGATTATGCTAAGGCAGAGCTTGCTATTCAAGAGGAGCTAGCTTTCAAGGAAGATTTTAAAGAAGGTGTCATAGCTTTTGGAGAAAGGCGCCGACCAAATTTTCAAGGTAAGTAAGACAGCTATTGCTTGCAAAATACTTTGACCTTTGATATAATTTGATTGTCAAAGTTTATTGCTAGGAGGTGTTTACTTGGAATATGACAAAATTAACCAATACTTAGTTGATATTTTCAACCGGATTTTGGTTATTGAAGAAATGAGCTTAAAGACGAGTCAGTTTAGTGATGTCTCTTTAAAAGAGATGCACACTATTGAAATTATCGGCAAATATGATCAGGTGACTCCAAGTGATATCGCCAGAGAATTAATGGTAACGTTAGGGACAGTAACCACTAGCTTAAATAAATTAGAAGCAAAAGGTTATATCGCAAGAACGCGATCACGCTCAGATAGGCGAGTTGTTTACCTGTCATTAACAAAAAGGGGTCGACTTTTGGACCGCCTCCATGCAAAGTTCCATAAAAATATGGTTGGACATGTCATTGCTGATATGAGTGATGAAGAGATGCAGGCATTGGTGCGTGGACTAGGGAATCTACATCAATTTTTGGAGGATTTGGTTTAAATGATTTTTTCTAAAATCAGTCAGGTAGCCCACTATGTTCCACAGCAGTTAGTGACTAATAATGATTTAGCTAGCATAATGGACACTAGTCATGAGTGGATCTTTTCTCGAACAGGAATAGCAGAACGCCATATTTCTAGAGATGAAATGACTAGTGACCTAGCTATTCAGGTTGCTGATCAGCTTTTAACTCAGTCTGGGTTAAAAGCTGATGCTATTGATTTTATTATTGTTGCAACTATCAGCCCTGATGCCACTATGCCATCAACAGCTGCGAAAGTTCAAGCAGCTATTGCGGCTACAAGTGCTTTTGCTTTTGATATGACTGCTGCTTGTAGTGGCTTTGTCTTTGCCTTGGCTATGGCAGATAAGCTTATTGCATCAGGTGCCTACCAAAACGGAATGGTAATAGGTGCAGAGACTTTATCTAAGTTAGTAAACTGGCAGGATCGAGCGACAGCCGTTCTTTTTGGAGACGGAGCTGGTGGCGTGCTACTGGAAGCCAGTAAAGATAAGCATGTTTTAGCGGAAACATTACACACAGATGGTGCGAGATGTCAGAGTTTGATTTCAGGAGAAACTAGTCTTTCATCTCCTTACTCAATTGGCAAAAAAGCCATAGCGACTATTCAGATGGATGGACGTGCCATATTTGATTTTGCGATTAGGGATGTGTCAAAAAGCATCCTCACACTAATGGCGCAATCAGATATTACAAAAGATGACATAGACTATTGTTTATTGCATCAAGCTAATCGTCGTATACTTGATAAAATAGCACGCAAGATTGATGTTCCTCGGGAAAAATTCCTTGAAAACATGATGCGTTATGGTAATACTAGTGCTGCTAGTATCCCAATCCTCTTGTCAGAGGCTGTTCAAAAGGGACAGATTAGGTTAGATGGTACCCAAAAAATCTTACTTTCCGGTTTTGGTGGAGGTTTGACATGGGGAAGTCTAATTGTTAGAATCTAGTTATTCATGTGCCTAGCACATTTATAAAAACAAATTTATATTTTTTAAGGAGAAATAAACATGGCAGTATTTGAAAAAGTACAAGAAATTATTGTTGAAGAACTTGGTAAGGAGACAGAAGAAGTAACACTAGAAACTACATTTGATGATTTAGATGCAGATTCACTTGATGTTTTCCAAGTTATTTCAGAAATTGAAGATGCTTTTGATATTCAAATTGAAACAGAAGAAGGATTAAATACTGTTGGTGACCTTGTTGCTTACGTTGAAGAAAAGTCAAAATAAGGATAAAAGTGACAAGTAACATCAGAAGTCTATGAAAAGCTTACTGCTGTTATGTTCATGTTCATCACTAAAAAAAACAATAAGTATTAATCAAACCATTAGGGTGGGATTAGACTCTTTTTAGGATCTAGCTCGCTCTTTCTTCTTACTATAATAGTTTGATTATCAAATTATTCTCCTTATTTTTTATAGAAAGTTATTATGAAAACACGTATTACAGAATTACTTAATATTGATTACCCCATTTTTCAAGGAGGAATGGCTTGGGTTGCTGATGGTGATTTAGCAGGTGCAGTTTCTAATGCTGGTGGTTTAGGCATTATAGGTGGTGGCAATGCTCCCAAAGAAGTCGTTAAAGCTAATATTGATCGTGTCAAAGCTATTACTGATAGACCTTTTGGGGTTAATATCATGCTTTTATCTCCTTTTGCTGATGATATCGTTGATCTGGTCATTGAAGAAGGTGTTAAAGTAGTAACAACAGGCGCAGGAAATCCAGGAAAGTATATGGAAAGACTGCACCAGGCGGGTATAATCGTTGTTCCTGTTGTCCCAAGCGTTGCGCTAGCCAAACGTATGGAAAAGCTTGGGGTAGATGCTGTTATTGCTGAGGGTATGGAAGCTGGAGGACATATTGGCAAGTTAACGACTATGTCTTTAGTAAGACAAGTTGTTGAAGCGGTTTCGATTCCTGTCATTGCGGCAGGTGGTATAGCTGATGGTCATGGTGCAGCAGCAGCATTTATGTTAGGAGCAGAGGCTGTTCAAATTGGAACTCGCTTTGTTGTTGCTAAAGAATCCAATGCTCACCAAAATTTTAAAGATAAAATCTTAGCAGCAAAAGATATTGATACGGTGATTTCTGCGCAGGTTGTGGGCCACCCTGTCCGTTCTATTAAAAATAAATTGACCTCAGCTTACGCTAAAGCAGAAAAAGCATTTTTAATTGGTCAAAAAACAGCTACTGATATTGAAGAAATGGGAGCAGGATCGCTTCGACACGCTGTTATTGAAGGCGATGTAGTCAATGGATCTGTTATGGCTGGCCAAATTGCAGGGCTTGTGAGAAAAGAAGAAAGCTGTGAAACGATTTTAAAAGATATTTATTATGGTGCAGCTCGTGTTATTCAAAATGAAGCTAAGCGCTGGCAATCTGTTTCAATAGAAAAGTAGATAAACACATGAAGGATAATGATAATGACAAAGACAGCCTTTTTATTTGCCGGTCAAGGTGCTCAAAAATTAGGGATGGCAAGGGATTTTTATGATAACTTTGCTATTGTAAGAAAAACCTTTGATCAAGCTAGTCAAGTATTGGGATACGATTTGCGCCGTTTGATTGATAGTGACGAGTTAAAACTTAATCAAACTAGCTATACGCAACCAGCTATTTTGACATCATCAATTGCTATTTACCGTGTTTTGGGCTTACATCACGTTAAACCGGATATGGTAGCTGGTCTTTCCTTAGGAGAATACTCAGCTTTGGTAGCATCAGGGGCACTCTCTTTTGAAGATACCCTATCCTTAGTAGCTAAGAGAGGCCGCTTGATGGAGGAAGCAGCACCACAAGGATCTGGAAAGATGGTTGCCGTTATGAATACAGACGTGCAAGTCATCGAAGAAGTCTGTCAAATAGCTGCTAAACATGGAGTGGTTGCTCCAGCAAACTATAATACTCCTAGTCAAATTGTAATTGGTGGTCAGACAGATGCTGTGAACGTGGCAGTTGAACTTTTAAAGGAAAGGGGAGTTAAGCGTTTAATCCCTTTAAACGTGTCAGGTCCTTTCCACACTGCTTTGTTAGAACCAGCTAGCCGCTTGTTGGCTAAAGAGTTGGAAAGATACAACTTCAGTGACTTCAAGATTCCTTTGGTTGGTAATACCGAAGCTAATATTATGGAAAAAGACCGTATCCCAGAACTATTAGCCCGTCAAGTCATGGAGCCTGTTCGTTTTTATGACAGTGTTGCGACTTTAGTAGAAAGTGGCATAACACAATTCATTGAGGTAGGACCAGGTAAGGTTTTGACAGGTTTTGTGAAGAAAATTGATAAAAATTTACTATGTACTAGTGTTGAAAACATGGTAAGCTTACGTTTATTTTTAGATAGAGAGGACATTCATGGAAATTAAAGGAAAAAATATATTTATCACAGGCTCAACGAGAGGTATCGGTTTAGCAATGGCTCATCAATTCGCCAGTTTAGGAGCTAATATTGTCTTAAATGGTCGCTCTGCTATCTCTGAGGAGCTTGTTGCTAGTTTTACTGACTACGGCGTTACAGTTGTTACCATCTCTGGGGATGTTTCAGAAGCATCAGAAGCTAAACGTATGGTCAATGAAGCTATCGAAAGTTTAGGTTCGATTGATGTTTTAGTTAACAATGCTGGCATTACTAATGATAAATTGATGCTTAAAATGACGGAAGAGGATTTTGAGCGCGTCTTGAAAATCAATTTGACCGGTGCTTTTAACATGACTCAATCAGTGTTAAAACCAATGATCAAGGCCCGCCAAGGAGCAATTATTAATGTCTCTAGTGTGGTTGGTTTAACAGGCAATATTGGGCAAGCAAACTATGCTGCTTCTAAGGCAGGAATGATTGGTTTTACCAAGTCTGTTGCCCGTGAAGTTGCTGCTCGTAACATTTGCGTGAATGCTATTGCTCCAGGATTTATCGAGTCCGACATGACAGGTGTCCTTCCTGAAAAAATGCAAGAGCAAATCTTAAGTCAAATCCCAATGAAACGTATTGGAAAAGCTCAAGAAGTTGCTCACTTAGCAAGCTTCTTGGTGGAACAAGATTATATTACGGGACAAGTTATCGCTATTGATGGCGGTATGACAATGCAATAAGGAGACGTAGTGAAATGACATTTAAAAGAGTAGTGGTAACAGGTTATGGTCTAACATCTCCAATCGGGCATGATCCTGAAACGTTTTGGAACAATCTGAAAGCTGGCCAAATTGGTATTGGTCCTATTACTAAATTTGACACGACTGATTATGCAGTCAAGAATGCTGCTGAAATTCAGGATTTTCCATTTGACAAATACTTTGTGAAAAAAGATTTGAACCGTTTCGATAGATATTCTCTTTATGCTCTTTACGCAGCGAAAGAGGCTATTAATCATGCTGATTTAAATATTGAGATGGTTGATTCCGATCGATTTGGCGTTATTGTTGCTTCAGGTATTGGTGGAATTGCGGAGATTGAAGAGCAAGTGATTCGCTTACATGAAAAAGGGCCAAAACGTGTGAAGCCAATGACGTTGCCAAAAGCGCTACCAAATATGGCTGCAGGAAATGTCGCCATGTCTTTAAAAGCTCAAGGAGTATGTAAATCAATTAATACTGCCTGCGCTTCTTCAAATGATGCGATTGGGGATGCCTTTCGTGCCATTAAATTTGGGACTCAAGATGTGATGATAGTTGGTGGGTCAGAGGCGGCCATAACCAAGTTTGCCATTGCTGGCTTCCAAAGTTTAACAGCTCTCTCAACAACTGAAGATCCAAGCAGAAGCTCTATTCCATTTGATAAAGACCGCAATGGTTTTATCATGGGAGAAGGATCAGGAATGCTTGTTTTAGAAAGCCTAGAACATGCGCAAGAACGCGGGGCGACAATCTTAGCAGAAATTGTGGGTTATGGAAATACCTGCGATGCCTACCATATGACATCTCCAAATCCTGAGGGATTAGGAGCTCGTAAAGCCATCCACTTAGCCTTACAAGAAGCTGGTATTGAAGCCAGTGCTATTAATTATGTCAATGCGCACGGAACTTCAACCCCAGCTAATGAAAAAGGAGAGAGTCAAGCAATTGTAGCCGTTCTTGGTAAGGATGTTCCGGTGTCTTCAACAAAATCGTTTACGGGTCACCTTCTTGGAGCAGCAGGCGCTATTGAAGCTATTGCCACTATCGAGGCTATGCGTCATAACTATGTTCCGATGACGGCTGGGACACAAGCTTTATCAGAGGATATCGAAGCAAATGTCATCTTTGGAGAAGGAAAAGAAACAGCTATCAACTATGCCATTTCAAATACTTTTGGATTTGGTGGTCATAATGCTGTATTAGCTTTCAAATGTTGGGAGGAGTAGGTTGAATATTCAAGAAATCAAAGATTTGATGGCTCAGTTTGATACCTCAAGCCTACGTGAATTTTTATTCAAAACAAATGAAGGTGAGCTAATCTTTAGTAAAAACGAACAACACCTCAATGCATCGACATCAAATCAAGAACATGCTGTGCCTGTACCACAGGTACAACTTGTTCCGAATCCAACTGCTTCGGAAGCGTCCAGTCCAGCATCAGTTAAGGATGTTCCTGTAGAGGAGCAACCACAAGCAGAATCTTTTGTAGCAGAAGGTGATATTGTTGAAAGTCCTTTAGTCGGTGTAGCCTATCTTGCAGCTAGCCCTGACAAGCCACCATTTGTGGCAGTCGGAGATACTGTAAAAAAAGGACAAACCCTTGTGATTATCGAAGCCATGAAGGTGATGAACGAAGTGCCAGCGCCATGTGATGGTGTGATTACAGAAATTTTGGTATCAAATGAAGATGTCATTGAATTTGGACAAGGATTGGTGCGGATCAAATGATGGATATTAGAGAAATTCAAGCGGCTTTGCCTCATCGCTACCCAATGTTATTGGTTGATCGTGTGTTAGAAGTGTCAGACGACCATATCGTTGCCATTAAAAATGTGACTATTAATGAGCCTTTCTTTAACGGGCATTTTCCTCACTATCCTGTGATGCCAGGTGTTCTGATTATGGAAGCTTTGGCTCAAACAGCTGGTGTCTTAGAATTGTCAAAAGAAGAAAATAAAGGCAAGTTGGTCTTTTACGCTGGAATGGATAAAGTGAAGTTCAAAAAACAAGTCGTCCCTGGTGATCAACTTGTGATGACAGCAACCTTTATCAAGCGTCGCGGTACCATTGCTGTCGTTGAAGCCAGGGCAGAAGTTGATGGCAAGCTAGCAGCAAGTGGAACATTAACCTTTGCCTGTGGGCAATGAGAATGATTGTTCTGCGGAGGAAGAAACCCTTATGTTTAAAAAAATCTTAATTGCTAATCGTGGTGAAATTGCAGTGCGTATCATTCGTGCTGCACGAGAATTAGGGATTTCCACAGTTGCAGTTTATTCGGAAGCGGATAAGGAAGCTCTGCACACGATCTTGGCGGACGAGGCTATCTGTATTGGTCCTGCCCGTTCCAAGGAATCCTATCTTAATATGAATTCCGTCTTGTCAGCAGCTATTGTGACAGGAGCCCAAGCGATTCACCCAGGGTTTGGCTTTTTAAGTGAAAACTCAAAGTTTGCGACCATGTGTGAAGAGATGAATATTAAATTTATCGGTCCATCCGCATCGGTTATGGATAAAATGGGTGATAAAATCAATGCTCGTTCTGAAATGATTAAGGCAGGAGTGCCCGTTATTCCAGGGTCAGATGGTGAAGTTTATAACGCTCAAGAAGCCTTAGCTATTGCCAATAAGATTGGTTATCCTGTCATGCTAAAAGCATCGGCAGGTGGTGGAGGTAAAGGGATTCGTAAAGTGGAGACAGAAGCAGATTTGGAGGCGGCTTTCAATGCTGCCAGTCAAGAAGCTTTGGGAGCTTTCGGAAATGGCGCCATGTATTTGGAAAAAGTAATTTATCCAGCTAGACATATTGAGGTGCAAATTTTAGGAGACGCTTACGGTAACATCATTCACTTGGGAGAACGGGATTGCTCCTTGCAACGGAATAATCAAAAAGTCTTGGAAGAAAGTCCATCCATTGCTATTGGCAATACCCTCAGACACGAAATGGGGCAAGCAGCGGTTAGAGCAGCTGAAGCTGTAGCCTATGAAAATGCGGGAACCATTGAGTTTTTGTTGGACGAAGACAGCGAGAAATTCTATTTCATGGAAATGAATACCCGTATCCAAGTTGAGCATCCTGTCACCGAATTTGTGACAGGAGTGGATATTGTCAAAGAGCAAATCAAAATTGCAGCAGGTCAGCCTTTGGCGATTAATCAAGAAGACATCACTATCACGGGACATGCTATTGAATGTCGTATCAATGCTGAAAATACTGCTTTTAACTTTGCACCGAGTCCAGGAAAGATTACAGACTTGTATATGCCAAGTGGTGGTGTAGGACTACGAGTTGATTCAGCAGTTTACAATGGCTATGCCATTCCTCCTTATTATGACAGCATGATTGCTAAAATCATCGTTCATGGAAGCAATCGATTTGACGCTTTGATGAAAATGCAACGTGCCTTAGTTGAATTGGAAATTGAAGGCATTATCACCAATACAGACTTCCAGCTCGATTTGATTTCAGATAAGCGAGTGATTGCAGGAGATTATGATACCTCTTTCTTGATGGAAACGTTCCTGCCACATTACAATAAAGATTAGGAGAAAATATGGCTTTATTTCGTAAAAAAGATAAATACATCCGTATTACTCCCAATAATTCCCTCAAAGGATCTGTCAGCCATAATGTCCCAGAAGTTCCAGATGAACTCTTTGCGAAATGCCCAGCTTGTAAGCACATGATTTATAAGAAAGATTTGGGATTGGCAAAGATTTGCCCAACCTGTTCTTACAATTTTAGGATTTCTGCCCAAGAGCGGCTGACCTTAACAGTTGATGAAGGCTCTTTCCAAGAATTATTTACAAGTATTGAAACCAAGGATCCGTTACGTTTTCCAGGTTATCAGGAAAAATTACAAAAAGCCAAGGAAACGACAGGTCTGCATGAAGCTGTTTTGACAGGGAAAGCTATGGTTAAGGAGCAAAAGATTGCTCTTGCTATTATGGATTCTCACTTTATTATGGCTAGTATGGGAACTGTTGTTGGGGAAAAAATTACCCGATTGTTTGAATTGGCTATCGAAGAAAACCTGCCGGTGGTGATTTTTACGGCTTCAGGAGGCGCCCGTATGCAAGAGGGTATCATGAGCCTCATGCAAATGGCCAAGGTCTCTGCAGCTGTGAAAAGACATTCTAATGCAGGCCTCTTTTACCTCACTATTTTGACAGATCCAACTACTGGTGGGGTAACAGCTAGTTTTGCCATGGAAGGGGATATTATTTTGGCAGAACCTCAATCCTTGGTTGGCTTTGCAGGTCGTCGTGTCATTGAGACCACAGTTCGTGAAAACTTGCCAGATGATTTCCAAAAAGCAGAATTTTTACAAGACCATGGTTTTGTGGATGCTATTGTGAAACGAACAGAGTTGCGAGACAAGATTGCCCACTTAGTAGCATTTCATGGAGGTGGCCAATGACAGATGTATCAAGAATTTTAAAAGAAGCGCGTGATCAAGGGCGTTTAACAACTTTGGATTACGCCAACCTTATTTTCGATGACTTTATGGAACTGCATGGCGATCGCCATTTTTCAGATGATGGTGCCATTGTAGGTGGCCTAGCTTATTTGGCGGGACAACCTGTTACGGTCATTGGTATTCAAAAAGGTAAGAATTTACAGGATAATTTGGCAAGGAATTTTGGCCAGCCCAATCCAGAAGGTTATCGTAAAGCTTTGCGCCTTATGAAACAGGCAGAAAAATTTGGACGACCAGTTGTTACGTTTATCAATACTGCAGGAGCCTATCCAGGTGTCGGTGCGGAAGAACGAGGACAGGGTGAGGCCATTGCTAAAAATTTGATGGAAATGAGTGATCTCAAGGTTCCCATTATCGCCATCATTATTGGTGAAGGAGGCTCTGGTGGTGCATTAGCCTTAGCGGTTGCCGATCAGGTCTGGATGCTTGAAAATACTATGTATGCGGTTCTTAGCCCAGAAGGCTTTGCTTCTATTTTATGGAAGGATGGTTCAAGGGCGACCGAGGCCGCTGAATTGATGAAAATCACAGCGGGTGAACTCTACAAAATGGGAATAGTAGACCGTATTATTCCAGAACATGGTTATTTTTCAAGTGAAATCGTTGACATCATCAAAGCTAACCTCATCGAACAAATAACCAGTTTGCAAGCTAAGCCATTAGACCAATTATTAGATGAGCGCTACCAACGCTTTCGTAAATATTAACAACATCCTTTTGGAGTCTCCCTACGTGAAGGGAGGCCTTTCCAAAAGGGTTTTTAACTAGTCTTGTAAATAAGGAAATGGGTATACTAATAAGACTTTTGATAAACTAGTGTGAAGAAAAGTGTTGTTAAAGGGGCAATGTAGTGAGTTTCAAGTGATGTGGTGGCTCTTTAAAATAGTAAACCCCAGAAATCACTTTAATGATCTCTGGGGTGAATTTATTATTTAGGTGAAATGACGGTTTCGCCACCCATGTAAGGGCGGAGTACTTCAGGGATGGTAACAGAACCATCTTCATTTTGGTAGTTTTCTAAAATGGCTGCTACGGTACGACCGACAGCAAGTCCTGACCCATTAAGGGTGTGGAGAAGTTTGACCTTACCGTCAGCCTCATCACGGTAACGGATTTGAGCACGACGTGCTTGGAAATCTTCTGTATTTGAACATGATGAAATTTCACGATAGGTATTTTGAGCTGGAATCCAGACTTCAAGGTCATAGGTTTTAGCAGCTGAGAAGCCCATGTCTCCAGTACAAAGGGAAATGACGCGATATGGCAAACCAAGTTTTTGAAGAATATTTTCAGCATTAGCAGTCATTTTTTCTAGTTCTTGGTAAGATTCTTCTGGTTTAGCAAATTTAACCATTTCAACTTTGTGGAATTGGTGTAGGCGGATAAGGCCACGTGTGTCACGACCCGCAGAACCCGCTTCAGAACGAAAAGATGGGCTCATTGCAGTAAAGTAAATTGGCAATTCTTTGCCGTCTAGGATTTCCCCACGGTAATAATTGGTCAAAGGCACTTCAGCAGTTGGAATCAGGACAAAGTTGGTATCAGCTAATTCAAAGGTGTCCTCTTTGAATTTTGGATATTGTCCTGTACCAAACATGGAATCGTGGTTAACCATGTAAGGTGTGATGATTTCTTGATAACCTTCTTTGATATGTTCATCCAGCATGAAGTTATAAAGAGCACGCTCCAAACGAGCACCAAGATTTTTATAGAATAAGAAACGAGCACCAGTTACCTTTGCCCCACGTTCCCAGTCTAAAATATCAAGATCTTCGCCTAGATCCCAATGAGCCTTAACTTCGAAGTCAAAGTCACGAGGCGTTCCCCAACGGCGAATTTCGACATTGTCTTCTTCGTCAGCTCCAACAGGGACAGAATCGTGAGGAGTATTAGGTAAAACAGTGATGATGTCAGTAACTTGCTGGTCGATAGCTACTAGTTGATTGTCAATAGTTTTGATATCTGCAGAGACTTTTTGCATATCGGCAATTTGTTGAGTGGCATCTTCTTTTTGACGTTTTGCTTGGGCGATGGCTGCAGAAGCAATATTACGCTCTGCTTTTAATTCTTCTGATTGCACTAATAGAGCACGACGTTTTTCATCAAGTTCTTTAAGATGGGTCAGGGTGTCTTCAGAAACACCGCGGTTTTTTAATTTGGCAGCGACAGTGTCAAAATCGGTACGGATACGTTTAAGATCTAGCATACAGAAGCTCCTTTAAGATAGTTATTAGTAGCTGTCAGTGAAACAAGGCTAAGTAAGACAGTTGGGTCTTGTGATTCTCTGACGATAGAAAAAGCACAGCTTATGAAGATGCTGGAGCGCTTTGGCGCGGTTCCATCCAGCTTCACAATCTGTGCACTTAATCTCTATTTTATTGATGACACGGTAGAATTTCATATCATTTTCCCTATCTGTTCACAGCATCCACAGACTCTCTGAATGAAAAAAAGGTATTACTTATCCGTTAGGACTATTATAACAAAAAACAAGAAAAAGTAAACTCAAATGAGGGAATCTTTTCCACTAAATAGCAATTTAGAGCTACTATTCTTTGCTTTCTTGAAATGATAAATCGGCACTGCTCATTATTTTTTTAATGTCGAAAAAATTTGTTAATAAAGGTTTGCATCAAGGTTGGTAATGTAATCACTTTCTCATTACCAATATGTTGACGAGTGATTTTTAAGATTTTTCCAGAGTCTCCAGAAGCAAATAAAAACTTGCCTTGGTCCGTAAAAATTTCAAAGTGGCGGCTAACTTTTTTTCTTGAAACATTAGCCCCGATGTGATTGATAGCTGTCCAAGGAATTTGAATATAATCATTCACATTTTTATCGTTGTAAAATTCAAGGGCCTTGTCACCGAGTAAAATATGACCAACTTTGCCTCCCATTCCAAGGTAGGAGACAGCTTTTGTCTTGTATTCGACACTAGTGTTTAAAGATTGAGCCATTTAAGTTCCTTTCATTGCGTAGTTGTAGTTATTATACCATATTTTAAGTGGGATTTTCCTGACATAAAGCATAAAAAAGAAGCCTGAGTTCATCTCAGACTTCCATTGGTTGATTACATAATACCTGCAAGGTGAGCAAGGATACCAAATGCAAACAAGCCGATGATGATTGCGATTGGAGAAACTTTTTTCTTCAATAACCACATGCAAAGGAATGTAAGGAGTAATCCAGCTAAACCTGGGATAAGAGAGTCCAATTGTCCTTGAAGGGTTTGAGCTTGGACTTTATCAAGGCTCATACCACCAATAGCGTTGGCAAGGATAGTTTTCAATTCAGCACCTTTAACAGCGCCATCTGGGAAGACCACATAGGCACCATCTGACAATTGTTTTCCAGGAAGGTCGATAGTAAAGTTGATAGATACCCAACGTTGAACAAGCACTGCAAGGATAAACATTCCAAGGATTGAAGCACCTTTAGTAATGTCTTGGAGGATACCGCCTGACATGTCTTTAGTAATTTCAGAACCAGCTTTGTAACCAAATTCTTGAGTATACCATAAGAAGGCCATACGGATAAGGTTCCATCCAAAGAAGAACAGAAGTGGACCAACGATGTTACCTGTTGAAGCCAAAGAAGCACCAAGTGCCCCAAGGATAGGACGAATCGTAAACCAGAATACTGGGTCACCGATACCAGCAAGAGGTCCCATCATACCGATTTTAACCCCTTGGATAGCCTTGTCATCAATTGGCGTACCATTTGCGCGTTCTTCTTCAAGGGCAAGTGTTACACCAATGATTGGAGCTGCAACGTATGGGTGAGTGTTAAAGAATTCCATGTGGCGCTCAAGAGCAGCTGCACGGTCTTCAGGAGACGTATACAATTTTTTAAGAGCAGGGATAAGTGCATAAGCCCAGCCCATGTTTTGCATACGTTCGTAGTTCCAAGAACCTTGTAAGAATTGTGAACGCCACCAAACACGTTGACGGTCTGATTTAGTTAATTTAATTTGTTCAGTCATTTGTTCTTACCCCTTTCTAGTAGTCTTCTAAGATGTCGCCGATTGGATCAGCTGAACCTGCTGCATTACCACCGTTACCACCTTTTTTAGAAAGATTAAGGTAGATGAAGGCAATTGCTACACCGATAACACCCATAGCGATAAGGGTTAATTGGCTGATAGCTGCAAGAGCAAAACCTAGGGCGAAGAATGGCCATACTTCACGAGTAGCCATCATGTTGATAACCATAGCATAACCTACAGCAACAACCATCGCACCACCGATTTGCATACCTTCGTTCAACCAGTTTGGCATAGCATTCAAAACAGATTGTACGGCTGAAGTAGGAACAGCAACAAGAAGAGCTGCAGGGACAGCGATACGCAATCCTTGAAGAAGAAGGGCAATAAAGTGGAAGCGTTCAATACCTGCGAAATTACCTTCAGCGGCAGCTTTGTCACCAGCGTGTACAAGGGCAGTTGACAAAGTACGAACGATCATTGTAAGGAAAAGACCAGCAACAGCAAGTGGGATAGCTGTTGAGTAAGCAAAGGTAATTCCTTTTTGAGTAAAGTCGCCACTTTTGACCATGATGATAGCAGCTGCAACAGAGGCAAGGGCAGCATCAGGGGCAACGGCAGCACCGATGTTTGCCCAACCAAGAGCAAGCATTTGAAGTGTACCACCAAGGATGACACCAGCTTCAAGGTGTCCAGTTACAAGTCCAATCAAAGTACAGGCAACAAGTGGTTGGTGCATTTGAAATTGGTCGAGGATACCTTCAAGACCAGCGAAGAAGGCAATGATAACGACCAAAATTGCAGAAATAATCGAAATATCTGACATGTTGTAATCCTTTCAAAGTATAGTAAACGAGGACTTTTTGCTAATAAGTTAGCTAGTCATCGTTTTAAAACCTTATAGCGTTTGAAACTTATTTAATGTTAGTTTTTTGGATAAGCTCAAATAAGTTTTTCTTAGAATCGTTAGGAACTTTACGGACGTCGAATGTAACACCTAGGTCGCGTAATTTTTCAAAAGTAGCAACGTCTTCTTTGTCCATTGATAAAACGTTGTTAACCATTGTTTTACCAGTTGAGTGAGCCATTGAACCAACGTTCAATTCGTTGATTTCAACACCACCTTCAACCGCTCGAAGGGCATCTTGAGGGGTTTGGAAAAGAATAAGTGCGTGTGTGTTACCAAAACGAGGATCTTTAGAAGCTTCAATCAATTTGCTAATTGGAACAACGTTAGCTTTGACACCACCAGGTGCAGCCTGTTTGATCAATTGTTTGCGAAGGTCATCTTGAGCAACCTCATCAGAAGCAACAATGATACGGTCAGCCTTAGAAGCTGGAGTCCATGCTGTTGCAACTTGACCGTGTAAAAGACGAGTGTCAACACGAGCAAGATTGATCTTTAATTTACCATCTCCGATGACAGTTCCAGCAGGAATAGCTCCTTGAAGTGCGTTAACAACTTTTTCAGTTGCAGCAGTTTCTTCAACTGGGTTAAGGTCTTCAGGAAGGGCTTTGATACCGTCCTTAGATTCCTTAATGATGTTTGCAGCAACTTGTTCAACACCTGCACCAGCATCCATAAGACGTTCAGTGTAAGCTTGAATAAGCATAGGCAAGTTGAGACCAGTGATGATCGCCATTTTGCGGTCAGGATTTTCACCTGCCACACGACTAGCTTGGTTAAATGGAGAACCACTCCAAAGGTCAGCTAGCACAAGGATTTCATCATCAGCATCAAATTGTTGGATAGCATTGTTGAAGTGTCCATACAAATCATCTGGTCCTTCGTTTGGCATGAAAGTAACAACTTGAACTTTCTCTTGTTCACCAAAAATCATAGAACCAGATTGATGAATACCTTCAGCAAATTTACCATGGCTGGCAATAATAATACCGATACCCATTCTTGTTCTTCCTCCTTTAAAATATTTTTCGTTGAAATGAAGAAGAATAATCTCCTTCCAAAACTAAATTTTGGCAATTCTTTTTCACTTAAACGAAATTCAAGAACGTTTCTATTTTAAAACGTTTTCACTAAAAAATCAAGCCCTTTCGGAAAAATAGTACAAAACATGAAAAAATTTTCAGAATTTAGGATTAAATAGGCAGATTATTGATATTAAAGGTGTTTTCAAGCTGTTTAAAACAAAAATATGCTGAAAAATGTTGAAATTATTAAAATGATTTTCATTTTTTGATAGCTGTTGACAGAAGAAGAACCACCATTTTCTGAAAAATAGTGGTTTCGTTTGCTACTACAAGAAAAGTTCTTCCAATTTTTTGGCAACACCGTCTTCTTCGTTGGAAAAATTAAGCTGCTGATCAGCATAAGGCAGTAGCACAGGGCTAGCATTTTTCATAGCATAACCAGTTCCAGCAAAAGCTAGCATCTCAGTGTCATTGTGTTCATCACCAAAGGCGATTAAATCCTTTTTATCCATATTGTAAATTCCAAGGAGATAGTTCAGAGCGTAAGCTTTATTGACATTCTTAGACGAAATTTCAAGAATGTTGAGAGGGCCTCCCCAAGAATCAATTTCAATTTCATCTTTGAAGCAAGCACGCATGTTTTTAGCTAAGGCATACTTGTCTTCGTGATGCGTTTGCATCAATAAGGCGTTTGGATTTCGAGTGATTTTGGTAATCTCTAATGCCATGTCCTGAGTAATTTCATCAACACCAAAGAGTTGCGGGTCGATACTTTCTGGATTGGTCATGGTGATGTAGACATTTTTTCGATACTCACTGGCAATAAAATCCATCTGGAAATCATCCTGATATTTTAGTAACCTTAGTAGGTAGCCTTTGTCCAAAGTGACATTATGTTCATAGGCCCATTTTTGTTCAGGCATGTGGGTCAAGGCCCCATTAAAAGTGATGATTGGGGTCTTTAAATTGAGCTGCAGATAGTAGCCCAGTGCCATGCGGTAAGGACGGCCTGTTGAAATAATGACGTGGTGGCCCTTGTCTTGGACAGCTTTGATGGTTTTTTGAGTATAGGTAGAGATGGTGTTGTCATGATGTAATAAGGTTCCATCCAAATCAATGGCAATCAATTTTTTAGTCATAATTAAATTATAGCAAATTTTGCTCCAAGATAAAGAGAAAAGATAAGTTAAGCGTATTCATTAGTAAAAAAGATAGGATAACTGTTTTTTTAATGAATAAATGAAGTTATAGACGTTGAAAAGTGAACAAAAAAATGGTAACATATTGTTATTGTTCATTTTAATACGAACAATAACAATAATAATGAGGTGTCAAAAAGACTTATCTAGTGATAAGCGCTTTTTGATTTTACCTACTATTTAATTAAGGAGACTCCATTTCAATGGAAAAGTTTTTTAAGTTAAGCGAAAATGGGACAACTGTCTCAACTGAGATTATGGCTGGTTTAACGACCTTTTTTGCCATGTCCTATATTTTGTTTGTTAACCCAAGTATTTTAGGTGCAGCGGGGATGCCCTCTAATGCTGTCTTTTTGGCTACGATTATCGCAGCAGCCATATCAACCTTAATTATGGGACTATTTGCCAATGTGCCTTATGCGTTGGCACCAGGAATGGGACTTAACGCTTTTTTCACTTATACAGTTGTTTTTGCTTTAGGGTTTTCATGGCAAGAAGCCTTGGCAATGGTTTTCATTTGTGGATTATTCAATATTTTTATTACCGTAACCAAGTTTCGTAAAAGTATCATCAAGGCGATTCCAGTTAGTTTACAGCATGCTATTGGTGGGGGAATTGGTGTCTTTGTAGCTTATTTAGGATTTAAAAACGCAAATATCATTACTTTTTCTATCTCTGCTGAAAATATAGTAATGGTAAATGGTGTTGAACCGGCTAAAGCATCGGCTAAAACATTTGCAGATGGTCTATTATTTGTAGACGCCAATGGTGGAGTTGTACCTACGATTTCTAGTTTTACGGATTCCGGTGTATTACTTGCTATTTTTGGTTTACTTTTAACGACAGCTCTTGTGATTCGAAATTTTAGAGGTGCTATTTTAATTGGTATTGTCGCAACAACTCTTGTAGGTATTCCTTTAGGAATAGTGGATGTGTCCAACCTCAATTTTGGGATCAGCCATATTGGTGAAGCTTGGACTGAATTAGGTACAACTTTCCTTGCAGCTTTCGATGGTTTGAGTTCTCTTTTTAGCGATTCAAGTCGTTTACCGCTAGTTTTCATGACTATTTTTGCTTTTAGTCTATCAGATACTTTTGACACAATTGGTACCTTTATCGGAACTGGTCGTCGAACAGGTATTTTCTCTCAAGACGATGAGAATGCTTTGGAAAATAGTATAGGCTTTAGTTCAAAAATGGACCGTGCGCTTTTTGCAGATGCTATCGGTACTTCTATTGGGGCTTTGGTTGGAACTTCAAATACGACTACCTATGTTGAATCAGCAGCAGGAATTGCTGAAGGTGGACGTACTGGACTAACAGCAGTCTCCACCGCAGTATGCTTCTTATTATCAATATTGCTATTACCGCTTGTAGGTATTGTCCCAGCTGCTGCTACGGCTCCAGCTTTAATTATTGTGGGTGTCATGATGGTGTCTTCTTTTCTTGATGTTAATTGGAGTAAATTTGCAGATGCTCTTCCAGCTTTTTTTGCAGCTTTCTTTATGGCGCTGTGTTACTCTATTTCCTATGGTATTGCCGCTGCCTTTATTTTCTATTGTCTAGTAAAAGTTGTTGAGGGAAAAACAAAAGATATTCACCCTATTATTTGGGGAGCAACCTTCTTGTTCATTGTAAATTTCATCATATTAACTATCTTATAACCAAATAATTTACTTATTTTGCTACTAACTGCCGCTTCTTTAATTGATTTTAACCTTTAATATAAAGAAGCGTTTTTACTTTACGAATACCTTATTGGAGTCATCTTCTAGGTAGTGCTTGGAAGTATGTTTTTTTTCTGATATAATGTTGCTATGTTTTATAGTGAAAATGAATATACTCTTAAAGCTTACGGAGAAACCCTAGGTACTTATTTGTCTATTGGAGATGTGATTGTATTGTCTGGCGACTTAGGTGCCGGTAAAACAACATTGGCAAAAGGTATTGCTAAAGGGATGGGGATTAGTCAAATGATCAAAAGCCCAACTTATACTATTGTTAGAGAATATGAAGGACGTCTACCTCTTTATCACTTAGATATTTACCGTGTTGGTGATGATCCAGACTCTATTGATTTAGATGATTTTCTTTTTGGTAATGGTGTTACCGTTATTGAGTGGGGAGAATTATTAGGAGAGGGATTATTACAAGACTATTTGCAAATTACCATTACTAAACGAGACAAAGGTCGTCAACTAGACTTGTTAGCGCATGGTGAGCGCTCTCGTCAGCTTCTGGAGATAATGTCACATGGTTCAGCAAAGTCTCGTTATTGAAGAAGGCGTACCTCAAGATGCAAAAGCTGTACTTTCCTTAGTGACGGCAGCTGCCAAAGAAACAGATTTTATAACAGGCGTAGAGACTATATTAGAGGCTACTCCTCAAGAATTGTCAGACTTTTTATCAAGAAGTCAAACCTCTTTTATTGATTTTTGCCTGCTAGCTAGATTAGATGAAAAAGTAGTAGGGCTTTTAAATCTTTCTGGGGAAGTATTATCCCAAGGCCAAGCTGAAGCAGATGTATTTATGTTAGTTGCTAAGACTTACCGTGGTTATGGTATCGGTCAATTATTGTTAGAGATTGCTCTTGATTGGGCTGAAGAAAACCCTTATATCGAAAGCCTTAAGTTGGACGTTCAAGTAAGAAATACTAAGGCTATTTACCTGTATAAAAAGTATGGTTTTCGTATTGAAAGTATGCGAAAAAACGACATCAAATCAAAAAATGGAGATGACTTAGATGTTTATCATATGCGTAAATCTGTAAGTCAGTAAGTGAATCGATGAAAATTGGAAAAAAAATAGTTTTAATGTTCACAGCTATTGTGTTAACAACTGTCTTGGCATTAGGTGTCTATCTAACTAGTGCTTATACCTTCTCAACAGGAGAATTATCAAAGACCTTTAAAGATTTTTCGACATCTTCAAACAAAAGTGATGCCATTAAACAAACAAGAGCTTTTTCTATCTTGTTGATGGGTGTTGATACAGGCTCTTCAGAGCGTGCCTCCAAGTGGGAAGGAAACAGTGATTCGATGATTTTGGTTACGGTTAATCCAAAGACCAAGAAAACAACTATGACTAGTTTAGAACGAGATACCTTAACCACGTTATCTGGACCCAAAAATAATGAAATGAATGGTGTTGAAGCTAAGCTTAACGCTGCTTATGCAGCAGGTGGCGCTCAGATGGCTATTATGACCGTGCAAGATCTTTTGAATATCACCATTGATAACTATGTTCAAATTAATATGCAAGGCCTTATTGATCTTGTGAATGCAGTTGGAGGGATTACAGTTACAAATGAGTTTGATTTTCCTATCTCGATTGCTGAAAACGAACCTGAATATCAAGCTACTGTTGCGCCTGGAACACACAAAATTAACGGTGAACAAGCTTTGGTTTATGCTCGTATGCGTTATGATGATCCTGAGGGAGATTATGGTCGACAAAAGCGTCAACGTGAAGTCATTCAAAAGGTATTGAAAAAAATCCTTGCTCTTGATAGCATTAGCTCTTATCGGAAGATTTTATCTGCTGTAAGTAGTAATATGCAAACGAATATCGAAATCTCTTCTCGCACTATCCCTAGTCTATTAGGTTATCGTGACGCACTTAGAACTATTAAGACTTATCAACTAAAAGGAGAAGATGCCACTTTATCAGATGGTGGATCATACCAAATTGTTACCTCTAATCATTTGTTAGAAATCCAAAATCGTATCCGAACAGAATTAGGACTTCATAAGGTTAATCAATTAAAAACAAATGCTACTGTTTATGAAAATTTGTATGGGTCAACTAAGTCTCAGACAGTAAACAACAACTATGACTCTTCAGGCCAGGCTCCATCTTATTCTGATAGTCATAGCTCTTACGCTAATTATTCAAGTGGAGTAGATACCGGCCAGAGTGCTAGTACAGACCAGGACTCTACTGCTTCAAGCCATAGGCCAGCTACGCCGTCTTCTTCATCAGATGCTTTAGCAGCTGATGAGTCTAGCTCATCAGGGTCTGGATCATTAGTTCCTCCTGCTAATATCAACCCTCAGACCTAACGTTCTGAGGGTTTTTATGTTTAAAATATCCGATTTTGAATATAAAAAAGACAGGTATCAAAGATGATAGCTGTCTGTGATTTCAAATAAAGTATATGAGGGAGATAATACTATCTGGAATGGTTGTTAGTTAAAATGACGGTTTGGCAAGTAGGTGATTCACTAGAAATTAGCTCACTATCTTCTTGATATTTGGCCATACGATTTTGGATTTCAGTGAGGTGTGCTTGTGTCTCTTGGTTAAAGTAGCGCCATTTATGGGCCAAGTCCTGACTAATATTTTGAATTACTTTTCCTTGACTGTGAATGAGGTCAAGGTTTGCTTTAATGTTATCTAAATCAAGTTGGGCAGCATCTTTTGCTTGTCTACTGATGGATAACAGCTCTTTTATGGTACAACGTTTTTGATATGCTTTGTAAGCGGTAAAAGATAATAATCCGACGGCTATCACGGTTTTAACTTTCATGAACTAACCTCCTGATTGATTTGTCGGGCGAGCTTTTCCAAGACAGGAAAGTCAGGCTCATGAGTGGTGTATTGAATTGAGATACCGTCTTCTTCATTATAACGAGGAACGAGATGAACATGAGCATGGAAAACAGTTTGTCCCGCTAAGGCTTCGTTATTGTTAATGATATTCATGGCAGTAGCGCCAGTAGCTGACTGGATAGCACGAGCAATTTTAGGAATACGAGCAAAGAGATGACTAGCTGTCTCAGCAGTCATCTCTAGTAAGTTACGAACATGTTGCTTAGGAATGACTAGAGTATGCCCTTTTGTAGTTTGTGAGATATCTAAAAAGGCGAGGACCTGCTCATCTTCGTAGACTTTCGAAGAGGGGATATCCCCTTGAATGATGCTGCAAAAAATACAATTTTCCATTTTATATCACCTTCTCTACTTGAATTTGTTATAATATATTATAAGTATATCAAAAACTAGAAAGAAATTATATGTTAAACATTAAAAATCTAACAGGAGGATATCACAATATCCCTGTTTTAAACGATGTCTCATTTTCTGTAGACAATGGAGAGTTAGTCGGTTTGATCGGGCTAAATGGTGCTGGAAAGTCAACAACTATCAACGAAATTATTGGCTTTTTGAAGCCTTATCAAGGAAGTATTTCTATTGATGGTTTAACTCTAGCAGAAAATGCAGTTGCCTACCGTCAAAAAATAGGTTTTATCCCAGAAACTCCTAGTCTCTATGAAGAATTGACCTTATCAGAGCATATCAACACCGTAGCTATGGCTTATGATATCGACTTAGAAGTGGCACAAAAACGAGCACAACCTTTCTTGGAAATGTTTCGTTTAACTGACAAACTTGAATGGTTTCCTGTCAATTTTTCTAAAGGGATGAAACAAAAAGTCATGATTATTTGTGCCTTTGTCATTGATCCAAGTCTATTTATTCTTGATGAACCATTCTTAGGGTTAGACCCTTTAGCTATTTCAGACTTAATCCAAACGCTAGAAGTCGAAAAAGCAAAAGGAAAATCTATTTTGATGAGTACACATGTTTTGGACTCTGCTGAAAGAATGTGTGATCGTTTTGTGATTTTGCATCATGGACAAGTTCGTGCCCAAGGAACTCTTGCTGACTTGCAAGAAGCTTTTGGTGACCGTTCAGCGAGCTTAAATGATATCTATCTTGCATTAACAAAAGAGGATTAAGTATGAAAGCATTATTTCTGAAACGCCGTCAAGACTTTCAAAAACAACAAAACAAATACCTTCGTTACGTCTTAAATGATCACTTTGTTTTGGTGTTGATGTTTTTATTAGGCTTTGCTATGGTGCAGTATGGTCAGCTACTAAACCATTTTCCAACGAATCATCTACCTATTCAGGTTTGCCTTGGGATATTGATCCCATTATTGCTCAGTATGGGATCTATAGCAACGTATCTAGAAGAGGCAGATCAGCATTTCTTACTTCCAAAAGAAGAAGAAGTGATTTCTTATATCAAACAAGCTGAGCGACTCTCTTTTTTGCTTTGGGGAACTTTGCAGACTGCTGTATTGCTCTTTTTATATCCTATTTTTAGACGTTTAGGTCTGTCTTTATTTATTTTTATTATCTTAGTTTTGATATTATTGGCACTAAAAAGAGTAGTGCTTAGTCGAAAGACAAGATATTTTTTGAGAGGAAATCGTTTAGATTGGGCAAAAGCTGTCGCATTTGAAAGCAATCGCAAGCAAAGTATTTTAAAGTTTTATTCTCTTTTTACAACAGTCAAAGGAATTTCTACAAAAGTGAAAGAAAGAACTTATCTAAATCCTCTTTTAAAATTAGTTAAGCAAACTCCTTCAAACCTTTGGCTGTCCCTTTATGCTAGAGCCTTTTTACGTAGTTCAGATTATTTGGGCTTATTTTTACGACTAATGCTATTAAGCTCATTATCTGTATTTTTTATCCATAATCTTTATTTGTCAGTAAGTTTAGCACTCATTTTTAACTATTTAGTTGTATTCCAATTACTTTCCCTTTATTATCACTACGATTACCATTATATGACTAGTCTTTATCCTGAAAATAGTCGGAGCAAGAAGAAAAATATGTTAAGTTTTTTACGAGGTTTAAGCTTTTTAATGTTAATCGTCAATATGCTGTGTTGCTCATCAGCGCCAAAAGCACTCATTTTGATTGTAGGTATGGTTTTCATAGCTTGTATATATCTACCTTATAAGTTAAAGAAGATCATTGACTAAGTAGCCTAAAACAAGTAAAATAGGGGTAAACGACTATAAAAGATAGAAAAGGAGGGCGATAAGGTGACAACGACGGAACAAGAACTTACCTTGACTCCCTTACGTGGGAAAAGTGGCAAAGCTTATAAAGGCACTTATCCAAATGGGGAATGTGTCTTTATAAAATTAAATACGACCCCTATTCTACCTGCCTTAGCAAAAGAACAGATTGCGCCACAGTTACTTTGGGCCAAACGCATGGGCAATGGTGATATGATGAGTGCCCAAGAATGGCTTAACGGCCGTACATTGACCAAAGAAGATATGAACAGTAAGCAAATCATTCATATTCTATTGCGCCTTCACAAATCTAAAAAATTAGTCAATCAACTGCTTCAGCTCAATTATAAGATTGAAAACCCATACGATTTATTGGTTGATTTTGAGCAAAATGCACCCTTGCAAATTCAGCAAAATTCATACTTACAAGCTATCGTTAAAGAATTAAAACGGAGCTTACCAGAGTTCAAATCAGAAGTAGCAACGATTGTGCATGGAGATATTAAACATAGCAATTGGGTGATTACTACTAGTGGTATGATTTTTTTAGTAGATTGGGATTCTGTTCGTCTAACTGATCGGATGTATGATGTTGCTTACCTGTTGAGCCACTATATTCCACGGTCTCGTTGGTCAGAATGGCTGTCTTATTATGGCTATAAAAATAATGACAAGGTTATGCAAAAAATTATTTGGTATGGTCAATTTTCTCACCTGACACAAATTCTCAAGTGTTTTGACAAGCGTGACATGGAGCATGTGAATCAGGAGATTTATGCCCTCAGAAAATTTAGAGAAATATTTAGAAAGAAATAATGCGAGTTAGAAAACGAAAAGGTGCTGAGGAGCACTTAGCTAATAACCCACACTATGTGATATTAAATCCAGAAGATGCCAAGGGCCGTTGGCATGACGTTTTTGGAAATGACCGTCCTATTCATATCGAAGTTGGTTCAGGAAAGGGCGGATTTATCACAGGGATGGCCTTGAAAAATCCTGATATTAACTACATTGGCATTGATATTCAATTATCTGTCCTAAGCTACGCCTTGGATAAGGTATTAGCTTCAGAAGTACCCAATGTCAAACTTCTGCGAGTGGATGGATCAAGTTTAACCAACTATTTTGAAGATGGTGAGGTGGATATGATGTACCTCAACTTTTCAGATCCTTGGCCAAAAACCAAGCATGAAAAACGTCGTTTGACCTACAAGGATTTCTTAGACACTTACAAGCGTATCTTGCCAGAACACGGTGAAATTCATTTTAAAACCGATAATCGGGGCTTGTTTGAGTACAGTTTAGCTAGTTTTTCTCAATACGGCATGACCTTGAGACAGATCTGGCTTGACTTACACGCTAGTAACTATGAAGGAAATGTCATGACAGAATATGAAGAGAAGTTCTCTAATAAAGGTCAAGTCATTTACCGAGTTGAGGCAAATTTCTAGTAGTATTTTGTTTCAAAATATGATAACATAAAGGAGTTGATACAGTATTAACTTCTTTAGTAATGGAGAGGTCGCATAGTGGCTTAGTGCGCACGCTTGGAAAGCGTGTAGTCCTTAACGAGGCTCGGGGGTTCGAATCCCCTCCTCTCCTTGTGAGTAAAACAAAGTGCATATCCTTGCATTCCTCTTAAATTATGGTATAATAGGCTTAAATAATACAGAAAGGTGGTGGGATATGTCTCGCCACTTTTGTATTAAGTGGATTCCCAAGGACCAATTATCTTAGAGAAGAGCATAAAAATAGAGGAGGTAATCAAAATAGCAAATACATCTATTATCGATATCGTAACCAAGACAGTAACGCCTGAGATTAAGGCACCTTATGAATTAGTAGACGTTGAGTATGACAAAATGGGTAGTGACTACATCCTTAGTATTTTAGTCGATAAGGAAGGTGGAATCACAGTGGAAGATACATCTGACTTGACGAATATTATTAGTCCGCTGTTAGATACGATTGATCCAGATCCTTTTCCAAACCAATATATGCTAGAAGTCTCTAGTCCAGGTTTGGAGCGTCCGCTCAAGACAGCTGACAGTTTAAAAGCAGCAGTTGGCTCTTATATCAATGTGAGTCTTTATCAAGCTATTGATAAGGTGAAAGTTTTTCAAGGAGACTTATTAGCCTTTGATGGTGAAACGTTGACCATTGATTATCTTGATAAAACACGTCATAAGATCGTGAATATACCATATCAAGCAGTTGCTAAGGTGAGAATGGCTGTCAAATTATAACTTTTATTTCAAAGCACTAAACTTTTTTAGGAACATTTAAGCAAATTTGAAACAACACCTATAGAGTTTATACAAGCTAAACAAAAGGAATTAAGGGAGCCTTTAGGGGGCTATTGATCGTATTAATTTAAGAAAGGATTTTTGCCAAGCTTTACAAGCAAGGTAGATAACATTATGAGCAAAGAAATGCTAGAAGCCTTCCGTATTTTGGAAGAAGAAAAACACATTGATAAAGCAGATATTATTGACGCAGTGACAGAATCATTAAAGTCTGCCTATAAACGTCGCTATGGTCAATCAGAATCATGTGTTATTGAATTTAATGAAAAAACAGCTGATTTTCAAGTATTTACGGTTCGTGAGGTTGTTGAAGAAGTTTTTGACAGCCGGCTTGAGATTAGTTTGAAAGATGCTCTTGCTATCAGTTCTGCCTATGAATTGGGTGATAAGATTCGCTTTGAAGAATCTGTCAATGAATTTGGACGTGTCGCAGCTCAATCAGCTAAACAGACTATTATGGAAAAGATGCGCCGCCAAATGCGTGAAGTGATGTTCAATGAATACAAAGAGCATGAAGGTGAAATTATGACAGGAACAGTTGAACGGTTTGATCAACGTTTTATTTATGTCAATCTTGGTTCCTTAGAAGCACAATTGTCTCACCAAGACCAGATTCCAGGTGAAACTTTCAAATCACATGACCGTATTGACGTTTATGTCTACAAAGTTGAAAATAATCCTAAAGGAGTTAACGTCTTTGTTAGTCGTAGCCATCCAGAATTCATCAAACGTATTATGGAGCAAGAAATTCCTGAAGTCTTTGATGGTACTGTTGAAATCATGAGTGTTTCTCGTGAAGCAGGTGACCGCACCAAGGTTGCTGTGCGCAGTCATAATCCTAACGTTGATGCCATCGGAACAATTGTTGGACGTGGTGGAAGTAATATTAAAAAGGTCATCAGCAAGTTCCATCCAAAACGTGTAGATGCTAAGACGGGGCTTGAAATTCCAGTTGAAGAAAATATTGACGTGATTCAATGGGTAGATGATCCAGCTGAGTTCATCTACAATGCCATTGCTCCGGCTGAAGTAGACATGGTACTTTTTGACGATGAAGATCTTAAACGTGCTACGGTAGTAGTTCCTGATAGCAAATTATCATTAGCTATCGGGCGTCGCGGCCAAAATGTTCGTTTAGCGGCACATTTGACTGGCTACCGTATTGATATCAAATCAGCTAGCGAATATGATCGTCTTGAGGCGGAAAAAGAAGCAGCAACAGCTGTGGAAGAGCCAGTTGTTGACGATGTTATGACTGCCGAGGAAGTATAAGAAAAGAGGTGTTTGATGTCTAAAGTCAAAAAAATACCTTTACGAAAATCACTTGTTTCTGGTGAAATTATTGCTAAACGAGATCTTCTTAGGATTGTAAAAACTAAGGATGGTCAAGTTTTCATTGATCCAACTGGTAAACAAAATGGTCGTGGTGCTTATATCAAATTAGACAATCAAGAGGCCTTAATGGCCAAGAAAAAACAAGTTTTCAACAGGAGTTTCTCAATGGACATTCCAGAAAGTTTTTACGATGACTTGATTGCTTATGTTGATCACAAAATCAAAAGAAGAGAGTTAGGTCTTGACTAATTTAGAAAGATTATCTAGTCTTATTGGTCTAGCTCAACGGGCTGGAAAAGTGATTTCAGGTGAAGAACTAGTAGTAAAAGCTATTCAACACCAGCAGGTAATATTAGTATTTTTAGCCAATGATGCTGGTCCTAATGTGACAAAAAAAGTGACAGATAAAAGTAATTATTATAATGTAGAAGTCTCCACAGTGTTGAATGCACTGGAATTAAGTGCTGCACTAGGTAAACCAAGGAAGGTTGCTGCCATTGCAGATGCTGGATTTTCAAAGAAAATGAGGACTCTTATGGAATAGATGAATAGGAGGACACAAATTGTCAAAGAAAAGATTACATGAAATTGCCAAGGAAATTGGTAAAAGTAGTAAAGAGGTGGTTGAACACGCTAAATACTTAGGATTAGATGTGAAAAGCCATGCATCAAGTGTTGAAGAAGCGGATGCGAAAAAGATTATTTCAAGTTTTTCAAAGGCTTCTAAACCTGATGTGACAGCTTCTCAAACAGTCAAACCCAAAGAAGTTGCTCAACCCTCTGTAACAGTGGTCAAAGAAACAGGTTCTGAGCATGTAGAGAAAACACAGGTCTCTAAGCCAAAGAGTCGTAATTTTAAAGCTGAAAGAGAGGCTCGTGCAAAGGAACAGGCTGCTCGAAAACAAGCAAATGGCTCTTCTCATCGTTCTCAAGAACGTCGAGGAGGTTATCGCCAGCCCAATAATCATCAAACTAACGAACAAGGAGATAAGAGGATTACCCATCGTTCTCAAGGTGATACAAACGATAAGCGTATTGAGCGAAAAGCATCGAATGTATCACCTAGACATGATAATCATCAGCTAGTTGGTGATCGTAACCGTTCCTTTGCTAAGGAGAATCACAAGAATGGTCGATTCACAAACCAAAAAAAGCAAGGACGACAAGAGCCTCAATCGAAAAGTCCTAAAATTGATTTCAAAGCTCGTGCTGCTGCCTTAAAAGCTGAACAAAATGCTGAATACTCACGCCAAAGTGAAACACGTTTTCGTGCACAGCAAGAAGCTAAGCGTTTAGCTGAGTTGGCAAGACAAGAAGCTAAAGAAGCGGCTCTAAAAGCACAAGCTGAGGAGATGAGCCATCGTGAAGCAGCATTGAAATCTATTGAAGAAGCAGAAACTAAATTAAAGTCATCAAATATTAGTGCTAAATCTACTGCTGATAATCGCCGTAAAAAACAAGCACGTCCTGAAAAGAATCGTGAGTTAACTCATCATTCACAAGAAGGACAAAAGAAAAATAAGAAGAGTTGGAATAGTCAAAACCAAGTGAGAAATCAAAAAAATAGTAACTGGAATAAAAATAAAAAGACCAAAAAAGGCAAAAATGTTAAGAATACCAACACCGCTCCAAAACCAGTAACCGAGCGTAAATTCCATGAATTGCCAAAAGAATTTGAATATACTGAAGGCATGACAGTTGCCGAAATCGCAAAACGTATCAAACGCGAACCCGCTGAAATTGTTAAAAAGCTGTTTATGATGGGTGTTATGGCAACTCAAAACCAATCTTTAGATGGTGACACTATCGAATTATTGATGGTAGATTATGGTATTGAGGCTAAGGCTAAGGTAGAAGTAGATGATGCTGATATCGAGCGCTTCTTTGAGGATGAAAATTACCTCAATCCTGAAAATATTGTAGAACGCGCACCTGTTGTAACTATCATGGGACACGTAGACCACGGTAAGACAACTTTGCTTGATACTTTGCGTAACTCACGTGTGGCAACAGGAGAAGCTGGAGGAATTACTCAGCATATTGGTGCTTACCAGATTGAAGAAGCTGGCAAGAAAATTACCTTCTTGGATACTCCCGGACACGCGGCCTTTACAAGTATGCGCGCACGTGGAGCTTCCGTTACCGATATCACCATTTTGATTGTTGCAGCTGATGATGGTGTTATGCCACAAACGATTGAAGCGATCAATCACTCAAAAGCTGCTGGTGTTCCAATTATTGTTGCTATCAACAAAATTGATAAACCAGGTGCTAATCCAGAACGTGTTATCGCAGAATTGGCAGAATATGGTATCATCTCAACTGCTTGGGGCGGAGAGTGCGAATTTGTAGAGATATCTGCTAAATTTAATAAAAATATTGATGAACTATTAGAAACAGTCCTTTTGGTTGCTGAAGTGGAAGAATTGAAAGCTGATCCGACGGTTCGTGCTATTGGTACTGTAATTGAAGCACGCTTAGATAAAGGTAAAGGTGCTATCGCTACGCTTCTTGTCCAACAAGGAACTCTTCATGTTCAAGATCCAATCGTTGTTGGTAATACCTTTGGTCGTGTCCGTGCCATGGTAAATGACCTTGGGCGTCGTGTTAAATCTGCGGAGCCATCAACACCAGTTTCCATTACTGGTTTGAACGAAACACCAATGGCTGGTGATCACTTTGCTGTTTACGCTGATGAAAAAGCTGCGCGTGCAGCTGGTGAGGAGCGATCAAAACGTGCCCTCCTCAAACAACGTCAAAATACACAGCGTGTTAGCCTTGATAATCTCTTTGATACCCTTAAAGCAGGAGAAATCAAGACTGTTAATGTCATCATCAAAGCAGACGTTCAAGGTTCTGTTGAAGCCCTTGCAGCATCTCTTGTAAAGATTGAAGTGGAAGGTGTCCGTGTCAATGTCGTTCACTCTGCTGTAGGTGCTATCAATGAGTCTGATGTGACCCTTGCTGAAGCATCAAATGCTGTTATTATCGGTTTCAACGTTCGCCCTACCCCACAAGCTCGTCAACAAGCAGATACGGATGATGTGGAAATTCGTCTTCATAGTATTATCTATAAAGTCATTGAAGAAGTAGAAGAAGCCATGAAAGGGAAACTTGACCCTGTTTACCAAGAAAAAATTCTTGGTGAAGCCATTATCCGTGAAACCTTCAAAGTTTCTAAAGTGGGAACAATTGGTGGCTTTATGGTAATCAACGGTAAGGTGACACGTGATTCGAGTGTTCGTGTTATCCGTGATAGTGTCGTTATTTTTGATGGTAAACTGGCCAGCTTGAAACATTACAAAGATGACGTTAAAGAAGTCGGTAATGCTCAAGAAGGTGGGTTGATGATTGAAAACTTTAACGATCTTAAAGTTGACGATACTATTGAAGCCTATATTATGGAAGAAATTGTGAGAAAATAGGGGCTAAGAAGGTCTGAGATGTAACGTTTTTCCTCTGTCGGAAATAATGACTTTTTCTACCAGATGAGCTACTTGGGGCATTCCTTCCAGTCTCGTCATGGAATTCTCAGATTCCCTTTAATTGTCGTTATCAAAACAGGTAGCAATGTCATAAGCTGGGCTTTCAGCCTAGCTTTTGTTTTAAAATGTGGAAAGGAAATGGCTATGGCTAATCATCGTATTGACCGCGTTGGGATGGAAATCAAGCGCGAAGTAAATGATATTCTTCAGAAAAAAGTGCGTGATCCACGCGTTCAGGGAGTAACGATTACAGAAGTGCAAATGCAGGGTGACTTGTCACTTGCTAAAGTTTATTACACTATTATGAGTGACTTGGCATCTGATAATCAAAAAGCACAAACAGGGCTTGAAAAAGCGACTGGAACGATTAAACGTGAACTTGGCAAACAATTGACCATGTACAAAATTCCAGATTTGGTGTTTGAAAAAGACAATTCCATCGCCTATGGTAATAAAATTGATCAACTCTTACGAGATCTTGACAACAAATCCTAAGTATTGCGGTGCGGATGTTATGACAGAAAGAGCCTTATCATTATGATAGGGCTCTTTTTAATTGTTATTTTGTGGTGCAAACTACAAAAAAAACACCAGATTAACTGGTGGCAGGTAGGAGTTATTCCCCTCATTAAGGAGTTTTGTTGATGGCATCAATGATTTGGTATTGAGCTGTTTTTGCCTCTTCGATAGGATAAATTGGGTAAACGTGGTTCATGCCTTCTTGGGTAATAAAGGTAATATTGTGGTTAGCGGCTTTCAGTTTTGCGGCATAATCGCGAATATCAGGATAAAAGATCTCTCGTGTCCCAGTAAATAAAGTAATTGGTGGTAGATAAGTGATCGGACCATTTTTAGGACTGACATAAATATGGTTGGTATTATCAGCAGAGTAGGCCCACAATTCTCCCACTCGTTTTAATCCCCAAGAAGATAGAATAGGATCAGCATCTTCGTATTCTGGAATCTCTGGGTGTGACATAGTAACATCTAACCAAGGTGATAAAAGAACGAGCTGCTTTGGTTGAGGGACTGATTCATTGTGTAGGGCATGAGCTAGACCTAAGGCTAAACCTCCACCTGCTGAATCTCCCATAAGGAAAACATTCTGATTTTTATGGTAATAGTGTTGGTAAAGATTGACCAATTTTGGCATAGTATAGTTATAGGTATAACGTGGGGCTTTAGGATAAATGGGTAAAACAATTTTAGCGTCAAGACTTGTGGATAATGTCTTTAACATATTAATATGGTATGTCGTTGGATTGTTAAGATAAGAACCACCGGCAAGATAAATAATTGTTTTTTGATCAGGTTTTCCATTATCATTCCAAGAGTAAACCTGCATGCCATAAAGATTTTCTTGAACAAGGGGACCATTGACTAAATTAGTATCTAGTTGATAAGGTTTATCAGATTGTTCACGACAGGCATCAAGGTATCTTTGGAAGCTTGGGTCATCTTGTTTAGAATAGTAACTCTTGTCACGTTTTAACCAGAAATATTGCTCGATAAACCAGCTCTTCCAAGAACGAGAACTAGCTGCAACTGGAGTCGGCAGGCATAAGGTCAGTAATAGACCTAAGGTGACAAGTGTTTTTCGAATAGGATGTTTCAAGGGTATCTCCTTAATGTAAATGTTATTTTTATTGCAATAATATTATAGTAAAAACGATTCATTTGTCAATATAAGGATAGAAAAATGAGAAAAGTTATTTATTTACAAATGTAGTTAAATTCGTTATAATTAATTTACAAACGTAAATATATTGTGAATGAAGGTGACGTTATGCAACAGATATCAGCTGCTGAATGGGAAGTCATGCGTGTGGTGTGGGCCAGTGGTGATATTAAAAGTAGCGATATTATTACTATTTTAAGGAAAAAATATCAATGGTCAGATTCCACTATTAAGACCCTCATTGGTAGGCTAGTTAAAAAAAATTTTTTAACGTCTTATCGGCAAGGAAGAGCTTATATTTATCAAGCTCTTTTGGATGAGACTTTGCTACAAAAAGAAGCACTAGCGACTGTTTTAGACGGTATTTGTCAGCGGCAACACACGCGTCTACTTCTTGAACGGCTTTATCACTTACCGATGACCTTAGAGGAAATCGGGGCATTCCAAGAGCTACTAGAAGTCAAAAAAGAAAATGCAGTTCTTGAGGTGCCGTGTAATTGTCTGCCTGGGCAGTGCCACTGTCAGAGAAAGGAGACGTATTAATGGCTAAAGAGATATTTTTAGTGGAGGGAATGAGTTGTGCCTCTTGTGCTCTAACAATTGAAAAAACGGTCAATCAATTGCCTGAAGTAGAACAGGCTGTTGTGAATTTAGCGACTGAGAAGCTCACGGTTACTTATCAAGATGACGATTTAGAAACGGCCAAAGTTATTCAAGCGGTGAAAGCTGCTGGTTATGGTGCACAAGTCTTTGATGAACATGCAAAACACATGCAAACAGGTCGTCGTGACGAAGACCTAAAGGTTATTTGGTCTCAGGTCTTGTGGTCTGCCCTATTCACCATTCCTATATTATACCTAGCTATGGGTCACATGGTGGGCTTATGGCTTCCTCCATTTCTGCAACCAGATCGCTATCCTTTCGTTTACAGCTTTAGTCAGCTACTCTTGACGATTCCAGTCTTAGTATTAAATCGTCATTATTACCATAATGGGTTTAAAGCTTTGTTTAAGGGACATCCTAATATGGACTCCTTGGTAGCTTTAGCAACCAGCTTTGCTTTTGCTTATAGTCTTTATGGAGTGGTTGAAATCAGTCTGGGCCGGGCGCACTTTGTGCACTCCCTTTATTTTGAATCGGTGGTAGTGATTTTGACACTCATCGGTCTAGGAAAGTATTTTGAAAGTCGTTCTAAGGGCCGTACTTCTCAAGCTATTCAAAAGCTCCTATCCTTGAAGGCTACTGTTGTGAGGGTATGGAGAAACAGCCAATGGCAATTGTTACCATTAGAAGAAGTTAGCTATGATGACCTTGTCCTGGTTCAACCAGGTGAAAAAGTTTCTATTGACGGTATTATCGTGGAAGGACATAGCAGTTTGGATGAATCCTTTTTAACCGGGGAAAGTTTGCCTGTTGAAAAGGGAGAAAAAGATAATGTCTTTGCGGGCAGCTTGAATGGGCCAGGCGCCCTCACGATTAAACCAGATAAGCTTGGAAATGATACCTTGTTAGCACAAATTATCCAACTAGTTGAGAATGCTCAAGAAAATAAAGCACCTATTGCAGCTATTGCTGATAGAGTCTCAGGTGTCTTTGTTCCGGTGGTTTTGGTATTAGCTCTGTTAACAGGGGTGTTTTGGTTGGTATTCATGCAGGAAAGTCTTCGTTTTAGTTTGACAACAGCCATCGCTGTTCTAGTCATTGCTTGCCCTTGTGCGCTTGGTTTAGCAACGCCGACAGCGATTATGGTTGGAACAGGGCGTGCAGCTGAAAATGGTATTCTTTTTAAAGGTGGTGACATCTTAGAACAAGCACATCAGGTAGATACGGTTGTTTTTGATAAAACGGGGACGATTACGGAGGGGAAACCAAGTCTTCAAAAGCTCCTAACTTTTTCGGGAGATGATCACCTTATCTTGCAAGAAGCTGCTTCCTTGGAGGCCTATTCTCAACACCCCTTAGGGGAGGCTATTGTTCGTGCTGCTCAGGAAGCTGGTTACGATAGTCTACCAGTGGAAGAGTTTGAGTCTTTAACCGGCCTAGGAGTTACTGGTCAGCTTGAAGGGCGTCGTTTGGCGATTGGAAATGCTGCTTTAATGGGAATTCTTGGTATCGATTTATCTTGTGTTCAGTCGGTTTGTGCTAAGGCTTCTGAGAAAGGCCAAACCCTTGTATATTATGCTAAAGAGGGGCAGCTACGAGCTCTTTTCAGTATTGCTGACGCTGTCAAAGAAGATAGTCAAGCTACCGTCGAAGCTTTGCATCAACTGGGAATTCACACCATCATGCTAACAGGTGACCACGATGCTACCGCTAAGGCTATTGCCTCTCAAGTGGGGATTACAGATGTGATCAGTCAAGTCTTACCTGATCAAAAAGCAGGCGTGATAGCAGACCTCCGCTCTCAAGGGAGAAAAGTTGCAATGGTAGGTGATGGTATTAATGATGCTCCGGCATTGGCTGTAGCAGACATTGGGATAGCTATGGGGTCAGGGACAGATATTGCCATTGAATCGGCGGATGTGATTCTGATGAAACCTGATATGCTGGATTTGGTGAAAGCTATGTCATTGAGTCGAGTGACTATGAGAATTGTCAAGGAAAATTTATTTTGGGCATTCATTTACAATGTCCTCATGATTCCAGTGGCCATGGGCTTACTTCATCTTTTTGGAGGTCCACTATTGAACCCGATGTTAGCAGGTTTTGCCATGAGTTTTAGTTCAGTATCAGTTGTTTTGAATGCCCTGCGATTAAAAGGAAAAACCATTTAAAGGAGAATACAAAATGGAAAAACATTATCAGGTTACAGGAATGACATGTGACGGTTGCGCAAGAACGGTCACTGAAAAATTATCAGCTGTCCCCGGTGTGCAATCGGTCCAGGTAAATTTGGAAAAAGGAGAGGCTAAGGTGACAGGACGTCCTTTAACGTTCCTAATCAAGCGTGCTTTGAAGGATACCAAATTTGAATTATATAAATGGTCTTAGGTTATTTTGGTAGCCTTACTTCATCTCAAAAGAGGTTCCAGTTTTTTAATCTGGGCTTCTTTTTTTGTGGTCACTCATAAAGACTCTGACGTTAGCAGGTGTGTTCCGAGCAAAACAAAAACACCTCTCTGGGGGCAAATCACTTTTGCCAGAAGGTGTTTAAGGACGATGCACTGACAGGCTGTCCATTCTTGATGAAACGGTTACTCCTTGTTTTCGTGGGCTACTAATAATTGCGTGAACTGACTATAACGTTCGATAACGTCCTCAGTTATTTGCGAATCTGTAACAACAGCATCAATGTTGTTTAAATGGTAAAAAATGAAGAAGTCGTAGGCATTGAATTTTTGGTTATCTACCAAGAGGTATTTTTCAATAGAATTATTAAAAGCTAGCTTTTGAATCTCTCCTTCAGTTTCGCTATAAGTTGCAATATCGTTTTTATAAATACCATTACAGCTAATAAAAGCCTTGGCAAATTTTAAGGATGAGATATTTTGACTGGCAAGGGACCCTACAAAAGCTCCTGTAATAGATCGGTATTCACCACCGATAAGAATCAGGTCAATGGTTTCGCTGTCCTGAAGGATGTTAAAGACAGGGAGGCTATTGGTCACAATGCGAATCTGACGATTTTTTAACTGCTCAGCGAAACATTCTAAAGTTGTTCCTGGACCAATAAAGATTGTTTCACCATCATTGACTAGTTGTGTCGCATATGAAGCTAGTTCCCATTTTTCCTTTGTTTGAACGGTTTGTTTTTCAATATTTGACCGCTCTTTTTTATTAGGCATGGTAATGCTTTGTGCACCTCCATGGATGCGGATCAATTTGCCGGCTTTTTCCAGTTCATCTAAGTCTCTACGAACTGTCATATCAGAAACGTTTAAAGTCTGAATAATATCATTCACAGTAACAATACCTTGCTCATTGACTATTTCGGTAATTTTTAGAAGTCTTTCTCTTTTTAACATCTAAGGGGCTCCTTTCTATAGTTTATTTACTTATGTTTATCATAGCATATAGACCTTCATATTTCAATAAAACAAAATAAACAAAACAAAAACAAACATATAGAACAAAAAATATTGCGTAAAAATGTTGAATTATGTTGAAGGTTATACTATAATGATTTTGTAAACGGTTACCAATTTGTTGATGATGAGATGACAGTTGTTAAAAATTGATACTTATAGAAAGGCGGTAGGGAGTGTTTCCTAATATTCTATTTACTGAAGCAAGGACGCAGCCAGAGCTTTTTGATCTTGTTGCTAGCCACTTGGAAAAGGTTGGGTATGTGACGCAAGAGTACCATCAGGCTTTAGTGGAGCGTGAGGCGGTATTTCCGACAGGACTCAAAGTGGACCTCAAAGATGGGTCAGATATTTTGTATGCGGCTATTCCGCATACAGAAACCAAGTATTGCTTGGTTGATCAAGTGGTCTATGTTAGAAATAGTCAAGCCCTTACCTTTAAGCACATGATTAATCCAGAGGAAGACTGTTTGGTAACGGATTTCTTCTTTATTATCAATAGTCAAAACGAGGGTCAAACGACGATTCTATCCAATCTCATTACCTTCTTTATTACGAAAGGCAATCTTAGCTATCTAGCCAGTCTAAAAGATGATAAACAAGCTATTTCAAACTATTTAATAGAAAAAGGAGTGTTTCAGCATGATTAAAATTCTAGCAGCCTGCGGTGCAGGGGTTAACTCAAGCCATCAAATTAAAGATGCGATTGAAACTCAGATGAGTGACCGTGGTTACGATGTTCACTGTGATGCGGTGATGGTCAAAGACATCACAGAAGAATTGGTGTCTCGTTATGATATTTTTACGCCGATTGCAAAAACTGACTTGGGATTTGAGATGCCGATTCCCATAGTAGAAGCAGGACCGATTCTCTATCGTATCCCAATCATGAGTGAGCCTGTTTTTGCTGAATTAGAGCGCGTGATTAAAGAAAATCATTTGCAGTGAGTTAATAAAAACATAAGGAGACAAGATGATGCAACCTTTTTTAGACATTATTAACAAGATTCTGGGATTTCCTATTCAGTTGGGATCAGGTGTGGTCATGCTGATTGTCATGACAGGTTTAGCCATGATTTTCGGGGTTAAATTCACAAAGGCACTGGAAGGTGGGATTAAGTTAGCCATCGCTTTGACAGGGATTGGAGCCATTATTGGAATTTTGACGGGGGCTTTTTCAGAGTCTTTACAGGCCTTTGTTAAAAATACAGGGATCAGTTTAAACATTATTGATGTCGGTTGGGCACCGCTTGCAACAATTACCTGGGGTTCCCCTTACACCCTTTATTTCTTGCTGGTGATGCTGGTGGTTAATATTGTCATGATTGTCATGAAAAAAACGGACACCCTTGACGTCGATATTTTTGATATTTGGCATTTGTCCATTACGGGTCTATTGATTATGTGGTATGCGGCTCGTAACCATTTACCAGTCTTTGTGTCTCTTTTGATTGCTACTGTGGCAGTTATTCTTGTTGGGGTACTGAAAATCATTAACTCTGATTTGATGAAACCGACCTTTGATGACCTTCTTGGGACAGGGCCTCAATCACCAATGACTTCAACTCACATGAACTACATGATGAATCCAATCATTATGGTCTTAGATAAGATTTTTGACAAGGTCTTTCCGGGGCTGGATAAATATGACTTTGATGCTGCTAAATTGAACAAAAAAATTGGCTTCTGGGGCTCTAAGTTCTTTATCGGAATGGCTCTAGGTTTTGTGATTGGGATTATGGGAGATCCTCATTTCACTGTTGAATCTATCAAAAATTGGTTTGGCCTAGGCTTTACCGCGGGTGCCTGCTTGGAACTTTTCTCTTTGATTGGCTCTTGGTTTATCGCAGCTGTTGAGCCTTTGTCACAAGGGATTACCAATTTTGCCAATGCTAGAATGCATGGGCGTCGTTTCAATATCGGTTTGGACTGGCCCTTCATTGCTGGTCGTGCTGAAATCTGGGCCTGTGCCAATATTCTTGCCCCAATCATGTTGATTGAAGCCGTTCTCCTATCAAAAGTTGGCAATGGGATTTTACCACTGGCAGGAATTATTGCTATGGGGATGACACCAGCTCTTCTTGTGGTCACACGTGGTCGTTTGATTCGCATGATTATTTTTGGTTCCCTCTTATTGCCATTATTCCTCTTGTCAGGAACTATGATTGCTCCATTTGCGACAGAGTTGGCTAAAAAAGTAGGGGCTTTTCCAGCAGGTACAAGCGCTGGTTCCTTGATTACGCATTCAACACTTGAAGGACCAATGGAAAAAATTTTTGGTTATGTGATTGGTCAAGCGACAACAGGTCAGATTGCCTCAATCATCACGCTAATCATCTTTGTGGCCATTTACCTAAGTCTCTTTGCTTGGTATGCTAACCAAATGAAGGCACGTAACGCTGAATATGCGAAAACAATGAAATAAAATCAGGTCAGGTGACTGACTAAAAAATTAGGGAGTAAGGTATTTCTACCTTACTCCCTAACGTGAAAAGAGTATTTCTCATGTAAGGCAAGGCGCTCTGTGGGAACCCACAAGTGCTTTGTCTTGAAAGAAATAATGGAAGACACTAAGACTACTGGCAATCATCTTGATCTAAGGACAGGTAATCATGTCCCCCTTCTCTAGATTGGCAAGCGTTTTGGGTTAGAAAAGGAAAAGCTATGGCTATTATTTTAGGTGCAGATGCACACGGAAATGCATTAAAAGAATTGATCAAAAGTTTTCTTCAAGAAGAAGGCTATGACATTATTGACGTGACTGATATTAACAGTGATTTTATTGATAACACATTAGCGGTGGCGAAAGCCGTTAATGAAGCAGAAGGTCGTTTAGGCATTATGGTGGATGCTTACGGAGCAGGTCCCTTTATGGTAGCCACAAAATTAAAAGGAATGGTTGCTGCTGAAGTGTCAGATGAACGCTCTGCTTACATGACGCGCGGTCACAACAATGCCCGCATGATCACAATAGGGGCAGAGATTGTAGGTCCAGAATTAGCGAAGAATATCGTCAAAGGTTTTGTGACTGGTCCCTACGATGGTGGTCGTCATCAAATTCGTGTTGACATGCTCAATAAAATGGCCTAAAGGAGGATAAAGTGATGAAAATTGCGATTGGTTGTGACCATATTGTCACCAACGAAAAAATGGCTGTTTCTGATTTTTTGAAATCTAAAGGCTATGACGTTATTGACTGTGGCACTTATGACCATACAAGAACCCATTACCCTATTTTTGGAAAAAAAGTCGGCGAAGCTGTGGTTAATGGTCAAGCAGACTTGGGTGTTTGTATTTGTGGAACTGGAGTTGGCATTAATAATGCCGTGAACAAGGTACCAGGTATTCGTTCAGCCCTTGTTCGAGATATGACAACAGCGCTTTATGCCAAGGAAGAATTGAATGCCAATGTGATTGGCTTTGGTGGTAAAATCACGGGTGAACTTCTTATGTGTGATATTATAGATGCTTTTATCAAGGCAGAATACAAAGAAACTGAAGAGAATAAGAAGCTAATTGCTAAAATAGCCCACTTGGAAAGTCATCATGCCAACCAAGAAGATCCTGATTTTTTTACAGAATTTTTGGAAAAATGGGATCGTGGTGAGTATCACGATTAGGAAGAAGAGATGAGTTTAACAGTTATCTTAAATCCTTCTGTCGCTATTTCCTATCCTTTAGATTGTCTGGCTATGGACACGGTTAATTGTGTTGACAGAACGGCAAAAACAGCTGGTGATAAGGAGCTAAATGTGACCAGAATGTTAGCAAAAGCTGGTCAGTTATGGCAACAGGATTTAGTGGTGGTAAGCTGGGTGACTTTATCATTCATCAGTTACAAGAACAGGGCATTTCTAACCAATTTTTCAAAATCAAAGGGGAAACGAGAAATTGTATTGCTGTTTTACATGAAGGCATGCAGACAAAAATTTTGGAAGCTGGTCCCTACAGTGATGTGGACGAAGCCGAAGTCTCTTTGAGCCACATGAGTACTATTGCTAAGCCGTTTGATGTCTTAACTTCTCAGGCAGTCTGCCTAGGAGACTAGCTACTCACTATTATCAAGATTTGATGACTATGGCAACTTTTAAACAATTATATCAGCAACTTCAAGTAAGAGAGGTATCACATGACAATCACAGCAAATAAAAGACATTACTTAGAAAAAGTGAGCCATCAAGGAATCATATCAGCTTTAGCTTTTGATCAACGAGGTGCACTGAAGCAAATGATGGCAGCACATCAAGAAGGAGAAGCGACAGTTACACAGATAGAAACATTGAAAGTTCTCGTTTCTGAGGAATTGACGCCTTATGCTTCATCTATTTTATTAGATCCAGAATATGGGTTGCTGGCTACTAAGGTAAGAGCTAATCAGACAGGCTTACTGTTAGCTTACGAAAAAACAGGTTATGATGCTACAACCACTAGCCGTTTACCCGATTGCTTAGTGGAATGGTCGGTCAAACGGTTGAAAGCAGCAGGTGCAGATGCTATTAAATTTTTGCTCTATTATGATGTTGATGGAGATGAACAAATCAATTTACAAAAACAAGCTTATATTGAACGCATTGGTTCAGAATGTACAGCTGAAGACATCCCTTTTTTTCTTGAACTTTTGAGTTATGATGAGAGAATATCAGATAACAACAGTGCGGCATACGCAAAGCTTAAGCCACATAAGGTTAACGGTGCTATGTCAGTATTTTCGGATAAGCGTTTTGGCGTTGATGTGCTAAAAGTAGAGGTTCCTGTTAATATGGCTTATGTAGAAGGTTTTACTGAAGGGGAAGTCCATTACAGTCAAGCTGAGGCTATTAAAGCTTTTCAAGACCAAGAAGCTGCCAGCCACCTCCCTTATATCTATTTGAGTGCAGGCGTATCTGCCAAACTTTTTCAAGAGACATTATACTTTGCAGCAGCAGCAGGTGCTCAATTTAGTGGTGTTTTGTGTGGGCGTGCCACGTGGGCAGGATCCGTTCCAGTTTATATTACTAAAGGAGAGGACGAAGCAAGAAAGTGGCTATGCACTGAAGGCTTCCAAAATATTGACGAGTTAAACAGGGTACTCGAAGAGACCGCTAGCCCTTGGACGGAAAAAATCTAAAACAACCTTATCCTATCAAGCAGCTCTCATTGATGTGATAAGATAAGTATGGGGATAATTGTTTGAATCTTTTGTAGCAAGGATGAAAATGGGTTTTATCCTTGCTTTTTTATCCTTACATTTTATCTTTTTCTACTTATTTTTTAAAGGAAAACGTGGTAAACTAAAAGAAGACTAAAAGACAATAGGGTAGCTTATGACAATTGATATGTGGGAAATTTTAAATATCATCGGGACCATTGCCTTTGCTCTTTCTGGTGCTATTGTTGCCATGGAAGAAGAATTTGATATTTTAGGGATTTTTATTTTAGGTTTCGTGACAGCCTTTGGAGGCGGAGCCATTCGAAACACCCTAATTGGTTTACCTATAGAGGCCTTATGGGGGCAAAAGCCAGAATTCACTTGCGCTTTCTTTGCTATGGTTTTGATTATGCTTTTTCCTAAGCTAATGGCTAGAGGTTGGGTACGGGCAGCTGTTTTGACTGATGCCATTGGTCTGGCAGCTTTTAGTGTCCAAGGAGCCTTGCATGCTGTCCGTCTTAACCAGCCTTTAAGTGCTGTCATTGTAACAGCTGTGTTGACTGGTGCAGGCGGTGGTGTTGTCAGAGATATTCTGGCAGGGCGAAAACCTAGTGTTTTGCGTAGTGAAATCTATGCTGGGTGGTCTATTCTTGCAGCTATTGTTTTGCATTTTAAACTAGCAGATTCAACGATTGAATGTTATGCCTTGGTTGTTTTACTCACGACTTTACGCATGATTGGCAACCGTAAAAAATGGAACCTCCCTAAAATCAAATGGAAAGAGGAAAGATAGGATGATTCAACTAATTGCAATTGATTTGGACGGCACCTTATTAAACCAGGACAAACAGATTCCAAAAGAGAATATCACAGCCATCCAAGAAGCAGCTCAGTCAGGCTTAAAAATTGTCTTATGCACAGGCCGGCCTCAGTCAGGGACAAGACCCTATTTTGACCAATTAGGTTTGACACAAGAGGAATTCCTCATTATCAATAATGGCTGTAGTACTTATAGTAGTCCTGACTGGCAATTACGCCATTCAAAAATGTTGAAGGTTTCAGATATTGAATTGCTGGAAGAGCTAAGCCAAAGTTTTCCAGATATTTACCTGACTTTAACTGAGGAAAACGATTATTTGGTGCTTGAAGAAGAAGTGCCAGACCTTGTGCAGGAAGATGGAGATTTGGTATTTACCATTGTCAAGCCTGTCTCCTTAGCAGAGCTGTCGGACACTCCTCGCCTGATTTTTCAAGCCATGTACTTAGGAGAAAAAGCTGCGCTAGATGCCTTTGAACGTGCGGTGAGAAATCAGCTTAGTCAGAGTTTTCATGTTGTTCGTAGCCAAGATAATATTTTAGAAATTCTCCCTCAGGGAGTCAGCAAGGCATCGGCTCTCAAAGAATTAGTAGAAGATTTGGGTTTAACTGCTGACCAAGTGATGGCTATTGGGGATGCTCCCAATGACATTGAGATGTTAACTTATGCTGGTTTAGGAGTTGCTATGGAAAATGCTTCAGCAGCTATCAAGCCATTAGCTGACAAAGTCACTTTGACTAATGATATGGCGGGTGTGGCCCAGGCTATCCGTCAGTTTGCACTTGTAGCTCAAAAAGACTAACAATTAACGTAAAAAGGTTCCCAAAAGGAACCTTTTTACGTTAATAGAGGCAAGCCCATAGCAGCCATTTCTTCGGCAGGAACGATCATGTCATCTGAAATCCAGTTTGTCAAGACAGAAACAATAGCATTGCTCCAAAAAAGGCGCTTATAGTGCGATTGTTTTTTGTCTTTTAATTTTTGATAAGCTTTCAGACGTTTAGTGACTAATCGTGTTAGAAGATGGTGCAGGTGATGTTTGAAAATCATTTTAAGAAGCTGAGCTTCTTTTTTAGCTTCAGTAAAAAGATAGAGCCAAGCTTGATAAGCCTGAGTTTTAATATCAAATTGTTTTAGTCCACGAAAAATACGACGGATAACCCCTACTAACAGTTGTTCTATAATGGCTTCTTTAGAGGTATAATTACGATAAAAAGCGTTACGAGATACTCCTGCTTTCGTCACCAATTCTGAAATCGTAATATCACCTAAAGGTTTTGTTTCTAGAAGATTTAGTAAGGCGATTTCCATAGATTCACGTGCTATGCGTCGTGTTTCTTTATTAAATTGTGTTAAGTTTTGAAGTGATCTTTTTGAGAGTGCTTTATCAGTCATCACAAATACCTTTCAAGTGTTACATCTGATGAGTTATCAGTAGCAAAAACCGACTTAATAATGATATAATTTTATGGGAAAAGTCTTAATTTGTCAACTAAAGTTAGTTATCAGGAGCCTCATTACCTCCTTGTATAGCTCTATTGGATGACTTTACTAACTATTGAAAAGGCTAGTAATAAAACATAGGATTTAATGACTAGTTATTACCATTAGCCTAGACATCTTAGCGAAGGCTTAATAATCTGGTCTTTGTTACCGAACACAAATTAGAGAAAAAGAAGGATAAAAAATGACTTGGAAAATTGTAACAGATTCAGGATGTGATCTTAGAAGTTTGACTAGACAATCCAAAGAGTTGCGCTTTGAACGTGTGCCTTTGACCCTACAGATTGGCACAGAAATTTTTAGAGATGATGATGGATTAGATATCGATAATATGATGACAACTATGTACCAGTCGTCTAAAGCAACGACATCTAGCTGTCCAAGCCCAGAAGCCTTTTTGCAGGCCTATAGAGGTGCAGATAATGTTATCGTGATGACAATTACAGGGACCTTATCTGGCAGTCATAATAGTGCACGACTGGCTAAAAATGAACTTCTTGAAGAAAATCCTAATGTCAATATTCATCTAATCGATTCTTTATCAGCAGGTGGCGAGATGGATTTGCTCGTACTGGAGCTTGAGCGGTTGATCAAACTTGGATTATCCTTTGAAGAAGTTGTCAAACAGATCACAGCTTATCAGCAAAAAACACGTTTGATTTTTGTGCTTGCCAAGGTTGATAATTTGGTTAAAAATGGTCGACTGAGTAAATTAGTAGGTAAAGTAATTGGCTTACTCAATATTAGAATGGTTGGGAAAGCTAGCAATAAAGGAACGCTTGAACTTCTTCAAAAAGCGCGTGGTCAAAAAAAAGCAGTTTCTGCCTTGATAGAAGAAATTCAAAAAGAGGGTTATGTAGGCGGAAAAGTTTACATTGCTCATGCTCAAAATCCAAAAATTTGTGAGCAGATCAGTGAAAAAATCAAATCTTTATATCCTGATGCTGTGATTCAAACTGGAAGGACCTCAGGTTTGTGTAGCTTTTATGCTGAAGACGGAGGACTTTTAATGGGCTACGAAATTTAATGCTATCTAACAAAACAAAAAGCTAGACTCTTTTGATTTGAGCTAGCTTTTTTAAGATGTCAGGAAGACTAATCACTAAGATAGCCGTCTAAAACGTTTATTGATTGATTTTACGAAAAACTGTTGTATTACTCTTTTGATGATTGCTTGTCTCCTGAGTCGGAAGGTTCTGAAGAGGTCTGAGGTGGAATTGGATCAGGATGACTAGGTTGTGGTGTAACATCTGAAGCTGAAGATTCTGAGCTTGGGTCTAAAGTAGGTGACTGGGAATTATCATAAGTATCTGAGACGTCTCCTGGGAAAGGTGTCCAGTAAGAGTTATCTGTTATTTCTCCACTTTGTCTTGGAAATTCATCAATAATGGGTTTCGCTGGTAAAATAGCGTCTAACCGAGATTGTAAAGCGGCTTTTTTACCTTTGTTACTTAAGTCGTTAACTGCTTTTTGGGCGATATCTTTAAGATTTTGATTGAGAGTCTCCTCAGCAGCTTTAACTGCTTGAGTAGCTGCATCTTCTTGCTCTTGCTTTGCTTTGGCAACGTTTAGCTGTTCTTGTAGCGTTTTTTTCTTAGAAGATTCTGCTAATTTATCAACAGCTTTCTGGGCTTCTTGGATAGCAGCTGCAGTGGCTAAACGATCAGCGTCATTAACTGCTTTAACTGCTTTTTTTAGTAAACTAGCAGCACTTTTAGAATGTTTAGCTACCTTATCTTGCGTTTGAGGGTGGGATCCAAAAATAAGGCAGGAGCCACCTATTAGAGTGATAGTTAGAACACTCAACATCCAATAAAGCGCCTCTTTTTGTGATTTAGTCATGGAATCTCCTTTATGATATTGTTTCATCGTAGCCATATTATACCTCTAATTAAACGAAATGAAAAGATTTGTGCAAAAACAAATGATGTAAAATATCGGAAAAGCCTAACACCTTATCAAACCAATAATATGCAAATGTTGACATCGGTATACACAGAAACGCTTAAAAAAACCTTGTGATAAAGACCGTAATACATTAAAATAGAATAGACTAAAAAATTGAGCGAGGACAATATTGTGTCAGTAAATTGGCAAGACATTGCATTTCATTTCTTTGGAGGCTTAGGTCTCTTTCTTTTCAGTATCAAGTATATGGGAGATGGTCTGCAACAAGCAGCAGGAGATAAACTAAGGTATTACATTGATAAATACACCAGTAATCCCTTTTTTGGTATCTTAGTCGGAATTGCCATGTCTGCCTTAATTCAGTCCAGTTCAGGCGTAACTGTAATTACGGTTGGTTTGGTTTCTGCGGGTTTGCTAAATTTGCGACAAGCCATTGGAATTGTTATGGGGGCTAATATTGGAACGACTATCACTTCGTTTTTAATTGGTTTTAAACTAGGAGATTACGCCTTGCCCATGATTTTTATTGGTGCAGCCTGTCTTTTCTTTACCTCTAATAAAAAGCTCAACAATTTTGGGCGTATCATTTTTGGTGTCGGAGGAATTTTCTTCTCGCTGAACCTAATGGGAGATGCCATGGATCCTTTGAAATCTGTGTCAGCCTTTCAAAATTATTTAGCGACATTAGGTGATAAACCCTTCCAAGGTGTCTTTATCGGAACGGCTTTGACCATGTTGATTCAGTCATCGGCAGCCATTATCGGGATTTTACAGGGACTGTTTTCAGGCGGTCTTTTGACCTTACAGGGGGCTATTCCTATTTTGTTAGGCTCAAATATAGGAACCTGCATTACAGCTGTCTTAGCAGCTATAGGTTCAAATATTGCTGCTAAACGTGTGGCAGCAGCTCATGTGTTATTTAATTTGATCGGTACAATTATTTTTATGATTATCCTAGTCCCATTCACATCATTGATGTTATGGCTACAATCAAAGTTGAGTTTAACGCCTGAGATGACTATCGCTTTTTCTCACGGTTCTTTTAATATCACTAATACCATCTTATTAATTCCTTTCATTAGTCTACTAGCTATGATTGTGACTAGACTCATTCCAGGAGAAGATGAAGTGGTCAAATACGAAGCCCTTTATTTAGATCGCTTACTTATTACCCAAGCCCCTTCTATCGCACTAGGAAATGCCCACAAGGAATTGGTTCATTTAGCCTCTTATGCGATTCAAGCTTTTGAAGCTTCTTACAGTTATATTATGACAGCTGACGGTAAATTTGGGGAAAAGGTCAAGCGTTATGAAAGAGCAGTTGATACCATCGATGAGGAGTTAACCACTTATTTGGTTGATATTTCTAACGAAGCCCTCAGCCCAAGTGAAAATGAAGTCTTGGCTGGTATTCTTGACTCTTCACGTGATTTGGAAAGAATTGGAGATCATTCTGAGTCTTTAGGCATTCTAATTGAAGGCATCATATCTAAACAAATTGGTTTTTCAATATCTGCTCGTCAAGAATTGACAGAGATGTATCAATTGACGCATTGTTTAACACTGGATGCCATTAGAGCTATCGTTGATAGTGATACAGACTTGGCGCAAACTATTGTGACTCGCCATAAAGAAATTGAAGAAAAAGAGCGACGATTACGTAAAACCCACATTAAGCGCTTGAATTGTGGAGAATGTACGGCACAAGCAGGTATTAATTTTATTGATATTATTTCCCACTATACCCGCATCACAGATCATGCCTTGAATTTAGCAGAGAAAGTACTTTCACACCAGCTTTAAAAAAAGAGAAAACGTGAATGATCATCCACGTTTTCTTTTTTGAATCCCAAAAGTGGTATATACCATTTACAAAGTAAAGAATAAGGCGTATAATAAGGAAAAAAGGGAGGAAAAAAGATGACATGCTATCTTAAAGCAGATTGTTTTTATTACCCAACAGAGGTGAGACCGGCTGGCTACCTAAGTCTTCATGATGGTGTTTTTGGGGAGTGGACAGAAATTGTTCCGGCAGATGCGCAAATCATTGACTACACCGGTTATCAAATTGCACCAGGTCTTGTGGATACGCATATCCATGGCTATGCGGGAGCTGATGTCATGGATAATTCTGCCCAAGGGATTCATCAAATGAGTGAAGGACTATTAGCAACAGGAGTAACGTCTTTTTTACCGACGACCTTAACTTCTACCTTTGAGCAGTTAGAAAAAGTATCAGGGACTATTGCTTCAGTTGCTGATCAGGTAAAAGGTGCTAAAATACAAGGTATCTACTTTGAAGGTCCTTATTTTACCGAAGAATATAAGGGTGCTCAAAACCCAAGTTATATGAAAACCCCACGCTTGGAGGAATTTGATGCTTGGCAAAAAGCTGCTAAAGGGCTCATCAAAAAAATTGCCCTTGCTCCTGAACGTGATGGTGTCAAAGAATTTGTGTCTGCAGTGACAAAACAAGGCGTAACAGTGGCCTTAGGGCATTCAAACGGTACTTATCAAGAGGCTAAAGAAGCTGTTCAAGCTGGTGCTAGTGTTTGGGTTCATGCTTATAATGGCATGCGAGGATTGACCCACCGTGAACCAGGAATGGTGGGAGCGGTTTATAATCTTCCAAATACTTACGCAGAGTTGATTTGTGATGGCCACCATGTCTCACCAATTGCTTGTGATATTTTGATGCAGCAAAAAGGGCATGATCATGTAGCCATGATTACGGACTGTATGCGAGCAGGTGGTTCACCAGATGGTGATTACCTCTTGGGGGAATTCTCTGTGGTTGTGGCAAATGGCACTGCTCGTCTTAAAGAGAGTGGAAACTTGGCAGGATCTATTTTGAAATTAAAAGATGGCCTTAGAAATGTAGTGGCCTGGGGAATCGCAACTCCGGCAGAAGCCATTCATATGGCAACTTATGTGCCAGCTGTTTCTGTCGGTATTGACGACGTATGTGGTCAAATCAAAGCTGGGCATGCGGCTGACTTTATTGTTCTTGATAAGGATTTAACACTTGTTGCAACCTATTTAAATGGGCAAAAAGCTTTTGATGCCTAAGAGATACAAAAGGATTGGGGTAGCTATGTCTGGCAGGCCAATTCTTTTTGTATTTTCTTTCTTTATGATAGAATAGATTAAAGTAATCGCTTACAGATATTGATAAAAGGAGGTTTTTGTGATGGTAACAACAGTAAAAATGACAAGTGGCTATGAGATTCCCGTTTTAGGATTTGGAACTTACCAAGCAGCCGATGGTGAGGAAGCTTACCAATCTACCTTAGCAGCCATCAAGGCTGGCTATCGTCATATTGATACTGCAGCTATTTATAAAAATGAAGAAAGTGTGGGTCGTGCCATCAAGGATTCTGGGGTTCTACGAGAAGACTTATTTATTACAACTAAACTCTGGAATGACGCCCATAGTTATGAAGGGGCAAAAGACGCTTTAGCTGCTTCTCTTGACCGTCTTGGTCTGGATTATGTGGATCTCTATCTTATCCATTGGCCAAACCCAAAAGCTCTGCGTAACACTTGGAAAGAGGCAAATGCCCAAGCATGGCAATATATGGAAGAGGCGGTTGAAGCAGGGCTTATTAAAAGCATTGGCGTCAGCAATTTTATGGTGCATCATCTAGAAGCTCTTCAAGAGACAGCTAAAATAACTCCAGCAATTAATCAGATTCGATTAGCCCCAGGTTGCTATCAAAAGGAAGTGGTTGATTATTGTAAGGCAAATGAGATTTTATTGGAAGCTTGGAGTCCTCTAGGACAAGGGGAGATTTTTGATAATGAGACTATGCAGCAGTTAGCTAATAAATATGACAAAACAGTGGCACAAGTTGCCTTAGCTTGGTCGCTGGCAGAAGGTTTTATTCCCTTGCCAAAATCGGTGCATGATGAGCGCATCAAGGAAAATATGGCTATTTTTGATGTGAGCTTGACACAAGAAGATAAAAAAACAATTCGCTATCTCTCAGGAATGTCAGCGATTCCTAACCCTGATACTACAAGTTTTTAAGGAACTACAAAGATTTAGCCATAATTCGCTAAATCTTTTTTGAAAACGGTTTGACAAAGGTTTATCATTTAGCTATAATCTTTATTAGTGTTTTGTGAAAGAAACTATTATTGAAAATAAGGAGCCGTATTGTGACCATCTTTTTAGTGATGTTAGCTATGTTTACTATTCGTTTAGTATTTTTGAAGAAATCGATAACAAATGAAAAAGCCATATTAGCCCAAGGAGGACAGGAATTTGGTGCTCAGAACACGAAATTTTTGACGTTACTTCACATTATGATTTATGTGTTTGCGGTGATTGAAGCGCTGCTTAAACAAATTAAGTTTGATGGCATTAGTTTTTTAGGTCTTTTGTTGATGTTATTATCAGTAGCTGTTTTATATGAAGTGACACGTATCTTAGGTGACATTTGGACTGTAAAATTGATGTTAGCAAAAGACCACAAATATGTGGATCACTGGTTGTTCAAAACGATTAAACATCCTAACTACTTTTTAAATATCGCCCCTGAGCTGGTGGGCATAGCCTTACTTTGCCATGCTAAAATTACGGCTATGCTTCTTTTCCCATGCTACATTGTAGTAATATATTTACGTATTCGAGAAGAAAACAAGCTATTAGCGGAAGTGATTATTCCAAACGGTACTCGAACAAAACCTTAAGCTCATGATGGACAAACTAATGGCTTTATGCTAAACTAGACTCTAGGAAAAAGGATGCAAGTATCTTATCTAAAGCGAGTTCGGGGTAGTTAGAGCCGAATGGTAGGACTGCAGATTGGCGCTTCCGTTTGGGCAGTGTGATTAAGTATATTTGTCAATATTGCCCAAAAAGATACTATATAAATGAAGTAATAAATTAGGGTGGAACCGCGTTTTGACGCCCCTAGGTCTTATGATTTAGGAGCATCAAAATGCGGTTTTTTGGTGCCTAGACCTGTAATACATGCTAGTAACATCGTCAGGTATTTTACTGATGACAAAAAAACGATTGTCAATGATATACCATTTTACTACTATCAAAGGAGTACGAAATGTCTAAAAAACTTACCTTTCAAGAAATCATCTTGACCTTACAACAATATTGGAATGATCAGGGTTGTATGCTCATGCAAGCCTATGACAATGAAAAAGGAGCTGGGACCATGAGTCCTTACACGTTCTTACGTGCTATAGGTCCTGAGCCATGGAATGCGGCTTATGTAGAGCCATCACGTCGTCCTGCAGATGGCCGTTACGGAGAAAACCCAAATCGTCTTTACCAACACCACCAATTTCAAGTGGTCATGAAACCATCACCATCAAATATTCAAGAACTTTACCTTGCTTCTTTGGAAAAATTGGGCATCAATCCTTTAGAACATGATATTCGTTTTGTTGAAGATAACTGGGAAAACCCATCAACAGGATCAGCAGGGCTTGGTTGGGAAGTTTGGCTTGATGGAATGGAAATCACACAATTTACGTATTTCCAACAAGTTGGTGGCCTTGCGACATCTCCAGTGACAGCAGAAGTAACTTATGGTCTTGAGCGCTTAGCTTCCTATATTCAAGAAGTGGATTCGGTCTATGATATTGAGTGGGCACCAGGTGTTAAATATGGTGAAATCTTCTTACAACCTGAGTATGAACATTCAAAATATTCCTTCGAAATATCAGACCAAGACATGCTGCTTGAAAACTTTGAAAAGTTTGAAAAAGAAGCCTCGCGTGCCCTAGAAGAAGGTTTGGTTCACCCAGCTTATGATTACGTGCTCAAATGTTCTCATACGTTTAACCTGCTGGATGCCCGTGGCGCTGTTTCCGTCACAGAACGTGCAGGCTACATTGCTCGTATCCGTAATTTGGCACGTGTCGTTGCTAAGACCTTTGTTGCAGAACGCAAGAAGCTTGGATTTCCACTGTTGGATGAAGCAACACGCGCAATCTTGCTAGCTGAAGATGACGAATAAGTCGATTTAAAGATGATCTAGTTGCGAGCTTTGTAATCTTAAGAGCGAGCAAGAAGTGGGCGACCGAAGGTCGCCGAGTCAAGGTTACTCCCGCTGTAGTGACAATTCGGTAAGGTTACTTATCGAACGAGGGAGTTGGCTAGACTTTAGGCTGGCTAACTAGGAATGGAACACTTTTGTTTTCTGAAATTATCCACTGGATAATTTCACTTTGCGTCCCCCCTACCTAAGGGAACAATCAAAAAGATACTTTTTAGAGAAAGGAACTGAACACGGGCTACGGACTATGTCAAAAAGACCAAGACTTCCTAGGTGCAAGCACCTGCGTCGCTTTGCTATTTTGATGGTGTCCGCTTAACGCCCTTGGTATCTTAATTATGAGTAAAAATCTACTAATCGAACTTGGTCTGGAAGAACTTCCAGCCTACGTGGTCACACCAAGTGAAAAACAACTGGGAGAGCGCTTGGCGACTTTCTTAACAGAAAATCGTCTCTCTTTTGAAGATATACAAACCTTTTCAACTCCACGCCGTTTGGCAGTGCGTGTGTCTGGATTAGCTGATCAGCAAACGGATTTGACTGAGGACTTTAAAGGGCCTGCTAAGAAAATTGCCCTTGATGCTGATGGGAATTTCTCAAAAGCTGCTCAAGGATTTGTTCGTGGCAAAGGCTTGACCACAGATGCTATCGAATTCCGCGAAGTCAAAGGAGAAGAATACGTTTATGTGACCAAACACGAAGCTGGAAAACCTGCTAAGGAAGTGCTTCTAGGCGTTACTGAAGTGTTATCAGCAATGACCTTCCCAGTCAGCATGCACTGGGCTAACAATAGTTTTGAATACATTCGTCCTGTTCACACCTTGACAGTTCTGTTGAATGATGAGGCCTTGGAACTTGACTTCTTGGATATTCATTCTGGACGCGTCAGCCGTGGTCACCGTTTTTTAGGTACTGAAACCACTATCACAAGTGCTGATTCTTATGAGGCTGATTTACGCAGCCAGTTTGTTATCGCTGATGCTAAAGAGCGTCAAGAGATGATTGTGGAGCAAATCAAGACGCTTGAAGTGGAGCAGGGTGTGCAAGTTGACATTGACGAAGACTTGCTTAATGAAGTTTTGAACTTGGTCGAGTTTCCAACAGCTTTCATGGGAAGTTTTGAGGCTAAATACCTTGATGTCCCAGAAGAAGTATTGGTAACATCAATGAAAAACCACCAACGTTATTTTGTAGTACGTGATCAGGCTGGTCACTTGATGCCAAACTTTGTATCAGTTCGTAATGGGAATGATCAAGCCATTGAAAATGTTATTAAAGGGAACGAAAAAGTTTTGGTAGCTCGCTTAGAAGATGGTGAATTCTTCTGGCGTGAGGATCAGAAATTGCAAATTGCTGATTTGGTTGCCAAATTGACCAATGTGACCTTCCATGAAAAAATCGGCTCTCTTGCTGAACACATGGATCGTACGCGTGTCATTGCCGCATCACTTGCTAAGGAAGCCAACCTATCTGCTGAGGAAGTCACAGCTGTTGACCGTGCTGCCCAAATTTACAAATTTGACCTGTTAACAGGTATGGTGGGTGAATTTGATGAGCTGCAAGGGATTATGGGTGAAAAATATGCCCTTCTAGCTGGTGAAGATGCTGCTGTGGCAACAGCAATCCGTGAACACTACTTACCTGATGCTGCAGGAGGTGCGCTACCTGAAACCAAAGTTGGCGCTGTCCTGGCCTTGGCAGCTAAATTGGATACTCTCTTGTCATTCTTTTCTGTTGGCTTGATTCCATCTGGCTCTAATGATCCTTATGCTCTACGTCGTGCAACCCAAGGGATTGTCCGTATTCTTGATCATTTTGGATGGCGCATCCCAATGGATAAGCTGGTAGATAGCTTATATGACTTGTCCTTTGATAGTTTGACCTATGCCAATAAGGCGGATGTGATGAACTTTATCCGTGCTCGTGTGGATAAGATGATGGGCAAAGCCGCACCAAAAGACATTCGGGAAGCTATTCTAGCAAGTTCAACCTTTGTGGTTCCAGAAATGTTGGCCGCAGCTGAAGCTCTTGTCAAAGCCAGTCATACGGAAAATTACAAACCAGCAGTTGAATCTTTGTCACGTGCTTTTAATTTGGCAGAAAAAGCGGACGCTTCTGTTCAGGTGGACCCTAGCCTCTTTGAAAATGAGCAAGAAAACACTTTGTTTGCAGCTATTCAAGGCTTGACTCTAGCAGGCAGTGCTGCCCAGCAGTTAGAACAGGTCTTTGCCCTTAGCCCAGTGATTAATGATTTCTTTGATAACACAATGGTTATGGCAGGAGATCAAGCCCTTAAAAACAACCGTTTAGCTATTTTATCAGATTTAGTAAGCAAAGCTAAGACCATTGTTGCTTTTAACCAACTAAACACCAAGTAAATAGAAAGGAAAGAGCCGTTGGGGACTTAGCTAGAAAAGTGAGTTCAGTACCCGAGTGGAAAAAACAAGGCCTTTAAACATTGCTTTTCACAGTGAGAGTCAAGTCAGTTTTTTAAGCCTTATACTTTTTTTCCAGGCTCTTAGTGGCTTAACATGGATCCTAAAAAAATTGCTCGTATCAATGAGCTGGCTAAAAAGAAAAAAACGGTAGGCTTGACTGGACCTGAAAAAGTGGAACAGGCAAAACTCCGTGAAGAATACATTGAAGGCTATCGTCGCTCTGTCAGACACCATATCGAAGGCATCAAATTGGTGGACGAAGAAGGAAACGACGTGACCCCTGAAAAATTAAGACAGGTGCAACGTGAAAAAGGCTTGCACGGCCGTTCATTAGATGACCCAAAATCATAAGACAAAAAGCAGCTCTGAACTGCTTTTTGTTTATCGTGATGACTGTTAGCTTTTATTTTAAATGGTATGATACTTCAAAGTGACCACACGTTTTTATATTGTATAGTCAAAATATTGGGAAAAACCATGTGTTTGAGTTATAATAGAAGAAATCAAAGAAAGAAGGTAGTACTTATGACAATTAAAAAATTCTCTCTACTAGCCATAGCCAGCCTCTCTTTACTCAGTCTTGCAGCCTGTGATATGGATGATAAAGACGATCATATGGATAATCAACCAAAGACAAGTCAAACTAGCAAGAAAGTTAAACTCTCAGAAGACAAAGCCAAATCAATTGCGTTAAAAGATGCTTCTGTTACGGAAGCTGATGCTCAAATGCTATCAGTTACACAAGATAATGAAGATGGCAAAGCCGTGTATGAAATCGAGTTTCAAAACAAAGATCAAGAATACAGCTATACCATTGACGCCAACTCAGGGGATATTGTGGAAAAATCTTCTGAACCAATCAATGACTAATCAAGGACTGTAATGAATAAGACAGCCTTAACTCTTGTGTCCAATTGTCTTTGCCTCTTAGGCGCGGCTGTTTGATACCGTGTTGCCTTTGAGGCTTAGTTCTCTTTATGACCCAATGATGACTCTGGATTAGCAGAGTGATTGTTGGGTCTTTTGATTTTCTTTGATAAGAAAGATTACCTCGTTAGAAATGAGGAGACGTGGTTGTCATCAGTGGATTTTTCAAGTTCATCTAGTGGGATAAGCTACCTATCTTATCAGCTTTTTTTTAGCTTTAAAAATTCTTGATAATATATTTCTGATAAAATTAGCTATAATAGAATCAAATAGGAAAACGCTTACTTAAAGGAGGGTAATGAATGTCGCAAGAAAAGTATATCATGGCTATTGATCAGGGAACAACAAGTTCACGAGCGATTATTTTCAATCAAAAAGGGGAAAAGGTTAGCAGTAGCCAAAAAGAATTCCCTCAGATTTTCCCACACGCTGGTTGGGTAGAGCACAATGCTAATCAGATTTGGAATTCGGTTCAGTCTGTTATTGCGGGTGCTTTTATTGAGTCTAGCATCAAACCAAGCCAAATTGAAGCAATCGGAATTACCAACCAACGTGAGACCACAGTGGTTTGGGACAAAAAAACGGGTGTACCTATTTATAATGCTATTGTGTGGCAATCACGGCAGACGGCACCAATTGCTGAGCAACTCAAACAAGATGGCCATACAAAAATGATCCATGAAAAGACAGGCCTTGTTATTGATGCTTACTTTTCTGCAACCAAGATCCGTTGGATTTTGGACCATGTTCCTGGTGCTCAAGAACGAGCTGAAAAAGGCGAGTTACTTTTTGGAACCATTGATACTTGGCTGGTTTGGAAATTGACAGATGGTGCTGTTCATGTGACGGATTATTCCAATGCGGCTCGTACCATGCTCTATAATATTAAAGACTTAACATGGGATGATGAGATTTTAGAGCTTTTAAATATTCCAAAAGATATGCTTCCAGAGGTTAAATCCAATTCTGAAATTTATGGCAAAACAGCTGCCTTTCATTTTTATGGGGGCGAAGTGCCTATTTCAGGTATGGCGGGTGACCAACAGGCAGCTTTGTTTGGCCAACTAGCTTTTGAGCCTGGTATGGTGAAAAACACTTATGGCACAGGTTCTTTCATTATCATGAATACTGGTGATGAGATGCAGTTATCGAGTAATAATCTTTTGACCACCATTGGTTACGGGATTAATGGGAAGGTTCACTATGCCTTGGAAGGTTCCATCTTTATTGCAGGCTCTGCCATTCAATGGTTGCGAGATGGTCTTAAAATGATTGAGACTTCACCAGAATCTGAACAGTTCGCTCTAGCATCAACTAGTGACGATGAAGTTTATGTTGTGCCTGCTTTTACCGGTTTAGGAGCTCCTTACTGGGATTCTAATGCGCGTGGATCTGTCTTTGGCTTGACACGTGGTACCAGCAAAGAAGACTTTGTCAAAGCAACCTTACAATCTATCGCCTATCAAGTGCGAGATGTTATTGATACCATGCAGGTGGATTCAGGTATTGACATTCAACAGCTCCGTGTGGATGGCGGTGCAGCCATGAATAATATGCTCATGCAATTTCAGGCTGATATTTTAGGAATTGATATTGCCCGTGCTAAAAATTTAGAAACAACAGCTCTAGGAGCAGCTTTCTTAGCAGGGCTTGCTGTGGGGTATTGGGAAGATATGGATGCTTTGAAAGAATTAAATGCCACAGGCCAGCTCTTTAAGGCTAGCATGAATGAATCGCGCAAAGAAAAATTATACAAGGGTTGGAAGCGCGCTGTTAAAGCAACTCAAGTTTTCACCCAAGAAGAAGATGCAGATGACGATGCAAAATAACTAGAGGAGGATGGAATGGAATTTTCAAGAGAAACAAGACGCTTAGCTCTCCAAAAAATGCAAGAAAGAGATTTAGACCTACTGATTATTGGGGGAGGTATTACGGGTGCTGGTGTGGCACTTCAGGCGGCAGCTAGTGGCCTAGATACGGGTCTGATTGAGATGCAAGATTTTGCTCAAGGAACCTCTAGCCGTTCAACCAAATTGGTTCACGGGGGGCTTCGTTACTTGAAACAATTTGATGTGGAGGTGGTTTCAGATACGGTGTCAGAGCGGGCTGTGGTGCAACAAATTGCACCCCACATTCCAAAACCAGACCCTATGTTATTACCTGTTTATGACGAACCTGGCAGTACCTTTAGCATGTTCCGTTTGAAGGTCGCTATGGATTTGTATGATCTTTTAGCAGGCGTGTCCAATACGCCAGCGGCCAACAAGGTGTTAACCAAAGAAGAAGTCTTAAAACGAGAACCAGACTTAAAACAAGAAGGCTTGCTTGGTGGTGGGGTTTACCTTGATTTCCGCAATAATGACGCAAGGCTTGTTATTGAAAATATCAAACGAGCTAATCGTGATGGGGCTCTTATTGCTAGTCATGTGAAAGCAGAAGATTTCTTGCTAGATGACAATGGTAAGATTATTGGTGTGAAGGCGCGTGATCTGCTGTCAGATCAAGAAATCATTATCAAGGCTAAATTAGTCATCAACACCACAGGTCCATGGAGTGATGAGATTCGTCAATTCTCTCATAAGGGACAACCGATTCATCAAATGCGCCCTACAAAAGGGGTGCATCTGGTAGTGGACCGTCAAAAATTACCAGTGTCTCAACCTGTCTATGTTGACACAGGGTTAAATGATGGTCGTATGGTCTTTGTCTTGCCACGTGAGGAAAAAACTTATTTTGGAACAACGGACACGGACTACACTGGAGACTTGGAGCACCCACAAGTTACTCAAGAAGATGTGGATTATTTGTTAGGCGTTGTCAATAACCGCTTTCCAAATGCCAACGTGACCATTGATGATATTGAAAGCAGTTGGGCTGGTCTTCGCCCCTTGTTATCAGGTAATAGTGCTTCTGACTACAATGGTGGCAACAGCGGTAAAGTCAGTGATGATAGTTTTGATCACTTGGTTGATACTGTCAAAGCCTATATTAACCACGAAGATAGCCGAGAAGCTGTTGAAAAAGCTATTAAGCAGGTTGAAACCAGCACATCTGAAAAAGAATTGGATCCGTCTGCAGTGTCACGAGGTTCAAGTTTTGAGCGTGATGAGAATGGACTCTTTACCTTGGCAGGTGGTAAGATTACCGACTATCGCAAAATGGCTGAAGGAGCATTGACAGGGATTATTCAAATCCTCAAAGAAGAGTTTGGCAAATCCTTCAAGCTTATCAATTCAAAAACCTATCCTGTTTCAGGAGGTGAAATCAATCCAGCCAATGTAGATTCGGAAATAGAAGCCTATGCTCAATTAGGAACTCTTAGTGGTCTTTCGATGGATGATGCTAGGTATTTGGCAAACCTTTATGGTTCTAATGCGCCAAAAGTCTTTGCCTTAACTCGTCAATTAACAGCAGCTGAAGGGTTAAGTTTAGCTGAAACCTTGTCCTTACATTATGCGATGGATTATGAAATGGCTCTTAAACCGACAGATTATTTCTTGAGAAGAACAAATCACCTCTTATTTATGCGAGATAGCCTAGATGCTTTGATTGACCCAGTGATTAATGAAATGGCTAAACATTTTGAATGGTCTGATCAGGAAAGAGTGGCACAAGAAGACGATCTTCGTCGCGTGATTGCAGACAATGATTTGAGTGCCTTAAAAGGCCATCAGGAGGGTTAATATGGATATCTTTGGCGAATTTTTGGGTACAGCCTTATTGGTTTTACTAGGAAATGGTGTGGTAGCAGGGGTTGTCTTGCCCAAAACGAAAACCCATGCTTCTGGCTGGATCGTGATTGCGACTGGCTGGGGAATTGCAGTTGCTGTGGCAGTCTTTATCAGTGGCAAAGTTGCCCCTGCCCACCTCAATCCAGCTGTTAGCCTTGCTTTTGCCATGAGTGGAACCATTGCCTGGTCAACAGCCATTGCCTATAGCCTTGCCCAACTATTGGGAGCTATGGTTGGTTCAACTCTGGTATTCCTTCAGTTCAGGCCACATTATCTGGCTGCTGAGAGTCAGGCTGATATTTTAGGGACATTTGCGACAGGTCCTGCTATTCGAGATACTAGCTCAAACCTATTGAGTGAAATCTTTGGGACCTTTGTCTTGATGCTTGGTATTTTGGCATTTGGCTTATATGATATGCCAGCAGGACTAGGAACCCTCTGTGTAGGTACCTTGGTTATTGGGATTGGGTTATCCTTAGGAGGAACGACAGGTTACGCCATTAACCCAGCACGTGATTTAGGACCTCGTCTAGTTCATGCTATTCTACCACTCAACAACAAGGGAGATTCTGATTGGTCTTATGCTTGGATACCTGTTGTAGGACCAATTATTGGAGCGGTCTTAGCAGTTTTGCTTTTCCAAGTCATGTCCTAACCATCACTAAAGGGGTTGGCTATCATAGGCCAGCTCCTTTGCATTTTCTTTATAGGATTAGGTAAAACGCTTTCATATCTTAAAAAAACTGCTATAATAATACTATTATGACATTAACGACAAAGACCATACATGTTATCGGGGCATCCTTTGCTGGTCTAGCCTTTGTTGATAAATATAAGGACCTCAATCCAGATTCCCAAATCATTCTCATTGATAAGGAAAGCTGTCCCAATTATATTCCAAATGGTATCAACCAATTATTCAGAGGAGACATTCAAGACCTGTCTGATGCTATGTGGGGAAGAGCCTGCCTAGCAGCACAAATAGAGTCTAACCATCGGTTTATTCAAGCAGAAGTGTTAGCTATCGAAGCTCCCTCAAACACCTTGCTTCTCAAAGACAGTCAAGGACGAGTTTTTGAAGAAGGTTATGAAACGCTTGTTTGTGCCATGGGTGCTAGCCCCCAGTCTCATTATATTGAGACGTCACAGACCAACAAAGTTTTGGTAACCAAATATTATGAAGAAAGCCAAGCTAGTTTAAAACTGATTGAGGCTAGCCAAGAGGTCTTGGTTATTGGTGCCGGCTTGATTGGCTTAGACCTTGCCTACAGTTTGTCCTTACAAGGCAAACGGGTCAAACTGATTGAAGCAGCCGAACGTCCAGATTTCTATCAGACTGACGCAGAACTGATAGCCCCTGTAATGGCAGAAATGTCCACTCACCATGTCACCTTTATTAATAATAAGCGTGTTACGGCTATTCATGAGATAGAGGGAAAAGTTGTCGCTCATACCGAGCAAGGGGACACCTTCCAAGGTGATTTGGCTATTTTAGCCATTAACTTTAGGCCAAATACACACCTTTTGCAAGGACAAGTGGCTTGTGCTCTGGATAAGACCATTTTGGTTAATGAAAACTTACAGACCAGCCAGGCTAATATCTATGCCATTGGAGACATGGTTTCATTGCATTTTGGTATATTGGGAATGGATTACTATACACCTTTGATTAACCAAGCAATGAAGACAGGTCAGGCTCTGGCTCTGCATTTAGCTGGATATCCTATTCCTCCATTACAGACGGTCAAGGTATTAGGAAGTTCTCACTTTGATTATTATCGCGCGAGTGTTGGTGTGACAGAAGAAGAAGCAGAGCTTTATATGGATACGTGTAGCTATTTGTACCAAAATGGGGATTCTAAAAACCTCTTTTGGCTGAAATTAATAGCTAGAAAAACGGATGGGATTTTAATAGGCGCTCAGCTCCTATCCAAAACCAATGCTCTTGTCATCGCCAATCAATTAGGTCAGGCTCTGGCTCTGAAAGTTACAGACGCTGACTTAGCATTTCAAGATTTTCTCTTTTTACAAGGTCACAGTGATTTGGCTTATCATCTTCATGAAGCTTGTCTCAAATTATTTGAAAAGAGGCTCCGCCATGAAGATTGAAGACTTAATGGATAAGGAACGAAGGGCCCAATATCGTCTCTTGGTGACCCTTTATCATGCTAAAGAAACGTTAAGGCTAAAAGACCTAATGAGGCTATCAAACTTGTCTAAAGTGACCCTATTAAAATACATTGACAATCTAAATCATTTGTGTCGAGAACAAGGTTTAGCCTGTCAATTACTTTTAGAAAAAGACAGTCTGAGCTTAAAAGAAAATGGCCAGTTCCATTGGGAGGATTTGGTAGCTCTGCTTCTCAAAGAATCGGTTGCCTATCAGATATTGACCTACATGTACTGCCATGAACACTTTAACATCACCAACTTATCCGTTGAACTGATGGTTAGTGAAGCTACTCTAAACAGACAATTAGCTCACCTCAACCAGCTTTTATCAGAATTTGATCTGGCGCTCTCGCAAGGCAGACAACTGGGAAGTGAGCTTCAGTGGCGTTATTTCTATTTTGAATTGTTCCGCCATACCTTGACCAGACAAGGCATAGACGCCTTGGTCAATCAGTTAGACGCTTCGCATTTGGCTACCTTAATTGAGCGGCTGATTGGCCAGTCATTATCGGCAGAAGCCTTAGAACAATTATTGATTTGGTTGGCGATTTCGCAAGCGCGAATGTCCTTTCAAAAAAGCTACAATGATCATTTTTTAAGAGATAGTGACTTTATGACATCTAATATTTTCTTTAAGCGCTTAGAAAGCATGCTTTTACATTACTTAAGACGCTATGCCCTTGAATTTGATGCTTTTGAAGCTAAGAGCCTCTTTGTCTTTTTGCATGCTTATCCTCTACTTCCTATTGCCAGCATGAAGTATAGTTTGGGTTTTGGAGGTCCTATTGCTGATCACATTTCAGAAGCCTTATGGCTTTTAAAGAAGGCTCATGTGATTATCCATCAGACAAAGGAGGAAATCATTTATGGCTTGGGGATATTTTTTTCCAAAGCTTACTTTTTTAAAGGAGCTATCCTTAGTCAACCAACCAATAGCCAATACCTTTATCAATTAGTAGGCGAAGATAAAAGAGCGCTTTTAAGGGTTATCATAAACCATTTAGTGCTGCAAATGGATCAGGAAACGGATTTCAGTCAGCAGTTGAGTGACGACATTTTAGCATTGTTGATTTTTTCCATTGAGCGCCACCATGAGCCTCTTTTAGTAGGGCTTGCCTTGGGGCAAAATAAGGTGGAAGCAGCCATTGCGGAATTGGCCATTAGACGTCATTTGGGGCATCGTAGGGATTTTCAATTAATGCCCTATGATCATCAGAAAGTTTATGATTGTCTGATTACCTATCAGACTGTCTGTTTACCGAGACAAGATTTACCCTATTACCGGTTAAAACAGTATAGCTCCCCCTATGAACTCACTGCTTTAGAAGCTTTTCTCAAAGACCTTTTCCAGCAAAAAAATACACGAGAAGAGGAACTCTCACTCAGCCCAGCAGCTAAGTCTAGTTTTGCACACAAAACTGTGTGATACTTGGTCTTTTCTAAGGACTGTTACACTTTTATAATAATAAAGTAGGATAGTCTAAAGGTAGATGATTTGAAAAAGCTTATCAAATAGAGCTTAACAAAATCGAAAATTTTTGGAGGTAAGAAATGAAATTTTTCCTAGATACAGCTAATGTAGCCGCTATTAAAGCGATTAATGAACTTGGCGTTGTAGATGGTGTCACCACCAATCCAACCATTATCTCACGTGAAGGACGTGATTTTGAAACAGTTATCAAAGAAATCTGTGACATCGTCGATGGCCCAATCAGTGCTGAAGTGACAGGGCTAACAGCAGATGCTATGGTAGAAGAAGCTAGAAGCATTGCTAAGTGGCATGACAATGTCGTCGTTAAAATTCCAATGACTACAGAAGGGTTAAAAGCAACAAACATTCTTTCAAAAGAAGGGATTAAAACTAATGTGACCTTGATTTTCACAGTAAGCCAAGGTTTAATGGCAATGAAAGCAGGCGCAACTTACATTAGCCCATTTATCGGTCGTTTGGAAGATATTGGCACAGATGCTTATCAATTAATCAGCGACCTTCGTGAAATCATTGACTTGTACGATTTCCAAGCAGAAATCATCGCAGCAAGTATTCGTACAACAGCCCATGTGGAAGCTGTTGCTAAATTAGGCGCACACATTGCGACGATTCCAGACCCCTTGTTTGCTAAGATGACGCAACATCCCTTAACGACAAATGGTTTGAAAACCTTTATGGAAGATTGGGCTTCCTTTAAAAAATAAGGCTAAAGAGTCTGTGGCCACTGTGTCAACAGGCTCTCTTATATTCATCGTCAAAAAGAATCCACCAATGATGTCCAAACTAGTTTTTTTCTGGCAAAATAGAGAAAAAGAATTTAGGGACTTTGGAGGATTTTCTGAAAAAAGCGTCTATTTTTGTGATACAATAGACAATAGAAAACGTTTAATTTTAGTTGTAATAAACAGAGAGGTTTTACTTATGACATTTGATGCAATTGACCAGTTGGCAGTAAACACTGTCCGCACCCTATCAATGGATGCCATTCAAGCGGCAAATTCTGGACACCCAGGACTTCCAATGGGGGCAGCACCTATGGCCTATGTTCTTTGGAATCACTTCATGAACATCAATCCCAAAACAAGCCGTAATTGGTCAAACAGAGACCGTTTTATCCTATCAGCAGGTCATGGAAGTGCCATGCTTTATAGCTTGTTACACTTAGCTGGTTATGATTTATCTGTAGAAGATTTAAAGAACTTCCGTCAATGGGGTTCTAAAACACCAGGTCACCCAGAAGTGAACCACACAGACGGTGTCGAAGCAACCACAGGACCTCTTGGTCAAGGGATCGCAAATGCCGTTGGGATGGCCATGGCAGAAGCTCATCTAGCAGCTAAATTTAACAAACCAGGCTTTGACATCGTTGATCACTACACATTTGCTTTGAATGGTGACGGTGACCTTATGGAAGGGGTCAGCCAAGAAGCAGCAAGTATGGCAGGACATTTAAAACTTGGGAAATTGGTCTTGCTATATGATTCAAACGACATCTCTCTTGATGGTCCAACCTCTATGGCTTTCACAGAAGATGTGAAAGGACGTTTCGAAGCTTATGGTTGGCAACATATCCTTGTGAAAGATGGAAATGATTTAGAAGAAATTGCAGCTGCTATTGAAGCAGCTAAAGCTGAAACTGAGAAACCAACCATCATCGAAGTCAAAACCATTATTGGTTTTGGTGCCGAAAAACAAGGAACTTCAGCTGTTCACGGCGCTCCTCTTGGAGCAGAAGGCATTGCTTTTGCCAAAAAAGCTTACCAATGGACTCATCAAGATTTTGAAGTGCCTGCTGAAGTAACAGAGCGCTTTGCTCAAGGTCTTCAAGCGCGTGGTGAAAAAGCAGAACAAGCCTGGAATGACTTGTTTGCAGCTTATGAAGCAGAATATCCAGAATTAGCAGCAGAATACCAAAAAGCCTTTACTAACGAAGCTGCTCAAGTAGAACTTGAAGCGCACGAACTTGGTAGTTCAATGGCGAGTCGTGTATCCAGTCAACAAGCCATCCAACAAATTTCAGAACAAGTAGCCTCTTTCTGGGGTGGGTCAGCAGACCTTTCAGCTTCAAACAATACTATGGTTAAGGCTGAAACAGATTTCCAACCAGGTCACTACGAAGGCCGTAACATCTGGTTTGGCGTTCGTGAATTTGCCATGGCTGCAGCCATGAACGGTATTGCCCTTCACGGCGGGACACGCGTTTACGGCGGAACCTTCTTTGTCTTCTCAAACTATCTTCTTCCAGCTGTTCGTATGGCAGCGCTCCAAAACTTGCCAACAGTTTATGTCATGACACATGATTCTATCGCTGTCGGTGAAGATGGGCCAACGCACGAACCAATTGAACAATTGGCAAGTGTTCGCTCAATGCCTAACTTGAACGTTATTCGTCCAGCAGACGGTAACGAAACAAATGCTGCTTGGAAACGTGCCATTGCTGAAACAGATCGCCCAACCATGCTTGTATTGACGCGTCAAAACCTTCCAGTGCTTGAGGGCACAAAAGAATTGGCAGAAGATGGTCTTAGCAAAGGAGCTTATATCTTGTCAGAAGCCAAAGGCGACCTTGATGGTATCTTGATTGCAACAGGTTCAGAAGTGAAACTGGCAATGGATACTCAAGAAGCTCTTGAAGCAGAAGGCATTCATGTGCGTGTCGTATCTATGCCATCACAAAATATCTTTGACGAACAGTCAGCAGAGTATAAAGAAAGCATCCTACCAGCAGCTGTGACTAAACGTCTCGCTATCGAAGCAGGTTCAAGCTTTGGCTGGGCAAAATATGTCGGCCTATCAGGAAAAACATTGACCATTGACACTTGGGGTGCTTCAGCTCCAGGAAATCGTATCTTCGAAGAATATGGTTTCACTGTGGCAAATGCAACTGAGTTATACAAATCACTCTAAGTTAAACATCCCAAACAGAGTAAATCATTTGATTTACTCTGTTTTTTTAAAATAAAATACCCAGTTCTTTCTTTTCCTCAAACTGCCTAATACACTTCTTTTGATAAGAAGTCATTGACAAAACGATTCATAAAAATTATAATTTAATTGTTATTGTATTAGCGTAAAAGTACAAAAAATAAAGGAGTATAAATGGAAAAGAAACGACAGCGCTTATACGATGTGATTAGACAGGCTTATGATTATCCAGAAAATCGTGAAAATGTGGCCTTGTCGCAGCTACTTTTAGCAGCTTCTAATAGATTAATTAAACACAGTAACCCACTTCTTGTTGCCTACCAACTAAACCAAGATGTGGATAATTACTTACTTGATAATGACATTTTACTTCCAAAATCGCTTTGCCGTTTTAAGCAGTCATTGGAAAAGTATATTTTAGAGGAAGCCTCATCAGTCTAGGGAGAAAAAGAGAAGAAAAGGAAAAAGGATACCATGATAGAATTTAAACATGTTTCAAAGTTGTATGGCGACAAAGAAGCTCTCAGCGATTTAAACGTCACCATCAATGACGGTGAAATTTTTGGCCTTATCGGACATAATGGTGCAGGTAAAACCACGACCATCAGCATTTTGACTTCTATTATCGAAGCGAGTTATGGCGAAGTATTTGTGGATGGTCAACTTCTGACAGAAAATAGAGAAGCTATCAAAAAACAAATTGCTTATGTGCCAGATTCTCCTGATATTTTCTTGAATCTAACTCCAAATGAGTATTGGCAGTTTTTAGCTAAAATTTATGGGGTGTCAGATGAGGACAGAGAAGAACGGTTAGCACAGCTGACAACACTTTTTGAACTGAAGGAAGAAGTTAATCAAACCATTGATAGTTTCTCACATGGGATGCGCCAAAAAGTGATTGTGATTGGTGCTCTTGTATCAAATCCTAACATCTGGATTTTGGATGAACCATTAACAGGTTTGGATCCTCAGGCTTCTTTTGACCTTAAAGAAATGATGAAAGCTCATGCAGCTTCTGGACATACAGTCTTATTTTCGACTCACGTGCTATCAGTCGCTGAGCAGTTATGTGATCGTATCGGGATTCTAAAAAAAGGGAAATTGATTTTTGTTGGAACGATTGATGAGTTGAAAGAACACCATCCTGACAAAGACTTGGAGAGCATCTACCTTGAACTCGCTGGGCGTAAGGCGCAAGAAGAGGGGTGATGGCATGAATTGGTCTACTATTTGGGAACTTATCAAGATAAACATTCTTTATTCCAATCCACAAAGTTTAGCTAACCTCAAAAAGCGTCAGGAAAAACACCCGAAAGAAAACTTCAAAGCCTATAAAAGCATGATGAGGCAACAGGCCTTAATGATTGCCATGTTTTTGGTGATTTACCTTTTTATGTTTATTGGTGTCGATTTCAGTCATTATCCAGGACTTTTCTCCTTTGACGTTGCTATGTTTTTTATCATGTCAACCTTGACAGCCTTTAGCTCTCTTTACACCATTTTTTATGAAAGTAATGACCTAAAACTTTATATTCACTTACCAGTAACGTCAGAAGAACTCTATATTGCAAAAATTGTCTCGTCGCTAGGGATGGGTGCTGTCTTTTTGATGCCTCTTATCTCTCTTCTCTTAATTGCCTATTGGCAACTCTTGGGAAATCCTTTGTCTATTTTAGTAGCTATCGTGCTCTTTTTAGTGTTACTAGTGAGTTCTATGGTATTAGCTATTTATATCAATGCTTGGGTAGGCAAAATCATTGTAAGAAGTCGCAAACGAAAACTCATTTCAACTATCATGATGTTTGTCTCAACTTTTGGCGCTTTCGTCTTAATTTTTGCGATTAATATTAGTAACAACAAGCGTACGATGACGGATGGCGTATTTACTGATTACCCAACTATTCCCTATTTCAAAGGATTCTATGATGTTGTTCAGGCACCGTTTTCTACTGCGGCCCTCCTTAACTTTTGGTTGCCATTGTTACTTATCCTAGCTATGGTATATGGTATTGTCACAAAAGTGATGCCAACTTATTATCGTGAGGCTTTTTATATTAGTAACGAGAACAAAGTCAAGCAAACTAAAAAACCAGTTAATCGTCCTCATCAGAATCAATCACTGGCGCAGTTGTTGCGAAAACATCACCTATTAACGTTACAAAATGCAACTTTACTGACACAAACCTATCTCATGCCCCTGATGTATGTGATGCTTTTTATCGGTCCAAGTTTGTCACGTGGCACAGGTTTCTTTAAGCATATTTCCCCAGATTACTTTGGGGTAGCCTTATTATTTGGGGTTAGTTTGGGTGTCATGTGTGCAACACCAACCAGCTTTATTGGAGTAGGTATTTCACTTGAAAAGGATAACTTTACCTTTATTAAAAGCTTACCAATAACGTTAAAAAAATTCTTGATGGATAAATTTTGCTTGCTTGTAGGTCTGCAGCTGATTGTGCCTATGGTGATTTATCTTGTGTTTGGTCTCTTTGTGTTGCACCTGCATCCTCTTCTAACGATTGCTTTTTGTCTTGGCTACGCCCTATCACTGATTGTGCAAGGGGAATTGATGTATCGTCGTGACTACCGGCTTCTGGATTTAAAATGGCAAGACATGACGCAACTCTTTACCAGAGGAGATGGGCAATGGTTAACAATGGGACTTATCTTTGGTAATTTAATAGTTGCAGGTGTGCTAGGTTTTGGAGCTGTTATCATTGCCAATATTATCCAACAACCTCTGTTGATTAGTATTCTATTGAGTTGTCTAATACTAATGGTTTTAGGTCTTGCGCAATTATGGATTCAAAAAACCTTCTGGAAAAGCTTAGAGAGGCTTTAACGAAGAGGGATCATTATTCGGAAAAACAGTCCTCTGGGGCTGTTTTTTATGCTATAATTTGGGTATGATGAAACGACAATTTGAAGATGTAACACGTATCGTAATTAAAATTGGCACTAGTTCATTAGTGCTACCAACAGGTAAAATTAATTTAGAAAAAATCGACCAACTGGCTTTTGTGATTTCAAGTTTGATGAATAAGGGCAAGGAAGTTATTTTAGTATCATCGGGAGCGATGGGATTTGGACTAGATATTTTGAAAATGGAAAAACGTCCGACCAATCTTGCTAAACAACAGGCAGTTTCCAGTGTTGGTCAGGTAGCCATGATGAGTCTTTATTCACAAATTTTTGCATACTACCAAACCAACGTGTCACAAATTTTATTGACGAGAGATGTGGTGGTTTTCCCAGAAAGTCTAGCCAATGTTACCAATGCTTTTGAAAGTCTGATTAGTTTGGGCATTGTGCCGATTGTTAATGAAAACGATGCGGTTAGTGTGGATGAAATGGATCATGCGACTAAATTTGGAGATAATGACCGTTTATCTGCTGTTGTTGCTGGTATTACAAAAGCTGATTTATTAATCATGTTGTCTGATATTGATGGCCTTTTTGATAAAAACCCTACTATTTATGAGGATGCGCAGCTACGCAGCCATGTTGCTAATATTACGCAAGAAATCATTGCGTCAGCAGGTGGTGCGGGCAGTAAGTTTGGCACAGGTGGGATGCTAAGTAAGGTGCAGTCTGCTCAGATGGTATTTGAAAACAAAGGACAGATGGTCTTGATGAATGGAGCTAATCCCAGAGATATTTTAAGAGTGCTTGAAGGGCAACCACTAGGCACCTGGTTCAAGCAGATAGAAGAGGTAAGGCATGACTGATATGAGAAGGTTAGGGCAAAGGGCAAAACAAGCTAGTCTTTTAATAGCACCTTTGTCGACGCAAATTAAAAATCGCTTTTTAAGCACCTTAGCAAAGGCATTAGTTGACGATACACAGACTCTCTTAGCCGCTAACCAAAAAGATTTAGCGAATGCTAAAGAACATGGTATTTCTGACATCATGATGGATCGCTTGCGCTTAACTTCAGAACGGATTAAAGCGATAGCACAGGGAGTTCAACAGGTTGCTGACTTAGCTGATCCAATCGGACAAGTCATTAAGGGCTATACTAACCTCGATGGCCTTAAAATCCTCCAAAAGAGAGTTCCTCTAGGGGTGATTGCGATGATTTTTGAGAGTCGTCCGAATGTTTCAGTGGATGCTTTTAGTCTGGCGTTCAAAACCAATAATGCGATCATCCTAAGGGGAGGAAAAGATGCCCTTCACTCAAATAAAGCTTTGGTGAAGTTGATCCGACAAAGTCTGGAAAAATCAGGGATCACCCCAGATGCTGTCCAGCTAGTTGAGGATCCCTCACATGCTGTCGCTGAAGAATTGATGCAGGCAACGGATTATGTAGATGTTTTGATTCCACGTGGTGGTGCTAAATTAATTCAGACCGTTAAGGAAAAAGCAAAAGTGCCTGTCATCGAAACAGGTGTGGGGAATGTGCATATCTATGTGGATGCTCAAGCTGACTTAGATATAGCTACTAAGATTGTTATCAACGCTAAAACAAAGCGCCCAAGTGTTTGCAATGCAGCTGAGGGATTGGTAATTCACGAAGCTGTAGCAGCAAGGTTTATTCCTATGCTTGAAAAAGCGATCAATCAAGTTCAGCCAGTAGAATGGCGGGCAGATGACAAGGCTTTGCCGTTATTTGAGCAGGCAGTGCCTGCAAAAGCAGAGGATTTTGAGACCGAATTTTTAGATTATATCATGTCTGTTAAGGTTGTTTCCTCTTTGGAAGAAGCTATTTCTTGGATAAATCAGTATACTAGTCACCATTCCGAAGCTATCATCACAAGGGATATTAAGGCAGCAGAGACCTTTCAAGATTTAGTGGATGCTGCTGCTGTTTATGTCAACGCTTCAACACGATTTACCGATGGTTTTGTTTTTGGGCTTGGTGCTGAAATTGGGATTTCTACTCAAAAAATGCACGCCCGTGGGCCAATGGGCTTAGAAGCCTTGACCAGCACTAAATTTTATATTAATGGGGATGGACATATCAGAGAATAAGCTACTATAAGGTCCCTTAATGACTAATGAAAGAGAAAAAGAAGAAGCAAAGGTTACTTTAGAAGAACTTTTACATCAGATTCAGGTGATTCATTTGGAATTGAAAATTGTCCGAAATTGGGGCTATTTTGTTTTTTTTTGGAGATGGTATGCTGGTTAGCTGGATCAAACGTCGAAATAATGAGCAAGGTCAACCAATTATTAATAGACTTACAAGTTACTCTTCAAAACTGCCGAAGATAGCTGGCAGACGTCGATAGGCTATTATTAGCTGACTTACCAAATACGATTTGGGATAAAACCTTTGGTATTTGGTTAGACAACCCGCTGACAGATTGTTGTGTGATTAAGGAAGCTAAAAATCTTTTACAAGCAGTTGAAACTCTAGAGGCAGTGGCTAAGTCAGTGCTTGCTAAGTTGGCTGATAGCGAACAAAAAGAACAAGATTAGAGAAGAGGAAGATTCCCACGAGAATGAAATCCTTTTCTCTTACTTTTTCATTTCTAAACCTTTTGAAGTATGGTACAATTAAAGTTATGACAAAAGAATTTCATCACGTGACCGTACTCCTTCACGAAACAGTGGACATGCTTGACATAAAGCCTGATGGGATTTATGTTGATGCGACGCTAGGTGGCTCAGGCCACTCAGCTTATTTGTTGTCCAAACTTGGTGAAGAAGGGCACCTCTATTGTTTTGACCAAGACCAAAAGGCTATTGACAATGCACAAGTTACCCTCAAATCTTATATTGACAAAGGACAGGTAACTTTTATTAAAGATAATTTTAGACACCTCAAAGCACGTTTAACAGCGCTTGGAGTTGATGAAATTGATGGTATCTTATATGACCTTGGTGTTTCCAGCCCGCAATTGGATGAAAGAGAACGAGGGTTTTCTTATAAACAAGATGCTCCATTGGATATGCGCATGGATCGTCAGTCGCTCTTAACAGCTTACGAAGTGGTGAATACCTATCCATTCAATGATTTGGTTAAGATTTTTTTCAAATATGGTGAAGATAAATTCTCCAAGCAGATCGCTCGAAAAATTGAACAAGCAAGAGCTATTAAGCCTATTGAGACAACAACAGAGTTGGCAGAATTGATTAAGGCAGCAAAGCCAGCTAAAGAGTTGAAGAAAAAAGGCCACCCTGCTAAACAGATTTTTCAAGCTATTCGCATTGAAGTCAATGATGAATTGGGAGCGGCCGATGAATCTATTCAGGACGCTATGGAATTATTAGCCCTTGATGGTCGTATCTCAGTTATTACCTTCCATTCTCTGGAAGATCGCCTAACCAAGCAGTTGTTTAAAGAAGCTAGTACGGTGGATGTGCCAAAAGGGCTTCCTCTAATTCCTGAAGATATGAAACCTAAGTTTGAACTTGTTTCACGTAAGCCGATCTTACCTAGTCATTCAGAGTTAACAGCTAATAAAAGGGCACACTCAGCCAAGCTACGTGTTGCCAAAAAAATTCGGAAATAAGCCTATGACAAATGAAAAAAGAACTCAGGTAGTTACAAATGCCTTGCAAAAACGAATAAAAACTTTCTCTAGAATTGAGAAGGCTTTTTATACTGCTATCATTGTAACAGCGATTACGATGGCAGTAAGTATTATTTACCTGCAAAGTCGTAAGTTGCAGCTACAACAAGAAATCACTAGTTTAAATAGTCATATTTCGGATCAAAAACTAGAGCTTAATAATGCCAAGCAAGAAGTAAATGAGTTATCTCGCCGTGATCGTATTATAGATATTGCTGGTAAAGCAGGCTTAAGCAACCGTAATAATAATATCAAGAAAGTCGAGTAATCTATGAAAAAATGGCAAAAATATGTTTTAGATTATGTTGTGCGCGATAGGAGAACTCCAGTCGAAAATCGCGTTCGAGTTGGACAAAATATGATGCTCTTAACTATCTTTATTTTCTTTATTTTCATTATTAATTTCATGATTATTATTGGAACAGATCAAAAGTTTGGAGTTAGTTTGTCAGAAGGGGCGAAGAAGGTTTATCAAGAAACCGTTACGATCCAAGCTAAGCGTGGGACCATTTATGATCGAAATGGTACAGCTATTGCAGTGGATTCTACGACTTATAGCATATACGCAATTTTGGATAAATCATTTGTCTCGGCTTCAGATGAAAAGTTATATGTACAACCTTCTCAGTATGAAACAGTAGCTGATATTTTAAAAAAGCATCTGGGAATGAAAAAAACAGATGTAATTAAACAGCTTAAGCGTAAAGGACTTTTCCAAGTCTCGTTTGGACCGTCAGGGTCTGGCATTTCATATAGTACTATGTCTACTATTCAAAAGGCTATGGAAGATGCCAAAATCAAGGGAATTGCTTTCACAACTAGTCCTGGTCGTATGTATCCAAATGGGACATTTGCTTCAGAATTTATAGGCCTAGCATCTCTAACAGAAGATAAAAAGACAGGTGTTAAGAGTTTAGTTGGAAAAACAGGTCTAGAAGCTTCTTTTGATAAAATTTTATCAGGTCAAGATGGTGTTATTACTTATCAAAAAGATCGAAATGGGACCACACTCTTGGGTACAGGTAAGACTGTCAAGAAAGCTATTGATGGCAAAGATATTTACACAACGCTATCTGAGCCTATCCAGACCTTCTTAGAAACCCAGATGGATGTTTTTCAAGCCAAATCAAATGGTCAGTTGGCCAGTGCAACACTTGTTAATGCTAAAACTGGTGAAATTTTGGCAACAACACAACGCCCCACTTATAATGCTGATACTCTGAAAGGACTTGAAAATACGAACTACAAATGGTACAGTGCACTTCATCAAGGAAATTTTGAACCAGGTTCAACCATGAAAGTGATGACTCTGGCAGCGGCTATTGATGATAAAGTTTTCAACCCAAACGAAACCTTTAGCAATGCTAATGGTTTGACAATTGCAGATGCTACTATTCAAGACTGGTCTATTAACGAAGGCATTTCCACAGGACAGTACATGAATTATGCACAAGGGTTTGCCTTCTCAAGTAACGTTGGGATGACTAAACTTGAACAAAAAATGGGTAATGCAAAATGGATGAATTATTTGACGAAGTTCCGCTTTGGTTTTCCTACTCGTTTTGGTTTAAAAGATGAAGACGCAGGTATATTTCCTTCTGATAATATCGTGACTCAAGCTATGAGCGCTTTTGGTCAAGGGATTTCTGTAACCCAGATTCAAATGCTTAGAGCCTTTACTGCTATTTCTAATAATGGTGAGATGTTAGAGCCACAATTTATCAGTCAAATTTATGATCCTAACACAGCAAGTTTTAGAACGGCAAATAAAGAAATTGTTGGAAAACCTGTATCAAAAAAAGCCGCTAGTGAAACAAGACAATACATGATTGGTGTAGGAACAGACCCTGAGTTTGGAACACTCTATTCAAAAACATTTGGACCAATTATTAAAGTGGGTGATTTACCTGTTGCTGTTAAATCAGGAACAGCACAAATTGGTTCAGAAGATGGAAGTGGTTATCAAGATGGTGGATTGACTAACTATGTCTATTCGGTTGTGGCAATGGTGCCAGCTGATAAACCAGACTTTTTGATGTATGTTACTATGACTAAACCACAACATTTTGGTCCCCTTTTTTGGCAAGATGTGGTTAACCCAGTATTGGAAGAAGCATACTTAATGCAAGATACACTAACTAAGCCAGTAGTATCAGATGCTAATCGTCAAACAACTTATAAATTACCAAACTTTGTAGGAAAGAATCCTGGTGAGACATCAAGCGAGTTGCGTCGAAACCTTGTCCAGCCAGTTGTCCTTGGTACTGGCAGCAAGATCAAAAAAGTATCGCATCAGCCCGGTCAAACGTTAACAGAAAACCAACAAGTTCTCATATTATCAGACCGTTTTGTGGAGGTACCAGACATGTATGGCTGGACAAAATCCAATGTTAAAACCTTTGCTAAATGGACTGGAATAGACATCAGCTTTAAAGGAACAGATTCTGGTCGTGTTATGAAACAAAGTGTTGATGTTGGTAAGTCCTTGAAAAAAATAAAAAAAATGACCATTACTTTAGGAGATTAACATGTTTTTAACCCTTATTGCAGCAATCATATCCTTTATGGTATCTGCTTTCACAATGCCTTATTTTATCAAATTCTATCAATTGAAAAAAATTGGTGGGCAACAAATGCATGAAGATGTCAAGCAACATTTAGCTAAAGCTGGAACACCGACTATGGGGGGAACTGTTTTTCTTTTAGTAGCTACGGCAGTATCGTTATTGGTTAGTCTATTTTCGATCAAAAACACTCAAAGTTTAGCTTTGATTTCAGGCATTTTATCAATTGTTGTCATTTACGGGATTATCGGATTTTTGGATGATTTTTTAAAAATTTTTAAGCAAATCAATGAAGGATTGACAGCCAAACAAAAGTTAGCCTTGCAGTTGGTTGGAGGATTGATGTTCTATTTTTTACATGTTAGTCCAAGTGGCATTTCCTCTATTAATGTGTTTGGTTATCAGCTGCCGCTGGGAATTTTCTACCTATTCTTTGTTTTGTTTTGGGTGGTTGGTTTTTCAAATGCCGTTAATTTGACAGATGGTATCGATGGCTTAGCTTCTATCTCAGTGGTGATTAGTCTAGTGACTTACGGCGTTATTGCCTACGTTCAGAGTCAATTTGATGTTTTGTTACTGATTGGAGCAATGATTGGAGCCTTGCTTGGCTTCTTCTGCTTTAATCACAAACCTGCTAAAGTATTTATGGGAGATGTAGGTAGTTTAGCCCTTGGAGCTATGTTGGCTGCCATTTCTATTGCGCTTCGTCAAGAATGGACTCTCCTGATTATTGGGATCGTTTATGTTCTTGAAACAAGTTCTGTGATGTTGCAAGTGTCCTATTTCAAGTACACCAAGAAAAAATATGGAGAAGGTCGTCGTATTTTTAGAATGACGCCTTTCCACCACCATTTGGAATTGGGAGGCTTGTCTGGTAAAGGCAAGAAGTGGTCAGAATGGCAGGTAGATGCTTTTTTGTGGGGAGTAGGAAGTCTAGCTAGTTTACTAGTTTTAGCTATCTTATACGTGTTCTAAGGGGGATTATCAAGAATAGTCACCAATAGCATTTTGATTAACATCATCAATAAGAGAGTGGAGATGACCCACAAATGCTGATTTTGCGAGTGTTGTCCCACTCCTTTTGCTTGTCTCTAACAATAATGATATAATATGGAAGAAAACGAGGTAAAACATGTCATTTAAAGATTATCATTTTAAGCAATACGTTCAGCAAGCGCTGGAAGAAATTGGCTTTGTCAATCCAACAGAGGTCCAGAAGCGGCTGATTCCTATTGTTAACTCCGGTCGTGACTTAGTTGGGGAATCAAAAACAGGTTCAGGGAAAACCCACACCTTTTTGTTGCCCATTTTTGAAAAACTTGATGAAGCTAAAGCAGAAGTGCAAGTCGTTATTACAGCACCTAGCCGTGAATTAGCAACTCAAATTTTTGATGCTTGTAAACAGATTGCTAAGCACTTCCAAGAAGAGATTCGTTTGGCCAACTATGTTGGAGGCACAGACAAACTCCGTCAGATTGAAAAACTAAAAGACAGCCAGCCGCATATTGTCATCGGGACCCCAGGTCGTATTTATGACTTGGTCAAGTCTGGTGATTTAGCGATTCATAAAGCAACGACCTTTGTTGTGGATGAGGCCGATATGACCATGGACATGGGCTTTTTGGATACGGTAGATAAGATTGCAGCTTCGCTTCCAAAATCTGTTCAGATTTTGGTGTTCTCAGCAACTATTCCACAGAAATTACAACCCTTTTTGAAAAAATACTTGACCAATCCTGTTATTGAACAAATCAAGACAAAGACCGTTATCGCAGATACCATTGATAACTGGCTTGTGTCGACAAAAGGGCGTGATAAGAATGGTCAACTGTTAGAGATTCTCAAAACCATGCAGCCTTATATGGCTATGCTTTTTGTCAATACCAAGGAACGCGCAGATGATTTGCATGCCTTTTTAACAGCTAATGGCTTAAAAGTGGCTAAGATTCATGGGGGCATTCCTCCAAGAGAACGTAAGCGCATCATGAACCAAGTCAAAAAACTGGACTTTGAATACATTGTTGCCACAGACTTAGCAGCGCGTGGGATTGACATTGAAGGGGTCAGCCATGTGATCAATGACGCCATCCCACAAGACTTGTCTTTCTTTGTCCATCGTGTAGGCCGAACAGGTCGAAATGGTATGGCAGGAACTGCCATTACACTTTACCAGCCAAGTGACGACTCAGATATCAAAGAGCTGGAAAAAATGGGGATTGCCTTTACACCGAAGGTGCTCAAAAATGGAGAATTTCAAGATACCTATGACCGTGATCGCCGTCAAAACCGTGAAAAAGCCTATCAAAAATTAGACACAGAAATGATTGGTTTGGTCAAAAAGAAAAAGAAAAAAGTCAAACCAGGTTACAAGAAAAAAATTCAGTGGGCGGTTGATGAAAAACGTCGCAAAGAACGTCGTGCTGAAAATCGTGCTAAGGGCCGCGCTGAGCGTAAGGCCAAAAAACAACATTTTTAAGAACAAAGAGCAAGCAAGTGATCAATTGGCATCTAATCTTGCTTTTTTTACACCTGCTACTTGTATTGTTTACCATTTGTTAACACAAAAAGTGATCATAGCTTTTGCTTATTGCTATAATACGAATTTACTATTTTACATGTGGGTCTAAGAGTGTTAGAATATTAAGACAAACAAATACAAAGGGGAAATACATGACATCAGTGTTTTTAACCAGTGGTTGGGCTTTTTATGATTACCTCATCTCACCGATTCCACATGGGAAACTTTTTAGTTGGCATGCTGTTTTTGATGCCATTCCAAATATTATCCAACGGCTTCCAATTACGCTTGGTTTGACACTATCAGGAGCAACCTTTGGCTTGGTTTTGGCTTTGATTTTTGCCCTTGTCAAAATTAATAAAGTGAAGCTACTATACCCTATTCAAGCTATTTTTGTGAGTTTCTTGCGAGGAACTCCTATTTTGGTACAGTTGATGTTGACCTACTACGGTATTCCCCTCTTTCTAAAATTTCTCAATCAGAAGTATGGCTTTGATTGGAATGTTAATGCAATTCCGGCTTCTATTTTTGCCATTACAGCCTTTGCTTTTAATGAAGCAGCCTACGCTAGTGAAACTATTCGGGCAGCCATTTTATCAGTAGATACAGGTGAAATTGAAGCAGCAAAAAGTCTAGGCATGACTTCTGTGCAGGTTTACCGTCGTGTCATTATTCCTAATGCAACTGTTGTGGCTATTCCAACCTTGATTAATGGGTTAATTGGCTTAACTAAAGGAACATCGCTTGCCTTTAATGCAGGGATTGTCGAAATGTTTGCCCAGGCTCAAATTCTAGGCGGATCAGATTACCGTTATTTTGAACGTTATATCTCTGTTGCTCTTGTCTATTGGTCTATCAGTATTTTGATGGAGCAAGTAGGTCGCTTGATTGAAAACAAGATGGCCATCAAAGCACCAGAACAAGCTAGAAATGAAAAGTTAGGAGAATTGCGTTGATGATTACAATTAGAAATTTGAGCAAGACATTCTCAGGGCAAAAAGTTTTAGATAGTTTGGCTCTTGATATTGAAAAAGGTCAAGTGATTGCTTTAGTTGGTGCTTCAGGAGCAGGGAAATCGACCTTCCTTCGTAGCCTAAACTATTTGGAAAAACCAGATTCAGGCTCCATTAGCATTGGTGACTTTACGGTTGATTTTGAGACCATTACCACAGAGCAAGTCCTTATTTTACGTCGGAAACTTGCCATGGTTTTTCAACAATTTAATCTTTTTGAGCGTCGTACAGCCCTTGAGAATGTCAAAGAAGGTCTTAAGGTGGTCAAAAAACTGTCTGACCAAGAAGCGACTAAACTGGCGCAAGCAGAATTGGCTAAGGTTGGTTTAGCAGATCGAAAACATCATTACCCACGTCATTTATCAGGGGGACAAAAACAACGGGTAGCTTTAGCAAGAGCTCTGGCTATGAAACCAGATGTTTTATTACTAGATGAGCCGACCTCGGCTCTTGACCCGGAATTAGTTGGCGAAGTGGAAAAGTCTATTACTGATGCTGCTAAATCCGGACAGACCATGGTTTTAGTGAGTCACGACATGAATTTTGTTTACCAAGTGGCAGATAGAGTACTCTTTTTAGATCAAGGGAAAATCTTGGAACAAGGAACACCTGAAGAAGTCTTTAGACATCCTCAAAAAGAACGAACCAAAGAATTTTTTGCAAGCTATTCAAAAACATACATTTAATGTTATTCTTTTGTTATAATAAAAAGGTCTAGGTATCCCTGGGCTTTTCTTGTTATGTTTTTTAGAAAAACTTATGGGAAAGAAATAATGACTAGGTGGAAATATGTTAGTAGAAATCTTTAGCCTTTATGTAAAAGGTCTCATTCTCTCAAGCCTTACTATGATTTTAATTTGTTTAATATGGACTTTATGGCGAGCAAAAACCAAAAGAGATAAAACATTGATTGAAAGACAAGCTTTTCTTTATGAGATGCTAATGGTTGCTATTTTAACCATCCCAATTTTATCGTTTGCTTTTATGAGTATTTTGGTTGTCATAAAATCCTAATCATTGCAAGAAGGGATTATCATTGCTAAAATATTGGCAAGAGTAGATTAAAGGAGAAAAATCATGTACGATACATTAATTATTGGTTCAGGACCAGCAGGAATGACTGCCGCTTTATACGCTGCTAGAAGTAATTTATCTGTTGCCATTATTGAACAAGGGGCACCTGGTGGTCAGATGAACAACACTTTTGATATAGAGAATTACCCGGGATATGATCATATATCTGGACCAGAATTAGCTATGAAAATGTACGAACCTTTAGAGAAGTTTAACGTTGAAAACATTTATGGTATTGTTCAAAAAATAGAAAATTTTGGTGACTATAAGTGTGTGTTGACTGAAGATGCTAGTTATGAAGCTAAAACGGTTATTATTGCAACGGGAGCTAAATACCGTGTACTAGGTGTTCCAGGTGAAGAATACTATACTAGTCGAGGAGTTTCTTATTGTGCAGTATGTGATGGTGCGTTTTTCCGTGACCAGGATCTTTTGGTCGTTGGTGGTGGTGACTCAGCAGTTGAAGAAGCTATTTATCTTACTCAGTTTGCTAAAAAGGTAACCGTTGTTCATCGCCGTGATCAACTAAGAGCTCAGAAAATCTTGCAGGACCGTGCCTTCGCTAATGACAAAGTTGACTTTATCTGGGATTCAGTTGTCAAAGAAATTCAAGGTAACGACATTAAGGTCTCCAATGTCCTAATCGAAAATGTGAAAACAGGCCAAGTCACTGACCACGCTTTTGGAGGTGTGTTTATCTATGTTGGTATGAATCCTGTTACAGGTATGGTAAAGGATCTAGAAATTACCGATTCAGAAGGTTGGATTATCACAGATGATCATATGAGGACAAGTATTCCTGGTATTTTTGCGATTGGAGATGTTCGTCAAAAAGACCTTCGCCAAATCACGACAGCTGTTGGAGATGGTGCAATTGCAGGGCAAGGTGTTTATCACTACCTTGAAAGTTTCTCTTCATAAGGTTAAAACTCCTTCATTTTTCCTTGTCTCACCCTTAAAAAAGCTAAATTGCATAAGACCTTTAAGAAATATAAAGAACAGTTTTCCTTAATATCTTTCCTAGATAAATGTTGAAAATTTTCTGAAAAAAGGATATAATAAATAGTATTTTAGTGAATGGAGTTTAGAATGTCTATAAAAGAACAAACAGACAATAACGAACTAGAAAATGGAATGGTAAGGGGCTTAGAAAATCGTCATGTGCAGTTAATTGCGATCGCAGGAACGATTGGAACAGGTCTCTTTTTAGGGGCAGGACGCTCTATTGCCCTAACAGGACCATCTATTATTTTTGTGTATATGATTACAGGTGCCTTCATGTTTATGATGATGCGTGCCATCGGTGAAATGCTCTATTATGATCCAGATCAACACACCTTTATCAATTTTATTTCCAAATACATTGGTCCAGGCTGGGGTTATTTTTCGGGTCTATCCTATTGGATTTCCCTTATTTTTATTGGAATGGCAGAAATCACAGCAGTAGGTGCTTATGTGCAATTTTGGTTCCCAAGCTGGCCAGCCTGGTTGATTCAGTTGGTTTTCTTAGTCTTACTTAGTTCGATCAACTTAATTGCTGTGCGCGTTTTTGGGGAAACAGAGTTTTGGTTTGCCATGATTAAGATTTTAGCTATTTTAGCTTTGATTGCAACAGCTATTTTCATGGTATTGACAGGTTTTGAAACTCACACAGGCCATGCTAGCCTTTCCAATATTTTTGACCATTTTTCCATGTTCCCAAATGGGAAACTAAAGTTCTTTATGGCCTTCCAAATGGTTTTCTTTGCTTATCAAGCTATCGAATTTGTGGGAATTACCACTTCTGAGACGGCTAACCCAAGAAAAGTTCTACCAAAGGCTATTCAAGAAATTCCAACCCGTATTGTGATCTTTTATGTGGGAGCCTTGGTCTCTATTATGGCAATTGTGCCATGGCATCAGTTACCAGTTGATGAATCTCCTTTTGTGATGGTGTTCAAATTGATTGGTATTAAATGGGCAGCAGCCTTGATTAACTTTGTGGTCTTGACATCAGCAGCGTCAGCGCTTAACTCAACCCTTTATTCAACCGGTCGTCATCTCTATCAGATTGCTAATGAGACTCCAAACGCTTTGACCAATCGCTTAAAGATTAATACTTTATCTCGACAAGGGGTGCCAAGTCGTGCCATTATTGCTTCAGCGGTTGTGGTTGGTATCTCAGCTTTGATTAATATCCTACCAGGAGTTGCAGATGCGTTCTCACTCATTACGGCCTCCTCATCAGGTGTATATATTGCTATCTACGCCTTAACCATGATTGCTCACTGGAAGTACCGTCAATCTAAGGACTTTATGGCAGATGGTTATTTGATGCCAAAATATAAAGTGACAACGCCTTTGACCCTTGCTTTCTTTGCCTTTGTCTTTATCTCTCTTTTCTTACAAGAATCCACCTATATCGGCGCCATTGGAGCAACGATTTGGATTATTATTTTTGGGATTTATAGCAATGTCAAATTTAAATAATAATTAGCGATATAGAACTGAATCCATTAACTCTTTCTTATTTGAGGATGTCATGATGGATCAGTTCTTTTTTTACTTTAGCGATAACTCAAGTTATTTCTAAACCCTAGCCAAAGAGTCTTTTTTAAAATATGTTATAATAGTAACAATAATTCAAAGGAGTCCCCTTTATGTATAAAGATGATAGTTTAACTCTCCATACTGATTTGTATCAGATTAATATGATGCAAGTTTATTTTGAGCAGGGCATTCATAATCGTCATGCGGTGTTTGAAGTCTATTTCCGCAAGGAACCTTTTAACAATGGTTATGCTGTTTTTGCCGGTTTACAGCGCATGGTGGAGTACCTAGAGCAATTTCAATTTTCAGAAACAGATTTGGCTTACCTTGAAGAACTGGGTTATCCAGAAAACTTTTTGACCTACCTTAAAGAGTTACGATTAGAATTGACCATCCGTTCAGCTAAAGAAGGAGATTTGGTTTTTGCTAATGAGCCGATTGTGCAAGTAGAAGGCCCTCTAGGTCAGTGTCAGTTGGTCGAAACAGCTCTTTTAAACATTGTTAACTTCCAGACCTTGATTGCTACAAAGGCTGCTCGTATTCGTTCTGTGATTGAGGATGAACCCCTTTTGGAATTTGGCACCCGTCGTGCACAGGAACTAGATGCTGCGATTTGGGGAACCCGCGCAGCGATGATTGGTGGAGCAGATGCAACAAGTAATGTGAGAGCAGGTAAACGCTTTGATATCCCTGTTTCAGGTACGCATGCTCATGCTTTAGTGCAAGCCTATGGTAATGATTATGATGCTTTCATGGCTTATGCTAAGACCCATAAAGATTGTGTATTTCTTGTTGACACCTATGATACACTTAAAGTAGGTGTGCCAACAGCTATCCGAGTAGCCAAAGAAATGGGTGACAAGATTAATTTTCTAGGTGTTCGATTGGACTCTGGTGACTTGGCTTACCTCTCAAAAACAGTCCGTCAGCAGTTAGACGACGCTGGTTTTACCGAGGCTAAGATCTATGCTTCTAATGACCTCGATGAAAATACCATCCTCAACTTAAAAATGCAAAAGGCCAAAATTGATGTTTGGGGTGTTGGGACCAAACTGATCACAGCCTATGATCAGCCTGCCTTAGGTGCTGTTTATAAGATTGTCTCTATTGAGCAAGAAGATGGCAGCATGCGTGATACGATCAAATTATCAAATAATGCAGAAAAAGTATCCACACCAGGTAAAAAACAAGTTTGGCGCATCACCAGTCGTGAAAAAGGCAAATCAGAAGGCGACTATATCACGTTTACTGATATTAATGTTAATGAATTAACTGAGATTGAGATGTTCCATCCGACCTATACCTATATTAAGAAAACCGTTAAAGAATTTGATGCAATTCCTCTCTTAGTTGATATTTTTGTCAAGGGAGAATTAGTTTACCAGCTACCGACCTTAGCTGAAATCAAGGCTTATGCTAAAAAAGAATTTGACAAGCTTTGGGATGAATACAAGCGTGTCTTAAATCCTCAAGACTACCCAGTAGACTTAGCCCGTGATGTGTGGCAAAACAAGATGGCCTTAATTGATAACATTCGCAAAGATGCTTATGGAAAGAGTGAATGACATGACACTACAAGAAGAGATAATTCGACAATTAGGCGTCAAGGCTAGCATTGACCCACAAGAAGAAATTCGGAAAGCCGTTGATTTTTTAAAAGCTTATTTGCGTAAGCACTCATTTTTAAAAACTTATGTCTTAGGCATTTCGGGAGGTCAGGATTCTACCCTCGCAGGAAAGCTAGCCCAAATGGCCATTGCAGAGTTACGGGAGGAAGCAAGTGATCAAGCTTACCAATTTATAGCTGTTCGCTTGCCTTATGGGGTTCAGGCTGATGAAGCAGATGCGCAAAAAGCCTTGGCTTTTATTGCACCAGATCAGACCCTTACCATTAATATCAAGGCAGCTGTGGACGGTCAAGTAGAGGCTCTACAAGCAGCAGGCGTTGAGATTTCTGATTTCAATAAAGGTAATATTAAAGCACGTCAGCGAATGATCAGTCAATATGCCATTGCTGGCCAAATGGCTGGTGCTGTTATTGGAACGGATCATGCGGCAGAAAACATCACTGGTTTCTTTACTAAATTTGGTGATGGTGGAGCAGATATTCTTCCCCTCTTTAGGCTTAACAAACGTCAAGGAAAGGCTCTTTTGAAAGTTTTAGGAGCAGATGCTGCTTTGTATGAAAAAGTTCCAACTGCTGATTTAGAAGATCAAAAACCAGGCTTGGCTGATGAGGTTGCTCTAGGGGTGACCTATCAAGACATCGACGACTATTTGGAAGGGAAGCTGATTTCCAAAGTAGCTCAAGCAACTATTGAAAAATGGTGGCATAAAGGACAACACAAGCGTCACCTGCCAATCACCATTTTTGATGATTTTTGGAAATAAGAGATGATGTTCAAAGAGTAAAAAAAGAAAACAAAAAAAGTTAGGTTATCCTAACTTTTTTCTTGAAGAAAATCAAATAAGGTCTATAATAGAAGTAATCCTTTAGAATAGAATGGCTGGATAATAACCATCTTGCCAATATTATTTCAGGTGAAGCTTATCTTAATATTTTAGGAGGACAATAATGTCAGCATTAACAGAGACATTTACAGAACAATTATTTGCTCATTACGAAGCCAATGCAAAATTTTCAGCTATTGAGAATGCCGTTACGCATAATGGTTTGCTAAAATCATTAGAAACCCGTCAAAGTGAAGTGGACAATGATTTTGTGTTTTCTATTGATTTAACTAAAGATAAGGTATCTAACCAAAAGGCTTCTGGTCGTTGCTGGATGTTTGCTGCCTTGAACACTTTCCGACACAAATTAATCACAGAATTTAAGTTAGAAAATTTTGAACTGTCACAAGCTCATACTTTCTTTTGGGATAAGTATGAAAAAGCTAACTGGTTTATGGAGCAGGTCATTGCTACAGCTGACCAAGAATTAACCAGTCGTAAAGTTAAGTTTCTCTTGGATGTTCCACAACAAGATGGTGGTCAGTGGGACATGGTGGTTTCCTTGTTTGAGAAGTATGGAGTGGTGCCAAAATCTGTTTACCCAGAATCAATCTCATCAAGTAACAGTCGTGAATTAAACCAGTATTTGAATAAATTATTGCGCCAAGATGCTCAAATTCTTCGTGACCTGATTGCGTCAGGTGCTAAGGCAGACCAAGTTGAGGATCGAAAAGCAGAGCTTCTTCAGGAAATTTTTAACTTCTTGGCCATGACCCTTGGTTTACCACCTCGTCATTTTGATTTTGCCTACCGTGATAAAGATGACCACTATCATGTTGAGAAAGGTTTGACACCGCAAGCGTTTTACGACAAATTTGTTGGCTTAAAGCTTTCTGATTATGTGTCTGTTATTAATGCGCCAACTGCTGATAAGCCTTATGGCAAATCATACACTGTTGAGATGCTAGGAAATGTGGTCGGTAGTCGTGAGGTTCGCTACCTCAACCTTGATATGAAACGTTTCAAAGAACTAGCTATCAAGCAGATGCAGGCTGGTGAGTCCGTTTGGTTTGGCTCTGATGTGGGTCAAGTTTCAGATCGTCAAAAAGGCATTTTAGCAACTAATACTTACGATTTTGAAGCTAGTATGGATATCAATCTTAGTCAAGATAAGGCTGGACGTTTGGATTATAGTGAAAGTTTGATGACACATGCTATGGTTTTAACAGGTGTTGACTTAGATGAAACAGGAAAACCGTTAAAATGGAAGGTTGAAAATTCATGGGGTGAGAAGGTTGGTGACAAAGGTTACTTTGTTGCTTCAGATGCTTGGATGGATGAATATACCTATCAAATTGTTGTCCGTAAAGAATTCTTAACAGCTGACGAGTTAGCGGCTTATGAAAAAGAGCCACAAGTACTAGCTCCTTGGGATCCAATGGGTGCTTTAGCACAATACTAATTCCTTTCTTTGCGACTGTATGAAATCTAAAAGCTGGACAAAACGAACAGCAAACGGATTGGACTCCGCATAAGAAAGTGAACATGAAAAAAATTATTATGCTAAGAAAATGACATATGAAAAAACACGTCTTCGGTATATGGAAACGTGTTTTTTTCATGTATACTCTCTTATGGCATTAGTTGCTATTTATAACAATTTTAAATAAGTCTATTTTGTTTTAGGTTAACGTTTGAAAAATCAGTTGCTAATTCCCTTAACGTTGTACCTTTTCTTTAATACGATTAAAGAATTCTGTTTTTTGTTTTATATTGTATGTGGTAAGTCATTTGTGTCATATAAAAAGCGAGTCCTCACAGAACGTGGACTCGCTTTTTATTTAGATTATCACTTAAGGTAGATATTAAAAGTAACTAAATGGATATGTAATAAAAGGTAGGTACAGACAATAAGTAGAGGTTAGAGATTAATGAGTTGTCTTTTTATCATCGGTAGATGGATGACTGCCATTGTTGTCTGTATTGGTTGAATTACTTGTATCATTGCTACTACTAGTATCATCTGAAGTCGTTTGGCTAGAAGCTGTTGTCGTGTTATTGCTGTAAAGATTGTTGTAAACCGAATTAGTATAGTCGGTGTTGCTCGCATAGGTTCCGCTTAAGTAGAGGAATCCACCACTGCGATAAAGACCATTTGGCATCGTCCAATCTTCACTGTAACCATTTGTTAAGTAAGTCATCATGCTACGATAAACGTCAGATGCAATCTCTAGACTTGATCCGTATACTGGGGTCAAGCGGTTTTTGTAACCTGTCCAAACAGCCATGGCGTAGCGCTTAGTAAAGCCAACAAAGTTTTCGTCTGGCGCTAATGTACCAACATAATCTGGATAAAGGCCGTATTTTTCACCAATTTTAGCTAGTTCCTCATCAGTGTAGTTAGAAGTCCCTGTTTTACCAGCTTGCGCAACACCAGGAATGGCAGCAGCAGTACCTGTACCATAAGTGAGAACAGTTTTTAACATATCTGTCATCATATAGGCCGTGGTTTCTTTCATGGCACGTTTTCCTTTTTCATCAAAAGTTTTACTTGTACCATCACTAAATTCCACTTTATTGACATACCTTGGTTTATGATAAATACCACCATTTGCAAAAGCAGCGTATGCAGCGGCCATTTTTTCACTACTTGCACCATATTTTTTATCTGAGCTACTGTTATTACTTGAGATAGCGTTTGAGTAGTGCATTTCGGGATAGTTAATACCTAAACTGCTTAAGAAAGATCGAGCATAGTCAAGTCCTGCGGCTTCCAGTGCTCGGACTGCTGGGACATTTCGCGATAGCATAATAGCAGCTTGGATTGTCATCCATCCGTTATATCTAAGGTCCCAGTTAAACAATTGGGTAGTGGTTCCAGGCCAATAATAGACTGAGTCATTAGTCGACTGAGCAGTAGAAGTATAAACACCAGATTCAATAGCAGGAGCATAGGCTGTGATTGGCTTCATGGTAGAACCCCAGTCACGATCAGTTAAAACAGCTTGGTTAGTCCCAAATGAAACATTTTCATCTTGATTACGTCCGCCAAGCTGAGCAATAACATGACCATTTGTCACATCAACAATCGTTGAAGCAACTTGGAAATCTTGGTCTGGATAGTAAACATAATCACCAGAATGATAAATATTATAAAGAGTCTGCTGCGCATCGGGGATAATATTGGTATAAACTTTTAAACCAGCGGTAAAAATATCTTTATTCGTTTCTTTTTTGACTTCTTCAATAACTTGTTTTAGATAATTATCCATATATTTTGGATAAGTTGAGCGCTGTTGGAGTGATTGTAGACCTTCAGCGACGGGAGTTGCGATGGCAGTTTCATATTCTGCTTTCGTCAGATGTTTTTCCATGTACATCTGTTGCAACACGACGTTACGGCGATTTTGAGCAGCTTCAGGATGAAGGTAAGGATCATATTGACTAGGAGCTTGAGGGATTCCAGCCAATAGGGCTAGTTGGGCATAAGATAAATCCTTAAGATCCTTGCCATAATAAGACTTAGCGGCTGTCAGCATACCATAGTTGCCATTACCCATATATACTTTGTTGATGTAAAAAGTCAGGATTTCTTGTTTAGTATATTTTCGCTCCATTTGAAGAGCAAGCCAAACTTCTTGAGCCTTACGTTTTAAGGTTTGATCAGATTCATTAGTAGAAAAATAGGCTAGTTTAATGAGTTGCTGATCAAGCGTTGACCCCCCTTGAGTGGTCTGACTCGTTAGATTATGAAAGGCAGCACCAAAAATACGATAAAGATCTACTCCACGATGGTTAAAGAAACGTTTATCTTCAATTGAGGTAATAGCATTAACTAGATTAATAGGGATACTATCAGCTGTTACATTTTCACGCTTTTCAGAACCCAAATCAGCAATCAGATTGTTATTACCGTCATAAACCAAGCTAGAGTTTGTTGATTTTAACTGGGCTTCTGACAGTTTCGGAGCACTGCTAATGTAGAAGGTAAACAAAAGACCACCAATAATAATAACAAGGATAATAAGGCTAAGAATTGCACTTAATACATACTTTAGCCACTTAAGGATTTTTGGATTTTTAATTGTAATCACCGCCTAAAAAATTTTGTTCAATTATGTTTAAATAAGGGACTTGTGGAAAGGCTCCAAATGCTACCTTAAAGCCATTTTTTCTGATATAATCAATGGGCATCGATTTACTGCCATTATCTATCTGATAAAATGAAATCAAGGCTTGAGCAGGTAGGTAGTAAGTCTCCTTCAGTGTGGAAAAGTGAAGAAGGACAAAGCAGATTCCTTTTTGATGTAAAACGCAAGCCATATGTTCAATCTGATGTAAATGGAAATTTTTCATGGGCATAGCTGTTTTTTGCCTGGTTTCTTTTGCTTCAAAATCAACATAATGTCCTTTATAAACGCCGCAATAGTCAGTCGTTGAAGCTTGTCTAAAGTACGCTTCAACGATTTTTGCCCGACTGCGTTTAGGGTAATCCACTTTGACAATTTGGACAGGAGTAGGTTTTTTGTGAATGACAGCTATTTGACGAGATAAATAATAATCATTTGTCGCGTTGATAGCAGCTTCAAAGGACATACCTCTATTGGCGAAGTCCACCTTATTTTGCTTTTGAACGGAACTTACTTTTTGTCGAATAAGATTATGAGGATAATTAACCATTGTTCTCCTAATATTATCTAGTTAATGCTAAAAATTTAAGCACTTTTATTATAACATATTTTTTGAAAGGATAACACCTAATGACTGCGATTCTAATTACAGGTTACCGAAGCTTTGAAATAGGGATTTTTGACCATAAAGACCCACGAGTTTCAATTATTAAACAGGCTATTCGTAAAGATTTAATAGGTTATTTGGAAAATGGTGTGGATTGGTTTATCTTTACAGGGAACTTGGGTTTTGAACAATGGGCTTTGGAAGTAGCTAATGAGCTAAAAGAGGAGTATCCCTTGCAGATAGCTACTATATTCTTGTTTGAAACGCATGGAGATAGGTGGAATGAAAAAAATAAAGAAGTTTTAAGTCAGTTTAGGGCTGTTGACTTTGTAAAATATTACTTTCCAAATTACGAACAACCGACGCAATTTAGTCAATATTATCAGTTTTTATTAGAAAAGACAGAAGGGGCTTATGTTTTTTATGACACAGAAAACGAGACCAACTTAAAATATTTTCTCAAGAAAGCAAAAGATATGCCGCATTATCAGTTGCTATTGCTAACCTTTGATCGGCTAAATGATATGTCACAAAGCTAGCATTGTATTTTTAGGGGTATTGGTATTTAAATACTTGCTTTTTGAACTATTTTTCTGTATCATTGATAATAATACTGAAATATAATTTTGGTAAAAAGATTGACCGTTCGGAGAGTAAAGAATGACAAGTATTATTTATAGTCCTAAAGATATTTTTGAGCAAGAATTTAAGACTAGTATGCGAGGGTTTGATAAGAAAGAAGTTGATGAATTTCTTGATAATGTAATTAAAGATTATGAAAATTTCAATGCTCAAATTGAAGCTTTAAAAGCTGAGAATGAAGCCTTAAAAAAGGCGAAGTTTCAAGCTAGAAATACAGTTTCAGCGACTGTTCAACAACCAGTACCGCAACCGACTCGTGTTGCTCAATCAGCTACTAATTTTGACATCTTGAAACGTATTAGTAAATTGGAAAAAGAGGTTTTTGGTAAACAAATTATTGAGTAATGAAAACTGTGCAATTTTTGGATAATCGCGTAGTATTTTAATACTATGAGGAAAGTCCATGCTAGCACTGGCTGTGATGCCAGTAGTGATTGTGCTAGGCGAACACATAAGCCTAGGGATGTGCATACACATTACGGCGAAGGAAATGGCTAAGTCGTTTGATATGCCAAAGTACTTCTGAAAGTGCCACAGTGACGTAGTTTTTATGGAAACGTAAAAAATGGAACGCGGTAAACCCCTCAAGCTAGCAACCCAAACTTTGGTAGGGGCATGGGATAGTTGGAAACGAACAAGCTATCCTGACTGTCAACAGACGGTAGACAGATGATTATCGAAGGAAATAATTCCTAGTTATTTCCGGAACAAAACATGGCTTATAGAAAATTGCATAATAGGTTAAGCTAGCATTTGCTAGCTTTTATTTGATTTAAAAGAAAGAGATATATGAAAGAAACATTTAGATTAGTCGCAACTGCAGCCGCAGGTTTAGAAGCTGTCGTTGGTAAAGAAGTCAGAGCACTAGGCTTTGATTGTCAGGTTGAAAATGGGAAAGTTTATTTTGAAGGTGATGTAGAAGCGATTGTTAAAACAAATCTTTGGTTACGTGCAGCAGATCGTATCAAAATTATCGTAGGACAATTTCCTGCTAGAACCTTTGAAGAATTATTCCAAGGTGTCTTTGCCTTGGATTGGGAAAATTATTTACCGCTAGGAGCTAAATTTCCAATCTCAAAAGCCAAATGTGTTAAGTCTAAATTGCATAACGAGCCAAGTGTTCAGGCGATTACCAAAAAGGCCGTTGTTAAGAAACTGCAAAAGCATTTCCACAGGCCAGAAGGAGTTCCTCTTCAAGAAGTTGGGTCAACGTTTAACATTGAGGTATCTATTTTAAAAGACCAAGCCACTATTATGATTGACACGACAGGATCTAGCCTATTTAAACGAGGGTATCGCGTTCAAAAAGGTGGAGCACCGATCAAGGAAAATATGGCAGCTGCTATCTTGGCCTTATCTAACTGGTTTCCAGATAAACCTCTGGTTGATCCCACCTGTGGATCGGGAACGTTTTGCATCGAGGCAGCCATGATTGGGATGAATATTGCTCCAGGATTTAACCGTTCGTTTGCTTTTGAAGAATGGAGCTGGGTAGATAAAGATATGGTGCAACAAGTTCGTGATGATGCTGAACAAGAAGCTAATTATGAAATCGAATTAGATATTTCTGGCTTTGATATCGATGGCCGCATGATTGAGATTGCTAAAAGTAATGCTGAAGAAGCTGGTTTATCTGATGTGATTACCTTTAAGCAAATGCGTCTGCAAGACTTTCGAACAGACAAGGTTAATGGTGTAGTGATATCAAATCCTCCTTATGGAGAACGGTTGCTTGATGACAAAGCGGTTGACATCTTGTATAATGAAATGGGACAAACCTTTGCACCATTGAAAACATGGAGCAAATTTATCCTTACAAGTGATGAACTTTTTGAACTAAAATACGGGCAAAAAGCTGATAAAAAACGTAAACTTTATAACGGCACCCTAAAAGTTGATTTGTACCAATTTTATGGGGAAAGGGTAAAGCGACATCTGATATAGAGAGGTAGTAAGCGTGTCAGAAGAAAGCAAAGAAGTCGAAGTAACAAAAGAATCGCAAACATTGGGGCTTAATGAAGCCAAGTCAATGACAATTGGTGAAGCTGTACGCAAACAGTCAGAGATAAAAGCAGGTGTTACTAAGGATGATAGTATTTTAGATAAGTACATTAAGCAACACCGTGACGAAGTTTCTTCTCAAAAGTTTGATGCTAAGTATACAGAGCTTGATACAGCTAGTTTAGATAACTTTATCAAAAAACAAAGAGAAGCATTGAGTAAAGCCGGTCTTGTTGATGACGAACCTGTGTCTGCGGAGTCTGCTGAGCAAGATAGCACTTTGGTTGAAGAAGTAGCTGAAGACTTAGCTCCAATGGAGACTACTGCGGTGGTAACTGGGATTCCGGTGGAAGCGACAGTCCCTGTGTTAGATCTAGATCCATCAGAGAGGGTCATTCCAGAACCACAGATGACCAAGGAAGAACCAAAAAGAGATCAGTTTCTTTCTGAAGATAGCCACCATCCAGCCAAACAAAACACGAAAAAAGGTTGGTTAATAGCTTTATTTCTGCTATTATTGGCCATTCTTGCAGTTGTATTTGGTTGGAACCATTTCTTGAGACAAGACAGTGGTAAAACAACTCAAACAGCAAGTAAACAGACAAAGACCTCTTTGCAGACCGACAGTGCTAAAAAAGCAACGCGCTTGAAGGCTGCTGCTAAAGCTTTCGAAAAACTATATGGTACTTTTTATACAGATGCCACAAAGAGCAAATTAAAAAATAGTGCCTTTGCTACTTTGCCAGATTTAGAAGCTGCCTTGAAAGCTTTGGAAGGCTCTGCTTACTATGATAAGGCGAAAGCAAAAGTCGATTCCCTTAAGAAAGCTATTGCTGCTATTACAGCGGTTAACGGTAAATTTGTTTCCGATGTTGTTGTAGATGGTGAAAAGGTTTCGGCTGAAGTCAAGGCTGATGCTAATTTTGATGATTTATCAAGTGCAACCTTGACAATAGGAAATGCAAATCTTGATGCTGTCTTGCAGGCAAGCATCACAGAAGGTCGTCAGCAACTAGCCAGCAAGGCTGAGGCCGCTAAAGCAGCTAATGAGCAAGCAGTCCAGGATCAAGCAGCTCAAGGACAAAGTACATCAGTAGCACCATCTGGCTATGGCTTGACAAGTTATGATCCTGCAAGCTTACAACGGCATTTATCACGTGTACCTTACAATCAAGATGTTATTGCTGACAGAGCTAACCCATCTTGGGCATTTAATCCAGGAGTTCTTGAAAAAATTGTAGCAACCTCACAAGCTAGAGGTTATATTTCAGGCAACCAATATATTTTAGAGCCGGTTAATATTATTAATGGCAATGGTTACTATAATATGTTTAAGCCTGATGGCACTTATCTGTTCTCTATTAATTGTAAGACGGGTTATTTTGTAGGAAATGGCAAAGGTTATGCTGATGCTTTAGATTACTGAGAAAATCAAAAAAACTGAGATAAGGCAACTTGTCTCAGTTTTTTGATTAATAAAGTATGTTGTCTTAAAATCTGCAGATAGACTTGTTTTTTGTAACAAGTCAAATAGGTCAGTAGGATTGTTATGTTTGACAACACACTAGTATCAGATGACATGGCGACTAAAAGGATCGTCTGAAATCCCTTGATCAATAATCAATTGAGCCCATTCTTTGGCGGCAAAGAGGCTATGATCCTTATAGTTCCCACAGGATTCAAGAGTTGTTCCAGGAACATCTTCCCAAGTAATCCCAGTTGCAATTTCTTCTAGGCTGGATTTAATCACCTTGGCAATATCAGTAGAACTGTGTTTTCCCCACATGATAAGGTGAAAACCTGTTCGACAGCCAAAAGGAGAGCAATCAATCATCCCATCAATGCGTTGGCGGATGAGCTTGGCAAGTAAGTGTTCAATGGTATGCAAACCGGCTGTTTCAATAGAATTTTGGTTAGGCTGCACTAGGCGAACATCAAAATTTGTAATACGATCGCCCTTGGGTCCAAATTCTTCAGAAATAAGACGAACATAAGGGGCCTTTACAATAGTATGATCTAGCTCAAAACTTTCGACGATAACTTCTTTTGTCATTTCAATCTCCTTTGTTTTACACTTTATCATAACACAAATAGTGAGAAAGTGGCTACTTGTGGAGGAGAAAAGGCTAAGAAAACAGATCAAAGGCTATCACAATGACCTGTGCGATAAAAGTACTTACAGAAACAGTAATAAAGGTTTCTTTAAAAGCATTTTTGTGGTTAAGTCCTGTCAATGCTAAGAAGGTGAGAAAGACACCACTTTGGGGCACAATGGTAAAGATATTAGAAGCAATAGTGGCAACACGGTGAATCATTTCGGGATTAAGGCCTTGATCTAAATAATACTGGGCAAAGTTAGGCATGACAATTCCTAGAGCACCGGAAGAAGAGCCGGTAATAGCTGACATAGAGGAAGTCAACACGGCTAAACTAATAAGAGGATTACCGGGAATATTCAAAATGAGATCTGAGAAGAATGTGAAACCTGGGACAATCATCACAACGGCTCCGAAGGCAACTGCAGATGCTGTCGCAAAAATAGGTGCAATAGAGCTGCTAGCTCCTAAATTAAAGACAGCAATCTTATTAGGAATAAACTGTCTAAAGAGCCAGCTTGCGGTGAGAATGACAGCTAAAAGTGCTATGAAAATAATGTTCTTCTTAAAAAAATCGTTTCCGAAAAGGCTACCGGTTAGGGCGATAATAATGAGCAACAATAAAGGTAAGATACTGGCAAGGAAATGTGGGAGATTTTTTGTTTTCACTTGTATCTCATTGTCAAAAGCATAAGTGGCATAAGTTTCACCCCTTGCCATACTTTTTGCTAGACAATATTTCATATAAAAGAGCCCAAAAGCCACGCAGCCAATTGAGCCAACGATACTCGGAATGGCGGCAGCAGTTAGTGAGGTGTCCAAGTATTGAATAGGAATAACATTTTGAATGGCAGGTGTTCCGGGTAAAATCGTCATGGTAAAAGTTGCAATACCGAGCCAAAGAGGAACTTGAATTAAGTTCCAAGCCAAGTCCATTTTTTTGAATAGGCTTCGTGCAAGCGGCAAGACAGCAAACATGACAACAAAGAGGCTGATTCCCCCATAAGTTAATATAGCACTGATCAGAAAAATAGCAACGAGTACTTTATAAGGACTATCATGACCAACTTTTTTTAAAATATAATCTGCAATAGAAGTGGTTGCACCGCTTGTTTCCATTAATTTGGCTAAGATAGAACCTAATAAAAAGATAGCAAAATAATTGAGAATATAAGTGGAGAGTGCCCCCATAAATTGGTTGGGTTCTTTTCCAAGTAAGGTTGTGGTTGGATCCATTTGATTAAACAAAATGACCAAGCTGGTAGCAAGAGGCGCAGCGATGATAATGTTAACTTCTTTGACATACAGGTAAATAATAACAATAACACCTACCAAGACCCCCAGAGAACCAATAATTTCCATAGTTTTATGACCTCCTTATTAGAAAATAAAGAGACAGATCACAAGATACAGCCTCTTTATCTCTCCAAATTTATTGAGCAGTGTAGCCACCGTCTAAGATACAGGCTTGACCTGTAACACCTTTTGCCTTATCACTGGCAAGGAAAGACACATAGTCTGCAATTTCTTGAACGTCAATGAGGCGTTTTTGAGGAACAAGTGGGTATAGCACTTCTTCAAGAACATTTTCAAGGGGAATACCTCTTGTTTTGGAAAGGTCTTCAAACTGGCCACGAACCAGTGGTGTGTCAACATATCCAGGACAAATGGCATTGACCGTAATGCCTGAATCAGCAGCTTCTAAGGCAGTTACTTTGGTCAGACCGATCAAGCCGTGCTTAGCTGAATTGTAGGCGGATTTGCCAGCAAAACCAATGACACCATTGATAGAAGCCATATTAATAATACGACCGTGTTTTTGAGCTTTCATTGTAGGAAAAGCACGTTTAATGGCAATAAATGGTGCTGTCAACATGATTTTAATCATGAATTCAAATTTTTCAGTTGGAAAATCTTCAATCATGGCAACATGTTGAAGACCTGCGTTGTTAACCAAAATATCAATACGACCATATTTTTCAACAACCGTATCAATAGCAGCATTGATGGCTTCTTCTTTGGTGACATCGCACACAACACTAAAAGCGTCATAGCCTTCTTTAGTATAGTCAGCAACAACCTGATCCAGTTTTTCTTGATTAATGTCGGAAAAAACAACCGTTTTACCTTCTTTTAATAAGGTTTCCCCGATTTGTTTTCCAATTCCGCTTGCAGCACCAGTGATAAATGCAACTTCTTTAGTATGTGTCATGATACTATCCTCGTCTTTCTTTTGGTTAGTCTTTAGTTTGTTTTATCAATTAGGGTAACTTCGGTAACGTTTTGCACGTCTTCAAAGGTGTAATCTGGGTTAATTTCAAGGGCGCATAGACCTTCATCTTGATATTCAAAGACTCCCATTTCAGTAATGATTAGGTTAACAACATTTTGAGCAGTCAGAGGAAGGGTGCATTTGTCTAAAATTTTTGCTTTGCCTTTATTGGTATGCTCCATTGCAACAATGACTTTTTTAGCACCTACCAATAAGTCCATGGCCCCTCCCATCCCAGGAACCATTTTTCCAGGAATCAGGTAATTAGCAATGCTAGCTTCTTTATCAACTTGTAAGGCACCTAAGACGGTTGCGGCCACATGGCCGCCTCGAATAATACCAAAGGAAGTTGAGCTATCGAAGAAAGCCCCTCCAGGAGCAATACTAACAGGTTGCCCACCAGCATTAACAATAGTAGGATCGTAGTGATCATCTGTTAATCCAGTGAGACCGACAAAACCATTTTCGGACTGCAGGGTAATGGTTACACCTTCAGGAATATAGTTGGCTACTTTTGTTGGCAAACCTATGCCTAAGTTGACCAGTGTATTGTGTTCTAATTCTTGTGCAACGCGCTTAGCAATACGTGTTTGAATCTCTTCTTTTGAAAGAACAGTAGTTGATGTTCCCATGTTAGGCTCCTTTCACTAAGTAGTTAACAAAAATGCCAGGAGTATGGACAAAATTAGGATCCATTTGCCCCACGTCAACAATTTCTCTTGCTTCAACAATGGTGGTTTTCGCATTAGCAGCCATCACATGATTAAAGTTATTTTCAGAACCTGCGTATTGCAAATTGCCATTTTTATCTGCCTTGTTAGCAAAAATAAGTGCGACATCAGCTTTCAAAGGTTTTTCAAGAAGGTAGTCTTTGCCGTCAATAGTAATGACTTCTTTTCCTTTGGCAACTTCGGTTCCTATTCCAGTAGGTGTTAAGAAACCGCCTAGCCCAAAACCGCCACTGCGGATGCGCTCAGCTAATGTTCCCTGAGGTACAAGATCAATTACAGTCTCGCCCTCAGTCATTTGTCGGCCTGCTTCACGGTTGAGACCGATATGTGATGCAATAATAGTTGAAAACTGTTTATTGGCAACCATCTTACCAACGCCTTTGTCAGGAAAACCGGCATCGTTACAGATTAAAGTGAGGTCTTTGACACCTTTTTCCACAAGTGCATCAATTAATTTTTCTGGTGTGCCATTTGTCATGAAGCCACCAACCATAATGGTATCACCATCTTTAACGTGAGCTACCGCTTCTTTTATTGTGATTTCTTTACACATTTTTTCTACCAACTTTCACGAGACTAAGTATTGTTTTTCACGATAACAGCAGTTCCTTGTCCTCCACCAATGCAAAGTGTTGCTAGTCCTCTGGTTACTTGGCGTTTTTTCATTTCGTGGATTAATGTGACTAGAATGCGAGCGCCACTGGCACCAATAGGATGACCTAAAGCGATGGCTCCTCCATTAACATTCACGATTTCTGGGTTTAACTTTAAATCTTTTAAAACCGCCAAGGACTGTGCTGCAAATGCTTCATTGGACTCCACTAAGTCCAAATCAGAAATTGTTAATCCAGCTTTCTTAAGGGCTTTTTGAGTGGCAGGAATTGGTCCAGTTCCCATCAGTTCAGGTGCAACACCTGCACTAGCATAGCTTTCAATAGTGACTAAAGGTGTTAACCCTAATTCAAGAGCTTTTTCTTCAGTCATTAACATCAATAAGGCTGCACCATCGTTTATTCCTGAGGCATTCCCAGCAGTAACGGTTCCTTCTTTAGGGAGGAAAGCAGGACGTAATTGCTGTAATTTTTCAAGGCTTGTATCAACTTTTGGGTATTCATCTGTTGTAACAATTAAAGGGTCTTTGCGTCGTTGAGGCACAGAGACAGGGACAATTTCGTCAGCAAAACGATGATTTTCTAATGCTTTAGCAGCTTTTTCTTGGCTTTCTAAAGCAAATTGATCTTGCTCTTCTCTTGAGATGCCATATTTCTGAGCAACGTTTTCAGCAGTAATACCCATGTGGTAATTGTTAAAAGCATCTGTTAAGCCATCATGAACAAGAGTATCAATCAATTGACTATTACCAAGTCGCTGTCCAAAACGGTGCTGAGTTGATACATAGGTTGCTTGTGACATGTTTTCGACACCACCAGCAATAACGATATCAGCGTCACCAAGCATGATGCTTTGCGCAGCTAATTGGATTGCTTTAAGTCCAGAACCGCAAACCATATCTAATGTGAAAGCTGTTTTATCTTCAGGAATTCCTGAGTGGACTGCAACTTGTCTTGCCACATTTTGTCCTAGGCCTGCATGAAGGACGTTTCCTAGGATGACTTCATCAACCATTTCAGGCTTTACTTGCGTTTTATCAAGGATTTTTTTCAGTACAGTTGTTCCAAGTTCAACAGCAGAGACACTTTTAAAGGAGCCTCCAAAAGCTCCGATAGGAGTTCGTAAAGCTTCAACGATAACTATGTTTTTCATAAAATAAACATCCTTTCAGTTTTAGAAAAGCGCTTTCCATGTCTCTAAGATAACAAGAAAACGCTAAAAATAAAAATATAGAATTTTTATAAGCATATAAATTTTTTTGATAGAGTTGGCAATAGCATTTAACATCTACTTGTGTCATAATATAGGTAATTATACCGGAAAAAGCAATTGATAAGACAAGGAGAATCCTATTTGGATATTAAACAAATTCGTTATTTTATCGCAATCGTTGAAAATCATTTTAACTTGAGCCAGGCGGCGGAACTGTTGTATGTGTCGCAGCCGACACTTAGCATGATGATCAATGATTTTGAAAAAAGAGAAAATGTTAAGCTCTTCAAACGAAAAAGAGGTCGTATTATTGGGTTAACCTATCTTGGTGATAATTATTATAAGGACGCTCAAAAGGTTCTCAGTCTCTATGATGACATGTTTTTGAAATTGCATGATCACAGTAAAGGGTTAAAGGGAAGTATCAATATTGGTATTCCTCCTCTTATTTTATCAGTTGTTTTCTCAGAAGTAATGCCAAAACTGATTTTAGAAAATCCGGGGATTCAATTCAATGTTAAGGAGATTGGTGCTTACCAACTAAAAAATGAACTACTCGTGGGAAATGTTGACGTCGCAGTCTTGTTATCCCCAACAGGCATCGCTGATAATTTGGTTGAGACTTATGAAATCCAGAGATCAGAATTATCTGTATGCCTGTCTCCACGCCATCGTTTAGCTTCCAAAAAAGTTATTCAGTGGGAAGATTTAACAGATGAACAACTTGCCCTATTTGATCCTAGTTTCATGGTTCACCATTTAGTGCTTGAAGCTTGCGAGCGTCACCAAGTCAGACCTAATATTATTTTGACGTCCTCTTCCTGGGATTTTATGCTTAATTCTACCAAGATTAATCACAACGTCTTAACTATTTGTCCCAAACCTATTACAGAATTATACCAATTAAAGGACATTAAGTGTATTCCAATGGAACGTCCCATTTCTTGGCGTGTTGTCTTAACACGCCTCCGGAAAAAAAGTTATTCTGAAATAGAAGCCTACATCATGGACGACTTGCTACAGTCTTTTTTTAAGTAGGGTTCTCAACCACTTGGCCCAAATGTTAATTTTTTTAAAAATGAATTGGAATTGTGTAAACGCTCAATTTATGATAAACTAAGAGATGGCTTTCTATTAATGAAATCTAGAATATATTGAGGTACAAACATGGTTAATATTATTTTATTAATTGTTTCTGCCCTCATTGGTTTAATATTAGGTTATGCACTTATTTCGATTAGACTCAAGTCTGCGAAGGAAGCTGCAGAGTTGACTCTTTTAAACGCTGAACAAGAAGCTGTTGATATTCGTGGCAAAGCAGAAGTAGATGCTGAACACATCAAAAAAACAGCTAAACGTGAAAGTAAAGCAAATCGTAAAGAATTACTTTTAGAAGCAAAAGAAGAGGCAAGAAAATATCGTGAAGAGATTGAACAAGAATTTAAGTCTGAAAGACAAGAGCTTAAACAACTCGAGACACGCTTAGCGGAGCGCTCCTTAACTCTTGACCGTAAAGATGAAAACCTATCAAGTAAAGAAAAGGTACTAGATAGTAAAGAACAAAGTCTGACCGATAAATCTAAACACATTGATGAGCGGCAACTTCAAGTGGAAAAACTTGAAGAGGAGAAAAAAGCAGAACTGGAAAAAGTTGCTGCGATGACGATTGCAGAAGCGCGTGAAGTGATTTTAATGGAGACGGAAAACAAACTGACCCATGAAATTGCGACGCGCATTCGAGATGCCGAACGTGACATCAAGGACCGAACAGTTAAAACAGCCAAGGACTTGTTAGCGCAAGCCATGCAACGCCTTGCTGGTGAGTATGTGACTGAACAAACTATTACCAGTGTCCATCTCCCAGACGACAACATGAAGGGCCGAATTATTGGACGTGAAGGCCGTAATATTCGTACTTTAGAGAGCTTGACTGGCATTGACGTTATTATTGACGATACTCCTGAAGTTGTTATCTTATCAGGATTTGATCCTATTCGACGTGAAATTGCTCGTATGACCTTGGAATCTCTGATTGCTGATGGTCGCATCCATCCAGCTCGTATCGAGGAATTGGTTGAGAAAAATCGTCTTGAAATGGATAATCGTATTCGTGAGTACGGTGAAGCTGCAGCCTATGAGATTGGTGCACCAAACCTTCATCCTGATTTGATTAAAATCATGGGACGCCTGCAATTCCGTACCTCGTTTGGTCAAAATGTCCTACGTCACTCTGTTGAGGTTGGTAAGTTAGCTGGTATTTTAGCTGGTGAGTTAGGTGAAAATGTTGCTCTTGCCCGCCGTGCTGGTTTCTTGCATGATATGGGTAAAGCTATTGACCGTGAGGTTGAAGGCAGTCACGTTGAGATTGGAATGGAATTTGCACGTAAATACAAAGAACATCCAGTTGTTGTCAACACTATTGCTAGCCACCACGGAGATGTGGAGCCAGATTCTGTGATCGCTGTGCTAGTAGCTGCAGCAGACGCTCTCAGTTCGGCTCGTCCAGGCGCTCGTAATGAGTCAATGGAGAATTACATCAAGCGTCTTCGTGATTTAGAAGAAATCGCGACAAGTTTTGATGGGGTACAAAATAGTTTTGCTCTACAAGCTGGACGTGAGATTCGTATTATGGTTCAACCTGAAAAAATTTCAGATGATCAGGTTGTCATTTTGTCGCATAAAGTAAGAGAAAAAATTGAAAACAATCTAGATTACCCAGGAAATATTAAAGTAACTGTTATTCGTGAGATGAGAGCGGTTGATTATGCCAAGTAGAAAAAGAGGAATTATCCTCTTTTTCTTTATGACTTGCCTTTGAAAATGTTCTTGAAAAAGACTAGCCTTTTTGATAAACTATTAAAAAGCAACTAATAAGGAGAATACAATGTCTGAACGCGGTTTGTTAATCGTCTTTTCTGGCCCTTCAGGTGTCGGAAAAGGAACGGTAAGACAAGAAATTTTTTCAACGCCAGATCATAAATTTGAATATTCGGTTTCAATGACGACTCGTCCGCAAAGACCGGGCGAGGTTGATGGGGTTGATTATTTCTTCCGCACACGTGAAGAATTTGAAGAACTCATTAAAACTGGTCAAATGCTAGAGTATGCTGAATATGTTGGTAATTACTATGGCACCCCTTTAACTTATGTTAATGAGACTCTTGATAAGGGAATTGATGTCTTTTTAGAAATTGAAGTTCAAGGAGCTCTTCAGGTTAAGTCAAAAGTACCAGATGGTGTTTTTGTTTTTTTAACACCACCAGATTTAGATGAATTAGAAGACCGCCTGGTTGGTCGTGGTACAGATAGTCAAGAAGTCATAGCTCAACGTATTGAAAGAGCAAAAGAAGAAATTGCCCTTATGCGCGAATACGATTATGCAGTTGTTAATGATGAAGTTGCCTTGGCAGCTGAGCGGGTTAAGCGTATCATTGAGACAGAACACTTTCGTGTGGAGCGCGTGATTGGTCGTTATGATAAAATGATTAAAATAACAAAAAATTCCTTTAAAGCTAAATAGAAAAGAGTAAGCATTATGATGTTAAAACCTTCCATTGATACCTTATTAGATAAAGTACCATCCAAGTATTCACTTGTGATTTTACAAGCCAAACGTGCCCATGAACTAGAAGCTGGTGCCACTCCAACTCAAGAATTTAAATCAGTGAAGTCAACACTTCAGGCACTTGAAGAAATTGAATCAGGAAACGTTGTGATTCACCCAGATCCTTCAGCTAAACGTGAAGCTGTCCGTGCTAAGATTGAGGCAGAACGCTTGGCCAAAGAGGAAGAGGAACGTAAAATCAAAGAACAAATTGCCAAAGAAAAAGAAGAAGAAGGAGAAAAAATCTAAGGTTTCAGAAATCTTAGATTTTTTCATATTTAGTACGATGTCCATGACAGAAAAGGAGAAGCAAATGGAAAAAGTAGCTCATGTGATTGTAGATATTCCATTGATGCAAACGGACAAGCCATTTTCTTATGGTATTCCAAAAGAGTTAGTTTCTCTCGTGCAGCTTGGTTCTCGTGTGCATGTTCCTTTTGGAAAAGGGAATCGTTTGTTGCAAGGCTTTATTATTGGTTTTGGCCAAGAAGATTCAAGCTCTCTTAAACTGATTCAGACCGTTTTAGATCCTGAGCCAGTCCTAAACCAAGAGCAATTGACCCTTGCTGATCAGCTTCGAAAAACAGTTTTTTCTTATAAAATCACGCTCTTAAAAGCAATGATTCCTAATCTTCTTAACTCTAACTATGATAAAGTGCTAAGGCCAGAGTCAGGTCTAAAAAAGTCTGATAGGGACTTTCTTTTTGAAGGAAAACCATCTGTCTTATATTCTACCTTAGACCGCGAGAAGGAAAAAATAGCTCTTAAGGGCATACAAGCTGGGCATATTACTGTTAGTTATTTAGCCAAAGACAAGAAAAACCTAAAGACAGAAAAATATTATCACGTCGACTTAGACGCCTTAGCGGTACATCCCATCTCTAGTCGTGCCAAAAAGCGTCAATTATTAAAAGACTATCTGCTAACCCATACGAAGGAAGCTAAACTTGCAACGCTTTATCAAGCCTTTTCTAGAGATGTGGTGGCTTACTTTGTGACAAATCACTTAATTCGTATTGACGAACGTCCAATTGATCGCAGTGAGTCCTATTTTGACCAGATCAAACCATCTTCTTTTTTAACCTTAAATGAACAGCAGGCGTCAGCTGTTACTGAAATTGTTGAACAAATTGGGAAACCGAGTAAACCTTTTTTGATTGAAGGGATTACAGGTTCGGGTAAGACAGAAGTTTATCTTCATATCATCGAAGCGGTTTTAAAACAGGATAAGACAGCCATTGTTTTAGTGCCAGAAATTTCGTTGACTCCTCAGATGACCTCTCGTTTTATTTCCCGTTTCGGAAAGCAAGTGGCTATTATGCATTCAGGCTTATCAGATGGTGAAAAGTTTGATGAGTGGCGCAAGATAAAAACAGGACAGGCTAAGGTTGTGGTTGGTGCCCGCTCTGCTATTTTCTCCCCACTAGAGCGGATTGGTGCAATTATTATCGATGAGGAGCATGAATCAACCTATAAACAAGAAAGCAACCCTAGATACCATGCCAGAGAGGTTGCCCTGCTCAGAGCTAAACACCATCAAGCAGTTGTGGTTATGGGCTCTGCTACGCCAAGTATTGAAAGCCGAGCAAGGGCTAGTAAGGGTGTCTATCATTTTATTCAATTAACGCAAAGAGCAAACCCTCTTGCTAAGATTCCAGAAGTAACGATTGTTGATTTTCGTGATTATATTGGACAGCAAGCAGTTAGTAATTTTACCCCATATTTGATTGATAAGATTAAAGAACGTTTGGTTAAAAAAGAACAAGTTGTCTTAATGTTAAATAGACGTGGTTATTCTAGTTTTGTGATGTGTCGGGACTGTGGTTATGTGGACAAATGTCCCAACTGTGATATCTCTTTAACCCTTCACATGGATACTAAAACTATGAATTGCCATTACTGTGGGTTTCAAAAACCTATCCCAATTACTTGTCCTGAGTGTCATAGCAATAGTATCCGCTATTATGGCACTGGAACTCAAAAAGCTTTTGATGAATTGCAAGGGGTTATTCCAGAAGCTAAGATCTTGAGAATGGATGTTGACACCACACGAAAAAAAAGAAGTCACAAAACCATACTAGATAGTTTTGGTCGCCAGGAAGCAGATATTTTGTTAGGGACGCAAATGATTGCCAAAGGACTGGATTTTCCAAATGTGACTTTAGTTGGGGTACTAAATGCAGATACTTCCTTAAATTTGCCGGATTTTCGAGCGTCAGAAAAAACGTTTCAATTGTTAACACAGGTTGCTGGTCGGGCAGGCCGTGCCCATAAGCCAGGAGAGGTCTTGATTCAAACTTATAATCCCGATCACTATGCTATTCAATTAGCTAAGAAACAAGATTTTGAAGCTTTTTACCGTTATGAGATGTCTATTCGTCATCAAATGGCTTATCCCCCTTACTACTTTACAGTGGGTATTACGCTTTCGCATCGTTTAGAAGCATCGGTTGTAAAAAAAGCTTATCAAGTTACAGAACTGCTAAAGAGTCACTTATCGGATAATATTAAAATATTAGGACCGACTCCTAAGCCAATTGCTAGAACACACAATTTATACCACTATCAAATTTTGTTAAAATACCGTTTTGAAGATAACCTAGAAGAGACGCTCAATCGTATTCTTGATTGGAGTCAAGAAGCAGATAATCGTCATTTAAAACTAATTATTGATTGTGAACCGCAACAATTTTTATAAGGTAAATCACTAAATCTAGGATGATCAGTTATGATATAATAAAAATACAAAGAGGAAAGTCATGATAAAATTATTATTTATGGGAACTCCCCAATTTTCAGCAACTGTATTGAAGGGCTTGCTAGATAATCCTGCCTATGAGATTTTAGGAGTGGTTACTCAGCCTGATCGAGCTGTTGGACGCAAAAAAGATATTAAGGTAACACCTGTAAAGCAATTAGCTCTTGAGCATGGAATATCAATCTATCAGCCGGAAAAATTATCAGGCTCTCAAGAACTCATTGAGATTATGGGACTTGGTGCAGATGGTATTATTACAGCAGCATTTGGCCAATTTTTACCAACAATATTACTTGATTCAGTTTCATTTGCTATTAATGTACATGCATCATTGTTACCTAAATATCGAGGTGGAGCACCTATCCATTATGCTATTATGAATGGAGATAAAGAGGCCGGCGTTACTATTATGGAAATGATTAAAGAAATGGATGCAGGTGACATGGTCGCTAAAGCAAGCACTCCAATTCTTGAAACCGATAATGTAGGTACTCTTTTTGAGAAATTAGCCATCATTGGTCGAGACTTACTTTTGGATAGTTTGCCAGCTTATCTTTCTGGAGAATTAAAACCTATTCCTCAAGATCACAGCCAAGCTACTTTTTCACCTAATATCTCTCCAGAACATGAAAAATTAGATTGGACAATGTCTAATCAAGAAGTGTTCAATCATATTCGAGGTATGAACCCTTGGCCGGTAGCGCATACGTTTTTAGAGGGGCAACGTTTAAAAATTTACGAAGCTCAACTAGCTGAAGGAGAGGGATTACCTGGACAAGTTGTTGTCAAAACCAAAAAATCTTTGGTAATAGCTACTGGACAAGGTGCTTTGTCCTTGATCGTTGTGCAACCGGCTGGTAAACCTAAAATGTCAATAATAGACTTTTTAAACGGCATTGGTAGAAAACTTGAAGTAGGGGACATCATTGGCAGATAATTGGAAAAAAAGTACGCGAGGCAAAGCCCTCCTTGTCATTGAAGCTATTTTTGATCAGGGGGCTTACACAAACATAGCGCTTAATCAGCAACTAAGCAATAAAGCTTTATCTGCTAAGGACAGAGCTCTATTAACTGAGATTGTATATGGTACCGTTTCACGTAAAATTAGCTTGGAATGGTATTTAGCCCATTATGTCAAAGACCGAGATAAATTGGACAAATGGGTTTATTATCTCCTTATGCTCAGTCTTTATCAACTGACTTATTTAGATAAGTTACCAGCGCATGCCATTGTTAACGATGCGGTTGGTATTGCCAAAAATCGTGGCAATAAAAAAGGTGCAGAGAAGTTTGTCAATGCTATTTTACGTCAATTCACCAGCCATCCTCTCCCAGATATGGAAACAATTAAGCGTCGAAATAAGTATTATTCGGTCAAGTATTCACTGCCTGTTTGGTTGGTTAAAAAGTTAGAAGACCAATTTGGTTCTGACAGATCAGTGGCCATCATGGAAAGTTTATTTGTGCGTAGTAAGGCTAGTATTCGCGTGACAGACCCTTTGAAGCTAGAGGAAGTTGCTGAGGCTTTAGATGCAGAACGTTCCCTTTTATCAGCAACTGGTTTAACCAAAGCGTCAGGTCATTTTGCAGCCAGTGATTATTTCACAAATGGGGACATCACTATTCAAGATGAAAGCAGTCAGCTTGTAGCTCCTACTTTAAACATTGACGGTGACGACATAATTCTTGATGCGTGTAGCGCTCCAGGGGGCAAGACCTCTCATATAGCATCTTACTTAAAAACAGGTAAAGTTATTGCCTTAGATCTCTATGATCATAAACTAGAGTTGGTGAAGGAAAATGCTAACCGCTTAGGAGTTGCTGATAACATTGAGACAAGAAAACTAGATGCCAGAGAGGTTCATCGTCATTTTGAAAAGGATAGCTTTGATAAGATTTTGGTGGATGCTCCTTGCTCAGGAATTGGTTTGATTCGTCGAAAACCCGATATCAAATATAATAAAGAAAGTCAAGGTTTCAATGCTCTGCAAGCTATCCAGCTAGAGATATTGTCTAGTGTTTGTCAAACCTTGCGTAAAGGTGGTATAATAACATACAGTACTTGCACTATTTTTGATGAGGAGAATCGTCAAGTCATCGAAGCATTTTTACAGAGTCATCCTAATTTTGAACAAGTAAAACTGAACCATACACAAGCAGATATTGTCAAGGATGGTTATCTTATTATCACACCAGAACAATACCAGACTGATGGCTTCTTTATTGGACAAGTCAGACGAGTCTTGTAGTATTTTAGGAGGAAACTGACTGAGTCAGAAAAAACGTATGAAGATTTCATTAAAAACAGACATTGGGCAAAAACGCTCAAACAATCAAGATTTTATCAATAAGTTTGATAATAAAAAAGGCATCACTTTAGTGATTTTAGCAGACGGTATGGGTGGCCACAGAGCTGGAAATATTGCCAGTGAGATGACAGTCACAGACCTGGGAAGAGAATGGGTAAAAACAGACTTCACAGAGTTAAGTCAGATTAGAGATTGGTTATTTGAAACTATCCAGTCAGAAAATCAACGGATTTATGATCTAGGCCAATCAGAAGACTTTAAAGGAATGGGAACGACTGTTGAAGCAGTAGCTTTAGTTGAATCTAGCGCCATTTATGCTCATATTGGTGATTCACGGATTGGTCTTGTCCATGATGGGCATTATACCTTATTGACCAGTGATCATTCTTTAGTGAATGAGTTGGTTAAGGCAGGACAGATCACAGAAGAAGAAGCTGCTAGCCATCCACAAAGAAATATTATCACTCAATCTATTGGTCAAGCTTCCCCAGTAGAGCCTGATTTAGGAGTGAGGGTTTTGGAGCCAGGGGATTATCTTGTCATTAACAGTGATGGTCTAACCAATATGATTTCAAATGATGAAATTGTGACTATCTTGGGCAGTAAGGTTAGTCTTGATGAAAAAAACCAAGAAATGATTGACTTAGCTAACCTAAGAGGAGGCCTAGATAATATTACAATCGCTTTGGTTCATAACGAAAGTGAGGACGTCGAATGATTCAGATTGGCAAATTATTTGCTGGTCGTTATCGCATTCTGAAATCTATTGGCCGCGGTGGTATGGCGGATGTTTATTTAGCAAATGACTTGATCTTGGATAATGAAGACGTTGCAATCAAGGTCTTGCGTACCAATTATCAAACAGATCAGGTAGCAGTTGCGCGTTTCCAACGAGAAGCGCGGGCCATGGCTGAATTGAACCATCCCAATATTGTTGCCATCCGGGATATAGGTGAAGAAGACGGACAGCAATTTTTAGTAATGGAATATGTGGATGGTGCTGACCTAAAGAGATACATTCAAAATCATGCTCCATTATCTAATAATGAAGTGGTTAGAATTATGGAAGAAGTCCTTTCTGCTATGACTTTAGCCCACCAAAAAGGAATTGTACACAGAGATTTAAAACCTCAAAATATCCTACTAACTAAGGAGGGTGTTGTCAAAGTAACTGATTTCGGCATCGCAGTAGCCTTTGCAGAAACAAGCTTGACACAAACTAATTCGATGTTAGGCAGTGTTCATTACTTGTCTCCAGAACAGGCTCGCGGCTCCAAAGCGACGATTCAAAGTGATATTTATGCGATGGGGATTATGCTCTTTGAGATGTTGACAGGCCATATCCCTTATGACGGCGATAGTGCTGTTACGATTGCCTTGCAACATTTTCAAAAGCCTCTTCCATCTATTATCGAGGAGAACCACAATGTGCCACAAGCTTTGGAGAATGTTGTTATTCGAGCAACAGCCAAGAAATTAAGTGATCGTTACGGGTCAACCTTTGAAATGAGTCGTGACTTAATGACGGCGCTTAGTTATAATCGTAGTCGGGAGCGTAAGATTATCTTTGAGAATGTTGAAAGTACCAAACCCCTCCCCAAAGTGGCCTCAGGTCCCACCGCTTCTGTAAAATTGTCTCCCCCTACCCCAACAGTGTTAACACAGGAAAGTCGATTAGATCAAACTAATCAAACAGATGCTTTACAGCCCCCCACCAAAAAGAAAAAAAGTGGTCGTTTTTTAGGTACTTTATTCAAAATTCTTTTTTCTTTCTTTATTGTAGGTGTAGCACTCTTTACTTATCTTATACTAACTAAACCAACTTCTGTGAAAGTTCCTAATGTAGCAGGCACTAGTCTTAAAGTTGCCAAACAAGAACTGTATGATGTTGGGCTAAAAGTGGGTAAAATCAGGCAAATTGAGAGTGATACGGTTGCTGAGGGAAATGTAGTTAGAACAGATCCTAAAGCAGGAACAGCTAAGAGGCAAGGCTCAAGCATTACGCTTTATGTGTCAATTGGAAACAAAGGTTTTGACATGGAAAACTACAAAGGACTAGATTATCAAGAAGCTATGAATAGTTTGATAGAAACTTATGGTGTTCCAAAATCAAAAATCAAAATTGAGCGCATTGTAACTAATGAATATCCTGAAAATACAGTCATCAGTCAATCGCCAAGTGCGGGTGATAAATTTAATCCAAACGGAAAGTCTAAAATTACGCTCAGTGTTGCTGTTAGTGATACGATCACTATGCCTATGGTAACAGAATATAGTTATGCAGATGCAGTCAATACCTTAACAGCTTTAGGTATAGATGCATCTAGAATAAAAGCTTATGTGCCAAGCTCTAGCTCAGCAACGGGCTTTGTGCCAATTCATTCTCCTAGTTCTAAAGCTATTGTCAGTGGTCAATCTCCTTACTATGGAACGTCTTTGAGTCTGTCTGATAAAGGAGAGATTAGTCTTTACCTTTATCCAGAAGAAACACACTCTTCTAGTAGCTCATCGAGTTCAACGTCAAGTTCAAACAGTTCTTCAATAAATGATAGTACTGCACCAGGTAGCAACACTGAATTAAGCCCATCAGAAACTACTTCTCAAACACCTTAACAAAGAATAGTTAGTCTCATGTTTTACTGGCATGCCACTAACTATTCTTTTTAACTACTCGTCATATAAAGATGCAATTTTCCAGGAATTCTGATAAAATACAAAGAAATAAGGGGAAACTAATGAAAAAATTTCAATTCTTTTTACTTATCGAGTGTATACTGCTAGCTATGGGTATCATGACAATCTTGGATAATGATTTATCAAGTTTTATCCTAATTCTAGTTCTTATCTTATTAGCATTACGCTTTTATAACCAAGATAGCCGCAATAATTTTTTACTAACTGTCAGTTTATTGTTTCTTTTTTTAATTTTCATGCTTAATCCCTACATTATCATGGCTGTTCTTTTGGGGATAGTTTACATTTTCATTAACCATTTTTCACAAGTCAAAAAGAAGAATCGCTTTGCCTTGATTCGTTTCAAGGAAGAAAAGATTGAAGTGAACAATACCAAGCATCAATGGATTGGTACTGCTAATTATGAAAGTGATTATTATTGTTTTGATGACATTAACATCATTCGAATCTCAGGAAATGACACGGTTGACTTAACCAATGTTATTGTGACAGGAATGGATAATATCATTGTGATACGTAAAATTTTTGGAAATACGACTATATTGGTACCTATTGATGTCACTGTTACTTTAGATGTTAGTTCCATATACGGAAGCGTTGATTTTTTTAGATGTCAGCAATATGATTTGCGCAACGAATCTATTAAGTTAAAAGAAACGGATAACCAATCCCTTAAAAAAGTCAAAATTATCGTTACAACTATTGCCGGAAATGTTGAGGTGGATAGGCGATGAAAAAACGTTACTATGCTCTTGTTTGGCTCTACTCAACCATTACCATTTTATCTATTGTTTTTGTGGTCATGGATAATTTAGGAATCACTTTTAACTACCTTCGCAATCATTTATGGCAGGTCGAACGTCTAGGGTTTTCGATTTTATTGTTGATTGTTTCTGTGACTTTATTATTGTTGTTATTGTGGATTATTATGGATGATAACAGTAAGCGTAACATCAACCAAAATCTAAAATATATTCTCAATAATCGACGACTCTATCTAGATGAGACATCAGAAATCAATACTAATTTAAGTCGACTTTCTAAAAAAATGTCTCACCTGACTGCTAACATGCAAAAGAAAGAAAGTGCTTATATTCTTGATAGCCAAGAAGTTGTAAAACAAGAGCGCAAACGAATTGCAAGAGATTTACATGACACAGTCAGTCAAGAGCTATTCGCTTCGTCATTGATTTTATCAGGAATTTCGATGAGTTTGGAACAACTGGACAAAACACAATTACAAACACAGTTAACAACGGTTGAAGCAATGTTGCAAAATGCTCAAAATGATCTACGCATTCTCCTTTTGCATCTTAGACCTACCGAGCTAGCTAATCGGACTTTATCTGAGGGCCTTCATATGATTCTTAAGGAATTAACAGATAAAAGTGATATTGAAGTCATTTATAAGGAAACCATTGCTCAGCTTCCTAAAACAATGGAAGATAATCTTTTTAGAATTGCCCAAGAATTCATTAGCAACACGTTAAAACATGCTAAAGCTAGTCGAATTGAAGTTTATCTCAATCAAACCTCAACAGAATTACAATTGAAGATGATTGATGATGGTGTAGGATTTGATATGGATCAGGTAAGGGATTTGAGTTATGGTCTGAAGAATATTGAAGACCGTGTCAATGATTTAGCAGGAAACCTACATTTAATTAGTCAAAAAGGCAAAGGAGTTTCCATGGATATTAGACTGCCGATAGTGAAGGGAGATGACGATGAGTAAGATAAAAGTGATATTGGTCGATGATCATGAAATGGTCCGCATGGGACTCAAGAGTTTTTTGAATTTACAAGCTGATATTGATGTCGTTGGTGAGGCCTCTAATGGACGTGAAGGGGTTGATTTGGCATTGGCTTTGAAGCCAGATGTTTTGGTTATGGATCTAGTGATGCCAGAGTTAGGCGGTGTTGAGGCAACTTTAGAAGTCCTAAAAAAATGGAAAGAGGCTAAGGTACTTGTGTTAACTTCCTATCTAGATAATGAAAAGATATACCCTGTCATTGATGCAGGAGCGAAGGGTTATATGTTAAAAACATCGAGTGCGGCTGAAATTTTAAATGCCATTCGCAAGGTTTCAAAGGGAGAGTTAGCTATTGAAACAGAAGTTGACAAAAAAATTAAGGCGCATGATCAACACCCTGACTTGCATGAGGAACTAACAGCGCGTGAGTATGACATTTTACACCTTTTAGCTAAAGGGTATGATAATCAGACCATCGCTGATGAACTCTTTATTTCCTTAAAAACCGTCAAAACACATGTGTCCAATATTCTAGCCAAGTTAGAAGTTGGTGACCGAACCCAAGCGGTTGTCTATGCTTTTCGACATCATTTAGTCCCCCAAGACGATAATTAATGCTATAATATAGGGTATAGCAAATTGGAGGAAAGTATGGACGCAAAACTAAAATACAAAGCTAAAAAAATCAAAATGGTGTTCTTTGATATTGATGATACCTTGAGGGTCAAAGATACGGGTTATATGCCTGAGTCGATTCAAAGAGTATTTAAGGCTTTGAAGGCAAAAGGCATCTTGGTTGGTATTGCTTCAGGTCGCGCTCGGTACGGTGTTCCACAAGAAGTTCAAGATTTACATGCTGACTATTGTGTCAAATTAAATGGAGCTTATGTCAAAGACGATGCTAAAACTATTATTTTCCAAGCTCCGATTCCAGCAGATGTTGTTGTGGCCTATAAAAAATGGGCGGATGATATGGGCATTTTTTATGGAATGGCGGGTCGTCATGAAGCGGTGTTGTCCGCTCGAAATGACATGATTAGCAATGCTATTGATAATGTCTACGCTCAACTAGAGGTCTGTCCGGATTATAATGAGTATCATGATGTTTACCAGATGTGGACTTTCGAGGACAAGGGAGATGGCTTGCAGTTGCCTGCTGAATTAGCAGAGCACCTTCGTTTGGTCAGATGGCACGATAACTCATCAGATGTTGTCTTGAAAGGTACGTCAAAAGCGCTAGGTGTTTCAAAAGTAGTTGACCATTTAGGATTAAAACCTGAAAATATTTTGGTTTTTGGAGATGAACTCAATGACCTAGAGTTATTTGACTATGCTGGTATCAGTATTGCAATGGGAGTATCACATCCATTACTGCAAGAAAAAGCAGATTTTATCACAAAAAAAGTTGAAGAAGATGGCATTTTATATGCCTTGGAGGAATTAGGATTGATTGACAAAGAATTACAGTTTCCACAATTGGATTTGCCAAACCATAAAGGACCAAAAGCAACCATTAAAACAAACCATGGCGATATGACCCTGGTCTTGTTCCCAGATCATGCTCCTAAAACAGTAGCCAATTTCTTAGGTTTGGCTAAAGAAGGGTACTATGATGGGATTATCTTCCACCGTATTATTCCTGAATTTATGATTCAAGGGGGCGATCCAACAGGAACAGGAATGTGTGGACAATCCATCTATGGTGAAAGTTTTGAAGATGAATTTTCGGATGAACTCTATAATCTCCGTGGGGCCTTGTCGATGGCTAATGCGGGACCAAATACTAACGGCAGTCAGTTCTTTATTGTTCAAAATAGTAAGATTCCTTATGCCAAAAAAGAACTAGAACGTGGTGGTTGGCCGGCTCCAATTGCAGCTTCTTACGCTGCAAATGGTGGAACTCCTCACCTTGATCGTCGTCATACGGTCTTTGGTCAGCTTGTGGACGAAACTTCATTCCAAGTTTTGGATTTGATTGCTGGCGTTGAAACTGGCGCACAGGATAAACCTAAAGAAGACGTTATCATTGAAACAATCGAGGTATTTGACTAATGAAAATTGGCGACAAACTGCATGGCACCATCACTGGGATTAAACCATACGGAGCCTTTGTTGCCCTTGAAAATGGGACAACAGGTCTCATTCATATTTCAGAAATAAAAACGGGATTTATTGACGATATTGATCAATTATTGGCTATAGGCAACCAGGTTTTAGTACAAGTAATTGATATTGATGAATATAGTAAAAAGCCAAGTTTATCTATGCGGACCTTAGCAGAAGAAAAACAGCATTTTTTCCATCGTCATCGTTATTCCAACAGTCGGCACAAGATTGGCTTTAGGCCACTTGAAGAGCAGTTACCTCAGTGGATTGAAGAAAGCCTGCAGTTTTTAAAAAAGAACACTAAAAAGAGTCTGGAACCTTAGTAGTTCCAAACCCTTTTTTATTTCGTCTTAATTACTGGTACATCATAGAGTTCAGTCGATAAATAGCGTTCGCCATTATCTGGTAAAATAGTTAACACATGTTTGCCTTTTCCTAACTGTTTAGCGACTTCAATAGCGGCGTAAAGAGCAGCTCCAGAAGAAATCCCAACCAGGAAGCCTTCCTTAGCTCCTGTTAGTCGAGCAGTTTCTAAAGCATCTTTCGATTTAACACGGATAATTTGGTCATAGGCTTTGGTATCTAACGTGTTTGGGATAAATCCAGCTGATATACCTTGAATTTTATGTGGTCCAGGCTCTTGACCAGATAAGACAGCAGATTCTTCAGCTTCAACAGCATAGATAACAGTTTCAGGGTTAGCTTTTTTCAAGACATGTGAAACACCAGAAAGTGTTCCTCCAGTACCAACACCAGATACGAATGCATCTAAAGAAATCTCCTTAAAAGCTTCCAAAATTTCTTGAGCTGTTGTTTTTTCATGGATGCTTGGATTGGCAGGGTTATTAAATTGCATAGGCATCCAAGCACCTAGTTCTATTGCTAAAGTTTCAGCTTTTGCAATAGCCCCTTTCATACCTTCTGCTCCAGGTGTTAAGACAAGCTCTGCACCATAAGCCTGAATGATTTGCCGTCTTTCCAAGCTCATAGTTTCGGGCATAACAATAATGACTCGATACCCTTTAGCAGCACCTACCCATGCAAGACCAATACCTGTATTACCACTTGTTGGTTCGATAATAACGTCACCAGGACTTATCAGACCTTCAGCTTCAGCAGCTTCAATCATCGATAAAGCAATACGATCTTTAACAGAAGATCCTGGGTTAAAAGCTTCTAATTTTACATAAACGTCAGCAGCTTCGTTTGGAATTAAACGGTTAAGTTTGATAATAGGTGTTTGACCTACTAATTCTGTTATAGTTTTGTAAATTTTAGTCATAGTTTAGCCTCTTTTCTTGATACAAAATAAATACGCTGTGTATTTAAGTATAAGGAGAGATATTATTAAAGTAAAATACAGATTTACTATCACTCTGATAATAAAGCCATATCACTTTTGTTGATGATTAATCACAGGGGAATTCAATAACTTTGGATCCGATTTTCTCACAGCTTATCTGACCATGATAATAATTTGTTAAAGTATCAATGAGATTTTCCACACGTTCAGTATCACAATAAAGTGTTGTCTTTATCGTGTCTGAAAACTTAGTTTCTGTTTCGGTTAAAGCCAATTGATCTAGCAAGTTAGAGTATAGTTGATATTGGGGATAAGAAAGTGTGATTTCTAGTCCTATCTGCTGTTTAACTTCAATGATGCCAAATCGTTTAATAGCTGTTGCGGTCATGTTAGAGTATGCTCTGATTAACCCACCTGTTCCTAATTTAATACCACCAAAGTAACGCGTTACCACAACTACTACATTTGTTAAACACTGCTTTTCTAACACAGAAAGGATAGGTATTCCAGCAGTTCCTGAAGGTTCACCATCATCACTTGAGCGCTTGATCTGTCTGTTGTTACCGATAATCATCGCAAAGCAGGAATGATTAGCTTTGTAATGTTCTTTTTTGATAGCATTAACAAAATTCTTACCATCTTCTTCAGTGCTCACTCGTTTGATATGACAAATGAAACGAGATTTTTTAATACTTTCTTCGAAAAAACCACTGGCTTTGATTGTCTTAAAATGTTCCATAAAAAAATTGTACAAGAAAAGATAAAAATTAGCAAAAAAAAGCGAATAATAAAGTATGGAGTCTATTGAAAATAGTTATGGACGGTTGTTGCTAGAAAGCCAGTTACCAGATTCAGCAAAGCAGCTTGCTCAACCTTTAAAAAGTGTAGTAATATTGAGAGGAAAAATGATTTGTCAACGTTGTCACTATCAGCTTGATGAAGAAGCACGATTGCCAAGTGGAGCCTATTATTGCCGATTTTGTCTTGTCTTTGGACGAAATCAATCAGATAAATTGCTCTATGCTATCCCACCTATGCATTTTCCAAAAGGTAATTATCTGGTTTGGGGTGGTCAACTAACTGCTTATCAAGAGATGATTTCCCAACAATTATTAATCAATATGCAAAATCAAAAAACAACATTAGTTCATGCTGTAACTGGTGCAGGAAAAACAGAAATGATTTATGCTGCGATTGAGGCGGTAATTAACACAGGTGGCTGGGTTTGCATTGCCAGCCCAAGAGTAGATGTTTGTGTAGAGGTGGCTACTCGTTTATCCCAAGCCTTCTCCTGCAGCATCTGTTTAATGCACGCAGAGTCTCTTCCTTATCAAAGAGCTCCTATTATAGTAGCCACAACGCATCAGCTGCTAAAATTTCACAAGGCTTTTGATCTCTTAATTATTGATGAAGTAGACGCATTCCCTTTTGTAAATAATATTCAACTTCATTATGCTGCAAGTCAGGCTTTAAAAGAAGGTGGCGCAAAGATTTTATTAACTGCAACTTCAACTAGAACTTTAGAAAGAAAGGTAAACAAGGGAGAAGTAGTCAAGCTGACATTGGCGAGACGCTTTCATAATAGGCCATTAGTTATTCCAAAATTTATAAGAAGTTTTAATCTATTTAAAATGATACATCGGCAAAAACTTCCTCTTAAAATTTTAAAATACTTAAAAAAACAAAGAAAAACAGGCTATCCCCTTTTAATTTTTCTACCCACTATTATAATGGCAGAATCTGTTACAGCAATCTTAAAAGAGTTATTGCCCGCCGAACAAATAGCTTGTGTTTCTAGTCAATCACAAAACAGGAAAGAAGATATCACAGCTTTTCGTCAAGGGAAAAAAACGATTTTAATTACAACATCAATTTTAGAAAGGGGTGTGACATTTCCCCAAATTGATGTTTTTGTTCTTGGGTCTCATCATCGTGTCTATAGTTCCCAAAGTCTTGTTCAAATTGCTGGACGAGTTGGAAGATCTATAGACAGACCAGACGGAACGTTATATTTCTTTCATGAAGGTATCAGTAAAGCAATGCTACTAGCAAGAAAAGAGATTAAAGAAATGAATTATAAAGGGTATTCGCATGATCTGTCTACTATGTCAACAAATTAGTCAAACACCAATAAGTATTACAGAAATCATCTTTTTAAGACGTATCTCTTCACCGATTTGTCAACAATGTCAAAAAAGCTTTCAAAAGATAGGAAAAAGTGTTTGTGCGACATGTTGTGCAAACTCAGATATAATAGCTTGTCGAGATTGTCTAAAATGGGAAAACAAAGGATACAATGTAAATCATAGAAGCTTATATTGTTATAATGCTGCTATGAAAGCATACTTCAGTCAATATAAGTTTCAAGGAGACTATTTATTAAGAAAAGTTTTTGCAGTAGAACTTGCCGATGTTATCACCAAGTACTATAAAGGCTATATCCCAGTCCCGGTTCCTGTAAGTCCCGGTTGTTTTCGAGAAAGACAATTTAATCAAGTGAGCGCTATTCTTGAGGCAGCTAATGTTAGCTACCTTTCTCTTTTTGAAAAGCTAGATAATACTCACCAATCTTCCAGAACAAAAAAAGAGAGATTATTAGTAGAAAAATCTTATCGACTACTAAAAGTATCAAACATTCCTGATAAAATCCTTATAGTAGATGATATTTATACTACTGGTAGTACAATTATCGCTCTTAGAAAACAATTGGCTAAAGTAGCAAATAGTGACATTAAAAGTTTGTCAATTGCACGTTAAAACTTGCAAATTTTCATGAAAGCAGTATAATAGTATTAAAGATAAAGTAAGCGCTTCAAGCGCGAGAAAGAGGTATCCTATGATTAAGTTCAGTATTCGTGGAGAAAATATCGAAGTGACAGAAGCTATTCGCGATTATGTAGAATCAAAGCTTACTAAAATCGAAAAATATTTTGCTAAAGACCAAGAAATAGATGCACGTGTTAATTTAAAAGTTTATCGGGAGAGATCTTCAAAAGTTGAGGTAACGATCCCATTAGATTCAGTAACCCTTCGTGCTGAAGATGTTTCACAGGATATGTACGGCTCTATTGATTTAGTTGTTGATAAGATCGAACGCCAAATTAGAAAAAATAAAACCAAAATTGCTAAAAAACATCGCGAAAAGGTTCCAACTGGTCAAGTCTTTACAACTGAGTTTGAAGCTGAAGAAGTCGATGAGATACCAGAAGTACAAGTTGTACGTACTAAAAATGTGACATTAAAACCAATGGATGTTGAAGAAGCGCGTTTACAGATGGAACTATTGGGACATGATTTCTTTATCTACACTGATTCTGAAGATGGCGCAACAAACATTTTATACCGTCGCGAAGATGGAAACCTAGGATTAATAGAAGCTAAATAGTTCACAACTAAAACCTACAGGGATGATTATACGTATTTTAAAAGTGGGAAAAAGCTATTCATGTTTAGAGGTGACATGATGAAAATGAGATTAAGTGATAGATACGACAGTCATTATGCTAACAAAAGTATCTATTACAGTTCCTCTTTAAGTAAATCTTACGTAAAATTAGTTTGAAAAAAGATTAGTCCCAATTCTGGGCTAGAAATTCTCAAAAAATATGAAAAAGCGCGTTTTCAGAATATAAAGCGCGTTTTTTTCTTTTTCCATTTAACAATAAAAAACTCATGACGAACATGGTATCATAAGAGAATTTTTACTTTTTAAAAAAAGGTCAAAGACTTTCTGACACCAAATAAAAATAGAATTTTTTCTAACTAAAAATAATAGCACAATCTTTGGCAGCAATCTGAATTGTTTTTCCATAAAAGATTTAAGCACTTACGTTTGCTTAAAATATAGGTTATGTGACGTGCGTGCAAGATCAGATTATAACAAAATAGTTCCAAATAAGCCTATCACTGAGAAAGCATCACAGAAGGGTTAAACTTTTTTTGTATTAGCGTTTTATCAGTACAACCTAACACTTATTTTTATAAAAAAATAAAAAAGCTATTGACAATCTTATACAAGATATCGTATACTAATAAAGCTGTCAGAGAGGTTCCTGTAACACACTTATTGAAAAAAGATGAAAAAGTAGTTGACAGG
>JGI2924J29684_1078751_pt1 | contig 163334 bp, 146 predicted proteins | sample BenlonsequencITS_FD_29684 | JGI IMG/M metagenome (IMG submission 29684) | reverse complement strand
CCGTGCGCACCTGTACAACCCGCGCAACGTAGTGCCCGAGTCGAAGATGCCGTCCTACCCGTGGCTGGTCGAGAACACCCTCGACGGCAAGGACACCGCCAAGAAGATGTCGGCGCTGCGCACCCTCGGCGTGCCCTATACCGAAGAAGACATCGCTGGTGCCCGGGATGCCGTTCGCGGCAAGACCGAGATGGACGCCATGGTGGCTTACCTGCAAGTACTCGGCACTGCACTCACCAACAAACGGTAACGCATGATGGAAATCGGGACTCTTCGCGGCCTGGGCACAATTCTGGTATTCGTCGCCTTCATCGGCGTGGTGCTCTGGGCCTACAGCAGCAAACGCAAGCAAAGCTTCGACGAAGCAGCCAACCTGCCCTTCGCAGACGACGAGACCGACGCCAAGAAGCGTGATGAAGAAGCTTCCAGGAGTAAGAAATAAATGACCTCGTTTTGGAGTTGGTACGTCACCCTGCTGAGCCTCGGCACCATTGCCGCGCTGGTGTGGCTGCTACTGGCAACTCGCAAGGGCCAACGCCCTGACAGCACAGAAGAAACTGTCGGCCATTCCTATGACGGCATCGAGGAATACGACAACCCGCTGCCACGCTGGTGGTTCATGCTGTTCGTCGGCACCGTGATCTTTGCCCTCGGCTACCTGGTGCTGTATCCGGGACTGGGCAACTGGAAAGGCATCCTGCCCGGCTATGAAGATGGCTGGACCCAGGTAAAGGAATGGCAGCGCGAGATGGACAAGGCCGATGAGCAGTACGGCCCGCTGTATGCCAAGTACGCTGCCATGCCGGTCGAAGAAGTTGCCAAGGATCCGCAAGCCTTGAAGATGGGTGGCCGCCTGTTCGCCTCCAACTGCTCGGTCTGTCACGGCTCCGACGCCAAGGGCGCCTACGGCTTCCCGAACCTGACCGACGACGATTGGCTGTGGGGCGGTGAGCCTGAGACGATCAAGACCACCATCCTGCATGGCCGTCAGGCTGCAATGCCGGCCTGGAAGGACGTGTTCGGTGAAGAAGGCATCCGTAACGTGGCTGGCTACGTTCGCAGCCTCTCTGGCCGTGATACCCCAGAGGGTATCAGCGTCGACATTGAGCAGGGTCAAAAAATCTTCGCCGCCAACTGTGTAGTCTGCCATGGACCGGAAGCCAAGGGCGTTGCAGCCATGGGCGCGCCGAACCTGACCGACAATGTATGGCTCTATGGTTCGAGCTTCGCTCAGATCCAGCAGACCCTGCGCTACGGTCGCAACGGCCGCATGCCGGCCCAGGAAGCAATCCTTGGCAATGACAAGGTGCACTTGCTGGCAGCCTACGTCTACAGCCTGTCGCAGCAACCGGAGCAGTGAAAGATCGAGGTCGGGAGTGACGTCCTGTCACACCCGACCTCAAAGCTCCGGGCGTACCATTCGCAGCTGGACAGAAAAATGATCCTGGTTGGCACGTATCGACCAGGACACCCACCTTCCGCCGTGGTACGCACTCGATGACTGAGCAGATCCCCGTTCGTGATGTAACCCCCCCGTCCAAGGCCGGAGCGTCAGCTGACCTTTACGCCGCGCGCGAAAAGATCTACACCCGGGCCTTCAGCGGCTTGTTCCGCAACCTGCGACGCGTTGGCGGCGCAGTTCTGTTTATCCTGTTCTTCGGAACCGTCTGGCTAAACTGGAACGGCCGTCAAGCCGTCTGGTGGGACCTGCCAGAGCGCAAATTCCATATCTTCGGGGCTACGTTCTGGCCTCAGGATTTCATGCTGTTGTCGTGGCTGCTGATCATCTGCGCCTTCGGCCTGTTCTTCATCACGGTCTTTGCCGGCCGTGTCTGGTGCGGCTACACCTGCCCGCAGAGTGTCTTCACCTGGGTATTCATGTGGGCCGAAAAGATCACCGAAGGTGATCGCAACCAACGCATGAAACTCGACAAGGCGCCAATGAGCGCCAACAAGTTCGCTCGCAAACTCGCCAAGCACGCGATCTGGCTGGCCGTCGGCATTCTGGTGGCCATCACCTTCGTCGGCTATTTCACGCCGATCCGCGAGCTGGTGCCCGATCTGCTCACCTTGAACGTCAACGGCTGGGCTGCGTTCTGGATCGGCTTCTTCACCCTTGCCACCTACGGCAGCGCCGGCTTCTTGCGCGAGCAGGTGTGCATCTATATGTGTCCGTATGCGCGCTTCCAGAGCGTGATGTTCGACAAGGACACCCTGATCGTCTCCTACGACCCGCGTCGCGGCGAAAAACGTGGTCCACGCAAAAAAGACGCGGACTACAAAGCCATGGGTCTTGGCGATTGCATCGACTGCACGATGTGCGTGCAGGTCTGCCCCACCGGTATCGATATCCGTGACGGACTGCAGATCGAATGCATCGGCTGTGCTGCATGCATCGACGCCTGCGACGCCATCATGGACAAGATGAACTACCCGCGCGGTTTGATCAGTTACACCACTGAGCACAACCTGTCGGGCCAGAAGACTCACCTGCTGCGTCCGCGCCTGATCGGCTATGCGGTTGCGCTGCTGGCCATGATGAGTCTGTTCTCCTACGCCGTGTATGATCGCCCGCTGGTCAAGCTGGACGTGCTCAAGGATCGTGTGCTCTACCGCGAGAACGAGTTGGGCAACATCGAAAACGTCTACACCCTGAAAATCATGAACAAGGCTCAACGCGAGCAGACCTTCGTGATTGAGGCATCCGGCCTGGACGGCCTGGTCTATGAAGGTCGCAGTGAGGTACGCGCCGAAGCAGGCGAACTGGTCACCATTCCGGTTGAACTGTCCATCGCGCCTGAGAAGCTACCTTCGAGCACCAATGAGATCGTCTTCAGCATCCGCTCGATAGACGATGCATCGATAAACGATGATGCCGACAGCCGTTTCATCGGCCCGAGCATCCGCTAAGCAAGGTAATACATGCGCTCTGAAAACGAACAAACGCGTTGGTACACCCAGTTCTGGGCTTGGTTTGTCATCGCAATATTGGTCTTCGCGGTTGTATTGGGGCTGTCACTGCTGACCATCGCGATTCGCAATGCCGACACGCTCGTCGCGGACAATTACTATGACGCCGGAAAAGGCATCAATCAGTCGCTGGAGCGCGAGAAGCTGGCGGAGCGTCTGCAAATGCAGGCGAGCATTTCACTCAATGACGAGCGGGGCCTTGCCGAGGTGCAGCTGAGCGGCGCAAGCCGCCCGCAACAGCTGGTGCTGAATTTGCTCTCTCCGACCCAACCCGAGCGTGATCGTCGCGTCATCCTGCAGCCTCAGGGAGATGGTCTCTATCAAGGACAGATGCAGGAGCCGATCAGCGGTCGCCGCTTCATCGAACTGCTCGGCCGGGAAGGCGAGCAGGACTGGCGCCTGTACGGGGAAAAGACCATCGAGACTGGCCGCGCCGTCGAACTGAAGCCTTGATCAGCTGATGGCAAAACCCCTTCCCTGTTACCACTGCGGCCTGCCAGTTCCGACTGGCAGCCCGTACCAGGCCCGCGTGCTGGGAGAGATGCGGGCCTTGTGCTGCCCAGGCTGTCAGGCAGTTGCCGAAGCTATCGTCAAAGGTGGCCTGGAAAGCTACTACCAGCATCGAAGCGACACCGCCATCAATCCGCAGTCGCTCCCACAGGAGCTTAATGAGGAGATGGCCCTGTACGATCGCAAGGATGTACAGCAGCCCTTCGTTCAGCACCAGGGCGAGTTGGCCAGTACATCGTTGATGATCGAAGGCATCAGCTGCGCCGCCTGCGGCTGGCTGATCGAGCGTCACCTGCGCAACCTGAACGGCGTGGCCGAGGCCAGTCTCAATCTGTCCAACCACCGATTGAGCGTACGCTGGAGCGATGCCCAGCTTCCGCTCAGCGAGCTGCTAGGGGAGCTGCGTCGAATCGGTTATGCGGCCCACCCCTATCAGGCCGATCAGGCCGCCGAGCGTCTGGCCAGCGAGAACCGCCGATCCTTGCGGCAACTGGGCGTCGCCGGCCTGCTCTGGATGCAGGTGATGATGGCCACCATGGCCACCTGGCCGGAGTTCAATCTCGACCTCTCGGAAAGCTTCTTTGTCACGCTGCGCTGGACGGCTCTGCTGCTGACCACGCCGATCGTGTTCTATTGCTGCACAGATTTTTTCAAGGGAGCCCTGAGAGATCTGCGCACCCGCCACCTGACCATGGACGTCTCGGTCTCGCTGGCCATCGGCGGCGCCTACGTTGCCGGTATCTGGTCGACGATTACCGGCCAGGGCGAACTCTACTTCGATGCTGTGGGCATGTTTGCCCTGTTTCTGCTGGCCGGGCGTTACCTGGAGCGACGCGCGCGCGAGCGCACCGCAGACGCTACGGCACAGCTGGTCAATCTGCTGCCGGCGTCGTGCCTGAAGCTCGATGCCGACGGGCACAGCAATCGCATCCTGCTCAGCGAACTGCAACTGGGTGACCGTGTGCTGGTGCAACCTGGCGCATTGATTCCTGCAGACGGGACCATCATCAGTGGCCAATCGAGCGTCGACGAGTCGGTTCTCACCGGCGAATACCTCCCCCTCCCGCGCGGTTGCGGCGACGCAGTGACCGCTGGCACGCTGAATGTCGAAGGCCCGCTGACCGTCGAAGTGCAGGCCTTGGGCGATGACACCCGCCTGTCCGCTATAGTCCGCCTGCTGGAACGCGCCCAGGCGGACAAACCCAAGCTTGCCGAATTGGCCGACAAGGTCGCGCAATGGTTCCTGCTGGTGGTGTTGGTGGTTGCAACCGTCGTAGGGCTGGTGTGGTGGCAAATCGACCCTCAGCGTGCGTTCTGGATCGTGCTGGCGCTATTGGTTGCCACTTGCCCTTGCGCACTCTCGCTGGCAACTCCAACGGCACTCACGACAGCAACCGGCACGCTGCACAAACTCGGCCTGCTGCTGACCCGCGGGCACGTGCTCGAGGGTCTCAATCAGATCGATACCGTGGTATTCGACAAGACCGGCACCCTCACCGAGGGGCGCCTGACGCTTACCGCCGTACACCCACTCGGCGCCCTCGACGCCGATGCTTGCTTGGCGCTGGCCGCAGCTCTCGAGAACCGCTCCGAACATCCGATTGCGCGTGCCTTCGGCCGTGCACCTCTGGCCGCCGAATCGGTCGAGACGGTGCCGGGGCTCGGCTTGCTGGGCTGCGTCGAGGGACGCAACCTGCGTATAGGCCAACCCAATTTCGTCGCCGAAGGCTTTTCCCAACCGGCGCCCGTCATTCCCGGTGAACAAGGCCAATGGCTGCTGCTTGGCGATGAACGGGGTCCGCTGGCTTGGTTGGTGCTCGACGACCGTCTTCGTGACGATGCGCCTGCTTTGCTGGCTGCTTGCCGTCGTCGCGGCTGGCAGACATTGCTGCTCTCCGGCGACAGCTCGCCTATGGTCGGCCAGATTGCTAAAGAACTCGGCATCGACCAGGCCGAAGGCGGCATGACTCCTGCTGCGAAGCTCACGCGACTGCAGGCACTGCAAGCTCAGGGGCATCGGGTGCTGATGCTCGGCGATGGGGTCAATGACGTCCCGGTGCTCGCGGCAGCGGACATCAGCGTTGCCATGGGGTCGGCCACCGACCTGGCAAAAACCAGCGCCGATGCAGTGCTGCTATCCAACCGCCTCACCAGCCTGGCACAGGCTTTCGACGTTGCGCGGCGTAGCCGCCGCATCATCATCGAAAACCTCACCTGGGCAAGCCTGTACAATGGCCTGATTCTGCCCTTTGCCGCCATCGGCTGGGTGACTCCGCTCTGGGCAGCGCTGGGTATGTCGATCAGCTCGCTGCTGGTGGTTTTGAATGCCCTGCGGCTGACACGTCAGCCTGCGAATAACGGCTGACTCCAGTCGAGATGTGCTGTGGCGCGGCAGTTGCGTACTTAGTTGACGCCACTGCCGCACAGTAATCGCAGCTGAAGACTTCGCTTCGGATCCTGGAGGTTCTGATGGCCGCTTTGTATATCCTCATCCCTGTTGCGGTGGTCCTGGTGGCCGTTGCGATCTGGGTATTCTTTTGGGCCGTGAACAGCGGGCAATTCGACGATCTCGACGGGCCCGCCCATAGCATCCTGTTCGATGATGAGGAGCCGCAGAAGCCTACCGGCTCCGAACTACAGAAAAACCCGGAAACCGAGCAACGGAAACGCAACGGTGAGTGAGCTGGCGCCGCTGCTGCTGTCCGCATTCGTGCTAGGCCTGCTCGGGGGCGGTCATTGCCTGGGCATGTGCGGCGGCCTGATGGGTGCGCTGACCATGGCCATTCCGGCTGATCAGCGCGCCAAGCGCCTTCGCCTGTTGATCGCCTACAACCTGGGTCGCGTATCGAGCTATGCCCTTGCCGGCTTCCTCATTGGCCTGGCGGGCTGGGCGGTTGCCAACAGTCCCGCAGCGATGGCGCTGCGCGTCGTTGCCGCGCTATTGCTGATTACCATGGGCTTGTATCTGGCGGGCTGGTGGAGCGGGCTGACGCGCATCGAGGCCTTAGGTCGAGGCCTTTGGCGCCATATCCAGCCCGTCGCCAGCCGCTTCATGCCTGTCACCAGCGTGCCGCGCGCCCTGCTATTGGGTGCGCTGTGGGGCTGGCTGCCCTGCGGCCTGGTCTATAGCACGCTGTTGTGGTCGGCCAGCCAGGGCGATGCGCTGGATAGCGCAATGCTGATGCTGGCCTTTGGCGTCGGCACGTGGCCGGTACTGCTTGCCACAGGCCTGGCTGCCGAGCGGCTTACCGCCTTGTTACGCAAGCGTGGCGTACGGGTCATCGGCGGCGTGATGGTGATTCTTTTCGGCCTGTGGACGCTGCCCGGCCCGCACCAGCAGTGGCTGATGGGGCATGGCGCGGTGGCTTCACACGGGCAGCACGCGCACTAGGGTAGCGCTGGCGAGGCATCAGGGCTCCTTGGGCAACTGCCGCTTGTGCGCCGTTTTGTCGTAGGTTTCGACAATGATTCGGGCGGCCTCGTCCGGTACTGGCTTGCCCTGTAGAAAATCATCGATGTTGCTATAGCTGACGCCATGGGCGGCCTCGTCGGGCTTGCCTGGCGAGAGCTCCTCGAGGTCGGCGGTGGGCACCTTGTGCACCAGTTGATCCGGAGCACCCAGTGCTGCCGCAATCTGCCGAACCTGATCCTTGACCAAGCCGGCAAGCGGGGTCAGGTCACACGCGCCATCACCAAATTTGGTGAAGAAGCCCATCACCGCCTCGGCCGCATGGTCGGTACCGATAACCAGGCCCTGTCGAGCATTGGCGATGGTGTACTGAGCAACCATGCGCATCCGTGCCTTGGTGTTCCCCAGTACGAAATCACGCTGCGCAGGGCTCAGCGGGTCGAGCGCCTGCGTGGCCGCCGCCAGCCCCAGCACGGCAGTGCCGATATTCACGGTATGGCACTCGTCGGGCTTGATGGTATCCACCGCCATCTGGGCTTCATGCTCGTCGCGCTGCACCTGATAAGGCAGGCGCACGGCAATGAAACGATAGTCGTCTCCCTCTCCCGCTTCGCGCATAGCAGCGACCGCTCGTTGCGCCAGCAGGCCCGCAGTGGTTGAGTCGACCCCGCCACTGATCCCCAACACCAGGGTTTTCAGGCCCGACTCGCGCAAGCACGACTGGATGAAGCTCACTCGGCGATCAATTTCAGCCTGTACCGACTCCGGCCCGCTGAATGGTGCGCAGACTTTGAGCGCGGTTGCGATTTCCTGCTGGCGGCTGTGCATGAAACTCTCCTCTGTTGATATGAAGGCTCTGCAGAAACAACAAGACACTGCATGATCATCTGACCACGAATCAGCGAGATCCCTCCGGCTGTCGGCACCGATCTGGCCCAGCGCGCTAGCGTCGGATCAAGTTTGATACAGGTCAAGTCTGCCGCAGGGCCCTGCCCCTAAAATCCAGCGACCGCCGTCATGACCGGGAACGCACATGCTCGACTCCATTCGCTGGGATTCCGACCTGATCCGTCGTTACGATCAGGCTGGCCCGCGCTATACGTCGTACCCGACCGCGGCCCAGTTCAATGACAGGATCGGCTCGTTCGACCTGCTGCATGCGCTGCGCAGCAGCCGTCAGGCGTCACGCCCGCTGTCCCTTTACGTCCACCTGCCGTTCTGCGCAAACGTTTGCTATTACTGCGCATGCAACAAGATTGTCACCAAGGATCGGGGCCGCGCACTGCCCTATCTGGAGCGCCTCGAAAAAGAAATCGAGCTGATCGCCTGCCACCTGAGCAAGGATCAGGTGGTGGAGCAGCTACACCTCGGTGGCGGCACGCCCACGTTCCTCAGCCATGACGAACTGCGCCGGCTGATGAGCCATCTGCGTCAGCATTTTCACCTCCAGGATGACGACCACGGCGATTTCGGCGTCGAAGTCGATCCGCGTGAGGCCGACTGGCCTACCATCGGCCTGCTGCGCGAGCTCGGTTTCAACCGCATCAGCATTGGCGTTCAGGATCTCAACCCGGACGTACAACGCGCTATCAACCGCATGCAGACGCTCGAGCAGACGCGCACCATCATCGAAGCGGCCCGCACGCTGCAGTACCGCTCGCTGAACGTGGACCTGATCTATGGTCTGCCGCTACAGACCCCGGCAGGTTTCGGCAAAACGGTCGAGGCGATCATTGATCTGCAGCCCGATCGGCTGTCGCTATTCAACTATGCCCACCTACCCGAACGCTTTGCGCCACAGCGGCGCATAAATGCCGCGGACCTACCCGCGCCGAGCGAGAAGCTACGCATGCTCGAGCAGAGCATCATGCTGCTTGCCGATGCGGGATATCGCTACATCGGCATGGACCACTTCGCCCTGCCAGATGATGAACTGGCGATGGCGCAGGAAGACGGTAGCCTGCAACGAAATTTCCAGGGTTACACCACCCACGGCCATTGCGATTTGGTGGGCCTGGGGGTTTCAGCGATCAGCCAGGTCGGCGATCTCTATTGTCAGAACGCGTCGGACATAGCGGCCTACCAGCAACGTCTGGACCAGAACCAGCTGGCCACCGCAAGGGGGTTGCGCTGCAATCAGGATGATCGCATCCGCCGCGCGGTCATTCAGTCGCTCATCTGCGACTTCGCCCTCGGCTTCGAGCAGCTCCAGCGCGATTACGCAGTCGATTTCCGCCAGTATTTCGCCGACGCATGGCCAATGCTGGAGCAAATGTCGGCGGACGGCCTGATCGAACTGAGTGATTCCCACCTGCTGATCCAGCCAGCCGGGCGTCTTTTGGTCAGATCAATTTGCATGCTTTTTGATCACTATCTGCCTGAGCATACCAATCACGGTTTTTCGCGCGTGATCTAGGGAACTTTTTCTGCTCTGCCAGTCCTGCGACGCTCTAGCCGATTGGCCATCGCAGACGTCCTGAGTTAACCTTGCGCGCTATAACCAGGTTTCCAGGAAGCCATCTATGTCCGAATCGATCAAGGTCCGTGCGCAGCGGCAAGCCCATTGCAAGGATTGCAGCCTTTCCGGGCTCTGCCTGCCCCTGTCACTGAACATGCACGACATGGACGCTTTGGATGACATCGTCAAGCGTGGCCGTCCGCTGAAAAAAGGTGAAACCCTATTCCGTCAGGGTGACGTTTTCAGTTCTGTATTCGCGGTACGCTCCGGTGCGCTGCGTACCTTTAGCGTGACCGATGGCGGCGAGGAGCAAATCACCGGCTTCCATCTGCCTAGTGAGCTGGTGGGGTTGTCCGGCATGGATACCGAAAGCTATCCGGTCACGGCCCAGGCACTGGAAACCACCTCAGTCTGCGAGATTCCCTTCGAGCGTCTCGACGAGCTGAGCGTGCTGCTGCCGCAGTTGCGTCGTCAGCTCATGCGCATCATGAGCCGGGAAATCCGCGACGATCAGCAAATGATGCTACTGCTGTCGAAAAAAACCGCCGATGAGCGCATTGCGACCTTCCTGATCAACCTCTCTGCGCGCTTCAGTGCAAGGGGTTTCTCGGCGAACCAGTTCCGCCTGCCCATGTCACGCAACGAGATTGGCAATTACCTGGGTCTGGCAGTCGAAACCGTCTCGCGCGTGTTCACCCGGTTTCAGCAGAACGGCTTGCTCGAGGCCGAAGGCAAGGAGGTACGCATCCTCGATTCCATCGGTCTGTGCGCCCTTGCCGGCGGCGCCATGGACGTCTGAGTTCACCGCGTTTGGAGCAGTCCGATGATCTTCGATGAGTTCAGCATCAAGACCTTGATACGCCCGGTGCCGGATTTCCCCCGTCCAGGCGTGGTATTCCGTGACATAACACCGCTGTTCCAATCACCGAAAGCGCTGCGCATGGTTGCCGACAGCTTTATTCAGCGCTACGTTGAAGCCGAGTTCACGCATATCGGCGCCCTTGACGCCCGCGGCTTTCTGGTTGGCTCGATTCTCGCGTACGAACTGAACAAGCCACTGGTCCTCTTCCGCAAGCAGGGCAAGCTGCCGGCGGATGTGCTGTCCCAGGCGTATTGCACCGAATACGGAGAGGCTCATCTCGAGATTCATGCCGACAGCCTGTGCGAGGGTGATTCGGTGCTGCTGTTCGATGACCTGATCGCCACGGGTGGCACTCTCATCGCCGCTGCGCAACTGGTCCGACGCATGCGCGCGCACATACACGAAGCGGCTGCGATCATTGACCTGCCAGAACTGGGCGGGTCGCAAAAGCTCCAGGATATGGGCATTCCCACCTTTACCCTGACCGCCTTTGCCTTGAGCGACCGCTAACGACGAGCTCCGCCCGATCCGGCTTTACTCGACGCGATCTGAAGGAAATATCTCGTGTTTACGATGCTTCAGCGCAGCCTGCTCATCCTTGCTCTGGCTTGCGTCTCGCCCTCCTTCGCATCTGATCGCGACACACTGCTGGATCAGGCAAACCTCCTGCTACTGCCGCGCGAACGCGCCATACCCGAATTTGAGCTGGTCGATCAGGATGGCCAGCCATTCACCAGCGCGTCACTCCAGGAGCGCTGGCACATTCTATTTTTCGGCTTTACGGCGTGCCCTGACATCTGCCCCACTACCTTGAGCGACATGCGCCGGCTGCTAAGCCAGCTGCCCGCCGACACCCGCGAGCGGGTGCAGCTGGTATTGCTCAGTGCCGATCCTGCGCGCGATACACCGCAACAATTGAAGACCTACTTGAGCTACTACCGTGCAGGCTTCGTTGGCGTGACCGGAGACATGGACCAGTTGCAAAAGCTGTCCAAAGCCCTGGGGCTCCCCTTCGTTCCAGCCAGCGAAACTGAGGGCGATTACAGTGTCAGCCATAGCGGCAACCTGGCTTTGGTGGCACCGAATGGCAGTTTGCGCGGGCACATTCGCGCGCCATTGAAGCTGGATGGGTTGCGCGAGATGTTGCCGCAGGTACTAGACAAAGAGCGCTGATTTACCGTCGAAGCCGTTCCGCAAAAATCAGTGGCAGTCCAACGTATCAGCCAGTACATAGGCCTGGAACGCCACCTCGTCGACCCATTGCCGGGTCAGCTCAGCCAGTTGCCCGTCCGCTTCCCACTGTGTCAGCGACGTATTGATCTGCTGCTGCAGATCTGAGTCATCCGTAGCCAGGCTTAAATGCCGTTTGGCATCGGTAAGCGCTGGCAACAGATGCCTGTAGAGCTGCCACTCTGGCAAGGTGGCGATCTCTTTCAACAACACATCGTCATCGACTACCGCACGGCATTCGCCGAGCTTGAGACCAATGAGCGCATGCGCCGTGCTCGGATATTCATGTGGGCGTGCAGCGAAGCGAGTACGCAAAATCTCGCTATGTGGGCTATCTCGGCTGACACAGACCAACTGTCCCTGTAAATCGGACCAGGCACCAAGACCGCCTTCCGTGGCACTGAGCGCGGCGGGCGCAGCGCGATAGTAGATGGCAGCCTTGGCGGGGTCAGCCTCGACCACGCGCACATCAGCGTCTTGCGCCGAGGCTACAGGCGAAGCGAGACGTCCAAGGCCCTCAGCCACCCGCTCTAGCAACGCCAGCTCGAAGCTCTCCGTTTCGCTGCTGGAGAGTGCCCGGAACTGGGGCAATTGAACCCGCAGCGGCTCTGCGAGCAACGCCGTCGGGCCGAGCAAGGCCAGACAAAGAGCGACGCACAAAAACCTGGACACAGGGGCCTCAGACGTACTGGTAACGCAACATGCGTTGCTTGAACTTCTCCAGTACCACCTGATCGATCAGCGTGGCGAGGATGGCGATGACCAGAATGTTCATCATCACACCCACCATGTCGGCAATTTCGCCCGAATAGGCGAGCGAGCGGCCGAGCCCCTGACCGAAACCGATCAGCATCTCCGCGGAGATCAACGCCCGCCAGGCATTACCGAACGCCAATTGCGCACCCGTGATCAGTTCGGGCATCACGGCTGGCAGGTAGACACGCCGCAGCAGCTGCCAGCGCGACGCTCCCATTACCCGCGCGGCAGACACATGCACCGGCTGCACGCTCTCCGTGGCATTCATCACCGAAAGCGCCATCGGGAAGAAGGCGGCAAGGGCTACGACGACGATGATCGGCAGGTTGCCGAAGCCCATCACGATCAGGAACAGCGGCACCCAGGCGATCGACGGAATCGACTGCAGGATGACGATGGCCGAACGCAGAATCTCGCGGAAGAAAAACAGCACACCTCCGACCAGACCGAAACCAATGCCAAACAACAGGGCGAAGCTGTAGCCACTACCAAGCCGGCTCATGCTGCCATAAAGCCCTTCGCGGAACTCAGGCTGCTGGACGGTGGTAACCAGGCGCTCGAAGACGGTTGGAATGCCAGGCATCAGAAAGGCCGGCAGACTCCAGGCTGCAGCCTGCCAAATCAGCAGGATGAACAGGATGGCCAGAACGACGGCAAGGTACTTCTTGGGCCCAGTAAGGCGACGTGCCTGGCTCATGGGTGCGTTACCTCCGTCTTGATGCCCAGCAGGCTGAGAATTTCCTTACGCTCGGCAGCGAAATCCGACAGGTCGTGGCTCTTCTCACAATGCGTGAAGTTGAAGGTTTTCAGCACGCGCGTCGGCCGTGCACTGAACACCAGCACGTGATCGGCCAGGTAAAGCGCTTCGTCGACATCGTGGGTAACCAAAAGCACGGTAGGCTGATGCTCCTCGATCAGCTCGCGCAACACGTCCTGCAATGCCATACGGGTCAAGGCATCGAGCGCACCGAACGGCTCATCCAGCAGCAGCACCTCTGGCTTGGCGATGAAGGCGCGAGCCAAAGCCGTGCGCTGACGCATGCCGCCAGATACCTGATGCGGGTAGTAATGCTCGAATCCATTCAACCCAACGCGCTCTAGCCAGCTCTGGGCCTGCTCGAACGCGTTGCTCTTGGCGACGCCTTGCAGTTCGAGCGCCATGGCGACATTGCCCTGCAGGCTCAGCCAGGGATACAGCGCGTGCTCCTGAAAGACCAGGGTGCGTCGCGGACTCGGCTCGGCGATCGGCTTGCCGTCGGCAAGCACGCGTCCGGCGCTGGGCTTCTCCAGCCCCGCCACCAGGTGCAGCAGGGTCGATTTACCGCAGCCGGAGGGTCCGACCAGGGCAACCAGCTCGCCCTGGGCGAATTCGCCGCTGAAGCCCTTGATGACTTCGAGCTGCCCGAAGCGCTTGTCTACATCTTCAAACCTGAGCTGCATAAAAATCCGCAAATCCAGAAACGAAATTGCCCGGCAATGCGGGCGGGGTAAACGGCCCGGCAAAAAGCCGGGCCCTGATGATACCGAACCGAAAACCGCTTAGAGTTCGCGCGCTTCCTGCCAGGTCAGATCGAGGATCGCACTGGTGTCGAACGACTTGCCATCACGGGTCTTCAGCGAGCCTTGCTCCTGCAGGATGTCAGCCAGCTCCTGGATACGCGCGAGGTCATTCGCGTCGAGCTTCGCGCTGAAGGTCTGGGTGCCGATTGCTTCTTCGATTACAACTTCACGCGGCAGCTCGCCACGCTTGAGCGTCTTCAGGGTCGGCTCGGCTATGAAGTAGCTGGCAATCAGCTTGGCCGCCTCGGCTGGCTGCTTGTCGAGCATCTCGATAGCTTCGCGCTGGGCGTCCAGCGATTTCCAGACAGCGTCCTTGCGCTTGGCCAGGGTTTCGCCGGAAGTGATCACCACCATGCAAGGGAATGGCCATACCTCCCCGATCTCATAGACCTGACGGACCGGTGCCACCAGTTGCGCGATACGGTCATAAGGCTCGAACAGGAAAGCCGCATCGACACGGCCGGATACAAGCGATTGCACCGCCACCGCAGGACTGACACCCATGATGTTGACATCGCTCGGCTTGAGGCCGGCGCTCTTCAAGGTCACACCGCGCAGAACCGCGTCGGCCGTGCTGCCTTCGCGCTGGGAAGCAAGGGTGCGGTCCTTCAGGCCCGCGACATCCTGAATATTCGTGTCTTCCCTTACCAGAATCGAGTGATAACCCTGCTGCGCGCCGCCTACCACCTTCAGGTCCGCACCCTTGGACGCCCAGGCCACCGCATTGGTAAAGCCCAACACACCGGTATCCAGCTGCCCGCCAACAATGGCCTTGATCAGATCGGTGCCGGAGCTGAACTCGATCAGCTCGACGTTCAGGCCGTGCTTCTCGTACAGCCCGGCCTCATGCGCAACCATCGCCTGAGCATCATCCATCACTCGGATGTAGCCAACCTTGAACTTCTCTTGCGCCTGGGCGAACGCGCTCAGGAGCACAAGAGCAGGAACCAGCCAAAGCTTTGCTTTCATTCTGACCTCGATCGGATAGCCAATGCATATAACCAGATCGAAGGATTATATTCGATCTGGTTATATAACTTTTATGGCTTAGAACTTTACCCGAACCAAACAAGAAACGGCACTACCGAGGAGGCATAAGGTCAGCGCCTGAGGTTATAGACTGATCGGCTTGCGCCCTGCCAGTGCATGGGCCAGCGTGCCACCGTCGACCAGGTCCAGCTCACCGCCCAGGGGCACGCCGTGGGCGATTCGGCTGATGGTCAGGCCCTTTGGAATCAGCATCTGGGCGATGTAGTGCGCCGTGGCTTCGCCTTCGACCGTTGGGTTGGTGGCGAGGATCACCTCCGTGAACGCCCCCTCGCCAACGCGCAAAAGCAGTTCGGGAATACCGATGGCTTCCGGGCCCAGGCCATCGAGCGGTGACAGGTGTCCCTTGAGCACGAAATAACGCCCCCGAAAACCGGTCTGCTCGACGGCAAACACGTCCACCGGGCTCTGCACGACACACAACAGCGAGTCGTCACGCCGTGGATCGGCGCACTGCGGACACAGGTCGTCCTCGGTCAGCGTACGGCATTGTCGGCAGTAGCCAACGCCTTCCATCGCCTTTGCCAACGCCTGCGCCAGGCGCAGGCCGCCGCTGCGATCACGCTCCAGCAGCTGCAGGGCCATGCGCTGCGCAGTTTTCTGGCCTACGCCGGGAAGAATGCGCAAGGCGTCGATGAGTTGGCGAATCAGAGGACTGAAGCTCATGGCTATCTCGAAGCGGGTGCTGAAAAACGCAAGAAGCTGCCACGCCTGACATCGAATGCTCCGATATCGGCGTTAGGCAGCTTCCGAGGTGGTCGTATGAACTAGAACGGCATCTTGAAGCCTGGCGGCAGCTGCATGCCGGCGGTCATGCCCGCCATTTTGTCCTGACTGTTCTGCTCGATCTTGCGTACGGCGTCATTCACGGCAGCGGCGATCAGATCCTCCAGGATCTCCTTGTCTTCCTGCATCAGGCTGTCATCGAGACTGACACGCTTGACGTCATGGCGGCCATTCATCACGACACTGACCAGACCAGCGCCCGACTGGCCGGTGACCTCGGCGTTCGCCAGCTCTTCCTGCATCTTCTGCATTTTTTCCTGCATCTGCTGCGCCTGCTTCATCAGGCCGGCCATGCCACCTTTCATCATGGGTATCACCTCAATTCGATCAGGGTTCTGAGTGTTCTACGGGTTCAATGGTGCCTTCGCGGATCACCGCCGCAAACTGCTGCATAAGTTGCTGGACCAGAGGGTCCGAGTGAATCGATTGTTCCGCAGCGCGCTGTCGCTCGGCACGCCGGCGGTTGGCAGCCTGGGCGGGCGTTTCCTGCTCCGGCTTCTGCAGCACGATGTCCAATTGCAGCGTGCGTCCATGGTACTGATTCAACGCATCGTTCAACCGCCGCTGCTGGGTGGGGTTGAACAGCGCACTCTGCGCCGGATCGAGGTGCATCAGCCAGCGATCACCTTCAACCGCAATCAACGTGCAGTTGGCGGCAATGCTACCGGTGAGACCGGATAATCCAAGTTTGAGATAAAGCTCAAGCCACTCGGCAGCGAGACCAGTGGCCGGTTCTACCGCCGGCAGCGGCTCAGCAGGCTCCGGCTCGTCGCTGACACTGCTCAACTCGTCCAGATAGGCCTCGGCCTGATTCTCGACCTCGAAGTAGTCCTCGTCGGTCAACGGCGGCTCGTCATCGTCCGGTTCTTCGACCTGCACGACGGAGGCGACATGCTCATCCGGGCTATCAGGCGCAGGCTCGGGCAGCACGGCGCCTGCTTCGACCGCAACCGGCGGCACATCCGGAGGCTCGTTCCAGGGTACGTCGATCACGGCCGGCGCCTGCTCTTCCACCGAAAGCGGCGCTTTCACTTCAGCCGCAACCGCGGGTTCGGAGGCGGCTGGTGCAGATGGTTCGGCAATACTGACCGGCGCGATCGGTGCTGGTGCCGGAGCCACAACAGCGGAAGCGGTCGGGGCCGAGGCCGGCGACACGCCGAGCGGAACCATGTCGGCCACCGCTGCAGGCTTGGAATCAGCTGTGGCCGGGCTGACTCCCAAGGTCTTTAGCGGTGTTCGCGGCGCATCATCGTTGCCTGCGGGGCGGAACGCCAGCATCCGCAGCAGCACCATTTCGAAGCCGCTGCGCGGGTCCGGCGCCAGTGGCAGATCGCGCCGCCCGATCAACCCCATCTGGTAATAGAACTGCACGTCTTCGGCCGGCAGCGCCTGGGCCAACGCCAGCACGCGATCACGATCGCCCTGGCCGTTGTCCACCGCCTCCGGCAGCGCCTGAGCGATGGCGACGCGGTGCAGGACATTGAGAATTTCAGCCAGTACGCCAGCCCAGTCAGGACCCTGCTCGGCAAGATGACGCACCGCTTCGAGCAACGCCCTGGCATCGCCTTCGAGCAATGCCTGCAACACGCCGTAGACTTGGCCGTGATCGAGGGTACCGAGCATCGCCCGCACATCGGCAGCCAGCACCTTGCCTTCCCCGAAGGCGATCGCCTGGTCGGTCAGGCTCATTGCATCGCGCATCGAACCATCTGCAGCGCGGCCCAGCAGCCAGAGTGCGTCGTCTTCGAAAGGAACGTTCTCGACACTCAGCACGTGGGTGAGATGCTCGACCACGCGCTCCGGTGGCATGTTCTTCAGCGAGAACTGCAGGCAGCGGGAAAGGATGGTGACCGGCAGCTTCTGTGGGTCGGTGGTCGCCAGCAGGAACTTGACGTGGGGCGGCGGCTCCTCAAGCGTCTTGAGCAGTGCGTTGAATGAATGCGACGAGAGCATGTGCACTTCGTCGATCAGGTAGACCTTGTAACGCCCACGGCTCGGCGCGTATTGCACGTTGTCCAGCAGCTCGCGGGTGTCTTCGACCTTGGTCCGGCTCGCGGCGTCGACCTCGATCAGATCGACGAAGCGGCCTTCATCGATTTCCCGGCATACCGAGCACTGACCGCAAGGCGTCGAGCTGACACCGGTCTCGCAGTTCAGACACTTGGCGATGATCCGCGCGATGGTGGTCTTGCCAACGCCGCGCGTGCCGGTAAACAGGTAGGCATGATGCAGGCGTTGGTTATCCAGCGCATTGATCAGGGCCTTGAGCACATGCGTCTGGCCGACCATTTCGCGGAACGAGCGCGGACGCCATTTACGTGCAAGAACCTGATAACTCATAACACCATCGCGGGGGACAAGGCAGAGGACGGGTAATGCTAGCGGAGCAGGATGGAAATTGCATCCGAGCCGCGTTCTATCTGCCGGTTAGTCCAGCAATCGGGCACCGAGCGCCGCAACCACCGCCTCAAGCGCCGGGTTTCTACCGACGATACGCACCGCCAGCCCATCGATCTCGCGTCGCGACGGATACTGCTTGCGCAGCAGATCGAACGTTGCGCGGCGCTGCGCTTCATCGCCCATCAGGCTGCGGCGAAAATCTGCATCATCGCGGCGCGGGTCATAGACCGCCCGGCATAGCGTCGCCAGCATATCGACCGGCTCCGCGGAAGACGCAAAGGTCAGTTCGGTCAGTGCCGCACCGGGCACCAAATGCGCCAGCTCGACCACAGGCTCCAGCCCCCGCGCCATGCACAGCGCCGTATAGATCTGCGCTGTACCGCGCAGCTTGCCATCCAGGCTGTATCCGGCGATGTGTGGCGTGGCGATCCGGCATAACCCGGCAAGCGCCACATCCACCTGCGGCTCACCTTCCCAGACATCCAGCACTGCTTCGATGTCCGGGCGCTGCTGCAGCACGTCGCACAGTGCGGCATTGTCCATCACTGCGCCGCGGCTGGCGTTGATCAGCCAGGCTCCCGGGCGCAGCCTGGACAACCTCTGCTGATCGAGAAGGTGAAAGGTCGGCCAGGCGCCATCCATGCTCAGCGGGGTATGCAGACTGATCACATCGCATTCGGCAAGCACTTCGTCCAGCGACACGAAGCCGCCCGTCTCACGGGCTTCTCGCGGCGGATCACAGACGCGCACATCCCAGCCGAGCCCCCGAAGCACCTCCACTAGTCGCCCGCCGACTTCACCGGCACCGACGACACCAAAGCGGCGTTGCCCCAACGCCTCACCACGCACCTCTGCCAACGTGAGCAGGCTGCCGAGCACATAATCGACCACACCGCGCGCGTTGCACCCCGGCGCACTGGCCCAGTCGATGCCTGCCCGTTCGAAGTAATCGAGATCCAGATGATCCGTACCGATGGTGCAGGTGCCAACGAAGCGCACCGCGGTGCCTTCCAGCAAATCTCGATCGACTCGTGTCACCGAGCGCACCAGCAGCACATCGACATTTTCCAGTGCCGCGCGATTGACGCTGCGGCCGGGCATACGCCGGATCTCACCCAGCCCGGCAAAGAACTCATCGACCAGGGGAATGTTTTCATCGGCGAGGATATGCATGACACGGCTCCGGTGAGGGGAAGCACATTCTAGACGGCTTGCCACTGCTTTGCCGCCTTCCTGAGTGAACGTGCGCGGCGTAGACTAGCGCGCTTCTTGTATACAACCGGAACGTTTCCTGATGCCCACTGAGCTCAGACTCAGACGGGTCCGCCTTGAATTGCGCACCCTCTTCGCTCTCGCCCTGCCCATGATGATCGCCCAGCTGGCCAGTACCGCGATGGGCTTTGTCGACACCGTGATGGCCGGGCGCGTCAGCCCGCACGATCTGGCTGCGGTCGCCCTGGGCAATTCGATCTGGGTGCCGGTGTATCTGCTGCTGAGCGGTATCACCCTGGCGACGACGCCGAACGTGGCGCAGCGTTACGGCGCCGGAGCCCATGGCGAAATCGGCCCGCTTGTCCGCCAGGCGCTGTGGATGGGCGCAGGAATCGGCCTGACCAGCGCGCTGCTGATGTGGAACGCGGAGCCGGTGCTGCACCTGATGCGTGTCGAGCCGGCGTTGATCGAGCCGACCATGGCCTATCTGCGCGCCGTCGCCTGCGGCTTCCCGGCCGTGGCGCTTTACCAGGTTCTGCGCTGCTTCAGCGACGGGCTGGGACATCCGCGACCGAGCATGGTAATTGGCATCCTCGGCCTGCTGCTGAACATCCCGCTGAACTACGTGTTCATCTATGGCAAGTTCGGCATACCGGCGATGGGCGGCGTTGGCTGTGGTGTGTCAACCGCGCTGGTGATGCTGTTCATGCTGATAGCGATGAGCGTCTGGGTAAAACGAGCACCGGCTTATCAGCGCAGCCAGCTGTTCTCCCACTTCGAATGGCCGCGCTGGCCGATGCTTCGGCATCTGCTGTCAGTCGGCGTACCGATTGGCATCGCGGTGTTCGCCGAAGCCAGCATCTTTTCCGTGATCGCGCTGCTGATCGGCGCACTCGGCGCAACGGTCGTTGCCGGCCACCAGATCGCGCTGAACTTTACCTCCCTGATATTCATGATTCCGCTGTCACTGGGCATGGCCGTGACCGTACGCATCGGCCAGGAACTGGGCCGCAGTGCACCGAGAGACGCCCGTTTCGTCGCCGGCGTGGGGATCGCCGCGGCACTGGTCTACGCCTGTTTCTCAGCAAGCGTGATGTTGTTGTTCAGCGAGCAGATCGCCCGGATCTATACACCGGACCCGGCGGTCATCGCAGTTGCGGCAAGCCTGTTCTTCTATGCTGCGCTCTTTCAGTTCTCCGATGTCGTGCAGGTCACAGCGGCTGGCGCGCTGCGCGGCTATCAGGACACGCGCATGACCATGATCTACACGCTCTTCGCCTATTGGGGCATCGGGCTGCCGGTGGGCTATCTGCTCGGCCTGACCGATCACCTCGGCACTGCCACAGGACCAGCGGGCTTATGGCAGGGGTTGATCGCCGGACTGAGCTGCGCGGCGCTGCTGCTCAGCGTGCGCCTGGCTCGCAGCGCACGTCGCGAGATTCGTCGCCAAACTGCGCTTCGCAGGACGACAGTCTAGGTGACGGGTAAATACTGCGGCCTAGAGACTGCGTTCGATCCTGCCGTCAGAGCGGGCAAGGTAGCCAGAACCGCACTCCCAAAGCAGTGCTACCCGCTCTTCCGCGCTGAGCGCGTCGAGCCCGCCGCGCAATGCATAGGCGGTAAAGCCGAGCTGGGTCAGCAGAAATACGGCGTTGGCACTGCCCTTACCGCTTTCGCAATAGCACAGATAGGGACGCTGCGGGTTCAACAGGCGGGTTTTCAACCGTAGCAAGTGCAGCGGCATGTGCAACGCTTGCATGGCATGACCCTGCTCGTAGTCGTCAAGCAACCGAACGTCCAGCCACTGAGCACCACAGCCGAGCAGATCGGCCACGTCATCCAGATCGACTTCGCTTACCACCGGTGCTTTGAGCAATTCGAGAAAGTCCGCACGCGCAAGCCGCAGCACGGACCCATCCTCGATCATGGCTATGCTGGCGTTACGGGGGCGTTCCTCGAGTAGTGCCTCCTCGCCAAAACAGGCTCCGGCCTCGAGTTCCGCCAGCAGTTGCTCTCCGCTACCGACAGCCTTGAGCACCTGCGCGCGACCACTCTTGAGGAAATAGCAGCAATCACCCACCTCACCCTCATGGATCAGGGTTCGGCCAGCCGGTGCATCGATCTCCACAAGACGGCCCAGCATGCTGCGTATGTTGGCTGGTGGCACCTGAGCGAACAGCGGATTTTCCAGCAGTCGCTCGAGCCATTCGCCGTCTTCGCCATCCATCGACAGCTGCAGCAAGACATCCTGAAGGGCCTGACGCCAGGACAGCAGCCGCTCCAGCTCTGCGCCGTCCACAGTCAGCAACTGGCAGTCCTCCAGAGCGCGAACTTCAACCAGCTGAGCCAAGGCGATACTGTGCAGGGCAGCTGGCGAGCCGGCCACGACACGTGTCTGCTGCCCGTCGCGGTCGATCAACAGAAGACTGCCGGACATCAGATAGTGACGAGCCGAGGATGCACTTTCAGGCCGCAGAGCCTGGCCAGCCCCGAGCGCTAGCGGCGCGATCCGTACGCGGAGCTCCCACAGCTGGCGCGGCGAAAGGCCATCGAGCGGGACAAGATTGCGCAGCTGGTCGGGGTGCAGCGGCTTGTTCATCCAAGAAAATCCAATCGTCTATCCGTCAATCAGCTTCTGCAGCTGGCTCTCCGCAGCACGGCGCCCTTGCAGACCACCGGTGTGGACGAAGACCAACCGCGCACCGGCAGGAACATAACCGCGCTCGATATAAAGGCGCAATGCCATCATGGTCTTAGCAGTGTATATCGGATCGAGCGGCACGCCACCGTCACGTTCAGTCGCCAGGATGAACCGGGCCAGCTCCTGGTCGAACCTTCCGAACCCACCACGACTGGCGTCCAGCAACTCATAACCGCCATCGGCTACGCCGGCCTGCTCAAGCAGTCTCGCCACATCCGCACTCACCGAATGCGAAGGCGGGCCGGCCAGCGCGCCGAACACTCGATGTCGGCCGGCCTCGCCAATGACCAGGCCAGCCAGTGTGGTTCCGGTACCAGCTGCCAGCCAGATAGCGTCGTAGTCGTCCCAACCGACCGACCCAAGCGCCGCCTGCAAAGCAGGAACCAGCGCGGCGCAGCCCAGAGCGCCGAGCAAGCCGCCGCCACCTTCCGGTATCGGGTAGAAATCCGGGTAGCGCGCTTGCCACGGTTCCCAGAACGTCGGCAGGTGGCGCTCCCGGTAACCGCCGTAGCCAAGCCAGTGCAGTTCCATCCCCCAGGCACGTAGATCGGCCACCGTCGGCGTTTGCTGTTCGTGTCCGCGCAGCAGGCCGACGGTAGCCAGACCGAAGCGACGCCCAGCTGCTGCCACTGCATGCAGATGATTGGAATGCGCACCGCCGAGGCTGATCAGCCCCTCAGCGCCAGCACGACGGGCCGCGTCCAGATGCTTTATCAGCTTGAACCACTTGTTGCCGGATAGCTCGGCATCCACCAGATCCAGGCGTAGTACCGCGACTTCAACCCCGCTGCGCTGCAACCAGTCAAGCGATAGTGGTTGCAGGATCAGCGGAGCATCAAAGGGATGGGATGAAGACAAACGCTCAACTACCGGTGCGCTGCCGGTCTTCCTTACGGTGCCGAGTGCAGCAGTTGGATTCGCCGATCACGAAACGGCTCGGCGTATCGACCTTGTCCAGCGGCATTGCGCAACGCTCACCGCTGGAAAGGGTCGCAACGCAGGCTGGCTTTTGATAATGCTCCAACCACTGCCGATATTGCTCCTCGGAGACGAAGCACTTGGCTGCAGCGTAGGCCAAGGGGTTGGCGCGGTAGCGGGCGAGATCCTGCAAGGCGATGGTCAGATGCCCTGCTCCCGGATGGTACGCCATGAATACGACCCCCTGACGAGACAGCTCCTCCAGCACCCGGTCGCCGCTACCACCCAACTTCTCACACTCGCTCTTCAGCCGCTGGATTTCCTCTTCCAGCTGAGCATCCAGCTCGTTGCGATAGGCCAGTTCGACGTCGCGGATCGCTACCTGCTCCTTGTACTCGGCCACTGCCGCAGCAATACGCGCCTGAGCTTCGTGCTCGAACTGTTCGCGGGCCGCGCCAATCTCGACCCGACCACTGACCTCAAGGGTGCGCAACTGCTTGCTCATTTCCTCGCGGGCTTTCTGGAAGCTCTCACCTTGCGCGGTCAGCTGCGCATGCAGGCTGGCATTGATCTCCGTCTGCTGTTGCAACTGATGCTGCAGCGTGCGGATCTCATCCTGCAGCGCCTTGCGTTCTTTTTCCGCAGCAGCCTCGAGCTTGAGCGCGTCTTCCTCGCGCAACCGCTCCAGGTTGGCAATGCGCTGACGCTGCTGCTTGATCAGCAGCGCGGCCTTCTGCCGCTGCTCGCGTTCATGGCTTTCGGAGCGTTTGGCAGCGGCGTCCTTGCTCGCTTCGGCATACCAGGCGTCTTCGGCGACCATCTGCAGACGTTCGGCGGGTACTGCTTGAGGCGTTTCATCTTCAACCAGCAGACCAAGCTGATTGCGCTTGATGGTTTCGCGCAGCACAACCAGATCGTTGCGCTCGGGGCTGACCTTCGGGTCCCACATGTGCATCTGGTGCCAGGACACCGGACACTGGCTGCGGCAGGCCAGACGAATCGGGCCGGCGCCCATGTCCGGGCCGCGGCCGGTGCGCTCGGCCAACTGGCGCAACGGAATGTTCCAGCCTGCATCGGCGGATCCGTCATCATTGAAGTCGAGACAGAAAAAAACCGCGGCGCGCACTTGCAGCCGCGGGTTGATCATCACGTATACGGCATGCATCTGGCGATCGGCGAACTCGGGCAGTGCGACGACTCCGTCGAGCACCGCCTCGAATTCGGGATACAGCATTTCCTTGCAGATGGCACCTTCATTGAAGAACAGTACGGCTTCGACCATCTGCGGTTTGTTCTGCATGCTCGACTTCCTTTATTGCCCGCAGCAGCGAGCCAGCATTGTCCGGAGCGATCCGGCCATCCAATGCCGTCGCTCCGTTAGTGCCGCAAGTTTAGGGGAAATGTTCAAGCAGGCAATGTGACTGGGTTGGCAGCGAATCCCGGCATTGGGCGTTGCGCGACGCAGCGCCCTGCGGATTTTGCGATGAGCTTTGCTAAATCAGCCTGCGCTGTGGGCAGCAAGACGGCGCTTCATCTCGTCGCCCAGCGCCTGCAAGGCGCTCATGGGACGAATCATGACCTCGAACTCGACGATCTTCCCCGCCTCGTCGAACCGAATCAGATCGATGCCCTTGAGCTCGCGATCGCCCACCCGCGCGCTGAATTCGAGCACCACGTCTGTGCCTTCTGCGCTCGCCAGTTCACGGTGATAGCGGAAATCCTCGAAGACCTGCAGCACGGTATTGAGGATCAGATTGACCGCCGCCGCTCCTTCGTACGGTTTGTAGGCCATCGGCGAGCGAAACACCGCCTGCGGATGCAACAGCTCGGGCAGCCGGCTGAGATCACGCTCGGCGATCATCCGATGCCAGGCTTGCAGGCTACTCGCGGCGCCCGGTTGCAGCACTATTGCACTCTCCATACCTAATCCTCTTGCCAGTGTGGCCGATGGGTTTCGAATCAGAGCGCTGCAGCCAGGCGGCAGCCTTGATTGATCGCGCGCTTGGCGTCCAGCTCGGCCGCCACGTCCGCACCGCCAATCAGATGCACGCGTGCGCCCGCTGCTTCCAGGCCCTCCTGAAGTTCGCGCAGCGGCTCCTGGCCGGCGCAGAGGATCACCGTATCGACCGGCAGCACCTGCGGCTCACCCTCGCCCACGCGGATATGCAGACCGGCATCGTCGATCTGCAGGTACTCGACCGAATTGAGCATCTGCACGTGCTTGTTCTTCAGACCGGTACGGTGAATCCAGCCAGTGGTCTTGCCCAGGCCATTACCCACCTTGGACTTCTTGCGCTGCAGCAGATAAACCTGACGCTTCGGCGCATGCGGAGCCGGCTGAATACCGGCGATACCACCGCGCACCGCCAGTCCGAGATCGATACCCCACTCTTTCCAGAACGCCTCACGGTCCAGGCTGGTGGATTCACCATCATGGGTGATGTATTCCGACACATCGAAGCCGATACCGCCGGCACCGATCACCGCCACCTGCTGGCCGACCGGCTTGCGCTCCAGAATCGCATCCAGATAACCGATCACTTTCGGATGATCGATGCCAGGGATCGCCGGGATTCGCGGTGCGATGCCGGTAGCCAGAATGATGTCGTCAAAACCGCCCGCCAGCAGCGTTTCCACCGTCGCGCGGGTATTCAGCTGCACCTCGACGCCGGTTTCCTGCAGGCGATTCTGGAAGTAACGCAGCGTCTCGTAGAACTCTTCCTTGCCCGGGACGCGCTTGGCGACATTGAACTGGCCGCCGATCTCGCCGGCCGAATCGATCAGCGTTACCTGGTGGCCGCGTTCGGCTGCGATCGTCGCCGCAGCGAGGCCCGCCGGACCGGCGCCGACGACGGCAATCTTCTTCACCGTGGTGGTGGGAATGTAGTTGAGTTCGGTCTCGTGGCAGGCACGCGGATTGACCAGGCAGGTCGTCAGCTTGCCGCTGAAGGTGTGATCCAGACAGGCCTGATTGCAACCGATGCAGGTATTGATGCGCTCGCTATGACCGGCAGCCGCCTTGTTGACGAAGTCCGGGTCGGCGAGGAACGGGCGGGCCATCGACACCATGTCGGCATCGCCCTCGGCCAGCACCTGCTCGGCCACTTCCGGTGTATTGATGCGGTTGGTGGTGATCAGCGGAATGCTTACTTCACCGCGCAGCTTGGCGGTGACCTTGGTAAAGGCAGCGCGTGGCACCTTGGTGGCGATAGTCGGAATCCGCGCCTCATGCCAGCCGATGCCGGTATTGATCAGTGTGGCACCAGCCTGCTCGATGGCTTTGGCCAGCTGCACCACCTCTTCCCAGATGCTGCCGCCTTCGATGAGGTCGAGCATCGAAAGCCGGTAGATGATGATGAAATCCGGTCCTACCGCTTCGCGTACACGGCGCACGATCTCTACCGGCAAACGCATGCGATTCTCGTAGCTGCCACCCCAACGATCAGTGCGATGGTTGGTGTGCGCCACCAGGAACTGATTGATGAAGTAGCCTTCCGATCCCATGATCTCAACGCCGTCATAACCCGCCTGCCGGGCGAGGCTTGCACAGTTGACGAAGTCACGGATCTGCTTCTCGATGCCCTCCTCGTCCAGCTCGCGTGGCGTGAAGGGGTTGATCGGCGCCTGGATGGCACTCGGCGCCACCAGCTGAGGGCTATAGGCGTAGCGCCCGGCGTGCAGAATCTGCATGCAGATCTTGCCGCCGGCCTCATGAACCGCCTGGGTGACGATATTGTGTTCCTCGGCCTCCTCGGGCGTCGAGAGCTTGGCGGCTCCGGCACGTACCGAACCTTCCTCGTTGGGCCCGACTCCGCCGGTGACGATCAGGCCGACACCACCGCGGGCACGCTCGGCGAAGAACGCAGCCATCCGCTCGAAGCCGTTGGGCATCTCCTCCAAACCGGTGTGCATGGAGCCCATCAAGGTGCGGTTGCGCAGTGTGGTAAAGCCGAGATCGAGCGGGGCCAGCAGTTTCGGGAAAGCGGTCATCGGTGCGTCCTCATCATTACGAGTGCCGAGCCTCATGGGGCTGCGGTCGGTATGCAGCGACGATAAACAGCGCAGCTGCTGCGCTCAATGATCCAAAGTGACAACTTTTTGATCCTGCTGCGCAAAACGCTTGGCAATATGGCTCGCTTTACCTAGGCTGTCGGCGTCCATCACAGCCCTTCTTGCCATGCGTACCTATCTGAATATCGCACTGCTGGCAGTTCTTGCCGGCGTCTCTCTCGCGGTCTACCTCGACTGGACGCACGACCGCCGCAGCGGCCCGCTGCTGTCCGATCTGCGCACCCTGCCTATCGAGAGCCGCGGACGGGCGGCTACGGAGGGCAACCTGCTGGGCATCGAAACGCGCCTGCAACCCGCCGACTTCCAGAGTCGCGAGAGGCTTCAGCTGAAGTTTCGGACCTACCTCCAACAGGCAGCCGACGCCGGGATGCTCAGCGAGCGCACCGTCGTGGTGCTGCCGGAACATGTCGGTACGGGCTTGTTCGCATTCGGCGAGAAGCCGGAAGTCCAGCAGGCTCGCACCCTGCGCGACGCCATGCAGTGGATGGCACTCAGCAATCCAGGCAGCTATCTGCGCGCACTCACCGGCAACCAGGGCGACGATCGCCGCACCGGCGCCGTGCTACGCCTGAAAGCCCGGCAAATGGCCGAGGAGTACCAGACAATCTTTGGCGGCCTGGCCAGCGAATTCGGCGTGACGCTTGTAGCCGGTTCGATCGTGCTGCCGGAGCCCTACCTGGAGAACGACCGACTCAAGGTCGGGGACGGCCCGCTGCGCCAGGTCAGCCTGACCTTCGATGGCCGTGGCAAGCCGCTGGGTACGCTGCAATACAAGCACGCGCTGAGCCGCTATGAACGGCGCTACAGCGTCGCCCCGATCCCCGAACCACGCCGCCTGATCGAAACGCCGGCTGGGTCGCTGGCGGTGCTGCTGGGTTGTGATGCCTACCTCGAGCGAACGCCCGCCGAAGCGAAGCTGCTCGCGATACCCGGCGCTCTGGCGGATCCGCAGTCCAGCTGCGGCAGCACGCTTCCCGACACCCAGGGCGAGCGAACGCTGATGCCGGTACAAACTCTCGCACTACCCTGGAACCTGCTTGGCTCTCCACGTCGCCCGGCCCCGCCCGGGCATGGCATTCCGGTGCAGATACACAACCACTGGCTCGGCAACAATCCATGAATACCCAGCGCGTTCGGCTGGGTGATCTGTCGGTTGGTTTTCTGCACAGCCTCAGCGAGGCGCTGCAGCTCCATGGACATGATCCGAAGCCGCTTCTCGAAGCCTACGGACTGGATGCCGAGCGCCTGGCCGAACCCCACGCACGGCTGTCGATTCCTCGTTACATGCGCCTGGGACATGCAGCCATTCAACTTGCTGGCGACCCAGCCCTAGGACTGGAGATGGGCCGCTTGCGCAAGCCCGGCCACCTGGGCCTGGCCGGGCTGACCGCAGCTCAGGCACCTACCGTGCGTGAAGCGGCCCGCGCGCTGATTCGCTACGAGGCACTATATGCGTCCAACTACCGTGGTAGCTCGAGCTTTCACGAAGATGCGGCAGGCGCCTGGTTACGCTTCTACTCCATCAGCCCATACAACGCCTACAACCGCTTCGTGGTGGACACCGTACTGGCCAGCTGGGTCGCGCAGCTCGCCCGGTTGAGCGGTCAGGCGATAGTGCCAACGGCGATTCACATTGACTTTGCGGCGCCGGATTACGCACAACGCTACGAGGCGCTGTTCGGCCGGCCGGTATGTTTCGAAGCACAAGCGAACCAGTTGCAGCTGGATCAGCGCACCCTGGCCCAGCGCAACCCGGATCATTGCCCCGGCACCTGGCGGCATCTGCTCGAGTTGTGCGAAGCCGAGCTGGAACGACGCACCCGCACGCGCAGCCTGCGCGAACGCGTCGCGCAGATACTCGGCCCGATGCTCAAGGGGCAGGAGCCAGATCTGCAGCAGATAGCCGCTCGGCTACAGATGCCGGCCTGGACGTTGCGTCGCAAGCTGGCAGAAGAAGACAGCAGCTACCGGGTGATCCTCAACGACACCCGCCGCGACCTGGCGATGGCTTATATCCGCGATACCGAATCGGCGTTCGGCGAAATCGCCTGGTTGCTCGGCTTCTCGTCGGCAGAGGCCTTTCAACGCGCGTTCAAGCGCTGGAGCGGGCAGACACCGGGAGATTACCGGCGCACCCAGCGGCGCGGAGCCTGACCCGCCCCGCCGATCATCGGTTAGAGCTCGACCGCATCCTCGGCGCAATCCGGATGGTCCTGCTCAGCGGCGTGCCACTCGAGAAGTTCGTCCTGATAATCATCCATAGCAAGATTCCTCGTCGTCTGTTTGCTCAAGGCGCTGTGCCTGTCGTCCATCAAGGTTCGTGCCAGGAAGGCTATACGCCGCAAATGAAGGAATCGTGACGTGATTCACGGTCGCCGGCAGCTTCAAAACGGCGCCATACCCGAAACCACGCCCTATACCAGGGCACGCCTCAGGGAGACGACAGCCCGGCAGCGTTCATCGCCAGGCGTAACAGCCAGGCCACGACACCCAGCGCCAGCACACTGCCGCTCCAGATCAGCACCAGCCAGCTCATACGCTGCCAGAGCGGCTTTGGCTCGCCGCCGGAGGCCGGTCTTTTCGCCTGCTGCCCCATCAGTGATACCCATCCTCCGCACTGACCTTGCCGCGGAACACGTAATAGCTCCACGCCGTGTACATCAGGATCAACGGCAGAATGAGCAGCGCCCCGACCAGGGTGAAGCCCTGGCTCTGTGGCGGTGCCGCAGCCTCCCAGATGCTCACCGACGGCGGAATGATGTTCGGCCACAGGCTGATGCCCAGCCCGCTGTAGCCGAGGAAGATCAGCGCCAGCGTGAGCAGGAAAGGCATGTAGTTGGCGTAGCGCTGAATCGAGCGCAGCAGGCCGAAGGCGCAGAGCAACACCAACACCGGAACCGGCATGAAATAGAGCAGATTGGGCATGCTGAACCAGCGCTCGGCGATGTCCGGATGGGTCAACGGCGTCCACAAACTGACGATGCCGGTGACCACCAGCACCGCCCAGACCAGCGGAATGCCGATATCGTGCATGCGTCGCTGCAGATCGCCGGCGGTGCGCATCATCAACCATGTGCAACCCAGCAGTGCATAGGCAACGATCAGCGCCAGCCCGCAGAACAGCGAGAATGGCGTCAGCCAGTCCAGTGCTCCGCCGGCGTAGGCCCGATCCTCGACCGGCAACCCGCTGATGAATGCGCCAAGCACGACGCCCTGGAAGAAGGTCGCGACCAGCGAGCCGCCAATGAAGGCCTTATCCCAGACGTGCTGGCGCTCGCGAACCACCTTGAAGCGGAACTCGAAGGCCACGCCGCGGAAGATCAGCCCCATCAGCATGAAGATGATCGGCAGATACAGCGCCGACAGCACCACCGAGTACGCCAGCGGGAAGGCCGCGAACAACCCTGCCCCGCCAAGTACCAGCCAGGTCTCGTTACCGTCCCAGACCGGCGCTACGGTATTCATCATCACGTCGCGATCGGAACTGTCCTGCACGAACGGGAAGAGGATGCCAACGCCCAGATCGAAGCCGTCCATCACCACGTACATCATGATGCCGAAGATGATGATCACGGCCCAGATAAGAGAAAGATCGATACCCATGGCTCAGTTCCTCTCGCCCAGTTGATCGCCTTGTTCATGAGAGATGGCCTCGTCCGCAGCGGAAATGGGCCGCATCGGCGTCCGCGCCTCCCCAGGACCTCCGGCGCCTTTTTCGCGACCTTCGCTGACCACCGGGCCTTTCTTCACCAGCCGCAGGACATACACCATCCCCACCCCGAACACGGCGAAGTAGACGACCACGAACATCGCCAGGGTGAGTCCCAGCTGGCCGGCACCATGATTGGATACCGCATCGGCGGTGCGCATCAGGCCGTAGATCACCCAGGGCTGCCGGCCGATCTCGGTGGTGTACCAACCGGCCAGAATGGCAATCAGCCCTGACGGCCCCATCAACAGCACCAGGCGCAGGAACGGCCGTGAGCTGTACAGGCGATCCCCCCGCCGCAGCAGCAGGCTCCAGATCCCCGTGACGATCATCAGCAGGCCGAGCGCGACCATGATGCGGAAGGTCCAGAACACGATGGTGGAGTTCGGCCGATCCTCAGGCGGAAAATCCTTCAGCGCCGGAATCGGCTCGGTCAGGCTGTGCTTGAGAATGATGCTGGCAAGATAGGGGATCTCGATCTTGTAGCGCGTTTCCTCCGCCTCCATGTCTGGCCAGCCAAACAGCAGCAGCGGGGTCGGCCCGCCTTCGGAATTGTCCCAGTGTCCTTCCATCGCGGCGATTTTCGCCGGCTGGTATTCGAGGGTGTTCAACCCGTGAAAGTCGCCGATCACCGCCTGCACCGGCGCAACCAGCAGCGCCATCCACATCGCCATCGAGAGCATCTTGCGGATGGCCGGGGTGTCCTTGCCGCGCAACAGGTGCCAGGCGGCGGAAGCGCCGACGAAGAACGCCGTGGCGAGGAACGCCGCGACGGCCATGTGCGCAAGGCGGTAAGGGAACGACGGATTGAAGATGATCGCGAACCAGTCCACCGGCACCACGATGCCGTCGATGATCTCGTGGCCTTGCGGGGTGTGCATCCAGCTATTGGACGCCAGGATCCAGAAGGTCGATATCAGCGTGCCGATGGCCACCATCAGCGTCGAAAAGAAGTGCAACCGCTCACCCACGCGGTTCCAGCCGAACAGCATCACGCCGAGAAAGCCCGCCTCCAGGAAGAACGCAGTCAGCACTTCATAGGTGAGCAGCGGCCCGGTGACGCTTCCGGCAAATTCGGAATAGGCGCTCCAGTTGGTACCGAACTGGTACGCCATGACGATTCCGGACACCACGCCCATGCCGAAGTTGACCGCAAAGATCTTCAGCCAGAAGTGGTACAGATCGCGGTAGACCTCCTGCCGGGTCTTCAGCCATAGCGCTTCGAGCACCGCTAGAAAGCTGGCAAGGCCGATAGTGATGGCCGGAAAGATGATGTGAAAGGTGATGGTGAAAGCGAACTGGATTCGCGCAAGCTCAAGTGCTTCCAATCCGAACATGGGCAGCTCCTCGTCAAATGACCGCCCGCCTCGTCTGTGACGGCGAATACGGGGTCCAGCACAAATGACAGCAGATCGCGCCAAGGGTGCAGCGCAACCGCCGCGCCAAGTCGTCGCGCCTGGATCGACGGTCGGGCCGACCGCACACCCCGGGTCTATGCTGGTCACAGCCGAGTCAACCGAGGAGTCCTGCCGGTGCAGATCCGTTCCTTCATTCCGCCGTACATCCTCGACCGCATCATCGACCACGGCTCGCCTTACCAGCGCGGGTGTGCGCGACAAACCCTCGACCACGTTCACAGCCTGCTGCCCAACCCCGGCCCGCCTCGCCCCACGGCAATCGCCGAGCTTGGCGAACTACGCACACCCGGGCATCCACAGCGGCGAATTCACGATGCCGAACAGCGCATGCAGTTACCTGGCATACCGCGGCGTCGCGAAGGCCTGCCGGCCAGCGGGGATGCGGCCGTAGACGAGGCTTATGACGCGCTGGGCGCTACCTACACATTCTTCTGGCAGGTGTTTCAGCGCGACTCGATCGATGACCTGGGCATGCCACTGATCGGCACAGTCCACTACGGGCAGGGCTACGAGAACGCCTTCTGGAACGGTGAGCAGATGGTCTTCGGGGACGGCGACGGCGAGCTGTTCCAGCGTTTCACCCGATCGCTGGATGTGGTTGCGCATGAGCTGGCCCATGGGGTGATCGAAAGCGAAGCGGGGCTGGTCTACTTCAATCAGCCCGGCGCGCTGAACGAATCCATTTCGGACGTGTTCGGCGTACTGACCAAACAGCATGCACTCGGCCAGACTGCCGCCGAGGCGGACTGGCTGGTCGGTGCCGAGCTGCTCACCGACAAGGTCAGCGGCGTGGCCCTGCGCTCCATGGCCAATCCGGGTACAGCCTATGACGACCCGCTGCTCGGGCGCGATCCGCAGCCAGCACACATGCGCGACTTCATCGAGACCCGCGAAGACAACGGCGGCGTGCACCTTAACTCGGGCATTCCCAACCGCGCGTTCTATCTCGTCGCCACTGCGCTGGGCGGCTATGCCTGGGAACAGGCCGGGCGGATCTGGTACGCCACCCTCTGTGACCCGCAATTGCCCAACGATGCGGACTTCGTGACGTTCTCCAGCGCGACCCTGGCCCACGCTGCGAAACTGTTCGGCCGGCAGTCGTCGCAGGTGCAGGCCTTGCACGAAGCATGGACGTCGGTGGGCGTAGTGCCACGCTAAGGAGGCAACATGAAAATGCCTGCACTCGGTCCGGATGCCTCCTTGCGCGTATCACGCCAGGGCGGTTTCGCCGCCGCGCCTGGCCTGGCGCGACCGCGCCAGATCGAATTCGCCGACTGCAACGCGGCCCAGCGCCAGGGTCTCTGCTCGGTACTCGAACAGTGCCTGCCTGTTGCCAGCAAGCATGTCGGCCATGGCGACCAACGTTTTTTCAAGGTCGAGGTGCATTACCGCCGCGAGAACGATGACGCCGAGATGATCCTGCAGATCGCCGAGGAGCGGGCCCCTCAAGAGTTGTTGCAGCTCTGGAAGGACGGCGCGATTCCTGGCGGATCGCCCTAGATCAGAACCGCACAATCCCACCTGCAGCGAGCAAAGCGGTGAACTGTGCCGCCGGAAGTGGCCGCGAGAGCAGGTAGCCCTGGAACTCGTCGCAACCATTTCGGCACAGGAAGTCGAACTGCGCGGCGTTCTCTACCCCCTCGGCGACCACCGTCTTGTGCAGGCTCTTGCCCAGTGAAATGGCGGCGCGGGCGATCATCGCCACCTCCTCCTCCTGTTCCAGCCCGGTGACCAGCGAGCGATCGATCTTGATGATGTCCAGCGGGAAACGTCGCAGATAACTGAGCGCCGAGTAACCGGTACCGAAATCGTCCATCGCCAGCCGAAAGCCCCGCGCCTTGAACTCGGCAAGAATCGCCACGGCGCGCGTACCGTCACCGAGAAATACCGTTTCGGTGATTTCCAATTCGACCTGGTTCGGCGGCAGACCGACGTCATCCAGTACTGTACAGACCCGGTCAACCACATCATCACCAAGAAACAGCAGCGGTGACAGATTGACCGCCACCATCAGCGGGATGGCCCGCCCCGCGTTCCACTGCCGAGCGTCGCTGAAGGCGCGGCGCAGCACGGCCAGCGTCAGCGGCATGATCAGGCCGCTTTCCTCTGCCACGGGAATGAAACGATCCGGCCCGATGACGCCCAACTGCGCATCGGTCCAGCGTGCCAGTGCCTCGACCCCGACTATGCGTCGCGAGGCATCGACCTTCGGCTGGTAATGCACCGAAAACTCATCACGCTCCAACGCCGCGCGCATCGCCGCTTCAAGGTTCAGTCGCTCGTCAGCGATCCGGTTGAGGTCATGGGTGAAGAACTGGAAATTGTTGCGTCCGCGTTTTTTTGCCGCGTACATGGCGATGTCGGCATGCTTGAGCAAGGTTTGCGCGTCCTCGCCATCCCCCGGAAACATCGCTACACCGATGCTCGCACCCACCTGAAACTCCCGACCGGCCAGCGTGACAGGTCGCCGGATCTCGTTCAGCACCCGCTCCAACAGCGAAATGACTGTGCTGATGCGGTAGTGATCGCTGAGCACCAGCACGAACTCGTCACCACCCACCCGCGCAACGGTGTCGGAGCCGCGCAGGCTGCCGGCCAAGCGGGCGGCGATGCTCTTGAGCAGCTCGTCGCCGGCGACATGACCGAGGCCGTCGTTGATGAATTTGAAGTTGTCCAGATCGATGAACACCAAGGTCAGGTAGTAGCCCAGGCGCGCCGCGCGCGCGAGCCCCTGTTCGATACGGTCGTTGAGCAGGATGCGATTGGGCAGTCCGGTCAACAGATCATGGTTGGCCTGGCGCTCGAGCTGTTGCTGATAGTGCTTGCGCTCGGAAATGTCCTGCACCGTGCCTTCGTAGCAGATGAACTCGCCGTTGGCGCCGCGCACCACGTGGGCGTTTTCGGATATCCAGATACGCGTGCCGTCTCGGCGATACACCTCGGACTCGAAATTGAGCACCTCGCCCTGGTGTTCCATCAGCCGACAGAACGCCTCGCGACGTCCACCTTCCACATACAGGCGGCGCTCGATGTCGGCGAGATCAGCCACCAGTTCGGTGGCGCTGTCGTAACCGTAAATGCGCGCCAGGGCAGGATTGGCCGCCAGGTATCGACCGTCACGGGTCGACTGGAAAATCCCCTCGGAGGCGTTCTCGAAAATGCTGCGATAACGCAGTTCGGCCTGCTCCAGGGCATCGAGGATCGCCCGTTGCGCGGTGATATCCTCGATGAAGCCCTCCACGACGATCTCGCCCTGCTCGTCCGCCACCGCGACGCCGCGCTCAATTACCCATTTGTGCGCCCCGGACGCGGTACGGATTCGATAATGCACGCAGAAACGCCCCACCGCGGCGACGGCTTGCTCGATACAGCGCCGCACGCGCAGTCGATCGTCTGCATGCGTGATCCGCTCCCACGTAATGCGCGTTTCATCAACCAGCTCCGCAGCGCTGTATCCACACAAGCCCAGCGCGCCCTGACTGACGAAGATCATCGTCCACGATGCATCGTTGCGGCAGCGGTAGGCCATGCCTTCCAGGTTGTTGATCAAGGTGTCGAGCACACGAGAGCGGTCCAGCACTTCGCAGGAGAGCAGAGTGCTCGGACCGTTGGCAGAAGAATCAAGAGTCATGGGGGGCATGCTTGCAGTGGTTGCGGCCCGTCCGGCGCTGACGAAGCTCAGCTCCGGGCGCAGAACGAATGAGCCGAAAAGGCAGAAAGCCACTACTGAGCAAGAAGCGCTCCAGCCGCAGCGCCAGTGCAACTGCGCGTTTGCGGCTGCCATTGGCTCCGCTGATGCCCCACAACGGCGCACCCGCCTGTCGCGGCGCGGACCCATGCGCCAACCTGGTGCTCATGCGTCCCCTAGCCAAGCGGAGCCCGGCAGGTCAGTGCATTCCACGCTTCGCCGCAGGTGCAACAGTTGTTCGCCTTGCTGCTGCCGGCACGTCGCACTCAAGCGCAGCGCGCAAAAGCAGTGCGCTTGCGCAGGCGGCCGTGGCAGCGAGCAGCACGACCACACCGGCAGCGCTCCAGCCAAACGCCGTTGTCACGCTGCCGACCGCGACCGGACCGAAGAGCTGGCCGAGATTGCTGCCCTGCATGAGCAGGCCGACGGCGATCGGTACCAGCGTGGCTTCACGTACGGCCAGCGGCGCAGAGGCCAGCAAAGTCGCCGGGATCAGCCCGCCTACGGCGGAGAACAGCAGGCATAACAGGAAAGTCGTCGGCGCCTCGAACAGGCCGAGGAAAATACCGAGCCCACACGCCCCCATGACCGCGCTGGCGAAAATCAGCAGGGAGCTACGCCCGACGCCCCGCCCCAGCAGGTATCCCGCCGCCAGGTTGCCGCCGGCATTGACCACACTGGCCAGCGCGCTCAACAGGCCCGCGCTGCGGTAGCTGATGTCCATACGTTCCATCAGCAGAACCGGCAGAAAGCTGAACAGCGCAAAGAACATCAGGCTGTACAACGCGAATACGATCGCCAGCAACGCGGTCGCGCGGGAACGCAACACTTGCCGAACATCAGCGATCACCCTGCTCGACAGCCCACGCGAAGCGTCCCGAGGTATGCAGTACACGACCATCGTAGCGGCAAGCACGGCGAGCGCCGCGCTCGCCCACCAGAGCCATTGCCAGCCTGGAAAAAGCGGCCCAACAACCATGACAAGCGCCATCCCGCACGGCATGAAGCAGCTCCAGAGCGCGAACGCCTTGTCGCGTGCCACGCCGGTCAGCAGGCGCTCAAGTATCGCCGGCCCGCCGACGATGATCAGCAGGAATCCCAGCCCCTCCAGCAGCCTGGAAACCAGCAGGAGGGCGAAGGACGGTGCGAGCCCACCCGCGGCCCCGGCGAATGCTGTTATGCCCAGACCCATCAGCAGGGTTCGCTGGCCGCCTAGCGCGGCCGCCACCGCGCCTGCTGGCGCACCGCCCAGCAGGCCGAGCACGGCAAATATCCCGGTCAACCAGCCGACTTGGCCCAGGCTCACCCCCAGATCCGTCTGCAGCATCGGCGCGGCGATGGCAGCCTTGCCCAGATGCAGGGACGCCACCACGCCGCAAGCCAGGATGACCCAGGCGACAAGCCGCCTCGGCGGCGCAAGGAGCACGGCATTCACCGCGGCGTCCCGAACGAATGCGTCGCCAGAGCAGCAGCGATGCGGGCGACATGCGCGCCTTGGTAACGCGCGCCCTCCAGCTCGTTCTCGCTCGGCTGCCGATCACCGCCACTGCCGTCGTCGGAGAGCGTCGAAGCGCCGTAGGGCGATCCGCCGGTCACCGCATCCATGCGCAGCTGGCCTTTGAAGCTATACGGCAGGCCGACCACGACCATGCCAAAGTGCAGCAATACCGTATGTGTCGCCAGAATTGTGCTCTCCTGGCCGCCGTGCTGGCTGCCCGTCGAGGTGAAGACGCTGCCGACCTTGCCGACCAGCCTGTCTTCGGCCCATAGGCCGCCACACTGATCGAGGAAGTTCTTCATCTGCGATGCCATGTTGCCGAAGCGCGTCGGCGTACCGATCACGATGGCGTCGTAGTCAGGCAGCTCCGACACGGAAGCGACGCCTGCTGATTGGCTCATCTTGTAGCCCGCCTTGTGCGCGACCTGCTCGGGGACCAGTTCGGGAACTCGCTTGATGTCGGCAAGCGCACCCACCTCACGGGCACCTTCGGCTACGGCCTGGGCTAGCGCCTCGATATGACCGTAGGACGAGTAATAGAGCACCAGTACTTTCGTCATTGTTGCAATCCTCTGATGACATTGACGCAAGCAAGGCTAATCACTACAAACGCTCACGAAGAGTGATTAAATTTCGATCAACTCGATCTACGGTGCAGATCATGCTCGATGGAATGACGCTGGATCAGATACGTACCTTCGTAACCGTGGCCGACAGCGGTAGCTTCCGCTCCGGCGCCGCGCGACTTATGCGTGTGCAATCGGCGGTCAGCCATGCGATCGCCAATCTCGAATCCGAGCTCGGCCTGCAACTGTTCGATCGCAGTGGCTACCGTCCCGTGCTCACCGCCGAAGGCCAGGCCTTGCTGGCCCACGCGCGCGACATCCTGCTGCGGGCGGACGCCATGCGCGCACGCGCGCGCGCACTGGGCGCCGGCGTCGAACTGGAGCTGTCACTGGTGGTGGATACCCTGTTTCCCATCGAACTGGTCGCACGAGCCGTCAGCGCCGCCAGCGCAGCGTTTCCCTCGACCAGCTTTCGCCTGGAGTCGCAACCGCTGGGCGGCCCGATTGCGGCCTTGGATGACAAGCGCTGCACGCTCGCGATCATCGTCGGCGAGGACTTCCGAAACCCTCGGGTGGCGCTGGAAGCCATCGGCTCGGTACGGCAGATCGCAGTGGTAGCTGCAGCACACCCGCTCGCCAAGCACAGCGACCGCGCACCGCTGGGCTTGGCCGACCTGGCTGGCCATCTGCAGGTGGTCCTGACCGACCCTACCTCGCTCTCCCAAGGCCGCTCGTTCGGCGTGCTATCCCCTTTCACCTGTCGAGTGAACACCCAGGAAGCGAAGGCGACCTTGATCCGCACCGGCCTCGGCTGGGGGAGACTGCCGGCATGGCAAATCGAGGAAGACCTGGAAGCTGGTCGGCTGGTGCGCGTAGCCATTCCCGATCTGGGCAGAAACGGCGAGGTGCAATCCGAGGCCTACCTGGCTCACCGCCTGGACGAACCGCTCGGCCCTGTGGCGCAGGCGTTTCGCCGAGCGCTGCTTGAGCAAACCAGGTGCTAGGCCCGAGACCGAAATACGGAAGCGCACGCAGCCGCTGTTAGCCAAGCCCACCTCCCCGCCCGACGTCGATGCCATACGATCACGGTCGCCCGGGACAAGCACGGCTCACCTCGATCGCGCAAAACTGCGTCGCCTCTCAATGCGCCAGAGCTGCTTCGATCACCGCAATGTCGATCCTGCTCATCTGCATCATTGCATCGAAGGCACGCTTGGCCGCCGCCCGATCAGAACCGGCCAACGCTTGCGTCAGGACGCGCGGAGTAATCTGCCAGGACACGCCCCACTTGTCCTTGCACCAGCCGCAGGCGCTCTCCTGGCCGTCATTGCCAACGATCGCATCCCATAATCGGTCCGTTTCGGCTTGATCGTCGGTTGCCACCTGAAAGGAGAACGACTCGTTGTGCTGAAACGCCGGCCCACCGTTCAGGCCAAGGCAGGGAATGCCCAGGACGGTGAATTCGACAGTGAGGACATCGCCCTGCTTGCCCGCCGGATAGTCGCCAGGTGCAAGAAGGACAGCCCCCACAGCGCTGTCCGGGAAGGTCCTGGCGTAGAACGTCGCAGCGTCTAGCGCGGCATCGTCGTACCAGAGGCAAATGGTGTTCTTGCCGGTCATGGGGGTCTCCTTGAAGACGACGGTTGCATTGCATCAGGGCCGCAGGCGAAACCGACGCAGGGTGCCGCTCACTGCAGCCTTGTTTCCAGCCTGCAAGCGTAGCCCCACTGCGCAGACGAAACCTGTAGACAACCGGCACCGTCATGACCGACCGTCCATTCGCGACAGCTGGTGTGACTGCGTTCTTTCGCCGAGTGGATCGCAACGAAGATGCGATTGTTATCCGCAAAGCGCGTTGCGGCACCGATTGCGGTGTTTTCTGGAAAGTCACAACACGCGTATGCCATCTAGTCTTGGATGCACGACGCAACAATCGAAGCGCGTTGCGGCCCGCCCATATCACCGACCAGGAGGCTTCATGATCGATTCCAGTGTGTCTCACAAGCGCGCCGTTTTTCGTGCACTGCACCAGTCAGGCTGCTTCGTGCTGCCCAATCCCTGGGATGCCGGCAGCGCCGCCGTTCTGGCTGCAATGGGCTTCAAGGCCTTGGCCACGACCAGTTCCGGCTACGCCTGGTCCTGCGCCCGTGCCGATGGACAGATGGCGCGAGACGCAGTGCTGGCCCATATGCGCGGCATGGTTCAAGCGACGGCTCTACCGGTGAATGGCGACTTCGAAAGCGGATTCGCCGAGACACCCGAAGGGGTGGCTGAAAGCGTGCGCATGGCAGTCGAGACCGGCATAGCGGGCATTTCCATCGAAGACTCCACAGGCGACCCGCGCGAGCCGCTGCGGGAGATCTCGCAGGCCACGGAGCGAATGTACGCCGCACGTGAGGCGATCGACGCAACAGGCGGCGAAACACTACTGATTGGTCGGGCCGAGAATTTCTTCGTAGGGCGCCCGGATCTCGACGACACCATTCAGCGTCTTCAGGCGTACGCCGAGGCAGGCGCTGACTGTCTCTATGCACCAGGTATCAGGACCCGCGAACAGATCAGCGCGGTCGTCGCCGCAGTCGCACCCAAACCGGTCAATGTGCTGATCGGCTGGGACAGCGACCTGACTGTTCAGGACCTCGCCGATCTCGGCGTACGCCGCATCAGTGTAGGTGGCGCCCTGGCACGCGCCGCGTGGGCCGGCTTTCTAAGCGCTGCGCGCTCTATCGCCGAACACGGACGCTTCGATGGATTTTCAAACGCCGCCTCAGGCGCAGAGCTCGACGCCCTGTTTGGCAAGCTGGAGAAGCCATAGGCGGATCAGCAACCCGCGAAGCGTGGCCTCGACGGGTGGCCGGGCGACTCGAACCCTGCATGAGCGTTATGCATTGCCTTTGCGTTGCATGAACTCGACGAAGTTATCCGATGCATATCCGGCGCTGCCATTCGCCGCGAACGGTGCGTCGACCTTACGCAGCATCCTCTTGCTCGCATCGGCAGGCGACATTGGAAAGAACGCGCCACCCGGCTCTGAGTGCATATAGAAATCGCCCAGCTTGGCCCCTCAGTGCTCGCAGTGGTTCATGTAGTAGGTAGCCCCGGCCTGCTTGCTGTAGGCAGGCCTATAGCGGGTCGTATGGGAACGAAGCTGCACCAATACCGCCGGCGCCAAGCCAGACACATTCGATACCGTCCCGATTTCACCCTGTCGCATCCAGTCGCCGTGGCGACTGCCTAGGGTCAATGCCCCATCACCCTGAGCCGCAGTAGGCGAGGCTTCCGTCAGCCGCTACGCTGTGAGCGGTTCAACCCCACTCTGCAAGCTGGCGGTGATTGTGGACAAGTTCCAGGAAATGAAGGTGCTAGTGGCCGTTGCGGAAGCGGAAAGCTTCGCCGCAGGCGCTAGGTTGGTGGGTATGTCACCGCCGAGCGTGACCCGGGTGATAGCAGGATTAGAAAATCGGCTGGGCACCCTGCTGTTGGCACGCAATACGCGCAGCCTGCGTCTGACTGAAGCGGGTCGGCGTTTCGTGGAAGACTGCAAGCGCATTCTGATGGACCTGGACGAAGCCGAAGAGCTGGCGACTAGCAACAATATTCGCCCCCGCGGCAACCTGACGGTGACGGCACCAGTGATGTTCGGCGAGCTGTTTCTGATACCGCTGATCACCGAGTATCTTGCCGCGAACCCCGAAGTGACCCTCAATGCCCTGCTAGTGGATCGTCTGGTGAACATGGTGGACGAGGGCGTGGATGTCGCCATCCGCATCGGCGAGCTGCCGGAAAGCGGCCTCCAGGCCATCAACGTCGGACATATTCGCCCGGTCGTGTGTGCCGCGCCTGCCTTTCTCGAACGTGTCGGCCGACCGCAACAACCCAAGGATGTGCTGGCACTGCCGATGGTGATGTCATCGGCAAGCACCCTGCTCACAGAGTGGCAGTTCAAGGTCGGCGAAGCCGTCATCGCCCTGCATCCCAAACCGCGCCTGATGGTCAGCTCCAATCAGGCTGCGATCAATGCCGCACGCACGGGCTGGGGCCTCACGCGGGTACTGTCCTACCAAGTGGCCGAGTGGGTGGCGAAGGGGGAGTTGGAGATCGTTCTTGAGGCTTTTGAGACTACAGCGCTGCCGGTACATGTTGTGTATCAGGGAGGTAAACGACTACCCGCCAAGGTGCGCACGTTTGTCGATTATTGCGCCAGCCGGTTCATGGCAGACTCGGCGCTGCAAGCCGCGCCGGTAACCTAAACAGTGAGCCGATATAGCCAGCTACAGACCTTCGAAGCCGTGGCACAGGCCGGCAGTCTGGCCGCGGCGGCACGGCAGCTGGGGCAGTCGTCGGCGACAGTTATGCGCACCATTGCCGCGCTGGAAGCGCGCTTGCACAACACCCTGCTGATTCGCGGACCGCGCGGTGTCGAGCTGACCCCTGCTGGCGAGCAGTTCGCGCAGAACGGTCGGCACATCCTGGAACAAACCACGGAGGCCGAGCGCTCTGCGGCCGGCCTACATGCCAGTCCCAATGGGCAGCTGACGGTGGCGTTACCGTTGCTGATGGATCTGCAGATAATCACGCCCATCGCCCTCGCCTATTTGAATGCGTTTCCGGACGTGCAGCTGAACATCCAATCCAGCGAAGGCGTACCCAAACTGCTCAAAGAAGGCATTGATGTTGCGCTGGTCCTTGGCCAGTTGCCCAGCTCCTCGGAGTTCGCCATGCCCTTGGGCGCAGTCAGGCCGATTGTCTGTGCCTCACCGGCCTACCTCGACACATGGGGGCGGCCCGAGATCCCCGACGATCTCAAAGCACATCGGGCGGTCGCCTCCACCGCAGCTGGTTACGCTGCACATTGGCATTTTCGCAGTGGACGTTCCATCCGTTCGGTAAAACCCATGCCCGTACTCACCTGCACGACCCAGCGCGCGGCTATCCATGCGGCCACCCTGGGGCTTGGGCTGCTCCGCTGCATGAATTTCGAAGCCCACGATGAACTGCACCGCGGCGTTCTTGAACCGGTACTGACAGGTTTCGCCCCCGCCGACGTGCCGGTGCAGTTGATCTACCGGCATGGCCGCCGCGCCGAGGCGCGTGTGCGGACTTTCGTTGACTTCGCCGCGCCTTTGCTCCGCGCCCACCCAGCCTTCCAAGCACTGAACTGACGAAGCATTTCACTGCGCACAGCGTGCCTGTATTTCAGAAAACGAAATTATGGATTGCTCGGCGTGGTGATTCTGCTTAGCCCTGCAAGCGCGCAGCATGGTTCCACCAGCGCGATGACCACCGAGGTGAATTGACGCTGCGCTGATTCCCTGGAACACATTGCGGAGCTATCACCATGCCACAGCCCATCAAACTGTATCGTCACCCGCTTTCGGGGCACGCCCATCGAGTTGAGTTGATGCTTTCGCTGCTGAAGCTGCCCTACGAGCTTCTGTTTGTCGACTTGGCCAAGGGCGAACACAAATCCTCCGAGTTTCTGAGCATCAACGTGTTTGGCCAGGTGCCGGTCATTGACGACAACGGCACCCTGATCAGCGACTCCAACGCGATTCTGGTCTACCTGGCCAAGCAATACGGCGGCGACAGCTGGCAGACGCCCGACCCACTCGCAGAAGCACGCATCCAGCGCTGGTTATCGGTGGCTGCCGGTCAGCTGGCCAACGGCCCTGCGGCGGCCCGGCTGATCACGGTGTTCGGAGCACCCTTCAACGCCGAAGAGGTCATCGCGCGCGCCCATATGCTGCTCCAGGTGATGGACGCCGAACTCGCCGGCAAGCGCTTCCTGACGGGTGCCCAACCCACCATTGCCGATGTCGCTAACTACACCTACATCGCCCATGCGCCAGAGGGCAACGTCTCGCTTGAGCCCTATCCGAATGTGCGAGCCTGGCTGGAGCGCATTGAAGCCCTGCCCGGCTTCGTACCCATGCAGCGCACCGCCATTGGTCTGCAAACCGCTGAGTAAGAACCGAACTGCCGGCTTCCGGCAGCAACTCGAGGAGCATCAGCCATGGATCGCCTACCCGAACACCGTAAATCGCCCTGGCACGCCGGTGAAAAGAAGCTCCAGGAGGCCTTTCATGCCTCTGAGCGGCTGGAGGTGCTCGGACAGAGAGTCATTCGAGACCACATGCCTGATCAGCACCGGGAGTTCTTTCACCAGTTGCCGTTCGTGGTAGTCGGCGCGGTGGACGCCGAGAATCGTCCTTGGGCCACCTTACTGGAAGGGCCGGAAGGCTTTGCCACCTCCGCAGATCCACAGCACCTGTTTCTGGCAGCGCATGCCGACCAACACGATCCAGCCGCCTCCGGGTTGCGCGCGGGCCAGGCCATCGGCTTGCTCGGCATTGAGCTGCATACGCGGAGGCGCAATCGCATGAATGGTGTGATTCAGCGTTCCTCGACCGACGGCCTTGAGGTACTGGTCGAGCAGTCGTACGGCAACTGCCCGAAGTACATTCAGACGCGTTCCTATACCCGGGTCCCGCGGCGAGCAGACGACGCTGAACCGTGCCGGGAATTCAGCAGCCTGGACGCACACACCAGCGCGCTCATTCGCGCGGCTGACACCTTCTTCGTCGCCAGCTACGTCGGGTATGACGCTCGCACGCGCGCCGTGGATGTTTCCCATCGCGGTGGCCGTGCCGGTTTCATCAAGGTCGAAGGCAGCCGCCTGACCATTCCGGATTATGCGGGCAACCTTTTCTTCAACACCCTGGGGAATCTGCAGGCTAATCCGGTTGCCGGGTTGCTCTTCGTCGATTTCGCCACGGGCGACATGCTACAACTCACCGGCCGCACGGAACTGCTACTGGACAGCCCGCTGATCAAAGCCTTCGAGGGCGCCGAGCGGCTCTGGGCCTTCGAAGTCGAGCACGTGGTGCTGCGAGCAGGCGCGGTAGCGATCCGATGGCAGTTTCACGATTACGCCCCCACCAGCCTGGCAACCGGTACCTGGTTGGAAGCTGATGAACGCCTGCACCAGTAGGTACAACGCGGGGTTGGCAGAAATAGCGGTGGCGCGTGTGCAACGAGGGAGCAGTCATCCATCGAACTGAGCGCGCTGTACCTCAAGCGCTCGACCCGTTCATTGGAGATCGACGATTGCCTGACATCTGCGCCGAAACACTCAGGCCGTTTGTGGATTAGCAGCTGGCCGAAGGCGTAACGAATCGAACAGTGAATATCGCATCAGAACGCGTGATCAGCCTTCTCAACCTGCGCCATCGCACATGGCGAGATGAGACCAAGCGCCCTGGTTGGCGTCGGCCTCGAAGATTGGCGTCAGAGTAATTTCCCGCAAAACTCCGGCAAGGGCCAATCAGCGGGCACAAAAAAAGCTGCCCTTGGCAGCTTTCCCTGTTCCACCCTTTAGTTCAAAAGGAGGATGTGTATGGCGCAGCGGACGGGACTCGAACCCGCGACCCCCGGCGTGACAGGCCGGTATTCTAACCGACTGAACTACCGCTGCGCGTCGGCCGGACTTTCGTCCGAAATCTCACAAAGGTTGGTGGCTGATGACGGGATCGAACCGCCGACCCCCTGCGTGTGATGCAGGTGCTCTCCCAGCTGAGCTAATCAGCCGATCGCCTTGCGAGGCGCGCAATTTACTCACCCCCCTACGCTAAGTCAACAACAGCATTGAATTTTTTTTAGGGAACTGTGGTCAACTGATGCTGCCACCACGCTTTGTAACCTGGCCGGTGCATCATCGGATTGGGAAGGCTGGGTACAAATTCGCTGCGGCTTACTCGAAAGTGTTCTAAAAGAGCTTTATCGCCTGACAGAGGCAAGCCCGCGTCCAGGGAACCGAATAACAAAAGCGCCACGGAGTATTTCGCTTGCCACTGCTGGGAAAACTGCGCAATTACCGCCGCTACGCCCCCCTGACCATCAGCACCGTGCTTCTCTGCCTGTTCGCGGTATACCTCGCGATGCAGATCGAGCAATGGATGCTCTTATCCCGCGCCCCGGCTCCGACTGATATCTACGAGCAGGGCACCGCGAACCCCGGCGGGCCCGATATGCAGCGGCTGGAAATACTCTTCGGCTCAGCTGCCCCGACCGATGCAATGGCGCCGTCCGTAGCTGCCAGCGGATTCACTCTGCGCGGCAGCTTCGTCCATGTCGAACCGCAACGCTCCAGCGCCATCGTCCAGGTCGACGGTCAGCCACCTCGACTGTACTGGCAGGGCGAGGAGCTATCCGGTGGTGTCAGCCTGCACAAGGTCTACCCTGATCGAGTCGAGCTGCTGCGCAACGGTACTGTTGAAGTCCTGCATTTTCCGCAGATCCGCTCACCAAGCTACGTTCCCGACGCACTGAGCGACACGCCCTATCAGGACGAAGCCCCATATGCCGAGCCATCGGATGAGGAAACGCAGCTGATGCAGCAGCAGATGGACACCTTGCGCCAGCAGCTGGAAGACGCCGTCAACCAGTCCGATGCCGCGCCCGCCAATGACCAGCCCATGGAAGACGATTGACCGATGCCGACGCCTTTTTCGCGCCCGTTACTTGCCCTGCTTGCTACCAGCCTGCTGGCCGCCCCCCTGCCCCTGCTTGCCGCCGAGCAGGGCATCGAACCGAGCACCACCCGACAGGACGGCTGGACCATCAACCTGAAGGATGCGGACATCCGTGCCTTCATCGACCAGATCAGCCAGCTCAGCGGCCAGACCTTCATCGTCGACCCGCGAGTGAAGGGACAGGTCAGCGTCGTCTCCAACGCCACCCTGTCGCTGAGCGAGGTATACCAGCTGTTTCTCTCGGTGATGGCCACGCATGGGTTCAGTGTGCTGACCCAGGGCGACGTCGCCCGGGTGGTGCCTAATGCCGAAGCCAAGGCCGAGGCAGGTGGCGGTCCTTCCGGCGGTGATCAGCTGGAAACCCGAGTGATCCAGGTGCAGCACACATCTGCCGCTGAACTGATACCGCTGATTCGCCCGCTGGTACCGCAGTTCGGCCATCTGGCTGCAGTCTCCTCGGCCAACGCACTGATCATCAGCGATCGCAGCGCCAATATCGCGCGCATTCAGAATCTGGTTCGCCAGCTCGATCGTGCCGAGAGCAACGATTACGGTGTGCTCAACCTGCAACACGGCTGGGCGGTGGATATCGCTGAAGTGCTGCGCAACTCACTGATGCGGGGTGAAGCCAAGACGACCGCCGGGGTGCAGATCATCGCGGACTCACGCACCAACCGCCTGATATTCATCGGTCCCAGCGAGGCCCGCGGCAAGCTGGCATCTCTGGCACAGACCCTCGACACGCCGACCACGCGCTCAGCCAATACCCGTGTTATCCGGCTACGTCACAACGACGCCAAATCACTGGCCGAAACCTTGGGCGATATTTCCGAGGGCCTGAAGAATCCAGAGAGCGGCGAGGCCACTACAACCCGGCCACAAAACATCCTCATCCGCGCCGACGAGAGCCTGAACGCGCTGGTGCTGCTCGCGGACCCAGAGCTGATCGGCACCATGGAAAGCATCGTTCGCCAACTCGATGTACCTCGCGCACAGGTGATGGTCGAAGCGGCCATCGTCGAGGTGTCGGGAGATATCACCGACGCCCTCGGCGTGCAGTGGGCGGTGGATGCGCGCGGTAGTAGGGGCGGAGCCGGCGGGGTCAACTTCGGCAACACCGGCATTTCAGTCGGTAGCGTGCTGAACGCGATTAACGAGAACGAGATTCCCGACAACCTGCCAGATGGCGCGATCATCGGCATTGGCACCCGCAGTTTTGGTGCACTGATCACCGCGCTGTCGTCAAACAGCAAAAGCAACCTGCTGTCCACGCCAAGTCTGCTGACACTGGACAACCAGGAAGCAGAGATTCTCGTCGGTCAGAACGTGCCGTTCCAGACGGGCTCGTACACCACCGATGCAGCCGGAGCGAACAACCCGTTCACCACGATCGAGCGCCAGGATATCGGCGTTACGCTCAAGGTCACTCCACATATCAACGAGGGCGCCACGCTACGCCTGCAGATCGAGCAGGAGATTTCCTCGATCGCTCCAAGTGCCAGCCTGACCGCGCAGGCAGTGGACCTGGTGACCAACAAGCGCGCCATCAAGAGCACTATTCTTGCCGAAGATGGCCAGGTCATCGTGCTCGGCGGCCTGATTCAGGACGACGTCACCCGCACCAATGCCAAGGTACCGCTGCTGGGCGATATTCCGTTGCTGGGCGCACTGTTTCGGTCGACGCAGGAAACTCACATCAAACGCAACCTGATGGTCTTCCTGCGGCCAACAGTCATTCGCGACCGTGCCGGCCTGGCAGCGCTTTCCGGGAAGAAATACAGCGACATACGGGTCATCGAAACGGATTCGGCCAGCCCCACCATCCTGCCAGCGAATCCGACGCAGCTGTTCGATGGCCGCGGCCAACCCGCTCCAGCAATCGATCTACGTCAGTAGGGAAGACTTCCGCATCGAGCTCAGGCCGTTCTCGCAGACCTGAGCTCGATGCGAAGCAGGCTCAGAGTGCCGCCAGTCCTCGGGCCAGGTCGGCCTTCAGGTCAGCGACATCCTCAAGGCCGACCGCGACGCGAATGAGGCTGTCGCGAATACCGGCCGTTGCCCGATCCTCGGCTGAAAGCCGACCGTGGGTGGTGGAGCCGGGATGGGTAATGGTGGTCTTGCTGTCGCCGAGATTGGCTGTGATCGAGATCAACCGGGTCGCATCAATGAAGCGCCATGCGGCTTCCTTGCCACCGGCGACCTCGAAACTCACCACCGCACCAAAGCCTTTCTGCTGACGCTTGGCCAGCTCGTGCTGTGGATGACTGGGCAAGCCCGCATAGTAGACGCGCTCGATACCCGGCTGCTGCTCCAGCCACTCGGCAAGCTCCTGAGCGCTGGCACAATGCGCCTGCATACGCAGCCGTAGCGTCTCCAGCCCCTTGAGGAAGACCCAGGCATTGAACGGGCTGAGCGTCGGTCCGGCGGTGCGCAGGAACCCGACAAGCTCTTTCATCTGTTCGCTGCGGCCGGCAACGACGCCGCCCAGGCAGCGCCCTTGACCGTCAATGTACTTGGTCGCGGAATGGATCACGATGTCGGCACCCAGCGCCAACGGCTGCTGCAACACCGGCGTGCAGAAGCAGTTATCCACCGCCAACATCGCTCCCTTGGCATGGCAGAGCTTCGCCAGGGCAGCGATATCCACCAGTTCGGCCAGCGGGTTGGACGGCGATTCGACGAAAACCAGCTTGGTATTTTCCTGGAATGCCGACTCCCAGGCGGAGAAATCGGTCAGCGGAACGTAGTCGACCTGCACCCCGAAGCGCTTGAGGTACTTCTCGAACAAGGAAACGGTGGCGCCGAATACGCTACGCGACACCAGTACGTGGTCACCGGCCGCGCACAGGCTCATGACGGTGGCGAGAATAGCCGCCATGCCGGACGCTGTTGCAACCGCCTGCTCGGCGCCTTCCAGCGCCGCTATACGTTCTTCAAAGGCACGTACGGTGGGGTTGGTGTAACGCGAATAGACGTTCCCGGGAACGTCACCGGCGAACCGCGCCGCTGCATCTGCCGCACTGCGGAAGACATAACTGGAGGTGAAGAACAGCGGCTCGCCGTGCTCGCCCTCCGGTGTGCGGCGCTGGCCTGCGCGTACTGCCAGAGTATCGAGCCCGACGCCCTGCAGGTCGCTGTCCAGCCGTCCGGCTTCCCATTCACTCGTCATAGCTATTACCTCGGCCGGGGCAGCCGAGGCCGCCACACCGGCATGAATCAGTTGTTGTAGAGATCGATGATGGCACTGACTGCATTGGTCTTGACCTTGCTCAGGTCATTGCGCGCCTGCTCGATCTTGTGCAGATAAGCTTCATCGATGTCGCCAGTGATGTATTTCCCATCGAATACGGCGCAATCGAAATTATCGATCTTGACCTTGCCACCGCCCACGGCGTCGATGAGATCTTCCAGGTCCTGGTAAACCAGCCAGTCAGCACCAATCAGCTCAGCCACCTCTTCGGTGCTGCGATTGTGCGCGATCAGCTCATGCGCGCTGGGCATGTCGATGCCGTAAACGTTCGGATAGCGTACCGCCGGTGCGGCCGAGCAGAAGTAGACGTTCTTCGCCCCGGCCTCGCGCGCCATCTGAATGATCTGCTTGCAGGTGGTGCCACGGACGATGGAGTCATCCACCAGCATCACGTTCTTGCCGCGAAACTCGAGATCGATGGCATTGAGCTTCTGGCGCACCGATTTCTTCCGCGCAGCCTGCCCCGGCATGATGAAGGTGCGGCCGATATAGCGATTCTTGACGAAGCCCTCGCGGAACTTCACGCCGAGCCGGTTTGCCAGCTCCAGCGCGGCGGTGCGACTGGTGTCGGGGATCGGGATGACCACATCGATATCGTGCTCGGGACGCTCGCGCAGAATCTTGTCGGCCAGCTTCTCGCCCATGCGCAGGCGTGCCTTGTACACCGAAACGCCGTCCATCAGGGAGTCGGAACGCGCCAGGTAGACGTATTCGAAGATGCACGGCGCGAGCTTTGGCGCGTCAGCGCACTGGCGGGTGAACAGCTTGCCGTCGGTGGTGATGTACACCGCCTCGCCCGGCGCCAGATCACGAATCAGGGTGAAGCCGAGGACATCGAGCGAGACGCTTTCGGAGGCGATCATGTATTCGACGCCTTCGTCGGTATGGCGCTGGCCGAAAACGATCGGGCGGATCGCATTGGGGTCGCGGAAGCCGACGATGCCATAGCCGGTCACCATGGCCACCACAGCGTAGCCACCGCGGCAGCGCTCGTGAACCTTGCTCACCGCGGCGAAGACGTCTTCTTCGGTCGGCTGCAACTTGCCGCGTACCGCCAACTCATGGGCGAACACGTTGAGCAGCACTTCCGAATCGGAACTGGTGTTCACGTGACGCAGATCCGACTCGTAGATCTCCTTGGTCAGCTGGTCGACATTGGTCAGGTTGCCGTTGTGTGCCAGCGTGATGCCATAAGGCGAGTTCACGTAGAACGGCTGGGCTTCGGCTGAACTGGAGCTGCCGGCCGTGGGGTAACGGATATGACCGATGCCCATGTTGCCGACCAGGCGCTGCATGTGGCGCTGTTGGAAAACGTCACGAACCAGCCCGTTGTCCTTGCGCAGAAACAGCCGGCCGTCGTGGCTGGTCACGATACCGGCTGCATCCTGGCCGCGGTGTTGCAGTACGGTAAGCGCGTCATACAGCGCCTGATTGACGTTCGACTTACCGACAATGCCGACAATGCCACACATGCAAGGAACCTCTCAGTTATTACAGGCAGACCGGATACGACGACAGACCGGGCATCCGTGGAAAAAGACTCAACCGGGCGGGTTGAGCGAAGCGGCGAACCATTGGCCGCTGAACCCCAGGATGAGATTCTTCGACCAATCAGCGATCAACAGAAAATGTGGCAACAACACAGACTCGCGCCACCATAGGTCCTGCTCGACGGGTGCAAGGCTCAGCAAGCCCGCCAGCACTACCACCAGAAGACCACCACGTGCCGCACCGAACACCATTCCGAGAAACCGGTCAGTGCCGGACAACCCCGTCACCCTGATCAGCTCACCGATCAGGAAATTGACCAACGCCCCCACCAGCAAGGTGGCCACGAACAATAGCGCACAGGCTGCGATGACTTGCGCCGATGGCGTGCTGATGTATTCCGCAAGATGGTGGGACAACGCACCACCGAACATCCATGCGACCACGCCCGCAATGATCCAGGTGACCAGCGAAAGCGCTTCCTTGACGAAACCGCGCTTCAAACTGATCAGGCTCGACACTGCAATAACGGCGATGATGGCCCAATCGACCCAGGTGAATGCCACGATGTTTTCTGCAATGGGGAAAAGGCGGCGCATTTTAGCAGAGCGCGAGCGCCAGGAATACGCGCCGGCTCGCCGGTAGCCATGCGCCGATCGAGGCCTTTGTTCAGGCGTTCGGCCGGCGCCTCAGCAGATCAACTGCCTTCTGGCTTGAAGCGCACGACGAAGCCATCGAGCTTCTGCTGTCGCTGCAACACATCGCGAAGCCGATTCGCCTCGCTACGCTCCACCAGCGGACCGACGAAAACGCGGTTCATACCATCAGCGGTGCGGATGTAAGCGTTATAGCCCTGGGAGCGCAATGTCTGCTGCAGGTTCTCGGCACTGGCGCGATTAGACAGGCTGGCCAGCTGAATCGCCCAGCTGACCGGCAAGTTGTTGTTATCCAGGCGAGGTTCAGCTGCCGGCGATTGCGCTTGCGCAGCAGGCGCTGCCGGGGCAGCGGCTGGCGCCACCGGAACTACCGGCTCGATCGGCGCCGGCGCCTGCTCGGCAATCGCAGGGCCGGTAGCCGGCTCAGCATCCTCTTCGATGATTTCGAAACCTTCCGGCACCGACCCCGGCTCTTGCTCCGGTTCCGGGACGTCGACTGGCTGCATCTCGATTTCAGCAACCACCGGTGCAGCGGGAATGGTGGGCGCGTCGACGGTGACGTGCCGCAGATCGTCTTCGCGATTGAAAAGCATCGGGACAAAAATCACAGCCAGCGCGATTAGCACCAGCGCACCAACCATGCGTTGCAACAGCCCCTTATCGAGCATCGCCATCCCCACCCACCTCCGCCTGCCGTTCCAGCCATCCAAGCGCTGCAGCTACGCAATAGAACGATCCGAACACCAACACTTCGTCATCGGGTTCAGCCTTGGCGCACTGAGCGTCGAGCGCCTGCTCGATGCTCGCATACTCGCCGACCAGAGCGCCTCGCTCAAGCAGCGCAGCCGACAACTGTGTAGCTGATTGCGTACGTGACGTCGGTAGCGGAGCCACGGCCCAGTCAGTGATGCTCGCTTGCACTGCATCGAGCACGCCGTCGAGATCCTTATCTGCCAGTAGCCCAAAAACGGCCAGCCGGCGACCAGCAATCGGTCGCTGCTCGATGCGTTGAGCGAGATAACTGGCGGCGTGCGGGTTGTGGCCGACGTCAAGTAACAGCGAGACCTTGCGGCCACGCCAAGTGATCTGCCGACGATCAAGACGCCCTGTCACGCGAGTCTGCTCCAGCGCCGCGGACAGAACCTTCACATCCCACGGCAAACCCAACGAAGCGTACGCCTGCAGGGCTATTGCAGCGTTCTCCATCGGCAACGAAAGCAGTGGCAGTCCGTGCAGCTCCAACGGTTCTCCCGCCGGGCCGACACCCCGCCAATGCCAGGCGCGGGGAGCGAACGCCAGATCGAAATCGCGACCGCGCAGCAAGAGCGGCGCCTTCAGCGACTCAGCCTGTTGCAGTAGCGGTGCAGGAACATCCAGATCACCACAAAGTACCGGCTTGCCTGCCCGCATGATTCCGGCTTTTTCGTACGCAACGCTTTCGCGGGTATCGCCCAGCCAATCGGCATGATCGAGCCCGATATTGGTGATTACCGCCAGATCGGCATCGACGATGTTGACGGCATCGAGACGCCCACCAAGTCCGACTTCAAGCACGGCAGCGTCGAGTTCGGCACGCTCGAACAGCCAGAAGGCAGCGAGTGTTCCCATCTCGAAATAGGTCAGAGACACTTCACCACGGGCAGCCTCGACTGCGGCAAACGCCTCGCACAACTCCTGATCGCTTGCCTCGCAACCATCCAGCTGGACCCGCTCGTTGTAGCGCAGCAGATGTGGCGAGCTGTAGGTGCCAACCCGCATCCCCTGGCTGTTCAGCAGTGAGGCTATAAACGCGCAAGTAGACCCCTTGCCGTTAGTCCCGGTAACGGTAACGGCCAGAGGAGCCGACCGCGTCAGGCCAAGCCTGGCTGACACCAACCGGACCCGATCCAGCCCCATGTCGATGGCCGTGGGATGCAGCTGCTCAAGGTAGGCGAGCCAGTCAGCCAGACTCCGCTCGGTCATGCAGTAGCCGTTACCTGAGCGGGTTCGACCGGACTCGGCAGTTTCTGCATCTGAGCCAGCAGACGCGACAGGCGTGCGCGCAACTCCGAACGAGGAATGATCAGGTCGATCGCACCATGATCCAACAGGAACTCGCTACGCTGGAAACCTTCCGGCAGTTTTTCCCGTACTGTCTGTTCGATCACTCGCGGTCCGGCGAAGCCGATCAGCGCCTTGGGTTCTGCGACGATTACATCACCGAGCATCGCCAAACTGGCGGAAACGCCGCCGTAAACGGGGTCGGTGAGAACGGAGATGAACGGCAGGCCTTCTTCGCGCATACGTGCCAGCACCGCCGAAGTCTTGGCCATCTGCATCAGGGAGATCAGGGCTTCCTGCATCCGCGCACCGCCTGAAGCGGAGAAACAGATCAATGGGCAGCGCTTTTCCAGCGCGACGTTCGCAGCACGAACGAAGCGCTCACCAACGATCGCCCCCATGGAGCCACCCATGAAGGAAAACTCAAAGGCGCAGGCCACTACCGGGACGTTGACAACCTTGCCACTCATCGCGACCAAGGCATCCTTTTCGCCGGTCTGCTTCTGAGCTGCCGACAGGCGATCCTTGTATTTCTTGCTGTCACGGAATTTGAGGCGGTCTACCGGCTCCAGCTCCGCGGCAATCTCCTCGCGCCCTTCGGCATCGAGGAAGATATCGAGCCGAGTGCGGGCATCGATGCGCATGTGATGCTGGCACTTAGGACAGACATCGAGGGTCTTTTCCAGCTCGGGGCGGTACAGAACCGCCTCACAGGAGGGGCACTTGTGCCAGAGGCCTTCGGGGACCGAACTCTTCTGCGTCTCCGAGCGCATGATCGAAGGGATCAGTTTGTCTACCAGCCAGTTGCTCATGCTCTTGTTCTCCAAAGCTTCAGTCCCGAGCGCACTCGCACTACGGGTAGATTCATCGTTGCGATCATGCATACAAGCACTGGATCGCGTGAGCGATGCGCTTACGAGGCGCAGCCGCGGAACTCCGATTTCCACCACGTGGCGGAAATCCACAAATACGGTGCTGGTCTCCCAGCGACTCGTTACTGGACGGCCACGGCTGCCCATGCGTCACATGGCCGAACGAACGCGCTCCACAAAGGCCTGCACCTTGGCCGCATCCTTGATGCCTTTGCTCGCTTCCACACCACCGCTGACATCCACCGCGTATGGCCGGACCTCGGCAATGGCTTGCTGGACATTCTCTGCCGTCAGGCCTCCCGCAAGAATCAAGGGCTTGGTCAGCCCAGGCGGAATCAGCGACCAATCGAAGCGCTCGCCCGTTCCACCCGGCACGCCGGCAACAAAGGTATCCAGCAGAATACCGCTGGCATTCACATAGCGAGCTACCTGGCCGGCGACATCCTCATCGCCGCCGACTCGCAGCGCCTTGAACCACGGACGATGGAAGCCCTCGCACTGCGCAGGCGTTTCGTCGCCATGAAATTGCAGAGCGTCCAGCGCAACAGCGTCGAGAATTTCGTTGATCTCGCAACGGCTGGCATTGACGAACAGACCGACCGTAGTAACGAAAGGAGGAAGGGCCGCAATGATCTCACGGGCCTGCTGAACACTCACAGCGCGGGGACTCTTGGAGTAGAACACTAGGCCAATGGCATCTGCGCCTGCGTGAGCGGCGGCCAGTGCATCTTCGACACGAGTTATCCCGCATATCTTGCTGCGAACGACTGGCACCGACTATCTACCTATCGAGAGGGAAACGGGATGGTAACAAAAGACCGGTCACCTGCAAGCGAATAGGCGACTGGATATTGGGTCGCACGCATCAGCAACGCACATCCGGCAAACCCGACAGGAAGTGCGGACCGAGGTAGCGTTTCGGCAACTCGAACTCTTCCGGATAGTCGACTTCGACCAGATAGAGGCCATAGGGGTGTGCCGTAACCCCGCCGGTTCGGCGTATACGCGACTGCAACACTTCCCCAGCCCATTCGACTGGCCGCTCACCAGCACCGATGGTCATCAACACACCCGCGAAATTCCGCACCATATGGTGCAGGAAAGCGTTCGCTCGCACATCAATGACGATCAGCCGACCATGTTCGAGCAACTCGAGGTGATGGATGGTTTTGATTGGCGATTTAGCCTGGCATTGCCGGGCTCGGAAGGCGCTGAAATCATGGGTACCGACAAATGCCGCGGCGGCAGCACGCATCCGCTCGATGTCGAGAGGGCGGTGATTCCAGGTCACTTCTTCAGCCATATGCGCTGGGCGAATCTGATCGTTGTAGATCACATAACGGTATCGGCGCGCCATGGCACTGAAACGAGCATCAAAGCGCTGCGGCATCTCCTTCGCCCAGGTGACGCTGATATCAGGCGGCAAGTTCATGTTCGCCCCCATGATCCACGCATGCATGCTACGCGCGACGGTCGTATCGAAATGCACCACCTGACCACTGGCGTGCACCAGCGCATCGGTGCGTCCGGCACAGCTCAAAGTTACGGGCTGACCACCGGCGACTTTGCTCAGCGCGGTTTCGAGTGATTCTTGAATCGACGGCACGCCTGCGCGCTGGCGCTGGAATCCACGGTAGCGGGATCCCTTGTATTCGACGCCCAGAGCGATCCTGGAAACGCCGACGGCAGCCATTTCGGCTGCCGTATCGGGTACTGCTTGGGTCATGATCAGGCTAGTTTGGCGAGCATATCTCGCGCCTCTTGCTGTTGGGCATCGCTGCCTTCGGAAATCACCTCATCAAGGATATCGCGAGCGCCTTCGGCATCACCCATATCGATATAGGCCCGGGCGAGATCCAGTTTCGTGGTGGTTTCGTCGGTATCCGAGAAGAAATCGAAGTCGTCATCCGACGCCCCATCAGCGCTGCTGCCGGCGGTAGCGGAGGCCGGTTCCTGCAGATCCCGGGACAAATTGTCCAGATCCGCTTCCACTTCGCTCAGCTGCTCGGCAAAGCCATTCGGCTGCGCCTCGAACTCAGGCTCGTCGAGCGAGATGTCGAACCCATCTGGAAGCTCATCGTTCGATGTGCCAGTAGGCTCAGCCAGTTCGAAGTCAAGTTCATCATTTTCCATAGCCGCAGGAGCTACGGGCGATTCCTCATCAAGACTCAGCGAAAACTCAGTGTCGGTCGCTGCGGTATTCTTTTCGCTATCCAGATCAAAGGAGAAATCCGAAAAATCGTCCCGTTTAGCATCTGGAACGCTTGCCTCTTCTTCCAGATCGAAGGAGAAATCGCTCGCCGCAGGCTGTACATCGCGCCCAGCCTCGGGCTCATCCAGGGACAAATCATCGAAGTTGAATGGTTGGTCGACCGGTGCAGCGCTTTGAGCTTTATCGCTCAGATCAATATCGAGATCGTCGAGGCTGAGATCGAACGCATCGTCCAGATCCTGCCCTGCGGCCAGAGGAGCCGGATCGTCCAGCTGAAGGTCGTCGAGGTCGAAGCTATCCACATCCAACTGAGTTGCTGCAACCGCAGCTGCCGACGCGCCTGCAACTGTGACCATCGCTGGATACTTATGCTTCAGCTGCTCCACCTCCATCGCTGCACCACCGATCTCGCGCAGTTCAGCTTCCTGACGGGCGAAGCCCTCGCGATTGCCCAGCTCGGCGTAGACCTCCATGAGTTTCAAACGTAGATCACTGCGCTGCGGCTCGTCATTGAGGGCGTTCTGCAGCAACTCTGCGGCCTGGTTGAAACGGCCGTACGCAATATAGATATCTGCCTCGGCCAAGGCATCGCCAGTGGTTCCGGCCAGCTCCTCCGGCGCAGCCGCGCTGGATGTCTGAAACGGTGCTGGCTCAGGCTGCTCCTGACCAATATCGACGAAAGCGGGCGTCCCGACTCGCAGGTCATCGACCGTGTCGACTGCCATCAGACTTTCCTGCAACTCGGCCTCTTTCATCGCATTGCGGCGCGATAGTGCCATCAAACCTACCAAAAGCAGCAGCAATGCACCGCCACCAACCGCGCCAAGCAGCAGGGTATTCGACAGCAAATCATCGATCAGCCCTTTGGGCTCCGGCTCAACAGGTGCTACAGGCTTCGCAGGCGCAGGTTTAGGCGCCGGCTTGGCAGCAGCAGGACGCTCGACAGGCGCAGGAGCAGCGACCGGCGCCGGCTCTTGCTGGTTGGTCGGCGTGGAGTCGACCTCAGAGTCAGCACCAGTCCCGCTAGCTCTATCTTGCGCTGAGCGGGCATCATCCGCCGCAACAGACGGCTGCTGCTGGCCTGCAGTGTCAATCGCAGCGGGGGCCTGACCTTCAGCACCCAGCTGCACCTGGAGCTTGGCAAGCTGGTCATCCTTGAGCTGCATCAGACGCTGCAGTTTTTCCAGCTGCCCTTGCAGGTCATTCAGACGATCTTTCAGCTCATCGTTTTCGCGGCGACTGGAATCGAGGCTTTCCTGCGTTACAGCAAGCTTGTCCCGCAGAGCCTTGCCGCTATCGCCAGAGCCTGTATCGGAGCCTGCAGTAGATTTACCAGCATCGGCCGCCACAAGGCGGAGATTATCGCCGGTATCGCTACGTGACGGCGCATCGCCTGCCTCGGTACGACGCGTCGCGTCCAGCTGGCGAGAGCCAGCAACCGCAGCATTCCGACCTTGGCGCCACGCCGCATTCTGCTCAGCCACCTGAGCGATCGCCTCACCCTGCGAACGCTTGGATATCTGCTGAGCATCCGGCAGACGAAGCACCTGCCCACTCTTCATGCGATTTATGTTGCCGTCAATGAAGGCATCCGGATTGAGATCCTGAATCGCCAGCATTGTCTGATGCACGGTACCGCTACGGCGATTACGCTCAGCTATGTCCCAAAGCGTATCGCGGGCGGAGGTCTTGTATTGACTGCCATCCTGCGTCGGGGCAGCAGTGGCAACGCTGGCAGGGGAAGCGGCAGCCGAACGAACAGGTGCAGGACGTGCTGGCTCAACGGCTCGCGGTGCCGGCGCGGAAATAGGCAGCTGGGGCGCGGCGGCAGCGGCTGTTTCAGGCGAGTAAAGTGGTGGATCGAGCAGCAAGGTATATTCGCGTAGCAGGCGCCCGTTCGGCCAGAGTACCTCTACGAGAAAATTGAGATACGGCTCGCGTACCGGCTTGCTGGAGGAGACTTGAATTACGCTTTTGCCATTCGGCCGCAATACGGGAGTGAATTTCAGGTCTGTCAGAAAGTACTGCCGATCAATACCGGCACGATTGAACTCTTCAAGCGAAGCCAGGACGGGAATGACCTCTCCCGGAGCCAGGCTTTTGGCATCCAGCAGTTCGATTTCCGCGATCAGCGGTTGATTCAATGACGACTGAAGCGTGACCTCTCCCAACCCAAGCGCGTGGGCCATTTCTGTAGTCAGCGCGGTAGCAGCCGCGATTGCCAGCACCAGATTGCGAACCCGAACCATTATTTAATCCCTTGTTTATCTTTTTTTCTCGAACTACGAGAGGGTCTTATTTCACTGCCCGTGCCACCTGCAGGTGGCTCCCCATCAGCAATAAGCCGTTCAGCGCATCGGCTAGAAATATTCTTTGAATTACCAGTAAGTATCTTTTACAGATAGTCTTTTATCAACAACTCACCGGACTGCACAGCATTCAGTGCCGCGCCTTTTCGCACGTTATCAGACACAATCCACAAATTGACTTGGCGTGGATCGCCGATGCCACAGCGCACCCTGCCGACGTAGATGACATCCTGCCCGACCGCATCACCGACCGCCGTCGGGTAGTCATCGCCGCCCACGACTTCAACACCCGGAGCCGCTTCGAGAGCCGCAGATAGCGCCTGCGGATCGACCTCAAGACTGCAGCGCAACGACACTACAAGACTTTCACCAAAAAAAACCGGCGCCTGGATGAACGTGACAGCCACCGCCAGTTCAGGGTTTTGCAGGAGCTGACGAAGCTCGTCGACCAGGCGCCGTTCCTGCGCGCCGTATCCATGCGAATCGACCTCTTCCGTCTGCGCGAGCAAGTTGAACGCCATCTGCCGACCAAACACGCGTGGCTCCAACGGGCGAGCGTTCAGTAGTTCGGTCGTCTGTCTCGCCAGCTCTTTCACCCCTGCGACACCACGACTGGAGACTGGCAGGCACGCCGTAACCGTGACGCCTAGCAACCCCAGCTGATGCCGAACAGGTGCCAACGCAAGCGCCAGTGCAACAGACGCCGGCAGTGGACTGGCAACAGCACGGCGATCCGATGAAGAATCGAGCACCGCACCGTTGACCTCCGGAACCAGACACGGCTGTTCGTCCACGGAGATCGAGCCTGAAAGATCAACGATCCGGCAGCCGGCGGCACTCGCCGCGACATGGCACGCGCTCACCAGAGCGGAGGCACCGACGAGGAACACCAGCTGCACACGCGCGAAATCGAAACGATCCGCCGCGCTTACGCGCAAATTTCGCCCGTTGTACGGAACCGTGTGGCCAACACCCTCGCCGGCGTCCAGCAGGTGCAACTCGCTTAGCGGAAACGCACGCTCCTCGAGCACCTCGACCAGCGCTTCGCCTACCAGGCTGACCGATCCGACAACCGCAACACCGACACCTGTAGGCATCGCCACCTCCACGCATTAAGGACCGGCACTGTAGCGAAATGACAGATCGCTGCAAGCAGCGCCGCCGAGCGGCACACCGCATAAATGAAAACGCCGCGAACAAAGTCGCGGCGTCGGGCACCTCACAGAAGACGCATCAACGTTCCAGCAGGATACGCAGCATACGACGCAGAGGCTCGGCAGCACCCCACAGCAGTTGGTCACCCACAGTGAACGCGCCTAGATAATGGGAGCCCATGTTCAGCTTGCGCAGACGCCCCACCGGCACGCTCAGGGTTCCAGTGACTGCCGCCGGACTCAACTCCTGCATGCTGGCATCGCGGTGGTTCGGCACCAGCTTGACCCAGGGATTGTGCTGACTGATCAGCCCTTCGATATCGGAGATCGGCACATCTTTGTTCAGCTTGATGGTCAGGGCCTGGCTGTGACAGCGCATAGCGCCGACGCGGACGCAAATGCCGTCAACGGGGATCGGGTTCTTGAAGCGACCGAGGATCTTGTTGGTCTCAGCCTGCGCCTTCCACTCCTCACGGCTCTGCCCGTTCGGCAGCTCCTTGTCGATGTAGGGGATCAAACTGCCGGCCAGCGGCACGCCGAAATTGTCGACCGGGAATGCTTCGCTACGCTGGGTTTCAGCCACCTTACGGTCGATATCCAGGATCGCGCTGGCGGGATTGGCCAGATCATCGGCCACGGCCGCATTGATTGCACCCATCTGCTTGATCAGTTCGCGCATGTTCTGCGCGCCGGCGCCGGAGGCTGCCTGATAGGTCATCGCGCTCATCCACTCGACCAGACCGGCTTCGAACAGACCGCCAAGCCCCATCAGCGCCAGGCTGACGGTGCAGTTGCCGCCGATGTAGTTCTTGGTGCCGGCATCCAGTTGCTGGTCGATCACACGACGGTTCACCGGATCGAGCACGATCACCGCATCGTCCTGCATGCGCAGCGACGACGCCGCGTCGATCCAATAGCCCTGCCAGCCGGCTTCACGCAGCTTCGGGAAGACTTCATTGGTGTAGTCGCCGCCCTGACAGGTCAGGATCACATCGAGACCTTTCAGCTCGTCGATGCTGTAGGCGTCCTTCAGCGCAGCGGTTTCCTTGCCAATATCGGGGCCCTGGCCGCCGACATTGGAAGTGGTGAAGAACACGGGCTCGATCAGGTCGAAATCCCGCTCTTCCAGCATCCGCTGCATGAGCACGGAACCGACCATACCGCGCCAACCGATCAGACCTACACGTTTCATCGCAACTACACCTATAGAAAAAGTGGCCCGCGCAGATTAAGGCGGGCCAGAAGATTACAACTTCGCGAGGGCCGCGACTACTGCATCGCCCATCGCCTGAGTACCGACCTTGGTACAGCCTTCCGACCAGATATCACCGGTACGCAGGCCCTGATCGAGCACATCGCTCACCGCCTGCTCGATGGCATCGGCCGCTGCGACCTGATTGAAGCTGTAACGCAGCATCATCGAAACGGAGAGGATGGTCGCCAGCGGATTGGCGATGCCTTGGCCAGCGATATCCGGTGCCGAACCGTGGCATGGCTCGTACATGCCCTTGTTGCCCGCATCAAGCGAGGCAGATGGCAGCATGCCGATCGAGCCGGTCAGCATCGACGCCTCGTCGGAAAGGATGTCGCCGAACATGTTGTCGGTGACGATGACGTCGAACTGCTTCGGTGCGCGCACCAGCTGCATGGCCGCGTTATCGACATACATGTGGCTGAGCTCGACGTCCGGGTAGTACTTGGCCACCTCCTCGACCACGGCACGCCAAAGCTGGCTGGACGCCAGTACGTTGGCCTTGTCCACCGAGCAGAGCTTCTTGTTGCGCACCATGGCCATGTCGAAGCCGACCTTGGCGATGCGGCGGATCTCGCTCTCGCTGTACGGCAGCGTGTCGTAGGCCATGCGCTCGCCGCTCTCCAGCACCTTGCTCTCGCGCGGCTGGCCGAAATAGATGCCACCGGTCAGCTCGCGAACGATGAGGATATCCAGACCGGCGACGATTTCCGGCTTGAGCGACGAAGCCTCTGCCAGCTGCGGATAAAGCAGTGCCGGACGCAGGTTACCGAACAGGCCCAGCTGGGAGCGAATCTTCAGCAGACCGCGCTCGGGACGAATGGCCGGATCGATGGTGTCCCACTTCGGGCCGCCAACGGCGCCAAGCAGAATCGCATCGGCAGCACGCGCACGCTCCAGGGTTTCGTCCGCCAGCGGCACGCCATATTTGTCGACTGCTGCGCCACCCAACTCGTCATAGCTCAGCTCGAAGTCCAGCTGGAACTTGTCATTGGCCAGCTGCAGAACCTTGACCGCCTCGGCCATGATCTCCGGGCCGATACCATCACCGGGCAGAACCAGAATCTGTTTGCTCATCACATTCCTCGATTTTCACTGGGTGGATGCCGTTGTGTTCATCCACCAAAACTCTGCAAGTGGACGGATGATGCGTCATCCACCCTACCCTCATATCACTTGATGGCGCCGAATAACCATGGCTGGTTCTGCTGGTGGCGGGCCTCAAAGGTCTTGATCGCTTCGGCGTCCTGCAGCGTCAGGCCGATATCGTCCAGACCGTTGAGCAAGCAGTGCTTACGGAAAGCGTCGACCTCGAAGCTGTACTGTTTGCCGTCCGGGCGTGTCACGACCTGCGCGGCGAGGTCGACGGTCAGCTGGTAGCCCTCGCTGGCTTCGGCCTGTGCGAACAGCTCATCGACTTCCTCTTCCTTCAACACAATCGGCAGCAGGCCGTTCTTGAAGCTGTTGTTGTAGAAGATATCGGCAAAGCTCGGCGCGATGATCGTACGGAAGCCGTACTCCTCCAGGGCCCACGGCGCGTGCTCGCGGGAGGAGCCGCAGCCGAAGTTCTCCCGAGCCAGCAGGACGCTTGCACCCCGATAGCGGGGGAAGTTCAGCACGAAGTCCTTGTTCACCGGACGCTGCGAGCAATCCTGGTTCGGCTGACCGACGTCCAGATAGCGCCACTCGTCAAACAGATTAGGGCCAAAGCCGGTGCGCTTGATGGACTTGAGAAACTGCTTCGGAATGATCTGATCGGTATCGACGTTGGCACGATCGAGCGGGCAGACCAGGCCGGTGTGTTGGGTAAAGGCTTTCATCCGTTCTCTCCTCAGGCCTGGACCAGTTCGCGTACATCGATGAAGTGGCCGGTTACCGCCGCAGCGGCCGCCATGGCCGGGCTGACCAGATGGGTGCGTCCACCGGCGCCCTGACGCCCCTCGAAGTTGCGGTTGGAGGTCGAGGCGCAATGCTCGCCACTGCCGAGCTTGTCCGGGTTCATCGCCAGGCACATTGAGCAGCCCGGTTCGCGCCACTCGAAGCCGGCCTCGACGAAGATCTTGTCCAGCCCTTCGGCCTCGGCCTGCTGCTTGACCAACCCCGAACCCGGCACCACCAGCGCCTGCTTGACGTTCGCCGCCACCTTTCGCCCTTTGGCGACTTCAGCCGCCGCGCGCAGGTCCTCGATCCGCGAGTTGGTACAAGAACCTATGAACACGCGGTCCAGCTTGATCTCGGTGATCGGCTGGTTGGCGTTCAGCCCCATGTACTTCAGCGCGCGCATGATGGAGTCACGTTTGACCGGATCGGCCTCGACGGCCGGGTCCGGCACCTTCTGGTCGACGGCCAGCACCATTTCCGGCGAGGTGCCCCAGCTGACCTGCGGCTTGATGTCCTCAGCCTTGAGCTCGACGACGGTGTCGAACACCGCGTCGTCATCGGAAACCAAGCCCTGCCACAACTCGACGGCCTTGTCCCAGTCGTCGCCCTTCGGCGCAAATGGGCGGCCTTCGACGTAGGCGATGGTCTTTTCATCCACTGCCACCATACCCACTCGGGCACCGGCTTCGATGGACATGTTGCAGATGGTCATGCGCCCTTCCATGGACAGATCGCGAATTGCGCTGCCAGCAAACTCCAGGGCATGGCCATTGCCGCCGGCGGTGCCGATCTTGCCGATCACCGCCAGCACGATGTCCTTGGCGGTGACGCCGAACGGCAGCTTGCCTTCGACGCGCACCTGCATGTTCTTCATCTTCTTTGCCACCAGGCACTGGGTGGCGAGCACATGCTCGACCTCCGAGGTGCCGATGCCGTGGGCCAGGGCACCGAAGGCGCCGTGGGTGGAGGTGTGCGAGTCACCGCAGACCACGGTCATGCCAGGCAATGTCGCGCCCTGCTCTGGGCCGATGACATGGACGATGCCCTGACGCACGTCGTTCATCTTGAATTCGAGAATGCCGAAGTCGTCGCAGTTCTCGTCCAGCGTCTGCACCTGGATGCGCGACACTTCGTCGGCGATGGCTTCCAGGCCGCCCTGGCGCTCGCCCTTGGTGGTCGGCACGTTGTGGTCCGGGGTGGCGATGTTGGCATCGATGCGCCACGGCTTGCGGTTGGCCAGTCGCAGGCCTTCGAACGCTTGTGGCGAGGTCACTTCGTGAAGGATATGACGGTCGATGTAGATCAGCGACGAACCATCGTCGCGACGTTTCACCTCGTGCATTTCCCAGAGTTTGTCGTAAAGCGTCTTACCGGCCATCGGACTTTTCCTCATCTGCTTTCTATGCGGGGCAAATAGCCCTTGCGCTTATGGGGTCGATGCTAGGGGCTTGCATTCAATTACTCAAATTCATATTTTTCATCCAATACATTCCCACCTGGAATCGGAGCGACACGTGGACCTGGCTAACCTCAACGCTTTCATTGCTGTCGCCGAAACAGGTGGCTTTTCGCTGGCCGCGGAGCGCCTGCACCTGACTCAACCAGCCGTCAGCAAGCGCATCGCGGCACTGGAGTCGCAACTCGATGTACGCCTTTTCGACCGGCTCGGCCGTGAGATCGGGCTAACCGAGGCCGGCCGCGCGCTGTTGCCGCGCGCTTATCAGATTCTCAACGTGCTCGACGACACCCGCCGCGCCCTGACCAACCTCAACGGCGACATCGGCGGCCGGCTGAGCCTGGCGACCAGTCATCACATCGGCCTGCATCGTCTGCCGCCGCTGTTGCGCGCCTTTACCCGCGCCCATCCGCAGGTCAGCCTGGATATCCGTTTTCTCGACTCGGAAGTGGCCTATGACGAGGTACTGCACGGCCGCGCCGAACTCGCGGTGATCACCCTTGCGCCGCAGACAGCCGAACCGGTCAGAGCGGTGAAGGTGTGGGACGACCCGCTGGATTTCGTCGTAGCCCCCGAGCACCCACTGGCGAGCAAGACTGACATCCAGCTCGCCGATATCGCTGGGCATCCGGCCGTCTTTCCCGGCGGCAATACCTTCACCCACCACATTGCCCAGCGATTGTTCGAACGCGAGGGGCTGACGCCCAATATCACCATGAGCACCAACTACATGGAGACCATAAAGATGATGGTTTCCATCGGCATCGCCTGGAGCGTACTGCCGCGCAGCATGCTCGACGAACAGGTAGTCAGCCTGCCCTTGCCAGGCATTCAGCTGACCCGGCAACTTGGCTACATCCTGCATAGGGAACGCACCCTGTCCAATGCGGCGAGGGCCTTCATGGCACTGCTGGATGCTGAACGCGGTGACTGACCAGACGAGACAACTACAAGAAAGGGCGCCTATAGCGCCCTTCTCTTCTTTGCAGATCAACCCTCCAGCGCGGGCCGCTGATCGGCGTTGATCGGGATGCGCTTGGGCTTGGCCTCTTCCGGCACCACGCGCACCAGATCGATCTTGAGCAAGCCACTGTTCAGCGCAGCGCCTTTCACCTCGATGTGGTCGGCCAGCCGGAACGACAGCTTGAACGCCCGCTGGGCAATACCCTGATGCAGATAGGTGACGTTCTCGGCCTCGCTCTCGCGCCGCCCGCCACTGATGGTCAGCACACTACGCTCTACCTGCAGATCGAGATCGGACTCCTGGAATCCGGCGGCAGCGACCACGATTCGATACTGGTCGTCACCGTGTTTCTCGATGTTATAGGGTGGATACGAGCTGCCGGTGTCGTTGCGCAGGGCGGACTCGAACAGGTCGTTGAAACGATCGAAGCCCACGGATTGCCGGAACAGAGGGGCCATGGGAAACGAACTCATGATAAACCTCCTGAAATCAGCGAGTTGAAACAGGCGGGACCCGGCTTCGGCATCCCGCTGAGCCTTAGATAGGAACCGTTCTGCAGATTTCAAGGCGCATGAAACAAGCCTGCCGACAAGAGGTAACACCATGTCCAGAGTCATGCTGATCACAGGTGCCAGCCGTGGTATCGGCGCCGCCACTGCGCGGCTTGCAGCTCGCCAGGGCTACGCGCTCTGCCTCAATTTCCACCAGCGCGAAGACGCAGCAAATCAGGTGCTTGAGCAGGTCCGCGCTGCGGGCGTGCCGGCAATCACGGTCAAGGCCGATGTCGCCGACGAGAGCCAGGTGCTGCAGATGTTCGAGGTGATTGATCGCGAGTTCGGCCGCCTCGATGTGCTGGTCAATAACGCAGGCATGCTCGAACAACAGATGCGTCTGGAGCAGATGGATGCCGCTCGCTGGATGCGCGTGCTCGGCGCCAACGTCATCGGCAGCTTTCTATGCGCCCGCGAGGCGATCAAACGAATGTCCACGAAGCACGGCGGCCAGGGCGGGTCGATCATCAACCTGTCTTCCATCGCCGCTCGGTTGGGTGCGCCCGGCGAGTACATCGACTACGCGGCGGCCAAGGGCGCCATCGACAGCATGACTGTCGGGCTGGCCAGGGAAGTGGCCGGCGAAGGCATTCGGGTGAATGCGGTACGACCCGGTGTCATCCATACCGAGATTCACGCCAGCGGTGGCGAGCCGGATCGCATCGAGCGGGTCAAGGCAAGCGTGCCCATGGGACGCGGCGGTCAGGCCGAGGAAATCGCCGAGGCCATCCTCTGGCTGGCCAGCGAGCAGGCCAGCTATACCACCGGCGCGTTGCTGGATGTCAGTGGCGGGCGCTGACCGGACTAACCCAGCGCCGCGACCTGAATGCCGGTATCGACGCCAAGCATCGCATCGATGCGTGCGCAATCGTTTTCCCGCCGCATGGCCGCAAACAGCGCCACGGCTTCGGGGTAGTTGCGCGTCAGCAAGGCCAGCCACTGTTTGAGTCTGCCGGGCGCGTAGCGTGGCGCAATCTTGCCTCGGGCCTGCTGCCAGAAGTCCACCAGTGTCGGCTGGAACTCTGCCCAGCTCATCTCCGGGAGACTCAGGCCCTGTTTCGCCGCAGCGATCTGTCGCGCCAGATCCGGCCGGGAAACCAGGCCGCGACCCAGCATGATGTTCTCCGCGCCGCTGACTTCACGGCAGCGCTGCCAGTCGGCCAGCGACCAGATATCGCCATTGGCGTAGACGGGTACCGATACCGCTTCCTGCACCCGCGCAATCCACTCCCAGTGCGCCGGTGGCTTGTAGCCTTCGACCTTGGTCCGCGCATGCACTACCAGCTGCCCTGCCCCGCCGTCGACCAGCGCCCGAGCGCAGTCGATGGCACTATCGGGGCTGTCGAACCCAAGGCGCATCTTGGCGGTAACCGGGACATGCGCCGGCACGGCTCGCCGCACTTCGCAGAGGATGGCGTGCAGCAACTCCGGCTCTTTCAACAGCACGGCGCCGCCGCGCGACTTGTTCACCGTCTTGGCTGGGCAGCCGAAATTGAGGTCAATAGCCGGCGCGCCCAATGCGCAGGCAAATGCGGCGTTATCCGCAAGACAAACCGGATCAGAACCAAGCAACTGGACGCGCACCGGTGTGCCGGCACGGGTCACAGCGCCGGACGTTAGCTCGGGTGCAAGCTTGCGAAAGCTGCTCTTCGGCAACAGACGGTCGGAAACGCGAATGAACTCGGTCACGCACCAGTCCACGCCGCCCATGCGGGTAAGTACGTCGCGAAGAATTTCGTCGACCAACCCTTCCATGGGTGCCAAGGCAATCTGCATATCACGCCACTAGATGATGAAAGGCGGGCATTGTACGGATGCCCGATCTCTGAATCACGCCTGGCCTGACATCCGTCGTCGGCTATTCCTCAATCGTGCCGCCTATCGTATCGGTACCCGTGGTAGCGCCCATTCCTCCAGTGGTCCCCGTGTTACCGGTGCCCATCGTGCCCAAGTCGCTGTTCTGGTGCTCGTCGGCAGATCGCTGCTGGCGCTCTGCCGACTCCTTATCAGCATCACTTGAACTCGGCGCATTAGATTCGAGCGTCGATCCACTCAAGGAACCACTGGAGTGGTTGTTTTCACGCGCCTGCTCCGATGAGCCAGCCCAGGCTCCGCCCGAGCAAGCCAGAAGCAGTACCGCAACAGATGTAAGTACTCGTTTCACAACTACCTCCTCGGTAATCAAGGGCAGCGCTAGTCGCTGCGCTTTTCCAGCTTCGGGCGGCGCCGGTGCTCCATGTCGGTCTCGTTACCACCATGACCAGGCTCCGTGGAACTGTTCTGCTTCGACGAAGTTTTTTCGGATGACGAATCCACCGATGTGGCGCGCTGCTTCTCATCCAGGTAGTCGACCCCGCCGCCGATGCCCATCGACCCGTTGCCGGCGGCACCGCGATCTGCCGCGCCCGTGTTCTGAGCAAGCGGAACTCCCGCAAAGGGCAATTCCAGACTCTGTGCGCCTGCCGTTGAAGCAAGTACTGCGATGACTAAACCGAGCTGAATACGCATGTCGGACACCTCCGCATCGTTCACCTGATAGTTAGGCAGCACTCGCGTTCCGGAGTGCGTTGGCTAGCGACCGATGGCATGCCGGAACCGCCTTCCGCCGCAGGGGTCACATCCACAAGGACGAATATGGATCACAGAGGGAAGCACCGGATGGAACCTGCGCTGATACTGGCAATGATCTTTCTAGGCTGGCTGTCAGTCGCGCTCGCCATGCTTTGGGGAATGATGAGGATCGCGCGGCGCCATCATCCGCAGGCACGACTGTCGAAGCAGCCATGCCCATCGCCGACGTCAGTCGACCCAACCGCCCTAGCCTCTTGGCATGCCTGACGGCTATTTCCATCTTTTTTGAAATAAATCCGTGACAGCAGCATTTGAAGCTGTAGAATGCGCATCGCGGGATGGAGCAGTCTGGTAGCTCGTCGGGCTCATAACCCGAAGGTCGTCGGTTCAAATCCGGCTCCCGCAACCAAATTTCAAAGGCCACTCAATGAGTGGCCTTTTTTTTCGCACTGCGATTCTCTGGGCTCAGCAACACCTACGCTGATCGCAGGCGCGAAGCTAAGCATTTGAATAAATTACCCTTTTTTCGCCCTTCCAATTGACAACGGGCCTCCACTCTGTAGAATGCGCCCCACAGACGCGGGATGGAGCAGTCTGGTAGCTCGTCGGGCTCATAACCCGAAGGTCGTCGGTTCAAATCCGGCTCCCGCAACCAAATCACGAAAAAGGCCACTCAGACGAGTGGCCTTTTTCGTTTGCGTGTCTCTTTCACCGGACAGACCTTCAGCTATTAAGCCGCACTTTAGGAATGGAAGTCCCGAAGAATTAACTCCTTAGAGAGTATTGCTCAGCCTATGCGGAATAATACTCCCTTCGTTTATTCATATGGCACCTATGGCCAACAAAGGAATAGCGGGTTTATCCAGCTTAGAGCTAATTACTGCGGCAGATACAACCACTTCATGATAGCCCTAGGCCAGCCCACACAAAAAGCAAAATTCTTTTAACTTCAATAGATTAGTTAGCCTGATCACTCCCCAGCCGCCAACCCCAACATTTTTTTGGCTCTCCAGCTTGACTTGGTTCACGTTATGACGGATATCTATTCGCAACAGGGAGCAATACGTTGCAGAGCAGTTTAAGACCAACTGGACAGGTCAAGTTTTGCAACGCGAGAGTTAAATCCCCCTGCCTGATTAGTCTCGCTTTTTAAAGAAGCGATGCAGGCGCGTTCGCCATAAGCATTGAAGAGTCGGGCTCTGTAGAGTTTCCGGAGTGCGGTAGCCATGCCGGAATCTCTCAAACTCTGGCGCGAGCGTCAGCCGATCGTAGCTGACGGGGAATAATGTACAAGCCATTCGAATCGACAAACAAATAAGTCGATGGCGGTAGCTTTGTCTAAACGAAAAGTCGTTTAGACAATTATTAACTATGCCAGCTGGCTACAACCTACTGCCCAGCATCACGTCGTAATCACTTAATTTCCACTCAGAATGCCGATCAGCAGCGGCGCTGCAGTAGCTGCCACTCGACCAAACCGTTTCGCCTGGCCTTTGTGCAGGGAGAACTATCGTGTCAACAATCTTTTTTGGAACAGAAGATCAGGACAAGGCATTGATTGCGCGAGACATGTATCAGAATGGCTATGCCTGCATACCCGACTATTTAAAAAACCTGCAACTAACCCAACTGCGCGAACAAGTTTACGAGCAGGCTCGACAGCATCATGGGGAATACTTCGCTCATCACGACGGTGAACAGGTAGCGGGCTCGCTGCTTGCCACATTGAGCAGCGCACCGGAGTTCCAGTCGCTTCTGGACGACGTGTACCAGCTCGGCGCCGGCAAGGCGGCGCCGAGCAAGCGCATCTATCTGGTATTGCGATGCGTGCAGGGTCAGACAGGTCGCAAGGAGTCGAACTGCTTTCACTACGACGCTTCCCTGGTAACGGCGCTGCTACCGGTGGAAATTCCGCAGGATGGCGACCAGCGCGGGGATCTGCTGCTGTTTCCCAACCTGCGCAAGCTTCGCAAGTATGTGCTGGTCAACGTGCTGGAGAAGGCACTGCTGCAGAACAAGCTGAGCCGCAGACTGATTACCCGCGCGATAGGCATCGGGCTGCTCCGGCCACAGCGCCTGCAACTGGTACCAGGCAATCTCTACCTGTTCTGGGGTTATCGATCCCTGCATGCCAACGAACCTTGTGATCCGGCGCAGATGCGCGCTACCGCCATCTTCCATTACGGCGATCCCCACGCCGGCAGTCTGATGACCCGAATGATCCTCAGGCACAACCAACGCAGAGCACGGCGGGCAAGTGCAATCGGTACGCAGCAACCGGTCTGAGCGCCCAGCTGTGGCACCCAGCGTAACCCCCGGATGCCATCCGGGGTGGCTGAGCTTCGATAAGGAAATCACCATGATCAACGTGACCAAGTCGTACCTGGGCAACAAGAACAAGTTCAAGGCGTATGTGGACCGGATCTACAACACCGGCTGGCTTACCAACCATGGGCCACTGGTGACTGCCCTCGAGCAGCGTCTCAAGGACTACCTCGGGGTGCGCAACATCATTCTCACCAACAACGGCACCATTGCACTGCAGATTGCCTATCGAGCGCTGGGAGTTACCGGCAGCGCAATAACCACGCCGTTCAGCTTCGTCGCGACGACCAGTTCGCTGCAGTGGGAAGGGATCAAGCCAATCTTCGCCGACATCGACCCGGCGACTTGGAACCTCGATCCGAACCAGATCGCGCGGCATATCGAACCTGACACAACGGCCATCGTGGCCACCCATGTGTTCGGCAACCCCTGTGATGTCGAACGCATTGAACAGGTTGCGCGCAGGCACAACCTGAAGGTCATCTACGACGGCGCCCATGCCTTTGGTACTCGTTACAAGGCGCGCTCGGTCTACAGCTGGGGCGATATCAGCACGCTGAGCTTTCACGCGACCAAGCTGTTTCACACCATCGAGGGCGGCGCCATCGTCACCGATGATGACGACCTGGCCGAGCGGATTCGTCTGCTCTGCAACTTCGGCATCGTGGATACCGACCAGATCGAAGGAATCGGTATCAACGCCAAGCTCAACGAGTTCTCTGCAGCCATGGGCATGTGCGTACTTGACGATATCGAACTTATCCTCGAGTGCCGTGCGGAGATCGGTCAGCGGTACGCACGCCGGCTCGGCGACCATTTCGAGCTGCAGAAACCACAGCCCGAATCGCAAGGCAACTTCAGCTACTTCCCTGTCGCACTTGCCGATGAACAGCAGTTGTTGCGCTGCCGAACGCAACTCAACGAGAGCGGCATCAATCCGCGTCGCTATTTCTATCCTTCGCTGGACACCCTGGAACACCTCCAGCCGCAGGTGCCGCAACCGCACTCACGGGCGCTGAGTCGCAAGGTGCTATGCCTGCCGATCTACCCCGGCCTGCCGCGCAAGGTCCAGGAGAAGGTCATGCAGACGCTTATCCAGGAATCGATCCACAGCACGCAATCAGACCGGATTCTGTTCCGGCCCTTCGTCGAAGCCTTCGGGCTGCTCAGCGGGGAGCAACTGCCCGCTGCGGAGTGCAAGCGCATTTCCTGACTCATCGAGGGGGGGCAGCTACAGCTCATGTCAGATCCCAAGCGGTTTTCGGTGATCCGCAACACCAGCCTCAACTACCTCGGCCAGGCCTATGCCCTGCTGGTCGGCATTCTGATCTTGCCGTTCTACCTGGGGCACCTTGGGGCTGAGGCCTACGGCTTGATCGGTTTCTTCGCCGTGCTTCAGGCGTGGTTGCAACTGCTCGATGCTGGAATGTCACCGGCACTGGTGCGACAGGTGGCGCACTATCGCGGCCAGGGCGACCTGGCCGCGGGTCGCGGACCGGCCGGACGCTTGCTGCGCTCGTTCGAACTGCTCCTGCTGCCGATCGCCCTGGTCACCTGCGTCACCATCTACCTTGGAAGCGGCTGGATCGCTCAGACCTGGCTGCAGGCGCGCGAGCTGAGCACCGGCACCATCATGCAGTGCATCAGTCTGATGGGGCTGATGGTGGGCTTGCGGCTCTACGCAACGCTGTACAAGAGCGGGCTGCAGGGGGTTGAGCTGCACGGTTGGCTGAACGCGGCGAACATGCTGATCGCCACTCTGCGCTATTTCGGCGGGTTATTCCTCGTCGCTTACATATCCCAGAACCCGCTGGATTTCTTCCTGTTTCAGGCAGCCGTCGCCCTGGTGGAAACGCTGGCATTTGCCAGCAAGGCGTACGTCCAGCTGTCGAGTCCACGGCTGTTCACTGGCATCGATTGGCGGGTGGTCCGGCCTGTGCTGCCTTTTGCCGGCGGCATGTGTTTCACCTCGCTGCTATGGATAGTGCTGACCCAGCTGGACAAGGTGCTGCTGTCCAAGGTGCTGCTGCTCAAGGAGTACGGCTACTTCTCGCTGGTGGCACTGGTTACCACGGGGATCATGACGCTGACCAACCCGCTGGTTCAGACCTTGCTGCCACGCATGACCATGCTTGTGGCCGAGCAGCGAATCGCCGACATGGAGCGGCTGTACCTCAACGCCAGCCGCTTCGTCTGCAGCGTGCTGTTTCCCATGGCTGCAGTGATCGCCTGGCACGGACAGGCACTGATCTACGCCTGGACCGGCGACTCGGCTGCCGCCGAATGGAGCGAGCGCATGCTGTTCTGGTACGTGCCAGGCAGCGCACTGATGGCCGTCAGCGCGTTCCAGTTCTACCTGCAGTACGCCTACGGGCAGTTGCGTCTGCATATCTGGTACAGCGTGATTTCCACGGCCGTCAGCGTGCCGATCGTGATCTACGCCGCGCTTGTGCACGGCGCCCATGGAGCCGCGTTGGCCTGGTTCTTTCTGCGCCTGGCGACTTTCATAATCTGGCCTCCGGTGGTGCACCGGCGCTTCGCCCCAGGCATGCAGGGCATCTGGGCGCGGGACATGCTGCGGATAACCGCTATGACGGCACTTGGCATTGCACTGGGCGAGCCGTTGTTCAGGCTGATCGCCAGCGACAACCGTTTCGACATTCTGCTGGCGCTGGCGGTAAGCGGAGCGATCTGCCTGCTGCCCGTCGCCGCCAGTTCGAAGCCACTGGTACTCAAGCTTTATTTCCTAATCAACAAGCGAGCATCAAAAAATGGAATTGAAGAGCGAGCAAGCCTTGATTGAACGCTGGGGCGGCAAGACTGAACCGCTGCTGAGCGTCGTCTGCCTGGCATACAACCATGCCTCTTTCATCAGGAAGACGCTGGAGAGCTTTCTCCAGCAGGAAACGGATTTCCCCTTCGAGGTGATCGTTCACGACGACGCCTCGACCGATACCACCGCTGCGATCATCGCTGACTACGCGGCGCGCTATCCGAGCATCATCAAGCCGATCTACCAGACGCAGAACCAGTTCAGTCTCGGCGTGCCGTTCAGCACGCGGCTGTTCGCCCGTGCAGCCGGTAAATACATCGCCTATTGCGAAGGCGACGACTACTGGACCGACCCCAGCAAGCTGCAACAGCAGGTGGACTTTCTCGAGCAGCACCGCGACTACGTGATCACCTACCACGACGCCTTCATGTTCAACAGCCAGGGCATCATCCAGAGCCCGCAACTGACCGGAAAACTGCGCAAGGACGCCACCGCACAGGAGCTGATGCAGGGTCGCCCGCTGTCGACACTCACCGTCTGCTTTCGCAACCTGATCCAGGAATTACCGCCGGAGCTGCTCGGTGTGGAAGTGCTGGATATCTGCTGGTGGTCACTGCTCGGCGCCTACGGCAAAGGCAAGTTCATGGAAGGGATCAGCCCCGCCGCCTACCGCGTGCACGAGGGCGGCATCTTTTCCATGCGACCCAGCAGGCAACGCATCCAGATGGCGATGCACGCCCACTATTCCCTGGCGCGCTACTACAACCGCATCGGCAATAACGCCCTCTACGAGTATTTCCTGATCCAGGTCTTCGGCGCGTGTCTTGCGCTGATCTCGCCCTTCAGCAAGCTCCAGGCGCTATCGACCATCGCGCAGAACATCAGCCTCAATCTGCTACGCAGATTGAGCCCTCGGCTGGCCAGGAGCTGACCAGCCCGCACCCGCTTCTTTGCAATAACGCACCATGAGGAAGGATTCCCAATGACTGCCTTGACCCGCTCTTCGCTGGAATATGACGCGGACAACCGCATCGACCTCGCCGCAATCATGCGCACGGCCTACGACCACAAGGCGCTGATCATCGCCATCACCGGGTTGTTCGCCGCCCTGGGCGTGTTCTATGCATTGATCGCCACGCCGATCTATCAGGCGACCGCGATGATCCAGATCGAACCCAAGAAGGCCGCCATCACCGGCGTGCCGGAAATTTCGGTACGACCCGATTCGGTGTCCCAGGCGGTCACCGAGATTTCCCTGCTGAAATCCCGTGCCGTGCTGGGCAGGGCCGTCGAGGAACTCAAGCTCTACATCGTCGCCAAGCCTCGTCAATTCCCAGTGATTGGCGGGTTCATGGCGCGCAGGCACGACCCCGCAACCGACGGAGCGCTGGCCGCACCGCTATTCGGCTTTACCAGCTATGCCTGGGGCGGTGAGAAGCTCGAGGTTTTCCAGCTTGATGTCCCCGAGGCCTATCTGGGCATGGAGCTCACCCTGACCGCCGGCAATGCAGGCGACTTCAGCCTGCGCGACGACGAGCAGCAACTGATTCTGCGTGGCCAGGTCAACCAGGCGGTGGAGAGCCAGGGTTTCAAGGTCCAGATCGCCGAACTGGAGGCACGTCCAGGCACCGAGTTCCTGCTGGTGCGCAATCGCCCGCAGACCACGGCGCTCGAGTATCAGGATCGCCTGAAGGTTGGCGAGGCAGGCAAGGACTCCGGGATCATCTACATGTCCCTGGAAGATCCGGACCCGCAGCTGGCCAGCCGCGTACTTGACGAGATCAGTCGGCTGTACGTGAGCCAGAACATCCAGCGCAGCTCGGCCGAAGCGGCGCAGCGTCTGGAGTTCCTGCGTTCGCAACTGCCACAGGTGCGCAAGGAGCTGGAGAAGGCCGAAGCGGCGCTGAACAGCTATCAGACCAGTTCCAAATCCGTGGACATCAGCATCGAGACCAAGGGCGTGCTCGACCAGATCGTCGCGCTGGAGACACAGATCTCCGAGCTCACGCTCAAGCGGGTGGACTACGACCGGCTCTACACCCGCGAGCATCCGACCTACCGCACGCTGATGACCCAGATGAACGAGCTGCAGGCGCAGAAAGCCCAGCTACTGAAGAAGGTCGATGCCTTGCCCATGACGCAGCAGGAGTTGCTGCGCCTGAAGCGTGACATGGAGGTCACCACCCAGACCTACACGCTGTTGATGAACCAGGCGCAGGAGCAGGACATCCTGCGCGCCGGCACCATCGGCAACGTGCGCATCATCGACAACGCGTACTCGATGATCGAGAAGCCGTCCAAGCCGGTTAAACCACTGGTCGTGGCCATCGCGATCTTCGTCGGCCTGCTGGCTTCGGCGGCAGTGATTCTGCTGCGCCAGGCGTTCTACCGCGGCGTTGAAAGCCCGGATGCGATCGAGAAGCTTGGCGTGCCGGTGTATGCCGGGCTGCCCTACAGCGCCTCGCAGGATCAGTTGAACCGCAGCCGCAAAGCGCGTGACGGCAAGACCCGCCTGCTCAGCCTCACCGAGCCGACCGACCTCGCTGTCGAATCGCTGCGCAGCCTGCGCACCAGCCTCAAGTTCGCCATGCTCGAAGCGCGCAACAAAGTGCTGATGATCACCAGCCCCACACCGTCGGTGGGCAAGTCGTTTGTGTCCAGCAACCTCGCCGCCGTTATCGCCCAGACCGGACAGCGTGTGTTGCTGATCGACGGCGACATGCGCCGCGGCTACCTGCACAACCTGTTCGGCATGGCGCCGCGCAATGGTCTGTCGGACGCCCTGGCCAGCGGCCTGAGCCTGGCTGAGATCACCAACCGCACCGAACTGAAGAACCTGCATTTCATCTCCGCTGGGTTCTCCGCGCCGAACCCCTCCGAACTGCTGATGCACGACAACTTCTCCCGCCTGCTGCGCGAAGCGGAGAAGCTCTACGACTTCATCATCATCGATACGCCACCCGTCCTGGCGGTCACCGATGCCGTGCTGGTCGCGCAGCAAGCCGGCACCAACCTGCTGGTGGCCCGCTTTGGCCTCAGCACCAGCTCACAGATCGATGCCTCCAAACGCCGCCTCGGACAGAACGGCGTGCTGCTCAAGGGCGTGATCCTCAATGCCGTGAAGCGCAAGGCCTCCACCTCGCCGTACGACAGCGGAGCCTACGGCTACTACACCTACAACACCCAGCAAGCCTGAACGCCAGACAAGGAGGAGGTGCACCGTGCTCAGAACCGTCTCGATGATGCAGCCTTATCTATTTCCGTACTTGGGCTACTTTCAACTGATCGCGCTCAGCGATGTGTTCGTCCTGGGCGATGACCTGCAATACGTCAAAGGCTCCTGGATGAACCGCAACCGCATCCTGGTCAACGGCCAGCCCAAGCTGATCACCTTTCCATTGAAGAAGGGCCACCAGACCGAGCGGATCAACCAGCGCTGGCTCTGCGACGACTTCGACAAGGAGGCCGCCGCGCTGATGACAACGCTCGAGCGCAGTTACGCCAAGGCACCGCAGCGCGATGCGGTGCTGCCGCTGATCCGCGGCATCCTGCAATGCCCCGAGCGCAACCTGGCGTTGTTCACCGAAAACTCGCTGCGCTGCCTCTGTGCCTACCTGGGTATTCGCACGCCGATCTACCGCGGCTCCACCCTCGACTTGCCGGCGAAGATGGACATGCAGGACCGGGTTATCCAGTTAACCCACCGCATGGACGGCGAGCTGTATCTGAACCCCATCGGGGGCATGGACCTGTACTGCCCTGCCCGCTTCCGCGCTGATGGATTGCTGCTGCGCTTCCTGCGCATGGACGCGATTACCTACACGCAGCTCAAGCATCCGTTCGTGCCCTCGCTGTCGATCATCGACGTGCTGATGTTCAACAGCCGCGAGGCGCTCAAGGAATTGCTGCTGCGCTTCAGCGTGGTCGAGGGCCACGAGAAAAGGGCAACGCTGACACTGGCTTGAAGACATTCAGCCTGCCATGGAATTCGAGCAGGCCAATCATCCGGGAAGGACATCCTCATGACACCTAGCAACACCGCGCGCTGGTACCTGATCCAGACCAAGCCACGCCAGGAAGCCCGCGCCGAAGAACACCTGCTGCGTCAGCACTTCGAGTGCTACCGACCGGTCAAGGCGTCGTCCCCTTCACGCGGATCGCCAATCGCCAGGACCGGCGAGGCACTCTTTCCGGGCTATCTGTTCATTCGCCTGGATTGCATTCACGACAACTGGTATCCGATTCGCTCCACTCGCGGCGTCAGTCGCGTGGTGAGCTTCGGTGGCCAACCGACGCCGGTTCGCGATGAGCTGATCGCGCAGCTGCGCCAGCGTCTCGCGCAGAGCGAAAGCGGGCGAACGGCGACGTTCAACCCCGGTGATCGCGTGCACGTCAGTGGCGGCAGCTTCAGCGAGATCGAAGCGATCTTCGTCAGCAGCGACGGCGAGGAACGCTCGGTGATCCTGCTCAACCTGCTGCAGCGTGAACAAAAGGTTCGAGTGCCCACCCGCTATCTGCAGTGCCACTGCTGAACAGGCAGGGCGCCGTGGATGCTGCCCCTGCCCCCTGACAGGTTCAATCAGCGAGCCGACCAATGAAGATCCTATTCCTCAATGCGTTCTACGCCCCGCATATCGGCGGCGGCGCGGAAGTCATCCTCCGGCATCTGGCCGAGGGGTTGCAGCGTCGCGGTTGTGAAGTGGCGGTTCTGGCGACCGGCCCGGATGCCGGCCTCGATATGCAGATTCAGGACGGTGTGCGGGTCTATCGCGCCAGCCTGGCAAACAGCTACTGGCATTACACCCAGCAGCGCCCGAGCAGTCTTGCCCGGCTCGGCTGGCACTATCGCGACCGCTACAACAGCGAGATGCGCCGCCATGTACGCGAAGTTATCGACCGCGAGCAGCCGGACATCGTGGTGAGCAACAACCTCACTGGCTGGTCGATCTCCGCTTGGGACGAAATCAGCGCCGCCGGCCTACCCATCGTTCAGGTACTGCACGACCTGTACCTGCTCTGCCCCAAGGACACCATGTTCAAACGCGGCAAGAGCTGCCAGCGCCAGTGCGGTCTGTGCTCGGTATTGCGCCTCGGTCATGCCGGCGCCTCCAGCCAGGTCGCCACTGTGATTGGCGTCAGCCGTTCCGTGCTGGAACGCATCACCGCGCAAGGTTACTTCAGCCGCGCCCGCCAGCATGTGGTGCATAACAGCACGCCAGCCAACCCCGGCCAGGGCAGCAAGCCGAAGAGGCGCAGCAGCCATCCGCTGCGCTTTGGCTACATCGGCACGCTGTCGGAAAACAAAGGCGTCGGCTGGCTGATCGAGCAGTTCCAGCGGCTGGACATCGATGCTCGGCTGGATATCGCCGGGCGCGGCAAGCTGGATTACGAGGCCAGGCTCAAGGCCATGGCCGATCCGAAGAAGGTCAGCTTTCTCGGTTACTGCGACAGCGACGAGTTCATGCAAAGCATCGATGTGCTGGTGGTGCCGTCGCTGTGGGCCGAGCCGTTCGGCCTGGTCGCCGTCGAGGGTTGCGCCAACCACCTACCGGTGATCGCCAGCAACATGGGCGGGCTGCCAGAGATCATTCGCGACGAGTGTAACGGCCTGCTCTGCTCGCCCGATGATCCGGACTCGCTCGGCATCGCCATGCTCTGGCTCTACATCGACGGCGCACTGCGGCAGAAGCTGGCCAGCCAGGCGCGAGCCAGCGTGCTGCCGCTGCTGGATATGGAACGCATGCTGGATCAGTACCAGTCGATCCTGCACGAAACACTTCAGGGAACGAGAATCCACCATGAACCAGAGCCTGCTGATCACCCCGCGCCAACGCGACTCGAATCCGTTGGCATTCGACAAGCCGACATTGTTGACGCTGGTCGTCGCCTCGCTGCTGCTGACTGAAACCTTCTCCGGCGCCCTGCGTTACTACTTCGACATGGCCGGGATTTCCTGGCTGCTGTACCTGCCGAAGGTGGCCTGCCTGCTGGCCCTGAGCCTTGAACTGCTGCGCTATCGGGGCTGGCCCGCGTTCTGGCTGGTACTGCTCGGGCTGGTCACTTCCAGCCAGTTGGCACTGCTGCATGGCGCGGAACTGGGCAATATCGGTTTCAGCCTGTTCATCTATATCCCGCTGCTGTTCGGCTTGATCTGCGGTCGGCATCTGGAACTGCGGCTGGGCCTGCTGCGGAGGATCATCGGCTTCTGCCTGATTGCCAGCTTCGTCGGCATCGCCCTCGACCTGCTCACCAGCGTGCCGTGGAAGGGTTACAGCTACATGGTCGGAGAGGTGGAACTGAGCGCCAACCGCTCCTGGGCGTTCGACGACATCGACCGCATCGGCGGCTTCGCCCGCATGTCCACGGCGCTGTCGGTGATGATTGCGGTGTACAGCCTGTTCATCGCCGCCTTCACCCGCTCTCGGCTGCTGCGACTAATGCTCTATGCCGCGGCGCTGGTCGGCATCGTGCTGACCACCAACAAATCCACCGCGGCAGCGTATGTGCTGACACTGCTGATGCTGGTCGTCACCGCCTACCGCTTCGCCAGCGCAACGGCCTTCCTTATCGCTGTACTCGTCGGCCTGGCACTGCCAATGGCCAGCCTGGTACTGAGCCTGGACCCCAACGCCGCCAATAACGGCACGCTGCTGGCGTCGTTCGCCGATCGGCTGATCAACAGCTGGCCGAACTTTATCGGCGTGATCACCCGCGAGGGCTGGGGCTGGTGGGGCGCCGGCTTCGGTGCGGTGGGCAGCGCCGGTCAGGTCTATCCGATGCCCGGGCTGGAACTGCTGAGCATCGCCGACAACACCGCCCTGTATCTGTGGGGAATGCTCGGTGTGTTCGGTGTACTGCTCTACCTGTTGACCTTCCCGCTCATGCTGCGTCTGCACGAACGCGGGCCGCGGCTGCGCAGCGCGTTGCTGCCGATCGTGTTCTGCATCTGCCTGGTCGCGTGGGCCACAGATGTGCTGGAGGTGTCGATCGCCACGCTGTTCCTCGGTCTGGCCATCTCCCACGTGCTGACGCCGGCTCGCCGCCCGATCAGCAGTCTGACGGGGCAACGGCTGCCTGAACTGCAACACCTGACCTGAGCATCAATCACTTTCATGGACGATTTACATGACGAAGCGCTCTACCCCGCTCAACGCCCTGCTGCTGGGCGGCTTGCTTGGCCTTGCTCCGTTTGCGCCGGCCCAGACCACTGAAGAGCCTTTCGTGGTCGGTGTCTGTGCCCATGAACTGCACAAGGGCGACCCCAGTGGCCGCGCCTACGCGATGATGCGGGATGCCGGCATCACCTCCGTGCGTACCGATGCCCACTGGGCCTACGTCGAGCGCCAGCCGGGCCAGCTGAAGATCGAGCCTTCCTGGCGTCGCTACCTGAAGGAAACCGCCCGCCACGGCCTGAACACCCAGTTCATTCTCGGCTACGGCAACTCCCACTATGGTGGCGGCGAAAAGCCTCGCAGCGAGCCGGTCAGAGCCGCGTTCAACCGCTATGTCGAATTCATAACCGAGGAACTGAAAGGCCAGGTGGCGTACTACGAGATCTGGAACGAGTGGGACGTCGAAGACCCGCGCGACCCGAAATTCACCCAGGACTATGCACGGCTCATCGCCGATGCCTCGGGCATCATCCGCCAGCGTGCGCCCAATGCGAAGGTGCTCGCGGGTGCCGTGACCACACAGGGCATCGAATCCGGCTTCGCGCTGCGCCTGCTGGAAAACGGTCTGATGCAATCGGTCGATGGCCTGTCGCTGCATCCCTACGTGCACTGCCGGGGCTGGCGGCGCAACACGCCCGAGGCCTGGATCGACTGGATGACCGAGGTCGACAAACAGCTGACCCGCGCCGCCGGACGCCCGGTCCCGCTCTATCTGACCGAAATGTCCTGGCCTTCGCATCAGGGCGCCTGCGGCATCGACGAGAACCTGCAGGCGGCCTATCTGGCACGCGCCTACTTTCTCGCCAAGACGCTGCCCAGCATCAAGGGCATGTGGTGGTACGACTTCCGCAATGACGGCACCGACAAGACCGAGCGCGAGCACAACTTCGGCCTGGTTCGCCAGGATTTCAGCATCAAGCCGGCCTACCCGGTGCTGGCGGCGATCAGCGAGATCGTCCGGGAGTACAGCTTTGTCGGCCGCGACGAGAGTGCCAAGGGTGACGTGGTGATGCTGCGCTTCGCCCGCGACAAGGAAGAGCTGATGGTCGCCTGGAGCGCCGGCAAGCCACGCTCGGTGGAGCTGCGAAGTGCAGAAGGCAACGCCGGCCGCGTCGCCATGATCGACACCGCCCAGCCGCAGCACGGTCGGGTAACCACCACCAGCGAATGGACGTGTACAGCCCAGGGCAGCGGCTGCAGCACCGAGGTAAAGCTCGATGGCTTCCCGAAGATCATCAGCATGCAAGCGGTTCGCGACGAAGACTGACAACGACTGCGCTGGGCCCGACCCGGCATACCCCGCCGCGCCATCACCCGTTCGCGGCGACTGCTTAAAGCGAACCACTCTCTGCATCACCGAGGAGTCAGCCGCTTGCTCGTCGCCGTCTCTGACGGCCGCTCACGCTTTTGCCGAAATAAACGCAGTTTCCCAAGGAGAGCCACTCATGATTGCCATCAACGCTCGTTTCCTCACTCAGGAAACCCGCGGCGTGCAACGTTTTGCCGAGCAGGTCTGCCTGGAGCTTGGCGCCATGCGCAAGGATCTGACGTTCCTCGCGCCTCAGGACATTCGCATGCACACCAGTGCCGAGCGCCTGCAGGTACGCCGCGTCGGCCGTAACCGCGGGCATCTATGGGAGCAGATCGATCTGCCTCTGTGGCTGGCCAAACATGGGCATCCGCCGTTGGTGTCGCTGTGCAACACCGCGCCGCTGATCTATCGCAACCAGATCGCCACCCATCACGACATCACCTACGTTCGCCATCCGGAGAGCTACTCGCGCGCTTTTCGCAGTCTCTACAAGGGGCTCACGCCGCTGCTGCTCAAGCGCATCAAGGCGCTGATCACGGTCAGCGACTTTTCGCGCAAGGAAATCGCCCGCTACTACGGCTACCCGAGCGAAAAGATCTGCGTGGTGCCGAACGCCGTAGCCGCAAAATTTCGCCCGCCTGCCGATGGGCAAAGCCGCGACGCCAGCCGGCCGTATCTACTGGCGGTATCGTCACCGAATGCGCACAAGAACTTCGCCCGAATGGTGGCGGCCTTCCTCAGTCTCGAGGGGTTCGACGATGTGGAGCTGCATATCGTCGGCGACTCGCATTCGGTGTTTTCCGGCACCGATTACAGCGTTGCGGGCAATACGCGCGTGCGTATGCTCGGTCGGCTCGATGATGAGCAGCTGGTACGGCAGTACCAGGGCGCGACGGCATTCGTATTTCCTTCGCTCTATGAAGGCTTCGGCATTCCGCCACTGGAAGCGCAGGCATGCGGCTGCCCGGTGATCGCCGCCCGCGCTGCATCGATCCCCGAAGTGCTCGGCGAAAGCGTGCTGTATTTCGAGCCAATGAACATCGAGGACATCGCCCGCTGTATGCGCCACGTACTGCAGGACGCGGGGCTGCGTGACGACCTGCGCACCCTCGGCCTGGCGAATGTCGAGCGCTACTCCTGGAAACGCTCGGCGCAGACCGTCTCGCAGCTGATCGACCAAGCCCTGATGGGCAAGCCCAGCCCGCCAAACTTTGCCTGGTCATCCGGCCGACACTGAGCCGATCCGAAAGCTGTTCCGACAATTCATTCATCACCTGAACGAGGCAGACCATGGAACGGTTGGCGCATATCGACGCGCTTCGCGGCAGCGCAGCAATACTGCTGATTTTCCAAATCCTGCTGGTGCCGCTGCTGGACAGTAGCTGGCTGCTGGAGCACGCCTTGGACCCCGGCATCCTGGCTTGTCTCTGGCTCCTGCTCGGCTGTGGTTTCGTCGTGCCGGTCAGCTTGCACAGCGGTGCACCTGGCGCGCGCGGCTTCGTCATTCGACGCCTGTTGCGCCTGGCGCCGGTCTACTTGCTGGCGGCGCTGCTGACGGCCATCCTGCTGCCCGCAGCACCGGCCTGGCTGCCGGGCGTGCCAACGCCAAACAGCGGCGTGGCGTTCGAGGTCATCGGCGGTTACGGCGCCCTGCCGCCATTGCTGCTGTTCTACGCGCTTTGTCTGGCGCTTCAGGCCCTCGGGCTGCTGCGCAGTGTTGGCCAGCGAGCGGGCTGTTCGCTCCTGCTGCTGACCGTCGCGCTGGCACTGGCATTGACGCAGCAGCTGGTCGAGACGGCATTGCCGGTGACGCTGCCGTTGGTGCTGTCGCTGATGTTCTTCGCATCGATCTGGTACGACGCCCTGCACGAAAGCAGCAGCTATGCCCGCAGGCGGGCTCGCGAATATGCGCGCTACATCTTGCGCGTCTACCTGCTGGTTGTACCGGTGGTATTTGTCGCCGGCTGGTCTGCTGCCGCAACGGCCTGGCCGCGGGATCTGCTCAGTTATGCACTGGCGATCGCCACCTTTGTGCTGCTGACCAGTCGGCTGGCGCTGCGGCCGCCGCTGCTCGTCTGGCTCGGCAGCCTCAGTTACTCGCTCTATCTATTGCTGCCGGCAATGCAGCGTCTGAGTCAGCTGCTGACCCAGACACTGAATCCATCCGGCCTGAACGCGGACCTCATCGCTGCCGTACTCGGCCTGTTGCTGACACTCGGCAGCGCCCTGCTCTGCCGCCAACTGCTCGATCTGCCACTGAGCCGCGCCGGCAAGCGGCTGACCGGTCAACACGACCTGATGCCACTGGTACGCCTGCATAGCCGCTGACCACGTCTTTAGTGCCCGTCTCGCGGCTTGCCGCTTCTTTTTCGATCAAGGATGTCATGCCATGAAAGTTGCCATCGTTCACGATTGGCTGGTGACGTACGCCGGCGCCGAGCGTGTGCTCGCCAGCCTGTGCGCCGTCTGGCCGGACGCTGATCTGTTCACCGTCATCGATTTTCTTTCCGATGAAGACCGCGTCCACCTCGGCGGCAAACGCGCCACCACCACCTTCATCCAGCAACTGCCGAAGGCGCGCACCCACTACCAGAAGTACCTGCCACTGATGCCGCTGGCCATCGAGCAGCTGGACATGTCTTCCTATGATCTGATCATTTCCAGCAGTCATGCGGTCGCCAAGGGCGTGCTGACCGGCCCCAACCAGCTGCATATCAGCTACGTGCATTCGCCCATCCGCTACGCCTGGGATCTGCAGCACCAGTACCTGCACGAAGCCAGTCTGGAGCGCGGCATCAAGGCCAAGCTCGCGCGCATGCTGCTGCATTACATGCGCATGTGGGACCAGCGCACCGCCAGCGGGGTCGATGAATTCATCGCCAACTCGCACTTCATCGGCCGGCGCATCAACAAAAGTTACCGGCGTCAGTCCACCGTGATCTATCCGCCGGTCGACACCCGCCAGTTCACCCTGCACGAGGCCAAGGAAGACTTCTATCTGACCGCCTCGCGCATGGTGCCGTACAAGAAGATCCCGCTGATCATCGAGGCCTTCGCGGCGATGCCGGACAAGCGCCTGATCGTCATCGGCACCGGCCCGGAGATGGACAAGGCACGCGAGGTCGCCGGCCCCAACGTCACCCTGCTCGGCTACCAGAGCTTCGAGGTGCTGCGACAGCACATGCAGCGCGCCAAGGCGTTCGTCTTCGCTGCCGAGGAGGATTTCGGCATTGCGCCGATCGAGGCTCAGGCCTGTGGCACACCGGTAATCGCCTTCGGCCGCGGCGGTGTGCTGGAAACCGTACGCGGTCTCGACCATCCCGAACCCACCGGTGTGTTCTATCCCGAGCAGAACACGGCCTCGATCATTGCCGCCATCGCCACCTTCGAAGCCCAGCGCTCGCGCATCAGCGCCGCAAACTGCCGCAGCAACTCGGAGCGTTTTTCCATTGAACGCTTCCAGCAGGAGATACGGGCGTTCGTCGAGGCGCGGCTGCGCGAAGCGAGGGCCTACGACGGCCAGGATTTCTTCCCTTCACCGGCACCCAATACGCCGCTCTATCCGGCTGCCGTGGCGCCAATCAAGCACGCCTAACTTCCCATTCACTTACGAGGTTTCAAGGATGAACACAGTAAAGCAGTGGATGAGAGCCACCCGCGCTCTCGGTTTCGCCCTTGTCCTGGCGGTAGATCCCGCCTGCGCGGCGGTGATCGTCGACTCACTGAGCGCAGACCCGACATCGGCCAATCTGCACGGCAGCCACACACCGTCCTGCGATGCCGCCAGCGCCACCAGCGTGATCGCCTACAGCCATTCAGGCAGCGATTCTGCACAGCACTGCGCCTCCGCGGCCGGAGGTCAGGGTGTAGAGCGCGCCGCGACCAATCGAGGCCGACACATGGCCGAACCCGCCGCCGGTTCGCTGTGGTTCCCGCCAACGGACGGCCGACGTTATTCATTCTGATCGGCGCCTCACGGCGTCCAGTAACCCAGGGAGCTTCAGCATGAGCACAGACGGAACATCCAGCGCGTCGCTGATTCTGGCCGACGGCTACTCCTACACCGAACTCATTCCCGCGCCCGGCCCACCCGGCGATCCGGCAGCCACCGGGTTCATCCGCATCTTTCACGCCTTCTTCAGCCCCGCCGAAGAAGAGTTGCCAGCGCAATCAGCCGGTTGCCTGCCCCTGGTCGTTCCAGAACAGTCCTGAGGAGATACCGCCGTGCCTGACACCTGCAGCCTGGACCCACAGGCCATCGCTATTGAAGCCGGCGAAACACCGGCGCGAAGGCAGACCACCATCGTCACGGTGACCTATGGCGACCGCCTGCACTACCTGCGCCGCCTGATTGAGCAGGCATTCGCCTTCGAGCAGATCACCCGGGTAATCGTGGTCAGCAACGCCTCCAGCGCGCCGCTTGAGCAGCTGACCAGCCGCTGGCCCGGTCAGGTCCGACTTATCCCGCTTGCGCAAAACACCGGCTCGGCCAACGGCTATGCCGTGGGGCTGGAAGCTGCGCTCGCAGAAGGCGCCCAGTACATATGGATGATGGATGACGACAACGCACCCACCGCCTCTGCCGTGCGCCTGTTGCACGAGGAGCTGGCGCGGCTGGACGACGAGGTGGGTTTGCCTAACGCGGCGGTGCTGGGCTTTCGCCGCAGCCAGCAGGAGGACATCGCCCGCGGCGTGCCGCAGCGTTTCATCGTTCAGCCACGCTCCAGCTACTTTGGCTTCCACGTGGCGCAACTGCCCTACAAGATCTGGCGTCGCCTGCCCTGGGGCCGGCCAAAGGGTACGCCGCCACGGGCCATCGACCTGCCCTTCGCCCCCTACGGCGGCATGCTCGCGCACCGCAGCCTGTACCAGGCGATCGGCCTGCCGCTGCGCGAGCTGGTGCTCTACGCCGATGACACCGAGTACACCCGCCGCATTACCGCGATGGGTGGCCGCCTGCGGCTGGTCACCGAGGCATTGATCGACGAGCTGGAGCTGTCCTGGAACATCAAGGCCCACACCCGCAACATCTACGAAGCCTTCCTCTTGGGCGACTCGGATTTCCGCGCCTACTACACCGCCCGCAACCAGGCCTGGTTCGACACCTATGTCTGGGCTGCCTCGCCCTGGTTATACCGGCTGAACCGCCGCATCTTCCTCAGCCTGTTGCGCTATGTCGCCAGACGCCAGCGTGCCCCCGAGCGCCTGCAACTTATCGAGCAGGCGATCCGTGACGGTGAAAGCCACACGCTGGGCATGAGCCAGGCTTTTCCGCTGCGTTGATTACTCAGACCAGGAGGTTCCGATGCACACGCCCACTCTGGCGGATAGAGACAACAACTTCGATTTCCTGCGCTTTTTCGCCGCCGCAATGGTGGTATTCGGTCACGCCTACGGACTCTCGGGCCAGGCGCATCAGGAACCGCTGCGCCTGTTCAGCGGCAGCTATGACTCGGCGGACATCGCCGTGCACGTGTTCTTCGTCATGAGCGGCTTTCTCATCGCCGGTTCCTGGCTGAACAGCCACAGCGTGCTGGATTTCGCCGCCAAACGGGCATTGCGCATCCTTCCGGCGCTGATCGTCTCGGTGCTGTTTGTCGTGCTGGTTGTGGGGCCGCTGGCCACCCGATTGCCACTGAGCGAATACTTCGCCGCACCCGAAACATTTGCCTACCTGGGTAACGCGGTGTTCATCACGGAGTTCCGTCTGCCCGGCGTGTTCGCCAGCAACCCCTTCCCGGATACGGTCAACGGCTCGCTGTGGACGCTGCCCTACGAGGTCCTGATGTATGCCACTGTGCTGACGCTCGGCTTGCTCAAGGTGTTCGGCCGCAGCATGGCGCTGATCGGGCTGGTTCTGATGGTCGGCGTGCATTTCTACCTGATCCCGGTATACGAGGTGCAGAGCGACCTGCTGCGCAAGGCCACGCGGCTGGGGATGTTCTTCTATGCCGGTGTGGTGCTCTATCTGTATCGCCAGAAACTGATCTGGAACTGGAAGCTCGCCGCGCTAATGGTTACCGCAAACCTGCTCAGTGCACGCAGCGACTACTGGGAGCTGGTGCACGTGCTCACGCTGCCCTATCTCACGCTCTACCTCGCCCAGCTGCGCATCCCGCTGCTGGCCGGGTTCGGTAAGGCAGGCGACTTCTCCTACGGGCTGTACATCTTCGCCTTCCCGCTGCAGCAACTGCTCATGCACTGGAGCGACGGCAGCCTACCGCTGCTACCGTTCATGCTGCTGAGCTTCGCCGCCAGCCTCGCCGCCGCAGTATTCTCCTGGCACCTGATCGAGTCGCCGGCGCTCAAACTCAAACGCTACCTGCCGCGCCGCCAACGCACCACTGCGCCTGCAGTCGCGGTGGGCAACCGCTGAGCCGGATCAGGGCACGGGGAACACCTTGACCTCTGCGTCCACCACCGCGACCACATCCGACTGCGCGCGCTCCAGCCCCAGCTGCCGAATCTTGCGCAACTGCCGTACACGCTCGAGGTTCTCCCAGGCCGTGAGGTAGTGCGACGGCGACTGTTCCAGGGCGCTGCGGAAGAACTGTTCGGCCTCATCCAGCTTGCCTTCCACCAGACAGACATAGCCCACGTCATTGCTGGCCTGCGCGCGCGAACCGATCTGCTCGAAAGCCGAAAGCGCCTCCTCGTAACGCGCAGTACGCGCCAGCAGCAGCCCATAGTTGCGCCACAGTGGCGTGTAGCTGCCGTTCTGATCCAGCGCGCGGCGGAAGGTGCGCTCGGCGTCCTGCCAGCGTCCGGCCAGGTAATAGGAATAGCCCAGGCTGTTCTGCGCCAGCAGCGAGCGTGGCTCGATCTTCAGCGCCAGCTGGTAGTAGCCCTCGGACAAGGCAAAGCGGTTGTTCAGATCGGCCAGCACGCCGAGTGCGTTGTACAGCCTGAGCGGCGACTGCTGGTCGACATTGAGCGCCTGCGGCTCGGGCAGCGTTTCACCAATGGCCACGCCCTGACGCCGCTGATCCAGGGAAACGGCCTTGTGCAGCAAGCCCCGCGCACGATCCTGATCGCGCTGCGAGAGGCTCAGCATGCCCATTTCAGTCAGCGCATCGAGGTTGTCCGGCTGCTTGGCCAGCACTTCGGTGAAGGCCAGTTCGGCGAGCTGATCGTTGCCCCTTTCCCGGTGGATACGCCCGACCCAGACCAGCGCGTCCTGGCGCTTTGGCTCAAGCTCCATGGCGCGCAGATACTGAAACAGGGACTGGTCGAGATCTCCCGCCCGATAGGCCAGCGCCGCCAGCTGCATTGCCTGGTCCGCGCTGCCTGCCTGCTTGCGCACCTGATAGAGCAGCGCGTTGTCGCCGGAGTACACCGAGCGTCCGCTGTTGCCGGTATCCGGCCCCATGCTCTGACAACCGCCCAGCACGGCGGATACGAGCAGCAGCAATCCGAATCTTTTCATGTCAGGAACTCCCGAAGGCGTTGACCAACGCCATGATGGCCGGACCGATGGCAACCACGAAGAAGCTGGGCCACAGGCAGAGAATGAGCGGAAAGACCAGCTTGGTCCCGATTTTGGCAGCCTGTTCCTCGGCCGCCTGGGTACGCCGGTCACGAAACTCCTCGGCGTAGATGCGCAGCGTATCCGCCACACTGGTGCCGAAGCGGATGCTCTGACTGAGCAGGCTGACCAGCCCCTGCAAGTCTTCCAGTCCGGTACGCAGCGCGAGGTTCTGCAGCGCATCGGAGCTGCTCACACCCGCGCGGATTTCGGCATTCACCAGGGCCAGTTCGCCGGCCAGTTCGGCATGGCTGACGGACGTCTCCTCGGCTACCCGCTCGATCGCCTGCGGCAAGGCCAGGCCCGACTCGACGCATACCACCAGCAGATCCAGCGCATCAGGGAAGGCGGCACGCAGTCGATTCATGCGGGCCTCCTTGCGCTTTTCGACATAGATCGCCGGAATCATCCAGCCGACGATGACCGCTGCGGCCGTCAGCATCAGCCCGGTCAAAAACTCAACTTCGCTGAACAACGGCAGCAGCACCACTGCAGCAGCGAGCAACAGCAGCGGCAACAACAGGCGCAGCGACCAGTACAGCTGCGCGGCACTGGCCGAGCGATAACCGGCGTGCAGCAACAGCGCGCGCGTACCGCTGGCATGCTCGCTGTCGGTGGCGACCAGGCGATCCCCCAGCTGCGCCAGCAGCAGCTGCAGGTTGCCCCGTGGCGGCTCGCCAACGCCCTGATCGACCATGCCGCGCTTGAGCGTGACCAGTCGTCGATGCACCGGGTCCTGCAAGCCGACCACAAGCAAGGTCAGGGTGAGCGCTGCGATCACCGCGCTGATGCCGATCGCCGCCAGAAACAGCAGGCGTACCCAGCGCTCATCGCCCATCAGGCCGTTGAACACGCTCCACAAGTAATCCATGACGAGCCCCCTAGACCTGGATGCGAATGATGCGGCGAATCCACAGGATGCCCGCGAGCATCCCGACGAAGGCCGCCACGGCGAGCTTCTGCCCGGCAGGCTCGTTGAGCAGCATCGGCAGGTAATCCGGAGTGGTCAGCATGATCACCGCCGCCAGCACGAAGGGCACGGCAACCAGCACCCAGGCGGACATCCGCCCTTCGGCCGAAAGCGTGCGTACCTTGCGCTGGAAGCGAAAACGCCCGCGCACCAGCGCACTCATGCGTTCCAGCACCTCGGTCAGGTTGCCGCCGGTTTCCCGATGGATCAGCACCGAGGTCACCAGCATCATCACCGTCATGCTGGGAACGCGCTCCAGCAGGCCGAGCATGGCGCGACGCACGTCGTTGCCGTAGTTGATATCGGCGAACACCAGGCCGAATTCCTGGGCCACCGGCCCCTTGTGCTCATCGGCCACCAGACGTAGCGACTCGCCGAACGGATGCCCCGCGCGCAGCGCCCGACAGACCGAGTCCAGCGCATCCGGCAGGCCTTCCTCGAAAGCCGTGAAGCGTGCGGCGCGGTCGCGACTGATCTTTCCAATTGGCAGCCAGAATGCCGCCAGCCCGGCGCCAGCCGACAACCACCATTGCAGGGTAACGACCCAGATCGCGGCACTGGCCAGCGCCGCGAGCGCCACCCCGGCCAACACCACCCGGTGCGCCAGATAATGATGGCCGCTCTGCTCGATCATCTGCGCCAGTCGCTCCATCATCGGCAGCTGCTCCAGCCGCGCCTGCAATGGCGAAAGTCGCGTCAGGTACTTCTCGCGCAGCAGCATCTGCATGCTGGGCCCGTTGTTGCTGTGTTCGAGCAGGTGCAGGCGTGCACGAATGCGCTTGCGCATCTTGCCGGCCTCGCCGAACACCGGAATCGTCAGGCCCTGGCTGAGCAAGACCACCGCGACAAAGATCATGCCGAGAAAAACCAGGATGTACTCGGTGGGTATCTGCCTCATGGCTGCATGACCTCCATCCAGTCCGGTCTGAACAGCGGCAGCGGCAGTTCGATGCCGCGCTTGGCCAGGCGATCACGGAACATCGGCACCATGCCGCTGGGCCGATACTCACCCAGCACCTCGCCTTTCTCACCGATGCCGCGCCGTTCGAAGGTGAAGATCTCGGACATGGTGATGATGTCGCCTTCCATGCCATTGATCTCCTGCACACTGACAAGCCTTCGTTTGCCATCCTCGTGGCGCTCGAGCTGCAGCACCACGTCGATGGCCGAGGCGATCTGCTGGCGCAACGCCTTGATCGGAAATGTCGCACCGGACATCGACACCATGTTCTCGATACGGCCCAGCGCATCACGGGGGCTGTTGGCGTGGATGGTGGTGATCGAACCGTCGTGACCGGTGTTCATCGCCGCCAGCATGTCCAGCGCCTCCGGCCCACGTACCTCACCTATGACGATGCGATCCGGGCGCATGCGCAGGCTGTTGCGCACCAGCTCGCGCTGATTGATTTCGCCGCGCCCCTCGATGTTGGCCGGACGCGTCTCCAGGCGCACCACGTGCGGCTGCTGCAGCTGCAGTTCCGCCGAATCCTCGATGGTGACAATGCGCTCGTTGTGCGGAATGAAGCTCGACAGCACGTTGAGCATGGTCGTCTTGCCGGTGCCGGTACCGCCGGATACCAGCACGTTGAGCCGGCCGCGCACGATGGCCTTGAGCACCAGCGCGATCGCCGGCGTCAGGGTGCCCATCTCGACCAGACTCTCGGCGCTCAGCAGATCCACGGCGAAACGGCGGATCGACAGGCTCGGCCCGTCGATTGCCAGCGGCGGAATGATGGCGTTGACCCGCGAGCCGTCCTTCAGACGCGCGTCCACCAGCGGCGAGGATTCGTCGATGCGCCTGCCGAGGCTGGAGACGATGCGGTCGATGATGTTCAGCAGGTGCTGATCATCACGAAAACGCACATCGGTGCGCTGCAGCTTGCCGTGGCGCTCCACGTACACCGAGGCATGGCCGTTGACCAGAATGTCGGACACCGTGCCATCGGCGAGCAGCGGCTCCAGCGGACCAAGCCCGAGCACTTCGTCGCTGATCTGCTTGATGATCAACTGCCGGCTGCTGCTGCTCACCGGCGCTGCATGGTCGTCCAGCAGGCGCTGACAAATGTCGCGGATCTGCCGTGTCGCTTCGGCGTTTTCCATCGAGTCCAGCAAGGACAGGTCCATCACCTTCAGCAGTTGCTGATAGATGCGCTCACGCCACTCGGCCTCGATGGAGTTGAGCTGAGTTCGGGTTTCGTACAGATTCTCCGGCGCGTCGGCTTCCCAGCTGGCGGGCTGCTCGGCGGTAGCGGCAGGATTGGCCGGCACGCTGTCCTTGCCGGTCTGACGATGCAGTCTGTTCCTGAATTCACTGAGCATGGCTTCCCCCGAACAGTCGTCCGAATGTGCGTTTGAGCAGGCTCGGCGCCTCGACCTGAGCACCGATCAGCGCCTGGCTGAGCTGGCGGATGCCTTGAGTGATCGGCGCGCGCGGCGCGTGCAAGCCGAGCGGAACGCCGGCGTTCTGGCTCTCGTTGACCACCGCATAGTCGTTCGCCAGCCGAATCGGCTCCCCGCAATGCAGTGCCTCGGTGATGTCCTGCAGGCTCACCGCTGCCGCCTTGTCGTAGCGATTGACCACCACCTGAATCCGCTGGGCCTGGATACCCATGTCTTCGCGCATGATGGCCAGCAGGCGGCTCGCATCCTTGAGGTGGCTGAGGCTCTGCTGCAGCACCACATAGATGCGATCCGCCTGCTCCAGAGTGATACCGGTGAGGTGGTCGATCTGTCGCGGCAGATCAACCACCACCCAGTCGTAATGCCGCCGCGCCAGATCGAGCAGGCTTTCCAGCTGCTCCAGGCGCACGTCCTGGGTCAGGCACAACTCTCCGGGACGCCCACCCAGCACATGCAGCGTCGGACTGAAGTGGCTGCAAAAGCCGTTCAGGGCAATGCCATCCATCTCATCGATGCGCTGCAGCACTTCGAGGTGACTGTGCGCCGGCCGCACGTCCAGGCAGTGCGCTACGCAGCCGAACTGCAGATCCAGATCCAGCAGCAGCGTCCGGGCACCATGCCCGCTGAGCTGGTGCGCCAGGTTGCAGGCCAGCATCGTCGCACCCGAGCCGCCCTTGGCGTTCATCACCGCCACCAGCCGTCCGCCGGCATCGACGCCTGCCTGGCTCTCGAAGGCAACGCGCTGGATGGCGGCCAGCAACTCGGCCGCGACGACCGGCTCAGCGAGGAAATCCCGTGCCCCGGCCTGCATCGCCAGGCGCAGCCCCTCGCGCTCGTCCAGCGGCCCGCAGACCAGCAACGGCGGGCGCTGGCTGGCCGGACGCAGCAGCAGAGCGGCCAGCTCGTCGCGCCACAGATTGCTCACATGCAGCAGCAGCAGGTCTGGCAGGTGATCCAGTCCGAACAATGGATCGGTATGGCCATTGTTGACCAACCGGGTCGTGACCTGCCATGCGGGATGCGACCCGATGGCTGTGCTCAATCGCTCCAGTGCCGCAGCGTCGCGGCTGCTGATCAGCAACTGCAGCGGGCGTGCGCTGGAAACGGCTGGGGCGCTGGGAGGCGTCGGCTTCAGCATGGGGTGATCTCCGGAACAACGTTGGCCTCGGGGTGACGCCCGAGGCTTTCGCGGGGAAGGGTCGACTGGAACGTCGGCAGCGTGATCACACGTTGCAGCGTTGGAATCAGCAGTTGGAAGGGAAAGCCTTCGATGCGCAGCTGTACATAGCGGATCGCCCGGTAGCCGGTTACACCAGTGGTGTCGGCCGGGCTGGCCACCGGGGCACCATCCTGGTTGAGGTAGACCAGGCGCAGATGGCTGGTTTCGAGATTGCCGATCAGCTGGCTGGTACCGCTCTGCTCCGCCTCGTTGAAGATCGCCCGCCGCAGGATGCGCGGGTCCTGAATGTTGCACACCGCTGCGAGCCTTGCGCCGCGACGCGCGCTCTCGTTCAGCGCGTTGACGGTGAACAGCAGCCGGCCCATTTCCAGCACACCGAACATCAGCACGAAGAACAGCAGGCCGACAATCGCGAATTCGACCGTGTAGGCGCCGTGCTGGCGCATGCGGCTCATCACAGGACCCTCATCACGGTCGTGGCGACCAGCGGGAAGCCCAGACGCAAGCCATTGCCGAAGAGCGCGGGTATCCCTTGGCCAACCACCGGAACGAACAGGTAGCTGATGCTCACCTGCACATGGTCGCTGCCGACCGCAGAAACCTGCACGGCGCCGCTGGTCAAGCCGCTCACCAGCGGCGCCGTGCTGCCCGACGCCACCGGCACGCCATACACCGCCAGCGCTCGCGTGCGGGTCAGCAGCTCGGTGGAAAGCTCGAGCTGACCGAGGGTGCGATTGCGCGCCTCGCCGGCCAGGTAGCGACTGGCATCACGGCTGGCCTGCAGCAAGGTGTTGTACTGGAACATCATGCGACCGATCTCGCCGATGGCGAGCAGCAGGAGCAGCAGCAACGGCAACACGATGGCAAATTCCACCATGGCCAGCCCGCGCTGCCCCACCCCATAGGCCGCTCCGTTGCGCTTCATGGCCGCCTCCTTCAGGAATCGCTGCTAGGCGTCCGGCTGTTGTCGATATAGGTCTTGTACAGCTGGATGATCTGCGGCCCCGTCTCGCCGACCGAGTTCGGCCCGGGTACGTTGTCGCCCTCGCATTCACGAATGAACTGGCCGAACACCACGGCCTGGTTGCCCTGCCCACCGGGCAGTGACTGCACGAGGAAGAAGCAGCCGAAGCCCAGCACCGGCACCGACGTGCTGCCGCCCGACGCGCCGTTGCAGTTGCCCACCACAATCTTCAATACACGCCGCTCGAAAACGCCGTTCGCCTGGCAACCGTTCGGGCAGTTGCCGACGCTGCGCTGCCAGTCGTTGAAGTCCAGCAGTTGGTGGCCGGTGGTATAGAGATCGCCATTGCTCGCTTGCACCGGCTGGCCCTGATACTCGGCGCGCGGCGGGGTCACGGTGCTGTTGAGCGTCATGCGCGGCGTGCTGAAGCTGATGACCTGGTCGGGCGGATAGCTCGCCGATTTGCTGCTGATCGGCCCGTCATAGACACCGAAGCGGGTGTTCAGCCCTTGCGCCACCGGACCGACGTTGTTGCCCGGCTCGGTGGGCACCGCGTCGCCCACCACATTGCAACGTTCGATACCGCCAGCCAGCGCATCCCGCATGTCCGAAGCGCCACTGGCACCGCCCAGGCGGATCAGCTGGAAGTTGCCGGGGCCGATCACCGGATCGCTGTTGGATGCACCCTTGAGCACCTGCAGGTCGCCAAAGCGATAGCCCCAGAACAGTTCGTTCGACGCGTTGTACTGATTAGGATTGCCGCAGACCATCATCGGTGCGATATCGCACGGATTGGTCGGACTGGGCCCGGCTGTCGCCACGGCGGCAACGCTTTTCTCCGGCGCCGTACCAAGCATATCCATGATCCGCCAGAAGAAGCCGACCAGACCGTAGTTAGGCACTGACACCCTTACATAGCGCGCATTGAGCGGCCCCGGGTATGAGAAAGGTCCGTAGACGCTGGCGGCCAGTTCAACCCGGGCGAAGCTGGTGCCCCCGCTGCCGAGTGCGGTGTTCAGCTCTGCGTTGCCGGGTGCCTGGGCGTTGAGCCGCAGCGTTGCGAGTGCGGCGTCGCGGGTCAGGCTTGAAGAACTGCCGGAGCCGAGTACCTGCTGCAACGTCTTGGCCCCGCTGAGCGCCGCCGCATCCACCGCGTTCTGCAGGCGGGTCTTGTTCAGCAGCATATGGCTGCCATCCAGTGCCAGCGCCGCCATCAACAGGATGGACAGCAGCGCCAGCACGGCAAGTACCATGACCGCACCGCGCTGGCGTGCCGGTAACGGCCTGTTGCTTCTGCGGACTGTCATGGCGGGCGCCTCAGTTGTTGACGTTGATCTGGATCGGCTGGGCGACCTGCGTCGCATCGCCGGTGGTGCCGCGATAGCCCTCCATCACCTTCTCCGTCAGCGGCCCATCGACGCCCTCTGCCGCCAAACCTGTTCCGGGGTTGGCAGCCTTCTGCTTGTCGACGATCTGCAGGTATTCGCTCAGGTACACGGTCGAGCCCAGCGGGCCGACGCGGCCCTCGTCATAACTCACGCAGCCACCCAAAGCGGCCAGCAAGCCCAGCGCAATGATTCGTTTCATGATGCTGCTCTCCGCTTACTTGAGGTCGTGGCCGAAACGGCCTTCGCTGACACCGAGACTGACCGGCACGGCACGCCCGGGCTGGCTGCCCTTGGTCTTGCCGAGCAGGTAGAACTCCAGGTCGCTGGGCTCGACGAAGTTTTCCGTCGGCAGCCGCACGGCCTTGGCATCCAGCGGAGTGACCAGATGAGGGGTGACGAGGATGACCAGTTCGGTCTCGCCATTGATGTACTGCTGGCTGCGGAACAGCTGTCCGAGCACCGGAATGTCGCCGAGGCCGGGGAAGCGGCTGACGTAATCGCGGCTGTTCTCGCTGATCAGGCCGGCGATGGCGATGGTCTGGCCATTGCCCAGTTCCACGGTGGACTGCGCACTGCGCTTGGTCAGCGACGGCACCAGCTGGCCGACGCTGTTGGTGCCGCCCAGGCCGGTCGTGAGCATCAGCGCATTGGCGTTGCTCAGCTCGCTGACCGCGACATTGAGGTTGAGGTTGATGCGGCCCGAGTCCAGCACCACCGGCAGGAACTTCACGCCGACGCCGAATTCCTTGTATTCGATGGTGATGCCATCGTCGTCCGACACCGGCACCGGAAACTCGCCACCGGAAATGAATTCCGCCTGCTGTCCGGTCAGCGTGGTAAGCGTCGGCTCGGCGAGCACCTTGGCCGTACCATTGTCCTTGGCCGCGTCCAGCACGACGTTGAACAGGAAGTTCTCCGAGAGGAACTGCCCGAAGATCGCCTTGCCACTGCCGATCAGCTTGCTCGGGTCCACCTGACCATCTGGATTCAGGCCCAGTACACCGCCATCGGCGTTCAGACCGTTATTGAAGCCGCCCCCCGACCAACGTGACGACGAGCCGAAATCCAGCGCGTTGAAGCGCACATCCAGATTCTTGAACAGGCTGCGCTGCATCTCGGCGACCTTCACTTCCAGCATGACCTGCTGGCTGCCACCGATACCGAGCAGGTTGATCACCTCCAGCGGCTTGTTCTGCATCGCTGCACCGCCGCTTTCAGCCGCCGAAGCCTGCGCCGCATAGCTCTGCGCCAGCTTCACCGCGCTGTCCATGGCTGCTGCACTGCTGACCTGGCCACGCAGCGCCAGCGCGCCCTGTGCACTGAACACTTCGATGCGCTCGTTGGGCAGCACCTGATGCAGCTTGGCCTTGAGCCCGCCGAGATCGTGCACCACCTCCACATCCAGGCTGTCGATCAGCTGATTGCGGTTATCCCACAGCAGCACGTTGGTACTGCCCAGCGAGCGCCCGAGCAGGTACAGCTGCGTCGGCGAGGTGATGAGAATGTCGGCAATCGCCGGGTTGCCCACCGAGATGCGGTTGACCGACGCCCGCGTGCTGAGCACCCGCGACTTGTAGATGGGCACCTGCACATCGCTGTTGTTCACCGCCGGCATGGCTCTCACCGCCGTAGCCGAAACCGGCTGCTGGGCGAAGGTCGCCGGCGCCCCCAGCACCGCCCAGCCGCCCAGCAGGACGGCCAGTAGCTGTACTTTGCTCATGCTGTTCATGTGAATCTCCTTGCAGACCGGCTGGTGACAGCGCCGGTGTTGGCAGTGATCGCGCTAGAGCCGAACCTTGGTGACGTTGACCTCGGTGCCGCGAATGATGGTGACGCCCGGGTCGGCCGGAGCCCGCTGACGCTGTACCGGCTTGGGCGGCACCACCACCGGTGCTGGCGCAGCCACCTGCAGCGACTGCGGCTCGGCGGCCACGCGCTTGTCGTTATCCAGTGGGTTGCGCAAGGCCAGTTGCAGGCGGCCCTCGGACATCGCCTTGACCAGCGCTTCTGCCTCATCCGGTGCCATTTCCAGCGTCACGGCACGCACTACTACCGGCTGGGTCTTGTCAGTGCTGGCGGTCTGGTCGACGGCCAGCACGCGCAGGTCCTGGAGAATGGTCTTGGCTTCGGTTTCCTCACCGCTGCCGATGCGACGAGTCGCCAGCACATCGACCCGGTTGCCGGGCAGCAGGAAGCCGCCCACGCCGACCACGTCGTCGACCCGTACCGATACCGCGCGCTTGTCCTTGGCGATCAACGAAGCCAGGGTGCTGCCGCCCAGATGCTCGGCTACCCGGGCGCCACGCACGATGTCGCCGCGCAGCATGCTGAATGTGGCGATCTTGCCGGCCACCTGGTCGACCGCATCGAAGGCATCATCAGGAACCGTGCCCCGCGGCATGCGCACGACCATCACCTGCTGCGCCTCGATGGCCTGGCCGAAGGGAATTTCCATGGTGGCCACCACGACGTTGCGCTGCTGGTCGTCAGGTGCCGCGCTGAGCCTGGCGTTGAGCCAGTTGTTGGCCATCCAGCTCGCACCCAGTCCCAGCAGCAGCGAGAACAGCACCAGATAAAACGTACGGGAGCCCATGTCCAATCTCCTTCATTCGAGAAATTCGAGCTGGACGAAGTAGTTTCGCCAGGCCCAGTCCAGGTCGTCGGCCGTCAACGGACCGCTGCGGTCCAGATAGCGCTGGCGATCGAGTGCCATATCGATAAGGTCGCGCGGCTGGCATGGCAGCAGCGGAACGCCTTCGGCTCCGTGCAACTCGCTCAGGACGTGGTCGAGCAGCGCCGCATCGAAGGTCTGGCCGCGCTTATCCAGCTCCTGCCGCCAGATGCGTTCGTACTGATCGCGTTTGAGGTAGCCGAACGGCAGCTTGTAGCCGATGCGCCGCAGGAAGGCGTCGTCGGCCAGGTCCAGCGGGTTGATGTTGGTCGAGAACACCAGGATCAGGTCGAACGGCAGCACGCAGTGACGCCCGCCGCCCAGGTTGAGGAAGTCGCGGCGCTCCTCCATAGGCACGATCCAGCGGTTGAGCAGCTCGGCCGGCGGCATGCGCTGGCGGCCCAGGTCATCGACAATGAACAGGCCGTTGCTGGCCTTGAGCTGCAGCGGCGCGTGGTACTGCCGACTGATGGGGTCATGGCGGATTTCGAGCTGGTCCATGGTCAGCTCACCGCCGGTGGTCAGCAGTGGCCGCGAACAGCACAGCAGCCGGCGATCGATGCCCTGGTCAAGTAGCAGGCTGGCCGGTTCTTCGGTCTCCAGCCGGCAATGGATCTGCGGGTCGTAGATCTGCAGCACGGCATCGCCGATCACCACGGCGTGGGGCACCCAGATCGCTTCGTTGAGCAAGCGGATCAGCCGGCTGCTGATGTAGGTCTTGCCGGTCCCGGAGGGACCATAAATCATCATGGCGCGGCCGGAGTTCATCGCCACGCCGAGCCGCTCCAGCAGGTCGTCGGTCATTACCACGCCACTGTAGGCGGCGCGCATAGCCCGCTCGGTCACCCGCCCATGATGGATGGTCTGCAACTTGAGCAAGGCGCAGTAGAGACTCACCGGAATCGGAGCGGCCCCGAGATAGCCGCTGCGCGCGAAGGCATCTCGCGCCGCCATGCGGCCACGCTCGGTCAGCCCGTAACGCAAACCGCTGCCACCGTTCTGCCCGAGCACCTCGACGCTGCCGTCCTTGCGCAGCTGGCCCAGCACCTCATCGACCACCGCGCCTGGCAACGCCAGGCGGTCAGCCAGCCGGCCGATATCAAGCACGCCAGATTCGTGCAGATGCTTGCAGACAAGATCGCCCAACAGCGCCTCATCCAGACCGGTATCGGCGATGCTGCGAGGCTGTGGCGCGAGTTGCTGGACCACTGCGAACTCGCGGTCCCGGGTTGGATGATCGATGACTACATGCATGACACATCCCCTTCAGCGGGCGAATTCAAACCACAACATGCTGCCCAGGGTGCCGAGCAGGATGGCGATGGCGTAGGGAAAGCGCTTGCCGGCAACTTCGTTCTTGTCCGGCGCCAGGTAGCGGTGAGCGCCCAGCATCACCGTGTACCGAGTCAGCGTTTGCCGGAGCTGCCCGTGCACGGCGATCAGCAACAACCCACCAATACCCCCGGCCATCAGCGCCAGCAGCGAGGCCAGCAGGGCCTGCTGCGGTGCCATGAACGTGCCTACCATCGCCATCAGCTTGACGTCGCCGGCGGCCATGCCGCCGAGGGCGTAGAGCGGAATGAAGATGGCAAAGCCGATCGCCGCACTGATCGCGCTAGTTCCAAGCCCGGACCATCCTGCGCCGAAAACCTGACCAACAACCCCCGCCGCTATGCCGAACACCACGAGCGAATTCGGAATTCGGTGTTGCCGAAGATCAATCAGCGCCGCATATCCCGCCAGGCTTAATAGAACTATCCACTCGATTGCCATTACTGCGTTGGGGCCGTGGTTCCACCCAATGCGGTGATGATCGCGTTGATCTTGACTAGTACGGCCTGCCCTAAGTTTGTGAACGCCGTAAGTAACACGGCCGCCACCAGCCCGCCGGCAATCGCATACTCCACCGTGGTCAAGCCTTCCTCATCCCTCGCGAACTTCACCACCGCGCTCTTGATCGACTGAAGTTTCATCTCGCTCACCTCTCGATGTGATTACCCGGAGCCAGCAGGATTAATCCCTGCTCTGCTTTCACCCTAGGCGCGGAGTGGAGATGGCAGTTAGGAGTCCTTTGCTGATCGCTAGGATTTTTTTACTGGCGTTGTGCCTGCACACACGTAGCCGCAGATAGAAGGGATGCGACAAGGCGCCGCGGCAATGAAGAACGCTTGGAAGTCATTCATTCAGCTGATGCAGAGCCCGCGCTGTCACATAACCTATCCGCAACAAAATGTGACGCAGTTAGCAGAATTGGTTCTTAGCAATAATGGCTTATTGCCAATACTGTTTGAGGCGCACAACAACAATCGGCAGAGCTAGTAATGATGTCTAACTCCGCGACAGGCCCCAGCCTTCTCTGGCTCGACATGACCTGCGAGCGCTCTACACAAGCGCTAATGGCTCAGTTCAGTGACTTCTGCGATTGTCGGCTGATCGCACCGGACTCCCTTGTCGCAGATTCGGGCCTACATCTGCGCCAGGCAGACATGATCTGCATGCATTTCGATCGACCCGACGCGCTCGGATTGAGCCAGTTGCAGCAACTCAAGCGCTCGGTGCCATCCCTTCCGATCACCATGTTTACCGTCCAGCACACCGAGGAGCTCGCCGTATGGGCGATGCGCTCGCGGGTATGGGAATACATCACGCTGCCCATTTCGTCGGCAGAAATGGCGCGCTATCGGCGTGCACTGCTTGAACTGCATGCGTTGAGGCGCATCGGTGCTGGTTATCCCCGGCAACCCATGAGCGAGGTGTTCCCCGAGCTGCCAGCCTGCGTCAGGCTGACCGCGGATCATCGCAAGCATCAATCGCTGGCGCGCGCGTTGCAGCACATTGACCAGCATTTTCGCGAAAACATCGACCAGAAGGAGCTGGCACAGCTCTGCGGCATGACGCCGTCGCGCTTCAGCCGGCTGTTCAAGGACGTGTATGGCATCTGCTATCTGGAGCACATCCTTGCCAGGCGCATGGAGTTCGCCAAGGACCGCCTCGACAACAGCCAGATGCCTATCACCACCATCGGCTATGAGGCGGGCTTCCGCGATCCGTCCTACTTCGCCCGAGTGTTCAAGCAGTTCGCCGGCTGCACGCCGAGCGAATACCGCAATCGCCTGGTTGGCGCGACCAGCGTGAGCGACCTCAGCGAGTCTTTCGCGCCGCTCGCCGAAATCGAATACGACATCGGAGCCTGATCTGCAGCGGCACTCGCAGCTGGAGCGGTCGCGCCACGCCAGGGCATATCGACCCACGTGCGCCGCTCCCGGCCTGGCTAAAAAATGCTCAGCTCTGTATACTCGCGCGCCTTTTTCATGCGCGGTTTTCGAGGTTCAAAGTCGATGAGCAAAACGCCAACAGTCGGGTTCGTGAGCTTGGGTTGCCCCAAGGCAACGGTCGACTCTGAACGCATCCTCACCCAGCTGCGCATGGAGGGTTACCAGATCGTGCCGTCCTACGAGGACGCCGATGTGGTGGTTGTCAACACCTGCGGTTTCATCGATAGCGCCAAGGCCGAATCGCTGGACGCCATCGGCGAGGCGATTGCCGAGAACGGCAAGGTGATCGTCACCGGCTGCATGGGTGTGGACGAGAACAACATCCGCGGTGTGCACCCCAGCGTGCTGGCCGTTACCGGCCCGCAGCAGTACGAGCAGGTGGTGAATGCGGTGCATGAGGTGGTGCCGCCGAACATCGAGCACGACCCCTTCGTCGATCTGGTACCGCCACAGGGCATCAAGCTCACCCCGCGCCACTACGCCTATCTGAAGATTTCCGAAGGCTGCAACCATACGTGCAGCTTCTGCATCATCCCGTCGATGCGCGGCAAGCTGGTCAGCCGGCCGGTGGGCGATGTGCTCAGCGAAGCCGAGCGCCTGGTCAAGGCCGGTGTGAAGGAAGTCCTGGTGATCAGCCAGGACACCAGCGCTTATGGCGTGGACCTCAAGTACAAGCTGGATTTCTGGAACGGCCAGCCGGTCAAAACGCGCATGCTCGAGCTGTGCGAGGAGCTGGGCAAGATGGGCGTCTGGGTGCGCCTGCACTACGTCTATCCCTACCCGAACGTCGACGACGTGATTCCGCTGATGGCCGCCGGCAAGATCCTGCCGTACCTGGATATCCCCTTCCAGCACGCCAGCCCGAAGGTGCTCAAGGCCATGAAGCGCCCGGCCTTCGAAGACAAGACCCTGGCGCGCATCAAGAAATGGCGCGAGATCTGCCCCGAGCTGACCATCCGCTCGACCTTCATCGTCGGCTTCCCCGGCGAAACCGAGGAAGACTTCCAGTATCTGCTCGACTGGCTGACCGAAGCCCAGCTCGACCGCGTCGGCTGCTTCCAATACTCGCCGGTAGATGGCGCCCCGGCCGAGGTGATGGGCCTGGAAGCGGTACCGGACGAAATCAAGCAGGAGCGCTGGGACCGTTTCATGGCGCACCAGCAAGCCATTAGTGCCGCGCGCCTGCAGCTGAAGGTCGGCCAGGAGATGGACGTGCTGATCGACGAAGTGGACGAGGACGGCGCCATTGGCCGTTCGTGGGCCGATGCTCCGGAGATCGACGGCATGGTCTACGTCGACAGCGCACAGCCGCTGCAGCCGGGCGACAAGGTCCGCGTACGCGTCACCAACGCCGACGAGTACGACCTCTGGGCCGAAGTGATCTGAGCTGCTCGGTTAAACAAAAGCGCCCCGCACTAGCGGGGCGTTTTTGTTTCTGCGCGACAAGTTCTCGTAGGGTGGAAAACGGCGAAGCCTTTTCCACCACCTGACGGCGAACGCGTCAACGCCGCGGCGGTTGCCGCACCGGCACATTGCCGGCCACGTAGTACTTCGCCGTGCTGCGCCGCAGCGGCTCACGGCCGCGAATCCGGTCGGCGATCTTCTCGGCGATCATAATGGTGGTGGCGTTGAGGTTGCCGGTGATGATCTGCGGCATGATCGAGGCATCCACCACGCGCAGCCCTTCCATCCCATGCACCCGGCCCTGGCCATCGACCACGGCCATGTCGTCCGTACCCATCTTGCAGGAGCAGGACGGGTGATAGGCCGTCTCGGCGTGCTCGCGGACGAAAGCGTCCAGCTCCGCATCGCTCTGCGCCTCGATGCCCGGGCTCAGCTCGCGACCGCGGTAGGGATCGAGCGCCGGCTGGTTCATGATCTCGCGCGTCAGGCGGATGCCGTCGCGAAACTCGCGCCAGTCCTGCTCGTGGGCCATGTAGTTGAACAGGATGCTCGGATCCTCGGCCGGATCGGTCGAGCGGATTTCGATACGCCCGCGGCTGGGCGAGCGCATCGAGCCGACGTGGGCCTGGAAGCTGTGGCCGTCATGGGCGTTGCTGCCGTTGTAGCTGACCGCCACCGGCAGGAAGTGAAACTGGATGTTCGGCCACTCGAACTCGTCGCTGCTGCGGATGAAGCCGCCGGCCTCGAACTGGTTGCTGGCGCCGATACCGCTGCCGAGGAACAACCATTCGGCGCCGATTGCCGGCTGGTTCCACCACTTGAGTGCGGGATAGAGCGAAACGGGCTGCTTGCATTCGTACTGCAGGTACATCTCCAGGTGGTCCTGCAGGTTCTGGCCGACGCCCGGCAGCTCATGCACGGGCTTGACCCCGACCCGGCGCAGCAGCGCGCCCGGCCCGACGCCGGAGCGCTGCAGGATCTGCGGCGAAGCGATCGCCCCGCCGCACAGCAGCACCTCGCGGCGCGCCCGCGCGATGTACGGGTCCTTGCGGTCGCGCAGGTAGCGCACGCCCACCGCGCGCTTGCCTTCGAAAAGGACGCGATCGGTCACCGCATGCGTTTCGATGGTCAGGTTCGGCCGCTCCCTGGCCTGGTCCAGGTAACCCCGCGCGGTACTGGCGCGCCGGCCCTGGGGCGTCACGGTGCGGTCCATTGGACCGAAGCCTTCCTGCTGGTAACCGTTGAGGTCATCGGTGCGCGGGTAGCCGGCCTGCACGCCCGCCTCGACCATGGCCTGGAACAAAACGTTGTTGTCCGCCCTCGGCGTGGTCACGCTGACCGGGCCGACGCCGCCGTGGTAGTCGTTGGGGCCGATGTCGCGCGACTCGGCCTTGCGGAAGTACGGCAGACAGTCGAGGTAGGTCCAGTCTTCCAGGCCAGGCGCCTTGGCCCAGTTGTCGTAGTCCAGGGCGTTGCCGCGGATGTAGCACATACCGTTAATCAGCGATGAACCGCCCAGGCCCTTGCCGCGGCCGCAGTCCATGCGACGGTTGTTCATGTGCGGCTCGGGGTCGGTCTTGTATGCCCAGTTGTAGCGCGTGCCCTGCAGCGGATACGCCAGTGCAGCGGGCATCTGGGTGCGGAAGTCCAGCCGATAGTCCGGACCGCCGGCTTCGAGCAGCAGCACGCTGACGTCGGCGTCCTCGGTTAGCCGCGCGGCGAGCACGTTACCCGCCGAGCCGGCGCCGATGATGATGTAGTCGTATTCCATGGCTTCAACCTCCCTCAAAACACCGAGGCGAACTCGCCCAGCTCTACCTGTACCGATTTGACCCGGGTGTAGTGCGCCAGCGAGGCGATGCCGTTCTCACGGCCGATGCCGGACTGCTTGTAGCCACCGACCGGCATCTGCGCTGGCGATTCGCCCCAGGTATTGATCCAGCAGATGCCGGCCTCGAGGCGATGGATGATCCGGTGCGCCCGCGCCAGATCGGCGGTGACCACGCCGGCGGCGAGGCCATACTCGGTGTCATTGGCGCGGCGGATGACTTCGTCCTCATCCTGATACTCGAGCAGGCTCAGCACCGGACCGAAGATTTCTTCACACACGATGGCCATGTCGTCGCTGCAGTCGCTGAAGATCGTCGGTGCGACAAAGGCGCCTTTTGCGTATTCGCCCTCAGTCACCCGCTCGCCACCACAGAGCAGCCGCGCGCCGGCGGCTTTTCCCTTGGCGATGTAGTCGAGCACGTTGTTCATGTGCGCGAAGCTGACCAGCGGGCCGAAGTTGGTCTCCTCCTGCTGCGGATCGCCGAGACGAATGCGTTGCACGCGCTCCAGCAGCTTGGCTTCGAACGCAGCTTTCAGACCGGCCGGAACGAACACCCGCGTGCCGTTGGTGCACACCTGGCCGGAGCTGAAGAAATTGGCCATCACCGCGATGTCGGCCGCGCGGTCCAGATCGGCGTCTTCACAAATGATCAGCGGCGACTTGCCGCCCAACTCCATGGTCACGTCCTTGAGCGACGACGACGCCGCGCTGGCCATTACCTTCTTGCCGGTCGCCACGCCGCCGGTGAAGGACACCTTGGCGATGCGCGGGTGCTCGGTGATCAGCGCCCCGACACCGGCGCCACTGCCGGTCAACACGTTGAACACGCCATCGGGCAGCCCAGCTTCGCTGAAGATCTCCGCCAGTTTCAGCGCGCTCAGCGAGGTGACTTCGCTGGGCTTGAAGATCATCGCGTTACCGGCGGCCAGCGCCGGTGCGGCTTTCCACAGGGCTATCTGGATCGGATAGTTCCAGGCGCCGATACCGGCCACCACGCCCAGCGGCTCGCGCCGGGTATAGACGAAGCTGCTGTCACGCAGCGGAATCTGCTCGCCCTCGATGGCCGGAGCCAGGCCCGCGTAGTACTCCAGCACGTCGGCGCCGGTGACGATGTCGACGCTGCGGGTTTCGCTCAGCGGCTTGCCGGTGTCCAGGGTTTCCAGCAGCGCCAGCTCATCATTGCGCTCGCGCAGCAGATCGACCGCGCGGCGCATGATTCGCGCCCGCTCGATGCCGGTGAGTGCCGCCCAGATGCGCTGGCCCTGCTCGGCACTTTCAACCGCGCGTTCCAGATCGGCCGCACCGGCCTCCGCGACTTGGGCCAGGACTTCGCCGTTGGCCGGGTTGATGCTCTCGAAGGTTTCATTGCTGCTGGCGTCGACGTAGCCGCCATGGATATAGAGTTGCTGCCGTGGGAAACGGGCCATGTTCTACCTCGCTCGTACTGTTCGTGGCGGCAGCGGATCGACGCTGCCGCGACATGAATGGAACGCATCGGGGATCGCCCGAGGCGTGCAGGGTCAGGGTGTCGGCGCCGCGCCCGGATTGGGCATGCCGCTCTCACCACCGCCGTTCTCGCGCTGAAGATGCAGGAAGTGCATGTGGTGCTCGTAGTGGTCGAGGATGTCCTCGATCAGCTGGCGCCGGGAGTAGCCCATCAGGTCGTAACCCAGGCTGCCCTGGCGCAGGTGCACCTCGAGCCGGTAGTAGTCGGCGTTGCCGCTCTGCGTGCGCAGGGCAAAGGACGGCATGGTGCCGCGCACCGGCCAGATCTGGTAGGTGAAGTCCTGCTCGCTGCCCAGGTTGACGTGCAGCGCCAGATGCTCGTTGCCCGGCTCGCCTTCGACGATATCCACAGGCACGCCCTTCTCGCCGAGCGCCTTCTGGATCTCTTCCATCGCCGGCTTGCAGACATCCTTCAGGTAACGACGGATCTGTGAACGGCTGGGGAAGCTCATCGCCCGCGACAGGCGCTGGCTCCAGTTCATCTGCGTGTGCTCCAGCGTGGCACGCCCGGACAGGTAGCCGGACAGGCTCTTCTGATAGCTGTCAGCCATGACGCCTTCGACGTGCAATGCCTTGAACAGCCCGTACATCATGAACAACAGGACGATGGAGAACGGCAGGCCCATGATTACTACCGTGCCCTGCAGCGCGGTCAGGCCACCGGCGATCAGCAGCGCCAGGGTGAGCACACCAATGATTGCCGCCCAGAGAATGCGCATCCACACCGGCGCGTCGCTGTTGACGTCCTTGAGGATCGAGGTGAAGTTCGACAGCACCAGCGAGCCAGAGTCGCCGGAGGTGACGAAGAACACGATGGCGAGGATGGTCACCACGATGGTGGTGAGTCCAGCCCATGGCAGGCTCTGCAGGAATAGATAGATCGACGAGCCAGGGTTGCTCACCGCCTGCTGACCGAATTCGAGGGCGCCCCCCATGACCATCTCGATCGCGCTGTTACCCATGATCGACATCCAGGCCATCATGAACGCCAGCGGCAGCAGCAGCGTGCCAATGACGAACTCGCGGATGGTGCGACCGCGGGAAATTCGCGCCAGGAACAGGCCCACGAACGGCCCCCAGGCGATCCACCAGGCCCAGAAGAATACCGTCCAGGCGTTCAGCCAGTCGGTCGGCCGACGGTAGGCATAGGTGTCCAGCGACAGACTGATGAAGTTGGAGAAGTAGTCGCCGACGTTCATCACCAGCGCGTTGAGCAGGAACACCGTATCGCCGACCACCAGCACGAACAGCAGCAGCAATACCGCCAGCAGCATGTTGAACTCGGAAAGCCGGCGGATCCCCCGCTCCACCCCGGTCGCCGCGGAGATCGCCGAGAACACCACGATCAGCACCACCAGCACCGCCTGGGTAAGCGTGCCTTCCGGTATGCCGAAGATGTAGTTGAGGCCGAAGTTCAGCTGGATGATGCCGATGCCCAGACTGGTGGCGATACCGAAGATCGTCCCGAGTACCGCGGCGGTATCGACGGTGTGGCCGATAGGGCCATAGATGCGCTTGCCGAAGATCGGGTACAGCGAGGAGCGGATCGACAGCGGCAAGCCCTGGCGGAAGCTGAAGTAGGCCAGCGACATGCCCACCAACGTGTAGACACCCCAACCGGACAGACCCCAGTGCAGAAAGGTCAGCTCCATGGCGTGGCGCGCCGCCTGGGTGCTGCCGCCCTCACCTACCGGCGGTTCGAGAAACTGGGTGATGGGTTCGGCGATACAGAAGAACAGCAGGTCGATGCCGATGCCAGCGGAAAACAGCATCGCCGCCCAGGTGACCACGTTGAATTCGGGCTTGGAGTGATCAGGCCCGAGGCGGATCTTGCCGTAGCGACTGGTCGCCACGACGACCACGAACAACAGGTAGAGCAGCACGGCGAGGAAGTAGAACCAGCCGAATGTGTTGGATATCCAGCCAAGTACCGTGTTGATGACCGCCAGCGAGCGATCGGTGAAGAACATCGTCCATACGGCAAACAGCACGATGGCGATGGCGGAACCGTAGAAGACTACGGGATTGATTCGATCAGCGGGCGCTTCGGAATCGTTGGGCGAGAGCTCAGCCTCGTTCATCAGTTCTATCTCCTGAACTTGTTCTGGCTTTACGACATCGCTATGCGACGTACTGCGGCAGGCGACACGCAATTCATTGGTGAATGCGTCGACCCGATGGTGGGATGGGCAAGCAAAGCAGCCGTACTGATGACAGCCATGCCCGTCGGCAAAGCAATGCCGACAAAAAACAAAGGTTGAATTCTGCTCCCATAATGTTGAAGTCGGCGCGCATCCTACACGATAAGCGTCAACTTCGCGAATCAGCTCAGGATCGCCACTGTTCCAGCGACCGCGACTTGGCCCGGCAGCCGCCGTTCTGGGCGGCTCGCAAGAGGGTCTGCGCCGGTGCCAGCCGCGGCATTTTCAGCAACCCTGTCCTGACTTATGATCACCGCCGCGCAGCAGGCGCCCCTACCATTTCACCCGCAGAGATGAACTCATGTCGTCCGATCCCCGCTTCACTGCCATGCCCGATGCCAACGGATACTTCGGTCCCTATGGCGGCCAGCTGGTGCCGCCACACCTGAAGCAGGCCATGGACGACATCAACCTGGCCTACGAAGAGATCCGCCAGCGCGAAGATTTCCAGCAGGAACTGGCTGCGCTGTTCGCCGACTACGTGGGGCGCCCGAGCCCGATCTTCCATGCGCGGCGCCTGTCCGAGCAGCTCGGCGGCGCGCAGATCTATCTGAAGCGCGAAGACCTGAATCACACCGGCGCGCACAAGATCAATCACTGCCTGGGCGAGGCCCTGCTGGCCAAATTCATGGGCAAGAAGAAGGTGATCGCCGAAACCGGCGCCGGGCAGCACGGTGTCGCGCTGGCCACCGCGTGCGCACTGGTGGGTATTCCCTGCGAGATTCACATGGGCCAGGTGGACATCGAGAAGGAACATCCCAACGTCACCAAGATGAAGATCCTCGGCTGCAAGCTGATCGCCGTCACCCGCGGCGCCGCCACGCTCAAGGAAGCGGTAGATAGCGCCTTCGAGGAATACCTGAAAGATCCGCACAACTACATCTACGCCATCGGCTCGGTAGTCGGCCCGCATCCGTTCCCGAAGATGGTTCGCGACTTCCAGTCGATCATCGGCACCGAGGCCCGTGAGCAGTTCCTCGCCAAACATGGCCGCCTGCCCGACCACGTGGTTGCCTGCGTCGGTGGCGGCTCCAATGCCATGGGCATGTTCACCGCCTTCCTCGAAGACGCTGCGGTCGAGCTGGTTGGTATCGAGCCGGCCGGCGAAAGCCTGGACAAGCCCGGTCGCCATTCGGCCACGCTGTCCAAGGGCAAGCCCAGCGAACTGCACGGCATGGCCTGCTACGTGCTGGAGGATGCAGACGGCAACCCATCGGCAGTGCACTCCATCGCCTCCGGCCTGGACTACCCGGGGGTCGGCCCACAGCACAGCTACCTGAAGGACATCGGCCGGGTGAACTACCAGACCGCGACCGACCAGGAATGCCTCGAGGCCTTTATGACCCTGTCGCGCGTGGAAGGCATCATCCCCGCCCTGGAAAGCGCCCACGCCGTGGCATGGGCGATTCGCACCGCACCGACGCTGAGCGAGGACAGCCATATCCTCGTCAATCTATCTGGCCGCGGCGACAAGGATGCCGATTACGTCGCCAATCTGCTCGGCCTGTAACACGTCAACGGCGGGCCGGCGATGCATGTGCGTGTCGGCCTGCTGGAAGCGCAACGGGCGGCCATAGCGGGTAAGATGCGCAGCCGCCCGACTGCTTCCCAGGCCAGCCTTCATGGATCACAGCGTCTCGCCGATCGGCTACGTCCGCTCCTGCTTCAAGGAGAAGTTCGCCATCCCACGCCAACCGAGCTTGGCGCCAGCCGCACGTGGCGTGCTGGAGTTGCTGCCGCCGTTCGACAGCGGTGATGCAGTAGCCGGGCTCGAACAGGTCAGCCATGTGTGGCTGCTGTTTCTCTTCCATCAGGCGCTGGAAAGCAAACCCCGCCTCAAGGTTCGCCCGCCACGTCTGGGCGGCAATCGCATGGTCGGCGTGTTCGCCACCCGTGCCACGCACCGCCCCAACGGTATCGGTCAATCGGTGGTCAGACTGGATCGCGTCGAAGCGGATCGGCTGTTCATCTCCGGCATCGATCTGCTGGACGGCACGCCGGTGCTGGACATCAAACCCTACGTGCCCTACGCCGATGCGCTGCCTGACGCACGCAACGACATGGCCGCCGACGCGCCAGAGTTGATCGAGGTGCAATGGTCGGAATCGGGGTTGCTGCAAGCCCGCCGCGAAGCACTGCGCCTGGGCGAGCCCTTGGTCGAACTCATCGAACAGTGCCTGGCGCAGGACCCGCGCCCGGCCTATCAGAAGCCCGAACCGGAGCGGCGTTACGGCGCGCAGTTCTGGGATGTGGACGTGCGCTGGCACTACCCGACTCCGGACATGATCCACGTTCTCGAAGTAGCGCCAGCAGCGCCGCAACCGGCCTAGTGCCGGCGCGGCGCCCCGTTACTTGCCAGCAGGCGTCAGCAGCAGGCGCTGCGTGCCGTAGACCTTGTCGAGATTCTCCGTCTTGAACGGGAAGCTCATGTACTGCGCCTTCATCCACGCATCGATACCGTCGGCATAGTGCGGGCTGGCCGGGTTGCCGGACTGACCGGAACTATTGAGGCCGATCATCGGCTCGTCGCGACCGAAGTCGACAATGATGCGCATCGCCGGGATCAGCCAGGTATCGAAGTTCGCCCCCATGCTGTAGGCCGAGGCATTCAGCGTACTGTGATCGCCGCTCATGGCATAGGGGCCGCGGTCGAGGTAGCTACCGATGGCGTTGATCTTGCTCCGCTGGCTGGCCGGCATATGCGGCGCCAGTTGCGTTGCGCCAGAGGTCCAACTGGCGGTGTGCAGTTTGCCCCACTGCCACGCACTGCGCTCGTTGCCCAGGCGGCTTTCCAGCAGGCTCACCGCACCAGCAAGACTGCGCGCCAGAATCGCCGGCTTGTCCTCGGTTTGCGCCGTACGCTGGTCGTTCCAGAACGGACTGTCTTCGCGGCCGAGCAGATGATCCGCCTGGGCCGAATAGGAGGTGTTGGCCGCCTGCACCAGCGCGCGCCAGGCCGGCGTGTCCTCCGGGCCTAGCTCGTCAAGGAAGATCTGCCGCGCGCTTTCCTGCAGGAATGCACCATACAGCGCGGCGTTGGCCGAATCCGCAGCGAGCTTGCCATCGAAGGCCAGCAACCGATCCAATGCTTCACGCGCCTTGCTTCGCTCACTGGCCGGCAGCGCATCGATCGCCTGGCGCAACGGTGCGGCCATACCCGGCGCCTCGAACATTGCCCTGAGCTTGGCAGCGAACGGCGTCACCTGGTCGTACTGCATCGCAATGGTGCTGCGCGTGTCGTGCTTGCCGCGTCCCGCCAGCTCTGCGAGCCGCTCGTAGCGCTCAGGGCCATACCAGGAGCTGGACAGCTGCATCCCGTAGCCACGCGGCACGCTGCGATGATTGGCGGTGCCGAGCCATCCCTGGAACGGATCCTGGTCATAGGGGTGCAGCATCGGATCGGCGTAGCCGTCCCATTCGTAGCGGCCATCCCAACCCGGCGACGGCACCAGCCCCAGACCCTCGCGGCGATTGGGGAACCGTCCGGTGACCTGCCAGCCGATTCCCTGCTGATCGGCGAAGACCAGATTCAGTGCGGCTGCGCGAATCTCGCGGGACGCCTCGAAAGCCTGATCCACCGATTGCGCGCGGGACAGATCGAAGAACGCATCCAGGGTGCGATCAGCCTCCAGCTGCGTGGTTTTCAGCGCCAGGCCGTAACCGCTGCGGACTTGCAGCGGCTGCAAGGGATGCTTGCGCTCGCCCAGCGCCGTATTCAGTAGCGGCCCATTACGGGTTTCGTAGATGGTCTCGCGAATCGGCCGCTCGCCTTTGACGAAGTAGGTCTCGTGGCGTTCGCGGGCCGGCAGCCATTTACCGTCGGCCAGATACATCAGGCGCGAGCCTTCGCGGCGTACCTGCTCGAGATACAGGTCCTGGTTGTCGCCCATGACCATGGTCATGCCCCAGCCGAGCTTGCCATTGAAACCGGCCACGACCGCAGGCACACCGGCGATGGTGACGCCGGCCGCCTGGAACTTCGGTGCGCGTATCTGCATGAAATTCCAATATGACGGCATCGACAGCGGCAAGTGTGTGTCATTGGCCAGGATTGGCTTGCCACTTCGGGCGTTACTGCCGGCAATGGCCCAGTTGTTCGACGCCGCCATGCCCGTCGGAGTCAGCGCCGCCAAGTGTTGCGCTGCCTGCTCGATCGCCGCCAGCCCTGGCACTGATCCGCTCAGCGCGAGCCCCTTGAGCTTGTCGGCTTCGGTAAACGGCAGCGCCTCGTCCGGATAGATCGGCAGCAGCCAGGCGAGCTTGTCGCTACCCACTTTCTGCGCCAGTAGCAAGGCTGCCACCTCTTCCTGCAGGTTCTGCGACAAACCGAAGTTCAGCAGACAGAACACCAGCACAGAATCTTCTGGCTTCCAGTATTCCGGCTTGTAGCCGGACTCGGCGAGGTCCATCGGCAGCTTGTCACGATGGCGGTACAGGTAGGCGTTCACGCCGCGGGCATACACCTCGAAGAACTTCTTCATCCTCGGCGAGGATTCGCGATAGAGCAGCTCAGCGTTCTGCCGCAGATTCACTGCACGCATGAACCGGTCGGTTTCCAGCACACCGGGGCCGACCATTTCCGCCAGTCGACCCTGCGCCATCAACCGCAGGCTGACCATCTGGCTCAGGCGGTCGGTCGCGTGCACGTAACCCATGGCGAACAGCGCATCGTGAAAGGACGAGGTTTCAATCAGCGGCATGCCCAGCGAATTGCGCCGGATGCTCGCACTGCCTGCCAGCCCGGTCAGCGGTTGAATGCCCTGTGCCGGCGGCAGACTGGCGCTGTAGCGGTTATCGAGATAGGCCTGACAACCGCCGAGGCCGGCCAGACCTAGCGCGGCCCCCAGCGTCAGGCGAACCAGGGCGAACGGCAGACGCAGAGACATCGAAGACTCCTGTGCGGGCTTGCAAAGAGGAAAGAGGTGCTAACAGCTTAGAGGGCGGGCAGCGAAGAAGATCGGGGCGATCAGGCCGCGTTGCGCGATTTTGGCAGAGCTTCGTCGAGCAGCCAACGTGCCGACCGCCGTGCTTCAGCCTTATGTTGCAATTCCAAGGCGCTGAACTGTGCTTCGTGACGCCGCCGCTCGTGCTTGTCCAACGCCTTCCAGGCAGCGTGGGTAGGCACCTGTTCGGTCGCCTCGAAGAGCTGCTGGAAGACCTGGCAACGAGGATGCTGACCCAACGCCACGTCATAATTATCTAGCAGCACCTTGATGCGGATGGCACCCTCGATGAGCGGCAACTGACCATCCAGCAGGCAGCTGGCGAGAATCCGCAGATCCTCCGCCAGCGCGGTCTGTTGCTTGGCTCGCGCCTCGACCTGCAGCCGTTCGTTGCGCCAGACGCGACGCCAGAGATAGAGCGCATAGCCGCCCAGCGCCACGATCAGCAACGCGGCTACGACGAACAGACCGAGGGCCAAAGTCATGGGGTGCTCAGGCGCCGTGACATTTCTTGTACTTTTTCTGACTGCCGCAGGGACAGGGGTCGTTGCGACCGACATCCTTCAGCGGATTGCGCACGGGCTCGTGGCTGTGATTGCAATGCGGCCCGTGGACATGGTGATGGTCATGGTCGTGATCGTGGTTGCAGTCGGGACCATGCACATGCGGCTCTTGACTCATCTGGGTACTACTCCGGAATAAATTTGCCCGGGATTATCTCGCCATCCGTGGAAATGTGCACGCGCCGCCCTGCCATCAGGCCGGTCTTCAGCTCACCTTTCAGCCGATAGCTGATCGGACGGTCCGGCTTCTCCAGCAGTCGCACGATGTACTTCATGTGCCGCCACAGGTTGGTGTGAACGGGCACCTCGTAATACTCGAAACTGTTGGCAGGGACGGTCAGCCAGCCACTGGACTCGCCGCTCGCCAACTCAACATCGTTTAGATGAACGGTATAGATCAGCCCGCGCACCGGCAGGCTGTGATCGTTGGGGTTGTCGATGCGAAAGCGCAGCATGAACTGCTGTTCCAGCAGCCTAGCCTTGACGATATCGACTTTGGTGAGGTTGACCGTAGGGTCCTTGAAATTGCCCGAGAACCAGGTCGAGCATCCGGCCATGCCGCCAAGCAAGCTCAGCATCACGACTATTTTAAGAATTCTTATTGTGTGTGCCTGGCAAAACATTCCGGTACTCCAAAGGACGCCCAAGTGTAGCAAGCAGCATGCTTGCCGCAATGGGGTGCCGCCGCAAAAATACCAGTCTCAGGCCGCAATATGACAAGCACGCTTCAGGAATGTGTACCGCCTCGATAACACAGCGAAGCGACTCATCACTCCGCTAGCACTCGGGCGAGCACCTGGCGCGCTTTGCCTATCCCGGCGGAAAGCGCCGTCTCGATTTCCGCCATGGTGATCACGCCGCTCGCCTTGCCGGCTGCCGGGTTGACCACCAGAGACAGACAGGCGTATGCCAGGTCCAGTTCGCGGGCCAAGGCCGCCTCGGGCATACCGGTCATACCGACGATGTCGCAGCCATCCCGCTCCATGCGCGCGATCTCGGCGGCCGTCTCCAGCCGCGGACCCTGCGTGCAGCCGTACACCCCATGGCTGCTGAACGCGTAACCCTCCGCGGCCAGTGCGCCGATCAGGAGTGCACGCAAGGCCTCGTCGTATGGATAGCTGAAGTCGATATGGGTCACATGGTCGATCTCGCCTTCGAAGAACGTGTGCTCACGACCATAGGTGTAATCGATGATCTGATGGGGCACGCAGAAATGCCCAGAGCCCATCGCCGAATGGATACCGCCGACCGCATTCACCGCAAGAATCGCTTCGGCGCCCGCTTGCTTCAAAGCCCACAGGTTGGCGCGATAATTCACCTGATGCGGTGGAATCCGGTGCGGATGACCATGCCTGGCAAGAAAGAGCACCTCGCGGTCGCCATATTCGCCCCGCAAGACCTCACCGGAAGGACGCCCGTAAGGCGTATCGATGAGCTGAGCACGGTGCAACTTGAAGCCGGTCAGCTGAGTCAGGCCGGTGCCGCCGATGATCGCGTAGACAGTCATGGGTATTCCTTGAAAGAAGAGAGGTCAGCCGATCAGGTCGGCGGCCTTCAGCGCGCCAATGGCGTCCAGCCAGCGGGGGTTCTGCTTGTACTCCGCCGCACATCCTGTGCGCCTGCGCATGCGCGCAAGCACAGGCGACGGCGTAACCCGCATGCGCTGCAACGCCGCCAAGGCCAGCTCTGCAGCAGCACGATCATTACATACCAGCCCCATGTCACAGCCCGCCATCATCGCGGCCTGGATCCGGTCAGCCGCATCGCCGACCACATGCGCACCAGCCATCGAAAGGTCGTCGCTGAAGATCACGCCCTTGAAGCCGAACTCACCGCGCAGGATGTCTTGCAGCCAGTGGCGCGAAAAGCCTGCAGGCTGGTCGTCGACCTGAGGATAGATCACATGAGCCGGCATGATCGCATCGAGCGTTCCGCTCAGCGCCTGGAAGGGAATCAGATCACAGCCGCGCAATTCATCGAGGCTTCGCTCATCGACGGGAATGGCAACATGAGAGTCCGCTTCGGCCCAGCCATGGCCGGGGAAGTGCTTGCCGGTCGCCGCCATGCCAGCTGCATGCATGCCGCGAACGAAGGCATCGATCAGCACAACGGCAGCCTGCGGATCCCCCGCGAACGCACGAGTGCCAACCACTGCACTGCGCTGATGATCAAGATCCAGCACCGGCGCGAAGCTGAAGTCCAGACCAACCGCGAGCACCTCGGTTGCCATGACCCAACCGCAGGCCTCGGCCAGCCGTGGCGCATCGGCGCAGCGCGATAGCTCTCGCATCGCCGGCAGCTTGACGAATCCCTGGCGCAGCCGCTGAACACGGCCACCCTCCTGATCCACTGCCAACAGCAGATCCGGGCGCACGGCACGAATCGAGCGGCACAGCTCGTCGACCTGACGCGGGTGCTCGATGTTGCGGGCAAACAGAATGAGCCCGCCGACCTCCGGTTGACGCAACAGGTGCCGGTCCTCGGCCGTCAGCCAGGCACCGGCGATGTCCAGCATCAGTGAACCGTGCATATGTAGAAGAAATCCTTATTCGAGTTCAGCGGCGGCCCAGTTCGGACAGGGCGCCTCGTCGATGCGCACCGGACAATGAGGCGGCACCAATGGAAAAAGTCGGAGTAGATCGGCGTTGCGCATGCGAATGCAGCCATGAGAAAGCGGTACACCCATCGGCTCGGAATCAGGAGTGCCGTGAATGTAGATGTAGCGGCGAAACGTATCGACCTGCCCCATCCGATTGACGCCCCGCTCGCAACCACTAAGCCAGAGGATGCGGGTCAGAATCCAGTCACGCCCAGGGAACTCCTCGTGAAGCTCCGCCGACCATACCTCGCCAGTCCAGCGTCGCCCTCGTAAAACCGCTCCCGCCGGCAGGTCGTCGCCAATGCGTGCGCGCACCTGGTGCAACCCTCGCGGCGTACAGCCAGAACCGTTCAGCTCGCCAGCACCGTTAAGCGCCGTGGAAACCGGGAAACGCAGACATAGCCGTCCGCCAGCGAAACCGTAAAGCAGCTGATCGGCGATGGAAATATGCAGAAAATCGAGAAATGTCATGGCGGCTAGCTTAGCCGATCGCCCAGCAGGCTTGCAGCTCAAGCCTTCGCCGGGATCGCCACTGCGTTACGCCGCGCGATCGGCTGCGCTGCTGCAAGCGTGCTGTCGTCGATGCCACTGTCGGCACGCATGCCAGCTGCCAGGAAAGGCACCATCATGCGCATCACCTGTTCGATCGAAGTCCTGACACCGAAATCATTCTCGGAAATTGCGCGCAGGGCCTTGATGCCCGACATGCTGAACGCCGCTGCACCGAGCATGAAGTGCACGCGCCAGAACAGCTCGATGGGCGGTATGGCCGGCGCCGCGTCGTGCACCTTGAGCATGTAACGACGAAATACCTTGCCGTACATGTCCTCAAGATAACGCCGCAGGTGACCCTGACTCTGACTGAAGGACAAGCCCAACAAGCGCATGAAGATGGACAGATCGTCGCCACTGCGCGGCTTGACTGCCAAGGCCTGCTCGACAAGGATCTCCAGCAGCTCTTCCAGCGAATCCTTCTTGTAGGTCAGCGCCTCGCGGCGATCCAGCTCACGCTCGAGACTTGCGCAGAATGGTCCGAGGAACCGCGAGAAAACCGCCTGGATCAGCGCCTTCTTCGAGCCGAAGTGGTAGTTCACCGCTGCCAGATTGACCCCAGCCTTGCTGGTGATCAGACGAAGCGAGGTTTCGGCGAAGCCTTTTTCCGCGAACAGCTGTTCCGCTGCATCAAGAATGCGCTCAACTGTTTCCGACTGCGCCATGCCCCCTCCGAAAGACAAACAACTGTTTGAAACTTACGTTTCACCGACCGGCAAGTCAACCACGAAACGCCTTGCGGCACTAGCGTCATTGTCGCAGACGCCGCCCGTGGCTGGCGAAACTGAGCAGCAGCCATTCCAGAATCATTCGTTGCCAAGGCCGGATCACTGTATATAATCCCAGTCACTGTATAAAAGAACAGAGACCGACATGATCAAGCTGACGCCTCGCCAGACGGAAATCCTTGCGTTCATCAAGCGTTGCCTGGAAGACAACGGTTATCCGCCTACCCGTGCGGAGATCGCTCATGAGCTCGGCTTCAAGTCGCCCAACGCTGCCGAAGAACATCTCAAGGCACTTGCCCGCAAAGGTGCTATCGAGATGACGCCCGGCGCGTCCCGCGGGATACGTATTCCGGACTTCGAACCCGCCGCGTCCGAAAATGGCTTGCCGATCATCGGCCGCGTCGCTGCCGGCGCGCCGATTCTGGCGCAGCAACATGTCGAGGAATCCTGCCAGATCAGCCCGGCTTTTTTCCATCCACGCGCCGATTATCTGCTCCGTGTCCACGGCATGAGCATGAAGGACGTCGGCATTTTCGATGGCGACCTGCTGGCCGTGCACACCACCCGCGAGGCGCGCAATGGACAGATCGTAGTCGCCCGCGTCGGTGACGAAGTCACGGTGAAGCGTTTCAAGCGTGACGGCAAGAAGGTTTGGCTGTTGGCTGAAAACCCCGAGTTCGCGCCCATCGAGGTCGACCTCGAACAGCAGGAACTGGTGATAGAAGGCTTGAGTGTCGGCGTCATCCGCCGCTAAGGAGAAGGTTTATGCAGTACCAGACCAGCACTTCCCGGCCCCAACTTTCGTTGTTCGACAGCGTCATTGCGCAGAGCCTGGCACCGTTTGGCAGCCTGAAAGTGCGCAACAAACCCGAGCAGGACAAGGAGTATCTGAGCGAGTTGAGCCTGAGCGGCAGCAGTGAACACTGCCACCTGCTGCTCGCCCCAATCCTGCGCGAACTCGGTGATGCCGCTGACAGCCGCTGGCTGACACTGATCGCCCCCCCTGCTTTCCTCTCGCAGAACTGGCTGCGCAAATGCGGCCTGAATCGAGAACGCATCATCCTGCTGCAACCCCGCGACGCCGAAGGTGCGCTGGAGCTCGCCTGCAAAGCGCTGGCCTCAGGTTGTAGCCATACCGTGATCAGCTGGTTTGGCCAGCTCGAGGGCGCAACGCGCGACAAACTCCGTGCCGCGGCAAGCCTTGGCGAAGCTCAGAGCCTGAATATTCGTCTGGGATATTGAGCAAGCGGGCACAGGGAAGTGCTGCTAGGTCACGGATGTAATCCGGAAATTACTGCGTTCACGCAACAGCGCGGTCAGTGCAGAACACGTGGCTCATCATCGTCACGCTCGAAATCCCCTTCCGACATGCGCCCGGCCATCTGAACGCCGACGTTGAACATCGCCTTGGCGATCTCGACGTGCTGGCCCTGCAGGAACAGCTTGGCGTCGTCGGAAAAATCCAGCGTGACCAACACCTCTTCGTCCTCGGCACGACGGAGCACGATGCGCCCGTCAGGTAGCTCGACGATTTCCAGAAAAGATGTAGGCATTGATCAGCTCCGCGTGAAAGGCGGGCATTGTACCAGCCGACCGTCCTCAGGACAGCCTTTGCCTGCCCCGGCAGGATCTGCAGCGTGGCTGCCAGAGGGTTACGAGCGCTGGCTAAGCAAGAAAACGATGCGCCCGTGGGAATCGCCACGTAGCATGCGCTGAAAAAACGCGGACACCCCTACCGCGATAAGGATTGCGCATGCGCCCCCGCACCTTGCTGCTAACCGCTCTGGCCATGCTGGCGTTCGCCGGCAATTCGATCCTGTGCCGTATCGCCTTGCGCGATACCACTATCGACCCGGCCAGTTTCACAGGGCTGCGTATCCTCGCCGGTGCGCTCACGCTGTGGCTGCTGTTGCGCCTAAGTCGGGATCGACGCTCAACCGGCGGTGACTGGCTAAGCGCGCTGGCGCTGTTCGTCTACGCCGCCAGCTTTTCCTACGCTTATATCAACCTGGATGCCGGAGCCGGCGCCCTGCTGCTGTTTGGCGCAGTGCAGTTGAGCATGCTTGCCTGGGGCGTGCTGCGCGGCGAACGCTTCAGCGCCGGACAGATTGCCGGTTTGCTGCTGGCGATGAGTGGACTGCTGATCCTGCTGCTGCCGGGAAGCCGTGCACCGGCATTGGATGGCGCACTGCTCATGCTGCTGTCCGGTGTCGCCTGGGGCATCTATTCGTTGCGCGGACGGGGCGCGAGCAATCCTCTGGCAGCAACCGCAGGCAATTTCATCAAGGCCGTGCCATTCGCCGCAGTGCTTTCTCTGGTGATGCTTGGCCAGCAGCAATGGGACGCACCCGGGGTCGTCTATGCGTTGCTTTCCGGGGCGCTGGCCTCGGGAATCGGCTACGCCATCTGGTACGCAGCTCTTCCCGGCCTGGCGGCTATACAGGCGGCGAGCGTGCAGCTCAGCGTTCCGCTGCTCACCGCCGTCGCCGGGGCTGTACTGCTGGGTGAAGCGCTGACGGCAACGCTGATCATCTCAGGCGCGGCGATTCTCGGCGGCATCGCCATGGTTCTGAGCATCAGGCACCGCAGCTGATACTGCGGCACTGCTGTCACCACTCGGTGAGCGACTCACGAAAACGTAACGCCAGGCCTTTGAGGTTCTGTCGCCAGGCTTCCAGCTCGACGCGCGACAGTGGCGGCACTTCATCCTCGACACTGACTGCCTCGATCAGCGGCTGCCGCGGATCGGTCTTGGCCTTGGCAGGAGCGCGTGGCGGCTGGAAGAGCTGCTTGTAGGCAGTAAGCAACTGTCCGAGCCAGGTGCTTGGCTGCTCCGACAATTCCAGCAATTCGGCAAGTTCCGGGCTCGGCGCAGCCTCGAGCACGCTGCGCGTCAGAAATGCCTCGACTACCGGCGCATCCGCACCAGGCGACCGATAGTAACCGGCGATCTCATGGCACAGACCAAGCAAGGCGCCGTAAAGGTGGAACAGGCAAGCCTCGCGCTCAGCCTGAATCAAGCCTTGAGAATTCATCGAGGCCGATTCTTCGGCCTTGCGCCAGCTTTCCAGTGACAAACCGGCGAAGAAGATCTTCTGGTTGGTGCGCGTGTAGAGCTCGTGAGCCATGGCATGCTCTCCGAAAGAAGATGAACAGAGAATGGACCTTCACAGGTTGCCGCACCAGATCGGCTGACGAAGCGTCAGCCGATCCGAGGAAAGCGCTCGGTCCGGCCGACACGCTGACCGGTCGACCGGTCGACCGCAACGAAATCAGCGCTTGTCTTCGACCTTCCACTTGCCGCCGTCGTAGAACGCCTTCCAGCCGGTCGGCTTGCCGTCCACTTCGGTCTGCACGTACTGCTCCTTGGTCTTGCGGCTGAAGCGGATGACCGCGAAGCGGCCTTCCGGATCCTTCTGCGGCGCATCGAGCAGGAAGTGGTACTTGGGATCGATCTCGTCCTTGTGCGGAATCAGCTCACGCACCAGCGGCGCGCGGGTTTCGCGATTCTTCGGGAACTGGCTGGCAGCCAGGAACAGGCCGGAGGCGCCATCGCGCAGTACGTAGGTGTCGTCGACCTTCTCGCACTTGAGCTCCGGCATCTTCACCGCATCCATCTTCGGTGGCGCGGCTTCGCCATTCTTCAGCAGCTTGCGGGTGTTCTTGCACTCGGCGTTGGTGCAACCGAAGAACTTGCCGAAGCGACCAGTCTTGAGCTGCATTTCGCTGCCGCACTTGTCGCATTCCAGGCTCGGGCCTTCATAGCCCTTGATGCGGTACTGGCCCTTCTCGATCTCGTAACCGGAGCAATCGGGGTTGTTGCCGCAAATATGCAGCTTCTGCGTCTCGTCGAGCAGGTAGGCATCCATCGCGGTGCTACAGATCGGGCAGCGGTGCTTGCCCAACAGCACGCGGGATTCGGACTCACCCTCGTCATCGGCTGCGATCTCGTCACCCGGAACCAGGTTTACGGTGGACTTGCAGCGCTCCTTCGGCGGCAGGCTGTAGCCGGAGCAACCAAGGAACACGCCGGTCGAGGCAGTACGGATCATCATTGGCCGGCCGCAAACCTTGCACGGGATATCGGTCAGGGTCGGCTGGTTGGCGCGCATGCCATTCTCGCTGGCTTCGGCGACCTCGAGCTTCTTGCGGAAGTCACCGTAGAACTCGTCCAGCACGTGTTTCCAGTCGCGCTCGCCCTGGGCGACGTCGTCCAGATGCTCTTCCATGCCTGCGGTGAAGCCGTAGTCCATGAGGTTGTTGAAGCTCTCGGACAGGCGCTCGGTGACGATGTCGCCCATCTTCTCCGAGTAGAAACGGCGGTTGTGCAGCGAGACGTAACCACGATCCTGAATGGTCGAAATGATCGCCGCATAGGTCGATGGCCGGCCAATGCCACGCTTCTCCATCTCCTTGACCAGACTGGCTTCGGAATAGCGCGCCGGCGGCTTGGTGAAGTGCTGGCTCGGGTCGAGCTTGAGCAGCTTCATGTCGTCGCCCTTGTTCATTTCCGGCAGCACGTCATCCTCACCGGCCTTGCTCTGCTGCGGCATGACCTTGGTGTAACCGTCGAACTTGAGGATGCGGCCCTTGGCGCGCAGCTCGAAATCACCGGCAGCCACCGTAACACTGGTGGAAAGGTACTGCGCCGGCGGCATCTGGCAGGCGACGAACTGACGCCAGATCAGCTCGTACAGGCGCTCGGCATCGCGCTCCATGCCTGACAGCTGAGTGGGGCGCAGGTTGACGTCGGACGGGCGGATTGCCTCGTGCGCCTCCTGGGCGCCCTCCTTGCTCGAATAGACGTTGGGCTTTTCCGGCAGGTATTTGTCGCCGAACTCGCCTTCGATGAAGCCACGCACCATGCCGATGGCGTCGGCCGACAGGTTGGTAGAGTCGGTACGCATGTAGGTGATGTAGCCGGCCTCGTAGAGCCGCTGGGCCATCATCATGGTCTTCTTCACGCCGAAGCCGAGGCGATTGCTCGCCGCCTGCTGCAGGGTCGAAGTGATGAAAGGTGCCGACGGCTTGCTGCTGGTCGGCTTGTCCTCACGCTTGCTGACGCTGTACTTGGCGCCCTTGAGCTTCTCGAGTGCGGCATTCGCCTGCGCCTCGTTCAGCGGTTTGAAGGCCTCACCGTTTTCGCGGGCGACCTCGAAGCGCACCTTGGCCTGCTGGGCGCTCGCCAGGTCCGCATGCACTTCCCAGTATTCTTCCGGGACGAAGGCACGGATCTCGCGCTCGCGCTCGACCACCAGCTTCACCGCTACCGATTGCACCCGGCCTGCCGAGAGACCACGGGCGATTTTCGCCCAGAGCAGCGGCGACACCATGTAGCCGACCACACGATCGAGGAAACGACGTGCCTGCTGCGCGTTGACCCGGTTCAGATCGAGATCGCCAGGCTTGGAGAACGCCTCCTGAATCGCCTTCTTGGTGATTTCGTTGAACACCACGCGCTTGTAGCGGCTGTCATCACCGCCAATCGACTCGCGCAGGTGCCAGGCGATAGCCTCCCCCTCTCTATCCAAGTCGGTTGCGAGATAGATGGTGTCGGCTTCCTTGGCCAGACGGCGCAGTTCTTCGATCACCTTTTCCTTGCCGGGCAGGATCTCGTACTTGGCTTTCCAGCCATGCTCAGGGTCGACACCCATGCGCGTAATCAGTTGACGCTTGGCCTTCTCCTTGGGCGACAGCACAGGCGCTTCGGCGGCCGCAGCCTTGCCGCGCTTGACCGGCTCCTTGTTGGCAGAGCCGCTGGTGGGAAGGTCGCGGATGTGGCCGATACTCGACTTCACCACGTACTGGTTGCCCAAATACTTGTTGATTGTCTTGGCCTTGGCCGGTGATTCCACGATGACCAGCGATTTACCCATGGAGAGGAGAGTTCCTGAATCTAGAGGTGAACAGAGGCAGCGCCTCCGGCAGTTTGAATGCCCAAACCAATCTCGGTCGGTGGGGCATCGGTGAACATTGGTGCGCGCTTTGCGAACGAGGCAGGCAAGCAAACCAGTTGCCCTTGCTCGGCATAGCCGTTCGCGAAACAGAGCACCGACTCGATGCCACGAACCAGACGCTGAGGTTTAGCTCTGCCTGAAAAGCACCGCTATATATAGTGGCGATGGACGTGAGGTCAAGCGCGAGCGAAATGGCCAAATGCCAGTTCAGCTGGCAAAAAGGCTCGCCTCGGCTTCGATGAGCGCGAACCGCGGCACGGTTTCGCCATTAACCTCCACCGTTTCGGTGAACATCGACAACGGGCGTATCCAGAGCCCGCGCTCCCCATACAGCGCCTGATAGAAGACTACCGGCTCTTCCGTCTCTGAGTGTCGCGCCATGGCGAACACGCGATATTCAGGGCCCTTGTAATGACGATATCGCCCCGGCTGCAGCTGCATGCCTACCTCCACACCAACACAGAAAAGAAAAACCGGGGCACCAGGCCCCGGCTTCCATGCACCGACTGACAATTATTCCCGCTAAATCGCGGATTGGCTGTCAGCCTAGCGCAGTCATCTGCATCTGTCTGTTAGACGCGTTCGAAGACCGTACTGATCCCCTGGCCCAGACCGATACACATGGTGGCGACCCCAATCGTACCGTTGTTCTGCTTCATCACGTTCAGCAGGGTGCCGGAGATGCGCGCACCGGAGCAACCGAACGGGTGACCCAGGGCGATGGCGCCGCCATGCAGGTTGACCTTCTCTTCCATCTTGTCGAGAAGCTTGAGGTCCTTGAGCACCGGCAGCGCCTGTGCAGCGAAGGCTTCGTTCAGCTCGACGTGGCTGATGTCGTCCATGGTCAGACCGGCGCGCTTGAGCACCTTCTGGGTGGACGGCACCGGGCCGTAGCCCATGATTGCCGGGTCAACGCCGGCCAGCGCCATGGCGCGAACCACGGCCAGCGGCTGAATGCCGAGGTCCTTGGCACGCTGCGCGGACATGACGATCATGCAGGACGCGCCGTCGGTGATCTGCGAGGACGTACCTGCAGTCACGGTACCGCCCTTCGGATTGAACGCAGGCTTCAGTGCAGCCAGGCTTTCCAGGGTGGTGTCCGGACGGATGGTTTCGTCGTAATCGAAGACCTTGAGGAAACCGTCCTCGTCGTAGCCTTCCATCGGGATGATTTCATCCTTGAAGTTGCCTTCCAGCGTGGCCTTGTGCGCCAGACGGTGCGAACGCTCACCGAAGGCGTCCTGCTGCTCGCGGGTGATGCCGTGCATCTTGCCTAGCATTTCGGCGGTCAGGCCCATCATGCCCGACGCCTTGGCGGCGTACAGCGACAGCTGCGGGTTCGGGTCGACGCCGTGCATCATGCTGACGTGGCCCATGTGTTCCACACCACCGATGACGAACACGTCACCGTTGTTGGTCTGGATGGCCTGCACGGCAGTGTGCAAGGCGCTCATGGACGAACCGCAGAGGCGGCTCACGGTCTGGCCGGCGCTGGTGTGCGGGATACGCGTCATCAGCGATGCCATGCGGGCGATGTTCCAGCCCTGTTCGAGGGTCTGGTTCACGCAGCCCCAGATCACGTCCTCGACTTCGGCCGGGTCGATCTTCGGGTTGCGCGCCAGCACGCCGTCGATCAGGTGTGCGGACATGGTTTCAGCGCGGGTATTACGGTGCATGCCGCCCTTGGAGCGCCCCATCGGGGTGCGACCGAAGTCGACGATGACTGCATCTCTTGGATTCAGGCTCATGAATTCTCTCTCCCTCGATTAACCGTAGAAGCGCTGGCCGTTGGCAGCCATCTCACGCAGCTTCGCAGTCGGGTGGTACAGCGGGCCCAGGTCGGCGTACTTGTCGGCCATCGCGACGAACTCGGCGACGCCGATCGAATCGATGTAGCGCAGCGCACCACCACGGAAGGGTGGGAAGCCAATGCCATAGATCAGGCCCATGTCAGCTTCGGCAGCGGTCTCGACGATGCCGTCTTCCAGGCAGCGAACGGTTTCCAGGCACAGAGGGATCATCATGTAGTTGATGATGTCCTCGTCGGACAGCTCGCGAGTCTCGGCAACGATCGGCTTGAGCAGCTCGTAGGCCTGGGCATCGACGACCTTCTTCGGCTTGCCCTTCTTGTCCATCTCGTAGGCGTAGAAGCCCTTGCCGTTCTTCTGGCCGAGGCGATTGGCTTCGTACATGACGTCGACAGCCGTGCGGGTGTCGTCCTTCATACGATCCGGGAAGCCTTCAGCCATCACGTCACGGCCGTGGTGGCCGGTGTCCATGCCGACGACGTCCATCAGATAGGCTGGGCCCATCGGCCAGCCGAACTTCTCCATCACCTTGTCAGCGCGAACGAAGTCGACACCGTGGGCGATGGCGCGGGCAAAGCCGCCGAAGTACGGGAACAGCACGCGGTTGACCAGGAAGCCCGGGCAATCGTTGACCACGACCGGGCTCTTGCCCATCTTCTTGGCGTAGGCGACGGTGGTGGCGATGGCGACTTCGCTGGTCTTCTCGCCACGGATCACCTCAACCAGCGGCATCATGTGCACCGGGTTGAAGAAGTGCATACCGCAGAAGTTTTCCGGACGCTTGAGCGCCTGGGCCAGGTAGTTGATGGAGATCGTCGAGGTGTTGGAGGCGATGATCGCGTCTTCGCGAACGTGCCCTTCCACCTCGGCCAGCACGGCGTGCTTGACCTTCGGGTTCTCGACCACGGCTTCGACGACGATATCGACGTTGCCGAAATCGCCATAGGACATGGTCGGGCGGATCGCGTTGAGCGCCTGCGCCATCTTGTCAGCGGTCAGACGGCCTTTCTCGACACGCTTGCCGAGCAGCTTGGAGGCCTCGTCCAGACCCATCTGGATACCCTCTTCGCGGATATCCTTCATCAGGATCGGCGTGCCCTTGACGGCCGACTGGTAGGCGATGCCGCCACCCATGATGCCGGCGCCGAGTACGGCAGCCAGTTTCACGTCACGCGCCTGCTTGTCGTAGGCCTTGGCTTTCTTCTTCAGTTCCTGATCGCTGAGGAACAGACCGACCAGGCTCTGTGCAACCGAGGTCTTGGCCAGCTTGACGAAGCCGGCGGCCTCGACTTCGATGGCCTTGTCACGGGTGAAGTTGGCGGCTTTCTGGATGGTCTTGATGGCTTCGACCGGGGCCGGATAGTTCGGGCCGGCCTGGCCAGCCACGAAGGCCTTGCTGGTTTCGAAGGCCATCATCTGCTCGATGGCGTTGAGCTTGAGCTTGTCCAGCTTCGGCTGACGCTTGGCCTTGTAGTCCAGCTCGCCGGAAATGGCGCGCTTGACCAGATCCAGTGCAGCGGCCTGCAGTTTGTCCGGGGCGACCACGGCATCGACTGCATGAACCTTGAGCGCGTCTTCGGCGCGGTTTTCCTTGCCGGAGGCGATCCACTCGACAGCGTTATCGACACCGATCAGACGCGGCAGGCGCACGGTGCCGCCGAAGCCCGGGTAGATGCCCAGCTTCACTTCCGGCAGACCAACCTTGGCGGTGGTGGACATGACGCGGTAGTCGGCAGCCATGCACATCTCGAAACCGCCACCCAGGGCGATGCCGTTGATGGCGGCCACGGTGGGCACGCCCAGGTCTTCGAAATCGCTGAAGATCTTGTTCGCTTCGAGGTTGCCGGCGACCAGTTCTTCGTCGGCCATCTTGAAGTTGTCGACGAATTCGGTGATGTCGGCGCCGACGATGAATACGTCTTTGCCGCTGGTAACGATGACGCCTTTCACCGACGCGTCAGCCTTGATGGCATCGACGGCCTGGCGCAGATCGTTGAGAGTGAGGCGATTGAACTTGTTGACGGACTCACCCTTGAGGTCGAAATTCAATTCGACGATGCCGCTCTCAAGAGCCTTAACCGTGATGGCTTTACCTTCGTAAATCATCAACTGATCTCCAGGTATGGAAGCTGAACGTTACGTGTCTCACGTCTTCGGCCCTACTCGGCCGCGCCTTGCGGCGAACGACACCCACCGACACGATAATCCGGGTGACCGGCGCCTGCTCTGGCAAACGCTCGATTCATACGCCCGTTTGATTTGGGTCGGCACACCTTCGGGGAAAAGCTCCGCATTGTCAATCAGCTGGTTTGCCTAACCGAAAGCCACCTGCAAGCGAACATTTCACGACCGCCGGGTCATCATCGACCGCAGCCATCCTGGCGCATTCACTACATCGATGATCGCCACCTCGGGCTGACCGAACGGCTGAAACCGCACCGTACCCACCGAGTCAATCCTAGACCTAGCCGAGCAGGTACACTGGCGCATCTCGCTCTATGCCACCACCGGCCCTCCCAGGCCGCGAAACGAATCCGGAGTTACTGCATGTCCAACGCCCCCATCGCCCGCGCCGACACCGGCACCGATCCCTATCGCTGGCTGGAGAATCGCGACGCCGATGATGTGCTGGCGTACCTCAAGGCAGAGAATGCCTACCTCGAGGAACAGCTCGCCGACCAGGCCGCACTGCGCGAGACGCTGTTCCAGGAAATCAAGGGCCGCATCCGCGAAACCGACCTTTCCCTGCCGTCGCCTTGGGGACCATGGCTGTATTACCAGCGCACCACCGCTGGCGACGAGTACCCGCGGCACTATCGCTGCCCGCGCCCGCTGGACGGTTCGCTCACCGTAAATGAGAACGCCGAACAACTGCTGCTCGACCCCAACGAGCTGGCCGAAGGCGGTTTCCTTTCGCTCGGCGCCTTCAGCATCAGCCAGGACCACGCCAAGCTCGCCTACAGCCTGGACCGCGAAGGCGATGAGATCTACCGCCTGTTCGTCAAGGACCTGGCCAGTGGCGACGTGACCGCCCTGCCCTTCGATGACTGCGACGGCAGCATGACCTGGGCCAACGACAGCCAGACGCTGTTCTACGGTGAACTGGACGACACCCACCGCCCGCACAAGATCCACCGCCATCGCCTCGGAGAAACCGGCAGCAGCGAGGTTTATCACGATCCGGATGGACGCTTCTTCGTGCACTGCTATCGCGCCAGCTCCGAGCGGCAGCTGGTCATCCTCTCCCACAGCAAGACCACCAGCGAAGCCTGGGTGCTCTCGGCAGACGAGCCGGAAGGTCAATGGACGTGCTTAGCGCCACGCCAGGAAGACCACGAGTACTTTCCCGATCATGGCCTCCACGAAGGCCAATGGGGCTGGCTAATCCGCAGCAACCAGGCGGGCATCAATTTCGCCCTCTATCACGCCAGCGAGGCCCAGCCGGGCCGCGAGCACTGGCAGGAGCTGGTCCCGCATGACGAAGCGGTAATGCTGGAAGAGGTCAGCCTGAACGCCGAGGCGATCACCCTGACCCTGCGCGAAAGCGGCCTGCCGGTGATCGAGGTGCGGCCGCAGGGCGTGCAGCCCTATCGTCTGCAGCTGCCCGATGCGGCCTACAGCCTGCACGTACAGAATTCGCTGGAGTTCACCAGCACGGTGATCCGCCTGCGCTATGAAGCGCTCAACCGCCCGGCACAAATCCGTCAGCTGACGCTGGCCGACGGTGCGCAGGAAGTGCTCAAGGAAACCCCGGTGGAAGGCCCCTTCGATGCGGACGCCTATGAAAGTCGCCGCATCTGGGCCACCGCGCAGGACGGCACGCAGATCCCCATCAGCCTGGTCGGCCGGCGTGACAGCTTTGGCAAGCCGGCACCGCTTTATCTTTACGGTTACGGCGCCTACGGCCACAGCCTCGATCCGTGGTTCTCCCATGCGCGCCTGTCGCTGCTCGACCGCGGTTTCGTCTTCGCCATCGCCCATGTGCGTGGCGGTGGCGATCTCGGCGAAGCCTGGTATCGCGCCGGCAAGCTGGAACACAAGCCGAACACCTTCAGCGACTTCATCGCCTGCGCCGAGCAGCTGCTGGCCGACGGCTACACCACCTCGCCGCGCCTGGCCATCAGCGGCGGCAGCGCCGGCGGCCTGCTGATCGGCGCGGTGCTGAACATGCGCCCGGAGCTGTTCGGCGCGGCCGTCGCCGAGGTGCCCTTCGTCGATGTACTGAACACCATGCTCAACGCCGACCTGCCGCTGACCGTGACCGAGTACGACGAATGGGGCGATCCGAATCAGCCGGAGGTGCATGAGCGGATCAAGGCCTACGCGCCCTACGAAAACATCCGCGCCCAGGCCTACCCCGCGCTGCTCGCAGTGGCCGGCTACAACGACAGTCGTGTGCAGTACTGGGAAGCGGCCAAATGGGTCGCCAAGCTGCGCGCCACCCGCACCGACGACAATCTGCTGCTGCTCAAGACCGAGTTCGGCGCGGGACACGGTGGCATGAGCGGTCGCTACCAGGCGCTCAAGGACGTGGCATTGGAGTACGCCTTCGTGCTCAAGGTGTTTGGCATGGCCTGATCGGCCTCATGCCCGCCGACCTGCGGTGCCGAACAGCCGGCGCCGGCGACAGTCATTCATTAAGAATGTCTTCGTCGGAGCCACCCATGAACAACTCTTCCAAGCACCTCGAACAGAACGTCCACGGCTGGGAACGCGCGATGTCCCTGGCCGGCGGCCTCTATTTTCTTGCCAAGGGCTTGCGCCGCGGTGGCCTCGGCGGCCTGCTGCAGCTGGGCATCGGTGGCATGGCCGTAGCCCGCGGCGTGACCGGTCATTGCGAAGCCAAGCGCGTGTTCAATGAAGTCAATGAACAGGCCGGCATGGCCGAAGGGCGCTCGCACCAGATGCCCTTCGAGCGGTACGCCGCGAACGAGGAGCAGTTGCGGGCCAATGCGGCGGCCGCCACCAACGGCACCACAGTCACCGGCAACGATGACCTGAAAAGCCCACCTGCCGGCGTCTAAGCGTTTTGCCCGGTTGATTGTGGGGAACGGCCTGGTCCGCGAATGAGGCCGGCACGGCGGCCCGGTCAGGTTGCGGGAGCCTGGTAGCCATAGAGCCAAACCATTGCCGCCTGGCATGGGCTGCACTGGATACGCCCAAAGCTCTGGCGGCCCTTTGGCCGCCCTCGCCGGCCGCCCTCGATTTCAGCGCTGCTTCACCGCTTCATGGGCCTCGATCAGCTGATCCACCACGCCCGGATCGGCCAGGGTCGAGGTGTCGCCCAGCGCGTCATAGTCGTCCGTGGCGATCTTGCGCAGCAGGCGACGCATGATCTTGCCCGAGCGCGTCTTCGGCAGTCCGGGCGCCCACTGGATCGTGTCCGGCACCGCGATCGGACCGATCTCGTGCCGCACCCACTGCTGCAGCTCCTGGCGCAGCGTGTCGCTCGGCTCCACTCCGGCGACCAGGGTCACGTAAACGTAGATCGCCTGACCCTTGAGCGCGTGCGGCACACCCACCGCGGCGGCCTCGGCAACCTTGGCATGGGCAACCATGGCGCTCTCGATCTCGGCGGTGCCCATGCGGTGCCCGGAAACGTTGAGCACATCGTCTACCCGCCCGGTAATCCAGTAATAGCCGTCCTCATCACGCCGCGCGCCGTCACCGGTGAAGTACATGCCACGAAAGGTCTTGAAGTAGGTGTCGACGAAGCGATCGTGATCGCGGTAGATGGTGCGCATCTGCCCTGGCCAGGAATCAAGAATCACTAGATTGCCCTCTGCTGGGCCCTCCAGCAGGTTGCCCAGGTTGTCGACCAGCCCCGGCACCACACCGAACAGCGGGCGCGTCGCCGAACCGGGCTTGAGCGCGGTCGCCCCCGGCAACGGGCTGATCAGGATGCCGCCGGTTTCGGTCTGCCACCAGGTATCGACGATTGGGCAGCGCGATCGACCGACCGTCTCGTAGTACCAGTGCCATGCCTCGGGATTGATCGGCTCGCCCACCGTGCCCAGCAGGCGCAGGCTGGAGCCATCGGCACCCTCCATGGCCGCCGCACCTTCAGCCATCATCGCGCGGATCGCCGTCGGCGCGGTGTAGAGGATGTTGACCCGGTGCTTGTCGATGATCCTGGCGATGCGGGTGACGTCCGGATAGTTCGGCACGCCTTCGTACATCAGGGTCGTCGCACCGTTGGCCAGTGGGCCGTAGATCAGATAGCTATGACCGGTGATCCAGCCGATATCGGCGGTGCACCAATAAACATCGCCGGGGCGGTAATCGAATACCCGCTCGTGGGTCAGCGCGGCATACAGCAGATAACCGCCACAGGTGTGCAACACGCCTTTCGGCTTTCCGGTTGAGCCGGAGGTGTAGAGGATGAACAGCGGCTCCTCGGCGCCCATTTCCTTCGGCGCGCAAACCTCGCCGGCGACCCGCATCAGGTCGTCATAGCAGACGTCGCGGTGCGGGTGCCAGCGGATGTCGGCACCGGTGCGGCGCACGACGATAATCTTCTGCACGCAACGCGTCTGCGGGTGGGTCAGCGCCTCGTCGACGTTCTCCTTCAGGGGGATCGGCTTGCCGCCACGAATGCCTTCGTCCGCGGTGATCACCACCTTCGACTGACCATCGATGATGCGCCCGGCTAGAGCCTCGGGCGAGAAACCACCGAATACCACCGAATGGATCGCACCGATGCGCGCGCAGGCCAGCATCGCCACCGCGGCTTCGGGGATCATCGGCATGTAGATGGTCACCACGTCGCCGCGATGTACGTCCTGGCCACGCAGCGCGTTGGCGAACTTGCAGACCTCCTGATACAGCTCGCGATAGGTGATTTCACGATGCTCGGACGGCTCATCACCCTCCCAGATAATCGCCACCTGATCGCCGCGTTCCGCGAGGTGCCTGTCCAGACAGTTGGCCGAGACGTTCAGCGTGCCGTCGGCAAACCACTTGATGTCGACGTGATGGTCATCGAACGAGGTGCGTTTGACCTCCGTGAAGGGCCGTATCCAGTTCAGCCGTGCCGCCTGCTCGCGCCAGAATCCTTCAGGGTTGATCACCGACTGCTGATACATGGCCCGATATGCGGCCTCGTCGGTCAGGGAATGCTTTGCAGCCTCAGGGGACACGGGATACACGGACGCAGCGCACATGGCAGTCACCTCGGGTTGTCTGGTTATTTTCCGCTCGCAGCCTTGTCTCGCAGGCGAATCCTTACCACCCGATCGATCCACGTTTCCCGTGCGGATCGCCAACCACGCGCCTGTCAGACGTCTGCTTCAGCCGATGCCAATACCGCTGTGGCCACCACTGGCGACCACCTTCCAAGCATAGACACTGATTTGCGGCCATTTGCCCACGGTGGCTGTCTCAATTCGTAACAGCCATCGCCGGGCGCCATCGTGCCCGTGCCACGCAATCCACTATCTCGCCAACCGCAGCGCCCCTGGTGCATCACCTTCTAGCCGAAAATAATTCGGGCAATACATGCGCTCATCCTGGTGCTGCGCTTCGAACACACCGGCCTGGCCCTGCCGCGCTTGCCGATCCGCTGCCTCGCTGAATCACGGGCAAAAAAAAAGCGGCCTCAAGGGCCGCTCGTTCAACCATCCGGTTGGAATACACACTTGTCCGATCACGCAGATAGACGCCGCCATTCTGTGCAGCCAGCGCCGCGGCCGAAACTGCACATTGGTCTAACAGACCATTGGCGGGCTTGCCTCAGGACGCGTCGTTGGCTGCCTGGGCCGCCTCGATCAGCTCCTTGCCGATATCGGCTTCGAACTTCTTCCACGCTGGCTGCACCGCCTCGCGCCAGCGGGCACGCTGCTCGTCGGTCAGCACCAAGATCTCGCTTTTGCCCGAGTCGATGACGCCCTGCCTGGCCTTCTCGTTCAGCGCCTCGGCCTGGCGGTTCACCTCTGCGGTGACCTCATCGATGATCGTCTCCAGTTCGCTGCGCACCTCCGCCGGCAGGCCGCTCCAGAACCTGGTATTGGTGATCAGCAGGTAGTTGCCGATGCCGTGGCCGGACTCGGTTATGTACTTCTGCACCTCGTGGTACTTCTGGCTGTAGATGTTCGACCAGGGGTTGTCCTAGGCATTGACCACCCCGGTTTGCAGGCCCTGGTAGATCTCGGCGAAGGCCATCTTGCGCGGCACCGCCCGCAGCGCGGTGTACTGGGCGGCCTGCAGGTCCGAGGGCTGTACGCGGAATTTCAGCCCGCGGGCGTCGGCCGGCTCGCGCAGCGGCTTGTTGGCGGTGAAGTGGCGCATGCCGTTGAGCCAGTAGGCCAGGCCGGTGATGCCCTTGTCCTCCATGGATTTGAGCATGGCGCGCCCCTTGTCCGACTGCTGGAAGCGCTGCGCCGCGGCCATGTCGTCGAACAGGAACATCAGGTCGAACAGCTGCAGCTGCTTGGTGTACTGCTCGAGCTTCGACGGTGCCGGCGCCAGCAGCTGCACCTCGTTCATCAGCAGTGCCTCCATCTCCTTGCCGTCGCCGTACAGCGAGGAGTTGGCGAACACCTGCACTTCCACCTGGCCGGGCAGGCGCTCTTCCACGAGCTTCTTGAACATCAGCGCGCCCTGGCCCTTCGGCGTGCTGTCGGCGGTGATATGGGAGAACTTGATCAGGATCGGATCGGCCTGGGCGCCGAGGACGCTAAACAGCGCCGAAGCGGCGAGCAGACGGGTGATGCCACGGGTGAGTCGTGCCATGGAGAGCTCCGTTTTGTAGTTGTGTGAGCCATGCAGCTGATCCGACTCTACCCCGCCGCCCCCTCGGGCTGAATTGCTAATTGGCCAAGCGCGACTTCGCGTTTGGCGAAGGGCGTCACGCGATCGCGCCGCCGAACGGCTTCGTTCAGGCCTCGCCTTCGCGAAGCGTGAGGTGTTCGAGCATCTGCCGGGCGGTCACCGACAGGCTTTCCAGATTGCGCACGCCGAGCTTCAGCTCGCGTCGCGCCCAGGCATCGGTCAGCGGCACGATGGCTACGTCCAGCGCCGGCAGGTAGTTGCGCACCACCTGCTCGGGCAGCACACCGATGCCCATGCCGGTGTGAATCATTCGACAGATCGCCTCGAAGCTGCGCACCTGAATGCGCAGACGCAGCGGCGTACCCATCTGTTGCGCCGATTGCTGCAGCAGGGCGTGCAGCGAGGCATCCTGCTGCAGGCCAATGAAATCGAAGCCTGCCGCCTCGCGCAGTGCAATGCATTCGCGGCCGGCCAGCGGATGCTCGCGTGGCGTGACCAGCACCAGCCGATCCTCGCGGTAGGGAAACACCTGCAGGTCCTCGGCCGGCATATGCCCGGCGAAGATGCCGATATCGGTCAGCCCCTCGCGCAGTGCGCGCAGGGTGTCGCTGCTGACGCGCTCCTCCAGGTCGATCTTCACCTCCGGGTGCTGGCGGGTGAAAGTACTCAGGTCCTCGGGCAGGAATTCGATCACCGCCGAGGTATTGGCGTGGATGCGCACATGGCCCTTTACGCCCTGGCTGAATTCGCTGAGATCGGCGTCCAGCTGTTGCAGGTTATCCAGCAGGTTGCGCGCGTGGTGCAGCAGTGCGTGCCCCGCCGGCGTCAGCTCGACACCCTTGGGCTGGCGGTAGAGCAGGCTGACGCCGAGCTGCCCTTCCAGATCGCTGACGCGCTTGCTCACCGCCGCCAGCGCCAGATGCTCGCGCTCGGCGGCGCGGGTCAGACTGCGCTCGTCGGCGATGGCGACGAACAGGCGAAGGGTGACGAAATCGATGCGGCGCATAGTGGATTCCCGTATTCGCGGTAGACGAAGCATGCTCTGCTCAATCCGTGCTTTTCAAAGCTCCTTTCGTCTTAGCCTTCGTGAGACGCGAAACCTCACTTGGCCAACGGCCAATTGTCCGCTGGCCATGCGTCGGTCATGCTCGGCACCATGAATCAACCGGCACAGGTGTCGTGATGAGCGAACAGACAGACAAGAACCTGCCGCTGCAGGGCCTCAAGGTGATCGAGATGGGTCAGCTGATCGCCGGCCCTTTCGCCAGCAAGCTGCTCGGCGAATTCGGCGCCGATGTGATCAAGATCGAGCCGCCCAAGGTCGGCGACCCGTTGCGCAAGTGGCGCAAGCTCAAGGACGGCACCTCGCTCTGGTGGCATGTGCAGTCGCGCAACAAGCGCTCGGTGACGCTGGATCTCAAGGCCGCGGAAGGCCAGGCAATCGTCCGCCAGCTGGTGGCCGAAGCCGACATCCTGGTGGAGAACTTCCGCCCTGGCACGCTGGAAGAATGGGGCCTGGGCTGGGATGAGCTGTCGAAGCTGAACCCTCGGCTGATCATGCTGCGCATTTCCGGCTACGGACAGACCGGCCCCTATCGCGACCTGCCGGGCTTCGGCGTGATCGGCGAAGCTATGGGTGGCCTGCGCCACCTGTCCGGCTATCCGGGCCAGCCGCCGGTGCGGGTCGGCGTCAGCATCGGCGATTCGCTGTCCTCGCTGTATGGGGTGATCGGTGTATTGCTCGCCCTGCAGGAGCGCAACCGTAGCGGCCAGGGGCAGGAGATCGACGTGGCGCTGTACGAGTCGGTGTTCGCCATGATGGAAAGCCTCGTGCCCGAATACGACGCCTTCGGCTACGTACGCGAGCCGGCTGGCAGCGCCCTGCCCGGCATCACCCCGTCCAACTCCTACCCGTGCAATGACGGCGCCTACGTGCTGATCGCCGGCAATGGCGACAGCATCTACAAGCGCCTGATGACCCTGATGGGCCGCCAGGACCTCGCCGATGACCCGCGCTTCGCCCACAACGACGGCCGCGCCCAGCACGCCGAGCTGATCGATGCCGCCATTGGCGAATGGACCATCCAGCACGGCCGCGACGAGGTGATCGAAGCACTCAAGGGCGCCCGCGTGCCGGCCGGCTATCCCTATACCGCCGCCGATATCGTCAAGGACCCGCACTACCTGGCGCGGCAGATGATCGAGCAGGTGCAGACCTTCGCCGGCCCGCTCAAGGTACCGGGCGTGCTGCCCAAGCTGTCGCGCACGCCGGGACGCATCGGCGAAGGCGGCCCACAACTGGGCGAACACACCGACGACGTACTGGCCGGCCTTGGCCTCACCGATGAACAACGCCAGGGCCTGCGCGAGCGCGGGATCATCTGACACTGCCCATTGGATGGATGGCGTTTTTTTCATCCGCCACCACCTCCGCAACGGTGGATGGGTGGAGCGTCATCCACCCTACGAACTATGGCCACACGTAGGGTGGACAACGCGAAGCTTGTCCACCAGCCAGCAAGCCACGACGGTGGTTGGGTAAAGCGTCATCCACCCTACGCCCAGGCACAACCGACAGGATTCCCATGAACAAACGCCTGTATATCCAGGAAGTCGCCACCCGCGACGGCTTCCAGATCGAAGCGGACTTCGTGCCGACCGAAGCCAAGATCGCCCTGATCGACCGCCTCTCGCAAACCGGGCTGGCGAAGATCGAGGTCACCTCCTTCACCTCGCCCAAGGCCATTCCCAACCTGCGCGACGCCGAGGACGTGATGCGCGGCATCCGCCGTGTGGAGGGCGTCGAGTACACCGTGCTGGTGCCCAACGTGAAGGGCTGCGAGCGCGCGCTGGCCTGCGAGGTGGACGAGATCAACCTGGTGATGTCGGCCAGCGATACCCACGGCCTGGCCAACCTGCGCATGACGCCCGAACAGTCGCTGGTGCAGTTCCGCGAAATCATAGAGGTCACTCGCGGCAGTGGCGTGTTCATCAACGCCTCGCTATCGACCACCTTCGGCTGCCCCTTCGAGGGCGACGTGCCCGAGCGGCGCATCTATGAGCTGGTGCAACGCCTGCTGGAGATCGGCGTGCAGGGCATCACCCTCTGCGACACCACCGGCATGGCCGACCCGGCGCAGGTCGAACGCATCTGCCACGAAGTGCTGAACAGCTGGCCGCAGGCAGTATTCACCGCACACTTCCACAACACCCGCGGCATGGGCCTGGCCAACGCGCTGGCAGCGCTGAACGCCGGCATCGACCGCTTCGATGCCTCTCTCGGCGGACTCGGCGGCTGCCCCTACGCACCCGGGGCCAGCGGCAATATCTGCACCGAAGATCTCGTGCATATGTTCCAGCGCATGGGCCTGAACACCGGCGTCGATCTCGACCGCCTGCTGCAATGCGCCGCCGACCTGCCCCAACTGGTCGGCCACGACGTGCCGGGCGCGGTACTCAAGGCCGGCAAGGCCGATCGCCGTTACCCGAAACCGAAGTGGATGCAGGAAGCCGGCGTTTGACCGCGTGCGGAGCGCCTGTTGGACGGTGTGGCGCCATGAGCGGTGGCCCAGCGGCGACTGGCACAACGCAAAGCCCGCCTTACGGCGGGAATGAGCAATGAGGTGTGACCGGTGCTTGTGGTGAGAGGCGAGACTGCCGGAACAAACGCATCCTGCTGCGGAACGATTGGTTAAGGGGCGGGCTCTAGCCCGTCCCAGTGAGCGAAGCGAACGGTTTGAACCAGTTGTTATATTTTTTCTACTGAAATTTCAGGGAAAATTTTTGCCTGTTCTTCAGAACCTACTGCGTGATAGCTCAATGCCTGGCCATCACCTGAATCTTTTGCGATGAGCTTAATATGGAATAGATAATCATCTCCTTGTCGAGAGACTGAAGCTATTTGTACACCGCATAGGCGTAGCTTTGATCTGCTTTCAGGTCTGAAGCAGGTGTTGTAGCCTCCTTTCTTTGCTACCGATGGATAACACCATGCATCATGAAACTCTGGTGGTAGATCAAAGTAGTCTTTTGCTATGGACTCTGATATTCGATAAAGATATTCCGTACCTGAGCCCACATCTCTAATGAATTCATGGCGCAGAAAGTCTTGGATCATTCGAGACTTTAGAATCTCTTCTTTTGATAGCCCATCATGTAGCGCCGGGGTTCCAATGATCGTTACATTTACCTGTTCTATCGCTTCGTACACTATTAGTGAAAATAGTTGGTTGTCCTTGGCTTTCATTTCCTCCACTGCAATATGTGGATGCATTGGGGATGTATAAAGCAGAGGTTCTTTTTCTTTATTTAAGCGACCGACCTTAACGATACTGGCAGGCGGCTCCCAGCAGTCGCATATTTTGCTCATTGATCTTAACGGTAGATTTCTATCATCTTCATCTATCGCTCTGACCCTGTAGAAACGCGTTCCTGCAGGATAACTTCCAGAGCCTGGCGTTAATACTGAAATATTTCCATGCAGTGTATTAAATGTGATTACTTTTGATATTTCATTCTGGACTTCTTGATAGCTTAATTTTTTGAAGTCGAGGTCTCTAAAGTTGCATATTTTTTCATGCAGGTCAGACAAGTCTACATGCTTTAAAAAATCTTGAATGGGAACCATAATGCCTCAAGAAATATAACTATAACTAGATACCAAGTGGTGTATAAGACGCCGAACGGGCTTGGTGTATAACACTCCATTCGCCGTTGTCTCCACCCTCTAGCTCGGGCCTCTCAGGGACGCCGGGTGTTTATACACCAGCTCCGGGAAGCATGTAATTGATGTGATCAAACCTTGCCTCGCCTGCGACCTTCCGCAAACGCTCCTCCATTGCCGTGTCGATAAGGCTTCGAGATTCCATGCCGTGTAGCGCCGCAAAAAAAACTGGCAAGCACAAGCGGCAGGCCTAGCAGAGCTCTAAAAAAACCAACCACTGCAGGCCGGAAAACCGTTAGGTCTCGCCGCCCGCAGCATGTAGCTACGGGCTCAGTCCCCCTGACAGAACCGCAGAATCGCCTCGGCCACCGCCTGCGGCGCTTCGCGCTGGGGGAAATGGCCCACGCCTGGCAACAGCTGACGGTGGTATGGGCCGCTGAACAAGGTCTCACGCCCGGCCGAGGTTTCCGGTGCGTTGCAGGTATCGGCCTCGCCGTGCAGCACCAGCGTCGGTACGGCGAGCACCGGGGCCGGTTGCAGCAGCGCCTCGTCCGATGCATAGGCAGGATCGCCGTCGACGAAGCCCCAGCGGTTGCGGTAGGAGTGCAGAACCACGGCAGCCCAGTCCGGGTTGTCGAACGCCTCCAGCGCCTGGACGAAATCCGCCTCGGCGTACCAGCCGGCCGGTGACCAGGTATCCCACAGCAGCCGCGTGAAGGCCGCGCGATCCTCGATTACCGTCTGCTCGCCGCGCGGGGTGGCCATGTACCAGTGGTACCAGTAGTTACGCGCCTGGCTGAGCGAGATGTGCTGGTTCGGGTCATTGGTGCCGTAACCCACCGCGAGCAGTACCAGCCGTGCGGCGGCGTGATGGCGCAGCCCGCAGGCGTTGGCCACGGCGCGAGCGCCCCAGTCGTGGCCGACCAACACCGGCTGGTCGAGGCGCAATGCGTCGATGAAATCCAGCAGGTCACGCCCCAGCGCGGCGAGCTGGCCGCTGCGTGGGGTCAGCGGATCAGTGAAGCGTGTCTGGCCGAAGCCGCGCAGTGTCGGGCACAGTACGCGATAGCCAGCCGCGGCCAGTCGCTCGGCGACGGCTATCCAGCCTTCGGGGCAATCCGGCCAGCCATGCAAGAGCACGGCGACCTGTTGGCCACGGGGATTCCATTCGAGATAAGCGATATCCAGCACCGGCGTGCTGACAAAGGCATAACGACTCATGCCGGCGTCTCCTTACGTTGGTCGAGCGGCCAGCATAAGCGTTCGTCTGGGTAAAAAAAGCAGGCCCGTCTCATCTGCACGGGCGTCGCATGGTTGATCGAGAGGAACCTGGGCGAGATCACATTAGGCCCCGCCCAGGCGAGTGAATTGGTGTCAGGAGCGATTGGCTGCCTGTGCCGCCTCAATCAGCTCGGCGCCGATCTCGTTCTCGAACTTCTTCCACACCGGTTTCATCGCCTCGCGCCACTGGGCGCGTTGCTCGGGGGTCAGCTCGATGATTTCGGTCTTGCCGGAGGCGGCGATGGCCTGGCGCGCCTGCTGGTTGAGGTCGTCGGCCTGGCGGTTCACCTCGGCGGTGACCTCTTCCATGATCGTTTCCAGCTCGCCGCGCAGGTCTTCCGGCAGGCCGTTCCAGAACTTGGTGTTGGTGATCACCATGTAGTCGATCAGGCCGTGGTCGGAGGCGGTCATGTAAGGCTGGACCTCGTGCACCTTCTGGCTTTCGTAGTTCGACCAGGTGTTCTCGGTGCCATTGACCACGCCGGTCTGCAAGCCCTGGTAGACCTCGGCGAAGCTCATCTTGCGCGGGTTTGCGCGCACCGCCTTGAACTGCTCGTCGAGCACCGCCGAAGCCTGCACGCGGAACTTCAGCCCGCGCGCATCCTTCGGCTCGCGCAGCGGCTTGTTCGCCGAGAGCTGCTTCATGCCGTTGTGCCAGTAGGCCAGGCCGGTGATGTTCTTGTCCTCCATCGCGCGCAGCAGCGCCTTGCCCTGCGGGCCGCTCTGGAAACGATCGGCAGCCGCCAGGTCATCGAACAGGAACGGCAGGTCATAGATCTGAATGGCCTTGGCGTAATGCTCGAACTTGGCCAGAGACGGCGCCAGCATGTGCACGTCACCGAGCAGCAGGGCCTCCATTTCCTTGCCGTCGCCGAACAGCGAGGAGTTCGGGTAGACCTCGACCTTCACCTTGCCCGGCAGGCGTTCCTCGGCGAGTTTCTTGAACAGCAGGGCGCCCTGCCCCTTCGGTGTGTTGTCCGCCACCACGTGGGCGAATTTGATGGTCACGGGGTCGGCATGCACCAGCCCGGCGATGGAGAAAGAAAGCGCGCAGGCGAGTGCCTTGAGCTTGTTACTCAGCATGGAAGTACCCTCTTGTTTTTGTCGATTGGTACGTTTCGCAGGCAAGCGTTGCGGTCAGGGCACCGCTTGCCCGGCACGTTGCAGCAGGCGACGGGCACGGCCGATGACGGGGGCGTCGACCATCTGTCCGTCCACCACGAAAACCCCATCGCCGGAAGCTCCGGCGGCGAGGATGCGTTGCGCCCAGTCCAGTTCCGCGGCACTGGGCATCAGGGTTTCGTGCACCACGGCCACCTGGCTCGGATGGATGCACAGCAGGCCGCCAAAGCCCATGTCACGCGCGTCGGCAGCGGCACGGGTGAGGCCATCGAGGTTCTTGATGTCGGGGAAAACGCTGTCCAGCGGTGCTGCCAGCCCGGCCAATCGCGACTGCAGCAGCAGCGCATAGCGCGCCTGGTCGAGCATGCGCTCGGCGCCGGCGGTGCCATTGGCCAGGCCGAGATCGAGGCCCAGGTCGAGCGCGCCGAAGGACAGCCGCTCGACACCCTGGGCGTGGGCAATTTCCGCCAGGTTGGCCAGCCCGCGGGCGCTTTCGACGATTGGCCAGACCGGCTTGCCGCAACTGGCCGCCAGCGCAACCTGCACCGCGCTTTCGACCTTCGGCAGCAGCACACCGACGACGCCGGCATGACGGGCACAAAGCGCCAGGTCCGCGGCCTGCTCGGCGTGGGTTGGCGCGTTGATACGCACCAACAGGCGGGCGTCCGGGTTGGCAGCGAGGAAGGCATCGAGGTTGCCCCGCGCCTCCGCCTTAAGGTTCTCCGCGACCGCATCCTCAAGGTCGACGATGACCGCGTCGGCGCCGCTCGCCAGTGCTTTGGGAATGCGCTCCGGGCGGGTCGCCGGAACGAACAGCGCGCTACGGATGATCGATGAGTTCATGGGCTGGCTCCTGAGCACGCTCATACCGCGCCCTGCTCGTGCAAGCGCTGAATGTCGCCGGGGGCGTAACCCAGCTCGGCCAGCAGGCTGTCGGTGTGCTGGCCCAAGGCTGGGATCGGGTCCATGCGCGGGGCGAAGGCACTGTTGCGCCCCGGCGGCAGCAGCGCAGGCAGGCGACCGGCCGGGCTGTCCACCTCGCTCCAGCGCTGGCGGGCCTTGAGCTGCGGATGCGCCCAGACACCGGCCATGTCGTTGACATGGGCATTGGCGATGGGCGCGGCATCCAGCCGGGCGATCACCTCTTCGGCGCTCAGGCGACTGAACGCCTCGACGATAAGTGCACGCAATTCGGTGCGATGCTCCGAACGCCGGGCGTTGCTGGAGAAGCGCTCGTCCTGCGCCAGTTCCGGCTGCAGCAGCACCTTGTCGCAGAACGCCAGCCACTCACGCTCGTTCTGCAGGCCGAGCATCACCGTGCCGCCGTCACCAGTGGGGAACGGGCCGTAGGGGTAGATGGTGGCGTGGGCGGCGCCGGCACGCGGCGGCGGCGTCGCGCCCTTGTAGGCGTAGTACAACGGGTAGCCCATCCACTCCACCAGGCTTTCGAGCATGGAAACGTCGACGCGGCTGCCCTCGCCCGTCTTGTCGCGCAGCATCAGCGCCGAAAGCACGCCGGTGTAGGCGTACATGCCCGCGGCGATATCGGCGATGGAGCAGCCGGCTTTGGCCATCTCGGTCTCGCCCGGCCCACCGGTGACGGAGAGAAAGCCGCCCTCGCTCTGGATCAGCAGGTCATAGGCCTTTTTCTGCTCGTAGGGGCCGCCCTCGCCGTAGCCGGAGATGTCGCAGACGATCAGCCGCGGGAAGCGCTCATGCAGCGCGTCGAAGGACAAACCCATGCGCGCCGCGGCGCCCGGAGCCAGGTTCTGCACCAGCACGTCGGCCCCCGCCAGCAGCTGGTCAAGCACCCGCGCGGCGGCGTCCTGCTTCACGTCCAGGGTCAGGCTTTCCTTGGAGCGATTGGTCCAGACGAAATGCGAGGCCAGGCCGTCGACCCGCTCGTCATAACCGCGCGCGAAGTCGCCGGCGCCGGGGCGCTCGACCTTGATCACCCGAGCGCCGAGATCGGCCAGCTGGCGCGTGCAGAACGGCGCGGCGATGGCATGCTCGAGGCTGACCACGGTAATGCCATCGAGTGGGCGGGGTTTGGCTTGGCTCTTGTTCATGTCCGGATCCTGCAAATTCGGCGTAGGGTGGAAAACGGCAACGCCTTTTCCACGCGTCTGTTCAAATCCCTGCGCGCTGACATCGTTTGGTGGATGAGGCTTCGCCGTCATCCACCCTACGTTCAGGCCAGTGCGTCCAGCCGCTCCAGCTCGCGCAACCGCCAGACCGTATCGATCAGCACGCTCGCCTCGTCATCGCTGCGCGCAGCGGAGAACTGCACCAGGCGGCGGAACTTGTCTTCCAGCTCGGCACGACTCAGCGTGTTGCCCGGGTCGCCCTTGGGCTCGTCGATGGCGCCGTGCAGCGTGCGGCCATCGGCGGTGATCACTTCGACGCGACCGAGCCAGCGTGCCGGGTAGGCGCCATCCACCTCGGGATCGAGCGTCATCGAGACCTTCTCGCGGAACGTACTTACGCGCGGGTCGCTGAGCGCATGGCTGTGGAATTCGGTCAGGCCGGCCTTGCCGTACAGGGCGATCAGCCCCAACACGGTACCCATGGAGAATTTGGCTTGATGCACCGTCTGCGGCACCGTCACGCGGCCGAGCACGTCGATCGCGCCCTGGTGCACGCGGGTGGTGACCGAGGCGATGTCATCGGCCCCGAGCCCTTCGCGCTGCATCAGCGCCAGCAGCGCATCGGCCGCCGGGTGGGTATGCCTGCAGGAGGCGTGGAACTTGAACGAGGTTTCCGCCAGCGCCCAGCGCGTGCCGAGCCGGTCGGACAGCTTGCTCGGCTCGGCATCGCGGGACATGCCCGCCGCCATGCCCTGCTCGCCTTCGAGGATGTTCTGTGCGCCGGTCAGGCCATCGGCGGTCAGGTAGGCGGCGAGCAGGCCATCGGCAGCCGCCTTGGCGGTGTGCAGTTGCTTGGAGTCCGCCGCGTCACGGAGAAACTCCCACAGCCCCGCCGCTTGCGTACCGGCGCTGCCGAGCAGATGGGTGAACTGCTGCTGGTCGAAATCCATCAGCTTGCCAACGGCCACCGCCGCGGCCAGGGTGCCGACAGTCGCGGTGGTGTGGAAGATGCGGTAATGCGAGCGGCCGAGGAACTCGCCGATGCGGATGCCCGCCTCGTAGCCGGCCACCGAGGCCACCAGCAGCTCGCGGCCGGACTTGCCGAGATCCTGCGCCGCCGCCAGCGCAGCGGGAAACACGACCGTGGCTGGGTGCAACACGGAGCTGTTGTGCAGGTCGTCCTGCTCCACCAGATGCGAGCTGGCAGCATTCACCAGCGCAGCGAAATAGGCCGAGCTGCTCTGGCCGTTGACCAGAATGCGCGCCGGCCCGTCGGCCGGGCCCATCTTCTGCGCGTAACGCTCGAACAGCGGAATCGGATGCGAGCCGGCGCTGGCCAGGGCCGAGCCGAGCCAATCGAGAAAGAGGTCTTCGGTGCGGGCGAGCACCGGTTCGGGGATCTGCGCGTAGGCAAGCCCGGCGAGGAATTCGGTCAAGGCACGGGTGTGCTGGCTCATGCGTTGGGCTCCAGCGGATTCTCTAACGGATTGGACAGTTCGATGAGGTTCTGGTCGGGGTCGCGCAGGTACACCGAGCGGATCGGTCCGGTCGCGCCGGTGCGTTGCACCGGACCTTCGACGATGGCGACCTGCTGCGCCTGAAGGTGTGCGATCACCTCGGCCAGCGGTGTGGCAACGATAAAGCAGAGGTCCGCCGAACCCGGGGTCGGCCGCTCGGCCTTGGGCTCGAATTCGCGCCCGGCCTGGTGCAGGTTGATCTTCTGGTTGCCGAAGGCCAGCGCCTTGCGCCCTTCGCCGAAGGTCACCGCCTGCATGCCGAGCACGCGGGTGTAGAAGTCGATCGTTGCCTCGAGGTCAGCGACGGTCAGCACCAGGTGGTCGAGATGGCTGATATTCATGACGCACTTCCCTTTTTCGTAGGGGTGGAAATCGCGAAGCACTTCCACCACCCGTGTCGCCTGTTCGATATGCGTGGAAAAGGCTTCGCCGTTTTCCACCCTACGTCTGGCTCCGTTAGAACGAACGCGGCAGCTCGAGCAAGTGCTCGGCCACGTACGACAGGATCAGGTTGGTCGAGATCGGCGCTACCTGATACAGCCGCGTCTCGCGGAACTTGCGCTCGACGTCGTATTCGTTGGCGAAGCCAAAGCCGCCGTGGGTCTGCAGGCAGGCGTTGGCCGCCTCCCAGCTCGCCTTGGCCGCCAGGTACTTGGCCATGTTGGCCGCAGCGCCGGCGTTGCGGCCGCTGTCGTATTCCTCGCAGGCGCGCCAGCGCATCAGGTCCGCGGCCTCGATCTCGATATGCGCTTCGGCGATGGGGAATTGCACGCCCTGGTTCTGCCCGATGGGCCGGCCGAACACCACACGGTCGCGGGCGTACTGCGCGGACTTCTCGACGAACCAACGGCCATCGCCGATGCACTCGGCCGCGATCAGCGTGCGCTCGGCATTGAGGCCGTCGAGGATGTAGCGGAAACCCTTGCCCTCCTCGCCAATCAGGCTGCTGGCCGGAATCTCCAGGTTGTCGAAGAACAGCTCGTTGGTCTCGTGGTTGACCATGTTGGCGATCGGCTGCACGGTCAGGCCGTTGCCGATGGCCTCGCGCAGGTCGACCAGGAAGATCGACATGCCCTCGGATTTGCGCTGCACTTCGCCCAGCGGCGTGGTGCGGGCCAGCAGGATCATCAGATCGGAGTGCTGGATACGCGAGATCCACACCTTCTGCCCGTTGATGACGTACTTGTCGCCCTGGCGCACGGCAGTGGTCTTGATCTTGGTGGTGTCGGTGCCGGTGGTCGGCTCGGTGACGCCCATGGACTGCAGCCGCAGCTCGCCGCTGGCCAGCTTCGGCAGGTAGTAGCGCTTCTGCTCCTCGCTGCCGTTTCTGAGCAGGGTGAACATGTTGTACATCTGCCCGTGGATGGTCCCGGAGTTGCCACCGCAATGGTTCACCTCCTCGAGAATCACCGAGGCCTCGGCGAGGCCCAGGCCCGAGCCGCCGTATTCTTCCGGGATCATCGCCGAGAGCCAGCCGGCCTCGGTCATGGCGGTGACGAAGGCCTCCGGGAAGCCCTTTTCCTCATCGATCCTGCGCCAGTATTCGGCGGGAAATTCGGCGCAGAGGGCGCGCACGCCTTCGCGGATGAAATTCAGTTCTTCGGTCTTGTTCGGGTTCATCTCGGTTTCTCGCTTGTTCGTTGGGCGCGCATGGCCTCAGCGGTGGATAAGGCTGCGCCGTTATCCACCCTACGGTTCAGTCGAATTCCACTTCGGCTTTCTGCGCCAGGCCGTTGTGGTCGCCGGCCCAGAGTTCGGCCTTGCCCGGCGCGACGATGCGGCCGCCGACCTCGAACGGCTGCGGCGCGATCAGCGGGCGCAGGCCGCGGTAGGCGAAGCGGCGCAGGCGGGCGTCGGGATTGGCGCGGCAGAAAGCGCGCAGGTTGAGCGTGGCGATCAGCGGCCCGTGCACTACCAGCCCCGCATAGCCTTCGGTCTCGGTGACATAGGGCCAGTCGTAATGGATGCGATGGCCGTTGAAGGTGACCGCCGAATAGCGGAACAGCAGCGTCGGCGTCGGCGTTACCGCCTCGCGCCAGCCACCGGCGACCATGGGTTCGCCGCTGCTGGTCTTCGGCGGGGTGGGCTCGCGGTAGACGATGTCCTGTTCCTCGCGGATGGCCAGACGGCTGTCCTGCAGGTAGTCGTGCTGCACGGTGACGAACAAGAGCGCACCGCTGCGGCCGTGTTTTTCTTCGATGTGCTTGATGGTGGATACCCGCCGCGCCTCGCCACCGGCTTCCAGCGGACGAATGAAATCGACCCGGCCGCCGGCCCACATGCGGTTACGGTTGTCGGCAGGCGGCAGGAAGCCACCGCGCGCCGGGTGACCATCTTCACCCAGCCCACTTTCGGCGATGGGCTCCTGGAAGAAGCACCACTGCCACAACGGCGGCAAGGCTTCGCCATGAGCAGGAGTGGTTTCGCCGAAGGTGGCGGCGATGCGCATCAGCAGGTTGCGGCTGAGCTGGTCGTGGGCTTCTTCGCTGCGGCCAATCCAGGCAGAGATATTGGTCATGGCGGCTTCCGGTCGTTGTCTTTGTTTCACTGGAGAATGCAACGAAGGCGGCGTTCCGTGAATTTGTATTTACCGACACCGGCGTTCGGCTAAGCTGAACGCCGTTCCAAGTACCGGTAGCAAGCATGCATTTCGATCTGGCCGACCTGCGCCTGTTCATTCATATCGCCGAATCCCCCAGCCTGACGCAGGGCGCACGCCGCGCGCACCTGTCGCCAGCGGCGGCCAGCGCACGCATCAAGGCGCTGGAAAGTCAGCTCGACAGCCGCCTGCTCTACCGCGACAGCCGCGGTGTCGAGTTGACGCCGGCCGGCCACAAGCTGCTGCAGCACGCGCGGCTGATCATGCGCCAGGTGGATTACCTGAAAAGCGAGTTCACCGAATACGGCACCGATTCGGCCGGACATATCCGCATCTTCGCCAACACCACGGCCGTGACCGAATTCCTGCCGGAAGTGCTGGCCGGTTTTCTCGCCGAGCGCCCTGGCGTGACCGTTGACCTGCAGGAACGGCTGAGCCGCGACATCGTCCGCGGTGTGCTCGACGGCAGCACGGACATGGGCATCATCGCCGGCCCGGTGCAGGCCGAAGGTTTGCAGGTGCTGCACTTCAGCACGGACCGCCTGCTGCTGGCGGTGCCGGTCGGCCATCCGCTGGCGGGCGAGCGACAGGTCACGCTGCGCCAGACCCTGGCCTATCAGCACATCGGCCTGCACGAAGGCAGCACGCTGCTGACCTTCCTCCGCGACCAGATAGAAAAATTGGGTGGCCAGCTCTCCCTGCGCATCCAGGTTTCCAGCTTCGAGGCGGTGTGCCGGATGATCGAGGCCGGCGTCGGCATCGGCATCATTCCCGAGTCCGCGGCGCGCCGACACAGCCGCACCATGCAGCTGGCGCTGGTAGAACTGGACGAACCCTGGGCGGTGCGCGAGCGCAGCATTCTGGTCCGAGAACTGGACGCGCTGCCCGGTAGCGTGCGTGCGCTGATCGCGACCCTGGTCCCCGGCGACAAGGGCTGAGCGAACGTTACGCCCCGGATGCTGCCGAAAGGCGGGTAGCCCCGCTTCGGCGGACCATCGCAGGGAGCCCCAATGTCCGCAGTCACCAACAGGCTGTTTCGCCTGTATCACCGCGTCACCGGCAGCATCGCCTTCTACCCGACACTGATCGCGGTCGGCCTCGCCAGCCTGTGCGTCGTCTCCATCGTGCTGGAGATGACCTGGCTACAGCCTTACAAGGAAGACCTCGATCTGGGCCTGGTGAAAAACGCCGACAACGCCCGTCTTATCCTCGGCACCCTGGTGGCAGGCATCATCTCGCTGATGGTGTTCAGCTTCTCGATGGTCATGGTGGTCCTCAACTCGGCCGCGTCCTCGCTCTCGCCACGGGTGATCCCGGGACTGATCAGCAGTCGCAGCCATCAGGTCGTGCTGGGTGTGTATCTCGGCACCATCATCAGCTCGCTGATGCTGATCTCGACCATTCAGGAAGGCGACAACATCAACGTGCCGAGCCTGGGCATCTTCCTGGCGCTGGGGCTAGGCGTGATCTGCCTGTGTCTGTTCGTCTACTTCATCCGCTCGATTTCGCTGTCGATCCAGGTCGATTTCATCCTCAATCGTGTCTACAAGCAGACCTACGATCAGCTGCAACAACGCCATGAGCGGCTGGAGCGTCGCAGCATGGCAAGCTGGCCGGATGACGACGACTGGCAGACCATCCCCGCGCGGCGCTCCGGCTATTTCAAAGCCTTGAACCTATCCGCCGCCCAGGCGTTGCTTGATAAGCAGGACGCCTGCATGACCGTACAGGTGCACTACGGCTTTTTCGTCATGCCCGGGCACCCGCTGATACGCCTGAACCGCAAGCTCGACGAACGCTGCATAACGCAATTGCTCGACTGCTTCGACTTCTATGTCGAGGAGTACGCGCACCGGCATTTCTTCTTCGGCTTCAAACAGATCGTCGAGATCGCCGTGCGGGCGTTGAGCCCCGGCATCAACGATCCGGGTACGGCGATCAAGGCGATCGACATGATGGGCGTGCTGTTCGCCGAACGCATGAAGCTGCCGGACCATGACGTGGCTCCCGAAGAAGGCGCCCCGCGGATATTCCTGCGCGAGCTCGACCTGCATCGGATGCTCCTGCTGGCCTTCGGCTCGCTGCGCAGCTACGGCCAGAATGACCTGCAGGTTCTGCTGACGTTGCTGCAGGCCTGCAAGAACCTGCTCTTCAGTGCCCCGGGCATCGAGCACGAACGGGTGATCCTGCGCCATGCGCAAGCGATCCTCGAACAGGCCGCCGCCTCGCTGGACGGCGTGCTGGATCGGCAAGCCATAGCCGAAGCGGTGCGGATGCTGAACCAGGCTGTACGTCACGCTGAACCGCTGCCGAACCCATTGGAGCGGGAATCCTGAACGATGCCTGCTGCCCAAGCGTTCAGCACGACGATCTCCACGCCTGCCCGACAGGTCATGGCCATATTCGACCAGCAGGTCGCATCACGGCGCGCCACCGCACAGGCGTACCGCAACTTGTAATTGGTAGTTTCGTTACTTAGGGTGTTGCCGATGAAATCCTTGATCGCTCCCATCAGTTCCCTGCTTGCTGGCGTGGCGTTGCTGCTGCTCGGCCACGGTCTGCTCAATACGCTGCTGACGCTGCGTGGCGTCGCCGAAGGCTACTCGACCGGGATGGTCGGCCTGCTGATGTCCGGCTATTTCGCCGGGTTCCTGATCGGCACCTGGCTGGCGCCATCGCTGATTCGCCGCATCGGCCATATCCGTACGTTTTCCTTCTACGCCTCGGTGGCCGCCACCGCCGTGCTGCTGCACGTCATGATCGTCAATCCCTGGGTCTGGCTCGTTCTGCGGGTAATCTACGGGGTCGCCCTGGTGACCCTGTACATGGTCATCGAGAGCTGGCTCAACGCTCAGGTCAGCGGCGAGAAGCGCGGCCAGGTGTTTGCGGTGTACATGGCGGTCAACCTCGGTGCGCTGGCGGCAGCGCAGCAGCTGCTGGGTCTCGACAGTCCGATGGAATTCACCCTGTTCGCCCTGGCGACCATTCTCATCGGCAGCGCCATGATGCCGATCACCTTGACCCGCCAGCCGCAGCCGTCGCTGCCAGACATTCCGCCCACCGACCTGCTGCAGCTCGCGCGCATCGCCCCGCTGCCGCTGATGGCGGCCGGCATATCGGGTTTCGTTCTTGGCGGCTTCTGGGGCCTGGCCCCGGTGTATGCCAGCGAAATCGGTTTCGACGCCGCCGGCGTCGGCTTGCTGATGAGTATCACCATTCTCGGCGGCGCGGTGCTGCAATGGCCGATCGGGCTGTTCTCCGACAAACATGAGCGGCGCACCGTACTGCTCTGGGTCGTCGCCTTGGCCGCGGTACTGGCGCTTGCCGTGGCGCCGCTGCTGGCTGGCTCGCTGCTACTGGGACTGATGTTCGTCTGGGGTGGCCTGGCGTTTTCCATCTATTCCATCGCGGTGGCGCAGATGGTCGATCAGCTGAATCCTGACGAGATTCTCTCCGGCTCCAGTGGCCTGCTGCTGGCCAACGGATTCGGCGCGGCGCTGGGCCCGGTGGCCGCTGGCGGCCTGATGCATCTGTTCGGCCCGATTGCATTGCCGCTGTTCTTCGCGACAGGCCTCGGCGTGCTGGCGTTCTATGCCTTCTACCGGCCGCGCAAGGTATTCGACCTGGTCACCGAACCGCACGGACATTTCACACCGATCCTGCGTACCAGCCCGACGGTGATGGAATTGATGCCCGACACACCGGAAGACGCGACTAGCCAGGAACCGGCGGACGAAAGCGAACTGGACGATATGCCGCCAGCCGAAGCGCCGACGGACATGCGCACCGGAACCTGAACCCGCTAGTAGTCGACCCGGCCGCGCCCGGCCTTGATCGCGCCACGTTTGCTCTTGCCCTCAAGCCGACGCTTTTTCGAACCCAGCGTCGGCTTGGTCGGACGGCGCGCCTTCTCCACCTTGGTGACACTGCGGATCAACTCCGCCAGCCGCTCCAGCGCATCGAGACGATTCTGCTCCTGGGTGCGATAACGCTGCGCCTTGATGACCACCACGCCCTCGCTGGTGATCCGGCTGTCACGTAGCGCCAGCAACCGCTCCTTGTAGAAAGCCGGCAACGAAGACGCCAGGATGTCGAAGCGTAGATGCAATGCGCTGGACACCTTGTTGACGTTCTGCCCGCCAGCGCCCTGGGCGCGGATGGCGGTCAGCTCGATCTCGGCATCGGGCAACTGCACGGTATTGGAAATTTCCAGCATGAAGGCTCGCAGCGGACGATGGACGCCCGCGATTGTCCTATGCACTGCGCGCCACCGACACACTTTTTCGATATTTGCAGGACAGACGCCTTCAGCCGTTCGGCTAAGGTAAACCCCCGCCCCAACGGATCAGAACATGGACTCGATCACCCAGGCGCTACTCGGTGCCAGCGTGCAGGGCGCGATGCTCGGTCGCTGGCAGGGTCGCAAGGCTCTCGCTTACGGCGCTGTGCTCGGCACCCTGCCGGACCTCGACGTGGTCATCGACTACGGCGATGCGGTGGCCAACATGACCTATCACCGAGGCTTCAGCCATTCGCTGTTCGTGCTGAGTGTGGTGGCCGTACTGCTGACCTGGCTGGTCAGGCGGTTCCGACCTGACCCGCGATATTCCGGCACGCGGTTGTTCGTCACCGTCTGGCTGGTACTGGTCACCCACGTGCTGCTGGATGCCTTTACCAGCTACGGCACGCAGCTGCTCTGGCCGCTGGCGACGCCACCTGTTGCCTGGTCCAGCGTATTCATCATCGACCCGCTCTACAGCGTTCCGCTATTGCTCGCCGTGCTGGCGGCTGGCCTCTTCGGGCTGAGCGGGCGAATCGCCAGATGGCCTACCTACGCGCTGATCATCTCAACCGGTTATTTGGGATTCACCCTGGCCGGCAAGCAGATGGCCGAACATCGCGTGCAGGCGACCGTGGCCAGCCAGGGCATTCAGGCAGAACGCATGTTCAGCACACCGACGCCCTTCAACAGCCTGTTGTGGCGGGTGATTCTGGTGGACGGTGAGCATTATTACGAAACCCTGGTCAGCTGGTGGGATGACGCTCCACCCAGCCTGGTGCGGTTGCCACGCAATGTGCATCTGGCCAAAGTGCTGAGCGATTCACCGCAACATGAGCGATTGCAGTGGTTTACCGGAAACGTGCTGCGCTATGACGAGGATGGCAGCCAGTTGCTGGTGACGGACCTGCGACTGGGCATGACCGGATTTCATCCATTTCGCTTTCCGCTCGCCGAACGCACTGCCAAGGGTTGGCAGCTCGTCCCCCTCCCTGAGCGCCTGCCCGCCAATCGGGGCGATATGAGCCGTTTGGCCAGTCTGTGGCAGCGCATCTGGCAGCAGGAACCGGCACTGCCTCTGGCAGCCTGGGCGGCGGAGCTTAACGGTAGTCGATAAGCCAGGCGGCTCGGAGTGCGAGCCGCTTGTGGCTACGTGACTCTAGGTGTCAGGTACGGAACTGGCGAACCAGGCCCTGCAGCTCGACACCGAGTCGCGCCAGTTCGGCGCTGGCCCCGGCGGTCTGCTCCGTGGCGCTGGCGCTCTGGTCGCCGATATCCCGCACGCGCGTCACGCTTTCGGAAATGTTCTCGGCCACCGCGCTTTGCTGCTCGGCCGCCGCGGCGATCTGCTGGTTCATCTGTTCGATGGTGGACACCGACTCGGTGATCCGACCCAGCGCGACGCCAGCTTCGTTGGCCAGGTCTACGGTGCGCTGGGTGAGGCTGCGGCTGCTCTGCATCTGCTCGACGGCTTGCTGGGCAACGCGTTGCAGATTAGCGATCAGCCCTTCGATCTCTTCGGTGGAATCATGCGTACGCCGGGCCAGCGCGCGAACCTCATCGGCCACCACGGCGAAACCTCGGCCCTGCTCGCCGGCACGTGCCGCCTCGATGGCCGCATTGAGGGCCAACAGGTTGGTCTGCTCGGCAACTGCACGAATGACCTCGAGCACGCTGCCGATCCGCCCGCTTTCGGCATGCAGCGCTTCGATTGCATGAGCTGACTGATCCACCTCGCTGGCCAGATTGCCGATCTGTCCGACCGCATCCTGTACGACCCGATCGCCCTGCCGCGCCTGCTGATCGGCCTGGCGCGCTGCGATGGACGCCTGCTCGGCATTGCGTGCGACCTCTTGCACGGTAGCGGCCATCTCGTGCATGGCGGTCGCGACCTGCTCGGTTTCCACGCGCTGGGTCTGAACCCCAGCACTGGTCTGCGCGGTCACGGCAGACAGTTGATCGGCGGCGGCGGCGATCTGGCTGACGCCGCCACCGATGCGACCGATCAGGTTGCGCAGGCTCTGCGTCATGCCGTGCATGGCGTTCTGCAGCTGCCCGACTTCATCGCGGCGTGCGCTGGCCTCGGAGTGCGTCAGGTCGCCGTTGGCGACGCGCTGGGCCTGCTGGACGGTACTGCGCAGCGGGCCGACGATCATTCGTGAAATGACAGTCGCTGCCAGCAGGCCGACGAAGATGGCCAGCGCGCCGATCACACCGAGCAGCAGGTAGCTGCTGCGCTGTTGCTGCTGCATCGCATTGCTGGCATTGGCCAGCGCCTCGTCGGCAGCAGCGATCACCACCTCGGACTGCTGAGCCATGGAGCGCTCCAGCTCGAGCCGCTCGCCACGATTCTGGCGAAACTCATCGAACGCGGCGCGATATTGCTCCAGCTCCGCGAGGGCCTTGTCCATGGACGCCTGTTGATCATCATTCAGCCAGACCTTCAGGTTGCTGCCGATGGCAGTGACGTTGCCGTGCAGCTCGCCCCAGCTTTTCGCCGCAGCATCGGAGCTATTGGCAACGAACACGTTCTCCTGGGTACGCATGTCGAGGATCTGCTTGGTCAGCCCGGATGTCGCTTCAGCGATCGTCAGCGGGTCGCTACCTTTGAGCCGATCACCCTCCAGACGCAGTACCCGCACCGCGTCATACATATCCAGCTCGATGAACTCGAACTCCTCACGGCTGACTTGCGCCGCATCCTGCATACGCGTGCGCAGCGCCACGCCTCGCTCGATCAGCTGCATGTAACGGTCGAATTGACGCCCGTATTCCTCAGCCGCTTGACGAATTCGCGTCAGGTAGGCCCGCTCCGCCGCGCTGGAACTGGCGTCCAAGCCCGCCAGCTCCGTATTGAGCTGCTGCAAGGAACTGTGCAGCGCATCAGCGGAAGACTGCTGGCGCGTCAGGGCGAAATCACGCTCCGCTCCGCGAGCGGCCAGAATGGATGCGTTGACGCTCGAGAGCTGTTCGATCTGTTGCGCCCGACCAAGAATTTCATCGACCGCAACGAATCCGGTACCGGCCACGCCGAGCGTCAACAGCAATACCAGGCCGAAGCCGCAGATGAGCTTTTTGCCAACCGAAAGATTGGTGAAGAGATTCAGTACTGGTTCCATCAGAAGGGGTTCCGCAAAAAGGGGCACAACGGGAAGTCGGCAGAGATTACTAATAGTTGAGCATCCAGACAGGATATTTTGGCGCCTTAAGACTGGCGGTAGGCTGAGACTTTCTAGAGAGGGGAATTTGCAGAAGCCATCGCGGAATGCTTTGAGCCGGACCGCCGATGGCCAAGCGCGCCTGAATGGGCCCGGCCGAACCGGCGAAACCGCGCCGAAGCCCTCGCTGGTGCACCCGCCCTAGTGCTGCAGGTGCCCGTAGAGGCGCGCGTAGAGTCCGCCTTCGGCAATGAGTTGCTGGTGGTCACCGTCTTCGGCGATGCGGCCGCCATCGAAAACGAGTACACGATCAGCCTGTTTTACCGCTGACAATCGGTGGGCAATGATCAGCGTCGTGCGCCCCTGGAGGAAGCGGTTGAGTCCCTGATGCAGCGCATACTCGGTCGCCGCATCGAGCGCCGAGGTGGCTTCATCGAGAATGACCACTTTCGGCTCGGCGAGAATCATGCGTGCCACAGCCAGCCGTTGCCGCTGCCCGCCGGACAGACGCACACCGGAACGCCCGACGATGCTGTCCAGCCCGTTCGGCAACTGGCGGATCGTATCGGCGAGCTGGGCGATTTCCAACGCTCGCCAGCAGGCATCGTCCTCCCGCTCGCGGCCCATCATCAGGTTGGCTCGCACGCTATCGTTGAACAGCGCCGGATGCTGCAGTACCACCGCCACGTTGTCGCGGACGGTGCTCAGTCCGATTTCCTCGAGTGGCACGCCACCAAAACGGATCTGACCGGCCTGCGGTTGATACAGACCCAGCAGCAACTGCACCAGGGTGCTCTTGCCTCCGCCACTGGCCCCGACGATGGCAACCTTCTCCCCCGGTGCAATACTGAGATCGAGCCCTTCGAGCACCGGTTCGTCCTGATAGGCGAACTGCAAGCCTCGCACCTCGATTGCAACCGTTGTCTGGCCAGCAAAGGGATCCCGCCCACCGGGATATTGCGGCTCGTCTGCCCGCGCCAGCAGTTGGTTGATCCGGCCCAGCGCACCACCGGCAGCGTAGAAGGCGTACTGCAGACTCAACAATTGCTCCACAGGGCCGATCATGAACCAGAGGTAGCTGAACACCGCGAGCATCTGGCCGATCGACAGATCTGAGAACAGCACGGTCAGCATCGCTGCGGCACGGAATACGTCGATACCAAACTGGAACAGCAAGCCGCTGGCACGGTTGGACGCGTCGGTCTTCCACTGCGAGGCAACTGCATAGTCCCGCACTTCGCGCGCGCGCAACCCCAGGCGCCCGAGGAAAAAGCCTTGCCGATTGCCCGCACGCACCTCCTGGATCGCGTCGAGGGTCTCAGTCAGCGCCTGGGTGAAGCGCGAGGTACTGTCGTTCTCCAGCTTCTTCAGGTGTTTTACGCGCTTGCCCAATTGCACCGTGGCGAAGATCACCAGCGGATTAAACAGGAGGATCAGCAGTGCGAGTTGCCAGTGCATCCACACCAGAATGGCCGCCGTTCCGATGATCGACAGCACGGCAACCAGCAGACGGCTTAGCGTGTCGCCGATGAACTTGTCGATGGTCTCCAGATCGGTGACCAGATGCGCTGCCACCGTACCGCCGCCAAGGCTTTCGTACTCGGCGAGGGCGATGCGCTTGAGGCGCTCGATCAACCGCACGCGAATGCGGTACACGATGTCTTTCGACAGCCGCGCAAACAGGCGCGCCTGAAGCACGTTGAACACCAGTGCCGAGGCTCGCAAGACCAGTGTTATACCCAGCATCAGCCCGATATAGCCCGCCGCACTTTCCCAACTGGCAGGCAGGAAGCGATCCATCACCTGCAGTGCAGTATCACCGGCACCTAGCAACACTTCGTCGACCAGCAACGGCAGTAGCAAGGGAATCGGTACGCTGCAGAGCGTCGCCAGCACCGCGACCAGATTCGCCAGAATCAGCGCCTTGCGGTGATGCAGCGCGAGCCTGCGGATTTCCGCCCAGCTGAGTTGGTCAGCCATGGGCGTTGCGCTCCAGCCAACGCGCCAATAGCGGTGCCAGCGCAGGCAAAGGTTGATAGCCATTGGTAACCAGTGCCAGTTGTCCTTCGTGTTCAGCCAACAATGTGGGGAACCCCGCGATGCCCAGATTCTCCACCCAGATGAAGTCAGCCGCGGTAGCCGCTTTGGTGGCAGGGTCGTCATACCGCTCGGCGAATTCGCTGCGCGAAAAGCCGGCGGCTTCAGCCAGGTCGACGAGCACTGATGGTTGGGTCACATCACGCCCGTGCTCATAGAACGCCTGTTGGATCAGTAACGACAGCGACCAGATACGAGCCTCGTCAAGGCCACGAGCCGCAACGAGGGCTCTGCAGGCTGGTTCGGTGTCGTAGACCAGCGCTTCAGGCAGACCCTGCTCCAGGTTGAAAGCCTGCCCCGTCGCCGAATGCACGGCTTGCCAGTAGGACAATGTGCGCTGTCGCCCGGCCTGATCCATCACGACGCGTTCACGCCGCAGGCCACCGACCCGCAGCTCAAGCGATACGCCCTGCTCCTCCGCTTGCCCGGCTAACGCCGTCATCACCGGCGCAAAACCCCAGCACCAGGAGCACATCGGGTCCATCACATAGATCAGTCGGGCCACTTCGTTACTCCACTACTGCGTGACGGGCTGGCGCGGCGGCCAACGCTCAGCGATCCAGTTCGCGCGGGTCGCGGCCGATGGGATGCGGCTGGTTGCGCTGGCGCGCCAGTTCGATCTGCTTCTGCCGCTCGCGGGCGCCGGCGCGCGTTTTCTCGCTTAACGAATTCCAGCAGTGCGGACAGCTGATTCCCGGAGCGTAGTGCTCCGATTGCCGATCTTCCACGGATAGCGGAGCGCGGCAGGCGTGGCAGAGGTCGAACTCGCCGACGCTGAGGTCATGGCGTACCGTTACCCGGTTATCGAACACGAAGCAGTCACCCCGCCAGCGGCTTTGTGCCTCGGGTACCTCTTCCAGGTATTTGAGAATGCCGCCCTTGAGGTGATAGACCTCTTCGAAGCCCTCGCCGAGCATGTAACTCGACGCCTTTTCGCAACGAATGCCGCCGGTGCAGAACATCGCGACCTTCTTGTGCTTCGCCGGATCGTAGTGGGCCTTGATGTACTCGGGAAACTCGCGGAACGACTTGGTCTTGGGGTCGACCGCGCCCTCGAATGTGCCGATCGCTACCTCGTAGTCATTTCGCGTATCGATGAGAAGCACTTCGGGATCGGCGATAAGCTCGTTCCAGTCTCGCGGTTCCACGTAAGTGCCGACCTGCTTGTTGGGATCGACGCCATCGACGCCGAGCGTGACGATCTCTTTCTTCAGCTTGACCTTGGTGCGATAGAACGGCTGCTCGTCGCAGTACGATTCCTTGTGATCGATATCGGCCAGACGGTCATCGCGACGGAACCAGTCCAGCAGCGCGTCGATGGCCTCGCGCGTCCCGGAAACCGTGCCATTGATGCCTTCTTCCGCGAGCAACAGCGTTCCCTTGATGCCGTGCAGAAGGAGTGCTTCGAGCAAAGGCTCGCGCAACGCAACGTAATCCGGCAGCGATACGAACTTGTACAACGCGGCCACAACGATTCTTTGGGTCATGAGTACTTCCACCAGTGGTCACCCACGTAAAGGGTGGACCGGATACAAACGAAAACGCCGGCGTGGGCCGGCGCGAGCGAAAGTCTAACAAAGAACGCCTGGGCGGTCCTGCGCGAGCGCGTCTACTTATGCCCCCCAGCGCAGACCGGCGACGCCGGAGCCGCGCGCTGTTGCGCCCACTCATCAGGCGTGTAGGTGTGCAATGCCAACGCATGCACCTCACGCATCAGATCACCCATCGCTGCGTAGGCCCGTTGATGGCGTTTGACTGAGTTCAGACCAGCGAACTGCTGGCTGACGATCACAGCCTTGTAGTGAGTCTCCTGCCCCCGACTGTGCATGTGACTCTCATCGAGGACTTCGAGATGTTCTGGCTGCAGGGCTTGCAGGGCATTCTGAATCGAATCGATCTTGCGCATTTACCTGGGTCTCTCAAGGCTTCTGTTTTTCGAGCTCGGCCGTCATGTCAGCCAGCAACTTGTTCACTTCCGGTACAGCACCTTCCAGCTTGACCTGGGTAAGCTGAGCTGAGCGTGCATTGAGTTCCGGCAGCTTGGTCAGCATCTTCTTGCCCAGCGGGGATTGGTAGAAATCGATCAGCTGATTCAGTTCGGTTTCGGAAAACTGGCTGGTGTACAGGGCGACCAGATCGGGCTTCAACTTGTCCCAGCCTATGGCCTTGTCCAGCGCCGTATTGGCCTGAGCCTGATAGCGCTCGAGCATCGCCTTCTTGCTGCCAGAGCCCTGCGCCTCGGCAAAGCGTTGCGCAAACATCTGCTGCACTTGGGCATAGACGGGTACGGCGAGCCGGTCCGCGTTGGCTAGCTGCAGGAAACGCTCTGCGCTCCCGGCATGGCTCGCGCTATCGGCCATGGCCGATGAACTGATACAGACAAACAGCATTGCAGAGCGCAAGGCCTGGGTACGAAACGTTGGCATTGGACATCCCTTGGGCAGGCTATAGGTAGCCTTCAATGGACACATTCTGCGCCGGGAGTTCCAATGCCTCAAGCCACGAGCGGCAAGGTTAGGGGAACCGCGGACACCGCAAGGCACCCTAACCAGTACTATCGAGCAGGAGCATTTCATGACGCGTACAGAAACCGACAGCCTGGGACCAGTCGAAGTACCGGATCAGGCTTACTGGGGTGCCCAGACCCAACGTTCGCTGAGCAACTTCGAAATCGGCACGGAGCGCATGCCGATCGAGGTGCTACACGCACTGGCCCTGATCAAGAAAGCCGCAGCGCGAGTGAATGATCGGATTGGTGACCTACCGCCCGATGTGGCTCGCCTGATAGAACAAGCCGCAGACGAGATTCTGCATGGGCAGCACGACGATCAGTTCCCGCTGGTGGTCTGGCAAACCGGGAGCGGTACGCAGAGCAATATGAATGTCAACGAAGTCATCGCGGGGCGCGCCAACGAGCTCGCTGGCGGCACACGCGGGGGCAAGTCTCCCGTGCATCCCAATGATCATGTGAACCGCGCTCAAAGCTCCAACGACTGTTTCCCGACCGCAATGCACATCGCTGCAGCCAAAGCGGTCCATGCCAAGCTGCTTCCCGCGCTTGCAGAGCTCTCAGGCGGCCTCGCAGAGCTCTCCGTCCGACATGGCAAGCTGATCAAGACCGGACGCACGCATATGATGGATGCCACTCCGATCACTTTCGGCCAAGAGATGTCAGCCTTCGTCGCCCAGCTGGACATTGCCGAGCGCACGATTCGTCACACCTTACCGGCGGTGTACGAGCTAGCGCAGGGCGGCACTGCGGTAGGAACGGGCCTGAACTCGCCGCACGGGTTCGCCGAAGCAATTGCAGCCGAGCTTGCAGCGCTTTCGGGGCTTCCGTTTGTATCTGCACCGAATAAATTTGCTGCTTTGGCGGGGCATGAGCCGCTGGTAGCACTGTCCGGCGCCTTGAAGACCCTGGCTGTAGCCTTGATGAAGCTGGCCAATGATCTTCGTCTGCTTGGCTCAGGTCCGCGCGGAGGTTTTGCCGAGGTGCGGTTACCAGCCAACGAGCCTGGGAGTTCGATCATGCCGGGCAAAGTGAACCCGACTCAGTGCGAAGCGTTGTCGATGCTTGCTTGTCAGGTGATGGGTAACGATATGACGATCAGCTTTGCCGCTAGCCAAGGGCACTTGCAGCTGAACGTGTTCAAGCCGGTGATCATTCACAACCTGCTTCAATCCATTCAGCTTCTGTCGGACGGGTGTCGCAATTTCAACACTCACTGCATTGCGGGGCTAGAACCGGACCCGGCACGCATGGCGGAGCATCTGGAGCGAGGGCTCATGCTGGTTACCGCATTGAACCCGCATATTGGCTACGACCGAGCAGCGGAGATAGCCAAGAAAGCCTATGCGCAAGGCACCACACTGCGTGAAGCGTCCATGGAGCTCGGCTACCTGAGCAGCGAAGAATTCGATCAATGGGTTCGCCCGGAAACCATGCTCGAATCGGGGCAGCGAGAATAGTGATAAGAGATGGACGAGCTGCTCCTGACCGTTGCCGGCCTCGTACAGCTTGCAATGGCGGCCCTAACCGCTGAACGAGATGGGCAGGACAACCTGTGTCGTGAATAGTCGGTCGGCTCAATCCCGACTATGTGGCGCGAGGATCGCGTAACGATTGGTCGTTATCGGGTGCGTCGGCTGACACGTGAGCTGAGGCTGGTAGAAGCCAGCCTGGCTCACATGCGTATAAATGAACACCAGATGCACAACCGGCTGAACCGTGAACTCCCTAGGCGCGCCTGTTCCGCATTCTAAAATCGAAATGGGTACCAGCAACGGATTACCACGGCTTGGAGGCTCAACGGGGCATCAGCCACTATCCGATGCGCCGTTACAACTTGATCACGCCGCATCACTCCGACAACGGGCTGCCTAGCGGTAGCCGAAAACCGCTCTGTCAGGGATGTGTTGACCACCAAAGACTGCTTTTTGCCCCCGCCCTATCGAGCTGCTCAACAAGCTGCATCTCAAGCACACCTTGCGCAACCTCTCCCCCTGATGATTCACCAGTAGCAACGCAGCCGTCCGCTGGCGGGCTTCCGACACGATCACTGGTGCTATCTGAAGCAATAGCTTGGACTTGGATACAGCCGCACACGGCCCTTCTGCTGAGGCACTGTCTATTCCTGCCTCCAACCCCAGCCGTTCGACAGCCGGATCTCAAGCACCCGACACATCTCAAGCCTAAGTGCCTGCTACGGTTTTCCAGAGCCCAAAAGCAAACCCCCGACCCGCTTGCGCGGATCGGGGG